>Ga0105103_10002102_pt1 | contig 10501 bp, 10 predicted proteins | sample PPLLaktember2015_2_FD_79107 | JGI IMG/M metagenome (GOLD analysis project Ga0105103, IMG submission 79107) | Freshwater sediment microbial communities from Prairie Pothole Lake near Jamestown, North Dakota, USA - PPLs Lake P7 Core (6) Depth... | ecosystem: Environmental > Aquatic > Freshwater >...
CTGATGCAGTGGTCGGTTGGGTCGAAAGGCATGAATTTCACGCATTTTTTTATCGACATACTCTGCGATTTTGTAGATATCTCCATTTTCAGCTTCTGCTTTAAGAGTATATTCAGACCCAAAGATATAGACTTTAATGGTTTTCGTTTCGTTATTCATGTAAACTTGACATAGCGAGAATTTCGGGCTTGTATTATGCCGTTCAAAGATCCGTTCAGTCACTCGAGGAGGCGTACTTTATCGATTTTATCCACGAGTTCCTGAATCCGTTCCTTCACTTTTTCTTCTCGTTCCTGAAACTTTTCAATCATTTCAGAATCGGTGTGATTCAGCGACTGCTCCAATTCCAGGCGAACTTGATCAACTTCGCGTTGTTTATCTTGGAGCAGATGTTCTAATTCCTGTTTTTCGCGCATCAAGGAATTGATGATTTTATGTTGATCAGCAATCTTTTTTAGCGCCAGATAAACACGTTTTTCGAGTAATTCAAAAATCTGATCGTCACTCATTCTTCAACTCGGCCGTAATTCAGCACCAACGGTTTCATGGAGATGAGCCAGAACTCGTTCCACAGCTTTATTCACCTCATCTTCATTTAACGTACGGTCTTTTGATGAGAAAGTCAACGAAAAAGCAACGCTTTTCTTCCCACTCCCCAGCTGTTCGCCTCGATAATAATCAAATAAACGAACAGAGTGCAGATAGGGTTTGCCGGATTCCCATATGGCTTTTTCAACATCTCCTACAGCCACATCATCTTTTAACACCAGCGCCAAATCAAACGGAATTGACGGGAATCTGGGCACGGGCTCATACTGTTTTTTAGACAACCGGTTTTCATATAATTGTCCAAAATCGAGCCAAAATCCAAAAACATCGTTTCCTTTGATTTTGTACAAGGCGCAGATTTCTTTTTTCACTTTCCCCAGGGCGCCGGCATAGTGACCATTGATCTCGATGCCGAGAGCCTGGCGATCCCAAAAAGGCTCGCGCACGGCCTGCCATTCATATTGGGAAATGTCTGCCTGAGATAACAAGTGTTCCACCGCACCTTTGGCATCATAGAAATCGATTTCTTCGGCTGCGGTTGACCAGCTTTTCTCCACGCGTTCTCCCGCCAAAACCGCACCAATTTGCAGGCGTTCTTCACACGCTCCATTAATCAACCAGGCAGCATCACCTATTTCGAACAGGCGTAAATTCGGAATTTGTCGATGACGATTATAAGCGACACTTGATAATAACGTCGTGAGAATATTGGGTCGAAATACCGCCCAATCGCTGCTCAGCGGATTGACGAGTTCCACCAAAGACCGTTCCGGCTGAATAAAAGAAGCAGCAATCTTTGCAGAAGTCAAATTAAACGCGATCGTTTCCTTAAATCCGGCGCCGGCAAGATATCCGCGCAGTGAGTTACGATATGCATCACGTTTATTGTCTGCTTGAAGTTGATTGATCGGCGGATTCAATACAGGTTCGATGGAATCATATCCGTAGCAACGAGCGATTTCCTCAGTGAGATCAACGGAGCGCGTCAGATCCACTCTGAATGTCGGAATGTACGAACGCAATTCGTCGGAAGATTGAATGGCCGTTTGAATTTCCAATCCATTGAGGATTGAAGCCATTTCTGCAGCGGACAATCGCGTTCCTAAAAGAGTGTTGCAGCGGTTGACGGACAGATTGATTTCATTCGGCCGGACGGGACGCGGATATTCATCAATCTCCCTGCCCACAATCCTTCCCTTGGCGATCTCGACCAGTAGCTGAGCAGCACGATTCATCGCATACACAGCGCCATTGGGATCAATACCCCGCTCAAACCGACGCGATGATTCGCTGACGATCCCCAGTGATGTTGAAGATTTTCGGATCCCCGCAGGTTCAAAAAAAGCACTTTCCAAGAATACCGTTCGCGTTTGTGCGGATACCTCGGAATTCAATCCGCCCATAATCCCAGCCAAAGCCACCGGTCGTTCGCCATCGCAGATCAACAAGGTTTCCGTGTTCAGGAGGTGGCGCTTATCATCCAGGGTGACAAAGGATTCTCCATCCAATGCGGTCCGGACAAGAATTTTTTTGCCTTTCAGCAGCGCATAATCAAAGGCATGAAGCGGCTGGCCGGTTTCCATCATCACAAAATTGGTGATGTCGACGACATTGTTGATCGAACGAATGCCGACCTGATGAAGACGTTCAGCCAGCCAAAAGGGAGACGGCGCGATTTCAACACCCTCGATGAACCTGCCGGCGTAACGATAACATCGATCGACATCTTGAATCGATACGTTCATGTATTCTTTGATATCCGCCGGTTCAGCGTCTATCTTGATTTGAGGTCTGCGAAGCGTCGTTCCTGTCGCTGCTGCCAACTCGCGCGCGATACCAAAGACGCTCATACAATCCGATCGATTGGGAGTAATAAAAATATCAAATATCGTATCCGGAGCCTGAAGAATCGTATTGAGCTCTGCCCCGACAGTCGTATTGTCGGGCAACCGCATCAATTCCAGACTGCGTTCTGAAAGACCCAGCTCCGCCTCGGAGCACAACATGCCCTCACTGATCACATCGTGCAGCATACGACTCTCAATCGACAGTCCACCCAACTGAGCGCCGATTCGTGCCAGTGGATATTTGCACCCCTTTTGCACATTGGGAGCACCGCAGACGATGTTCAACTGCCCGCGGCCGTCATCAACCCGACAAATATTCAGTTTGGGCACAGATGGATGAGGCTTCACGTCCGCGATTTGCGCCGCGACGACGCCGTGGAAAGGTCTGGGGGCTTCAAAGACATCCTCGACTTCCAGACCCAGCATCGTGAGTTTGGCGGCAATTTCTTCAGGGGCGAGATCTAATTGTATGAATTCTTTCAGCCAGTTTAAAGTAACTTTCAAGGCGCCTTACCATTCCGCTTAGAATTGTTCCAGAAACCGCACATCATTATCATAAAAAATTCGAATATCATGAACGCCTAAAAGCAGCATGGCAATTCGTTCGACACCCATTCCGAATGCATATCCTGAATAGATTTCGGGATCGATGTTGACGAAACCAAAAACTGCCGGATCAACCATACCGGCGCCGGAGATTTCCAGCCATCCCGTCTGCTTGCAGACGCGACATCCTTTTCCCCGGCAAAAAATGCAGGAAAAATCATACTCTGCGCTCGGTTCGGTGAAGGGGAAAAAGCTGGGTCGAAAACGCACTCGAACACCTTCGCCCAACATCTTTTGCGCAAACGCCTGGACAATGCCCTTGAGATCGGCAAAGGAGACTCCCCGGTCCACCACCAATCCTTCGACCTGATGAAACATGGGGGAATGGGTTGCATCGGGAGTGTCCTTGCGAAAACATCGTCCCGGCGCAATCATGCGGATCGGCGGTTGCTGGTTCTCCATTGTATGAATTTGTACCGGCGAAGTGTGAGTCCGCAATAAATACTCACCACCGAGATAAAACGTATCATGCATATCGCGTGAAGGATGATGAGGGGGAATATTCAGCGCCTCAAAGTTATAATAATCCGTCTCTATTTCCATACCCTCTTCGACGCGAAACCCCATGCCGATAAATATAGTCTTGATTTCATCCATGACCTGAAGCAGCGGATGAAGACCGCCGCGCGGCGGCTTTTTTCCCGGAAGCGTGAAATCGAAAAAGGTATCGTGACGATGATCATCGTCAAGTTGTTGCTTGAGTGTATCGAGGGTATTCTGGATATTTTCCTTGAGTGCATTCAGTTCCGCACCGATTCGCGGTTTTTCATCGGCAGCGACACTGCCGATCAGCGGAAAAAGCGCCAACACTTTGCCTTTCCGGCTCATGAAGGCAATGCGAAGCTCCTCCACCTCCTGCGGACTGCTGACGTGCTGAATCTGCTTGTCAAATTCATTGCGGACAGCAGCAACTCTGTCGAGTATGTTCTGCATTGAATCAGGCATCGGTTCTCATCAGGCTTTGGCTGAATTGACAATTTGTTCAAATGCTTTGATATCGTAAACAGCCAGGTCGGCAAGCATCTTGCGATTGATTTCGATGCCTTTTTGATCCAGGGCGCCGATCAACTGCGAATAGGACATGCCATACATTCTTGCCGCCGCATTGATGCGGGCAATCCATAATGATCTGAATTCTCGTCGTCTCACGCGCCGATCGCGATACTGATACTGCAGGCCTTTTTCAACCTGTTCCTTGGCGCTTTTGAACAATCGGCGTTTGCCGCCCCAGTATCCTTTGGCAGCTTTGAGTATTTTATTACGTCGATGCCGTGTAGTCACCGAAGAATGGGCTCTTGGCATACTTCCTCCATAAAGTCAAAGTTCAATGAAAATTTAAGCGGTGATCAGAATCTTCACCCGTTTTAAATCAGCAGCATCAATCAGCCCGTTTTTGCGCAGGCGACGTTTCCTTTTGCTGCTCTTCTTGGTCAAAATGTGACTGGCGTAAGCCTTGCCGCGGCGGACTTTGCCGCTGCCGGTCAAGCGAAAGCGCTTCATGGAAGCGCGATTTGTCTTCATCTTGGGCATTAAGTACCTCTTATTTTTTTGTCAGAAACACGATTAATTGACCCCCTTCGAGTTTCGTATCCTTTTCTATTTTTGCAATATCTTCCAGTGACTGTTTAAACCGTTCCAGCACTTGTTCACCATATTCCCGATGGGCATTTTCCCGTCCGCGGAACATCACCGTCGCTTTCACCCGATTTCCTTGTTCGAGGAATTTGCGGGCGTGGCGCGTTTTAAATTCAAAATCATGATCGTCAGTTTTGGGTCGCAGACGAATTTCTTTGGTGACGATGACATGTTGTTTTTTGCGATTTTCTTTTTCCTTTTTGGCTAATTCATACTTGAATTTGCCGAAATCCATAATTTTGCAGACAGGTGGAACCGAATTTGGAGAAACTTCGACCAGGTCATATCCTTCCTCAGCAGCCTTCCGTAAAGCGTCTCCTCTGCTGATCACGCCGATCTGTTCGCCATTGATTCCGATCAATCTGACCGATCTCGCATCTATTTCCTCATTGACGCGAATTTCTTTGCTCTTGATTGCGCACCTCCATGATTGGGTCCATCAAACAATTATGAAACGGTTTTTGCAGCGATCTTTTCGTTAAACATTTTCACAAAGGAAGAAAATTCCATAGTTCCTAAATCACCTTCCCCATGTTTACGAACAGAAATCGATCGACCGTCCATTTCTTTTTGGCCAAGGATGATCATATAGGGAACTTTTTGCGTCTCCGCTTCGCGGATCTTGTATCCGACTTTTTCACTGCGATCATCCAATTCAGCGCGGAAACCGAATTTAAGTAGTTGCTGATGAATTTCCACAGCATAGTCATGCTGCCGATCAGTAATCGGGATGACGTTTACCTGTACCGGCGCCAGCCACAGCGGAAATGCACCGGCATAATGCTCTATCAACACACCGAAAAATCGCTCCAGTGATCCCAACAGCGCACGGTGGATCATGATCGGTTGATGGCGCTCTCCATCTTGGCCGACATAGGCGATATCGAACCGCTGCGGCTCATTGAAATCGACCTGAATGGTGGAGCACTGCCACGAACGACCAATCGAATCCCGAATTTTGATATCGATTTTTGGGCCGTAGAAAACACCCTCGCCGGGATCAACCTGATAAGCAATTCCAGACGATTCCAGCCCTTTGCGCAGGGCTTCAGTTGCGCGATCCCAATTCTCGATCTCACCGACATACTTTTCGGGTCTTGTCGAAAGATAAACATCGATCGTTTCAAAACCGAATGCCTTTAGTATTCCCGTTGAAAAATCGATGAGACCTCGCACCTCGTCATCGAGTTGATCAGGACGACAAAAAATGTGCGCATCATCCTGGGTGAAACCCCGTACACGCATCAGCCCGTGCAGTACGCCGGAACGTTCATACCGATATACAGTGCCCAATTCAGCCCAACGATAGGGCAGATCGCGATAGCTCCGAGTTTTACTCTTGTAAATCAACAGATGAAACGGGCAGTTCATCGGCTTGACCAGATATTCCTGTTCATCCACTTCCATGGATGAATACATATTATCACTGAAAAAATCGAGATGGCCGCTGGTATTCCACAAATTCTTTCGCGCAATGTGCGGCGAATTGACAAATTCATAGCCGGATTCCAGATGGCGCTGTTTCCAGAACTCTTCGATTTTATGACGAATGAAGGCGCCTTTAGGATGCCAAAGCACAAGCCCGGGACCTGATTCATCCTGAATGCTGAAAAGATCAAGTTCCTTTCCCAATCGACGATGGTCGCGTTTTTTCGCTTCCTCGATTCTCAAGATATATTCATCGAGCATTGACTTTTTGGGAAATGATATACCGTAAATGCGCTGCAGTACCGCATTCTTTTCATTGCCCAACCAATAGGAACCTGCGATGCTGAGCAATTTAAAATAACGGATCATTCCTGTGGACGGAATATGCGGTCCACGACATAAATCAATAAATGATCCTTCGCTGTATATACTCGGAGGTTCACCCAGACGCTCGATTTGTTCCACTTTATAGGATTCATTTCTGGAGCGAAAAAGAGTTAGGGCCTCTTCCTGCGACATTTCCTGGCGGATGAACGGCTGATCCTGCCGGACGATTTCCGTCATTTTTTCTTCTATTTTCTGCAGGTCTTCAGTCGAAAGTGTTTGTCCAGGATCTATGTCATAATAAAATCCTTCATCGACCGGCGGGCCGAACGCAAATTTGGCCTGCGGAAAGAGCTCTTTCACAGCATGAGCCATGACATGAGCCGAGCTGTGCCAGAACACCTCTTTGCCGGCTGGAACATCGAAGGTGATGAAATGAATATCACCGTCTTCCACCAGCGGCGCTGAAAGATCCATCATGCGCTGATTCAGCTGCACGGCGATGGCTTCCTTGTGAATCCTACCGCCGATTTCCTGCAGTATTTGCTGTGCCGCAATACCGTGCGGATAATTTTTCACTTTTCCATCAGGAAAGCGGATTTGAATATCAGCCAATCAAGAATCCTTTCTCAAGCTGTCACCTGTATAAACCAAAAACCGCCTTTGGAAGGCGGCGCATTGGAGATCATGATTTTTGTGGGCGGTACTGGATTTGAACCAGTGACCCCTTGCATGTCAAGCAAGTACTCTAACCAACTGAGCTAACCGCCCTTTTGTTGTTTCATCATCAATTGTCGTTCGTAACGCACTGCTTGGGTCACGCCAAAAGCTCAAAAGAGCGAAACACTCCTTTGTGCCGAGGGCCGGAATCGAACCGGCATGGAGCTTGCGCCCCGAGGGATTTTAAGTCCCTTGCGTCTACCAATTTCGCCACCCCGGCCACTCTCCACTGGTGGAGGCGGCGATCGGAATCGAACCGATGAATAGAGGTTTTGCAGACCTCCGCCTTAGCCACTTGGCTACGCCGCCAAGACTTGAGCGGGAGACGAGACTTGAACTCGCGACCCCAACCTTGGCAAGGTTGTGTTCTACCACTGAACTACTCCCGCAAAAAGCGTCCACAAATATAAATATTTCATCATACTAATGCAAGTAATTTTTTAAAAATCAACATCGATTTGTGGGCGACATTTTTCGCGCATCCGACGATGACCGCTCTTTTAAACTGAATCTGACGTCAGATAAGAGCGCCGAGATGATCATTCCAAGCTAAACCACAGACCGCGAAACCTTTTCCGCTCCGGCTCGGGCAATTTTTTACACTCGCATTTTTCTCCCGCGGCATTTTCAAGCAGCCGCGTGCCGTCATCACTATAAAGCTGAATCCGTGAGCGCTCGGGAAAAGCCGAAAAGGTTTCGGGATTCCACGATTTAAGCAGAACCTGATGTCCAAGTTCTTGAACACCTTCGGCAACGCCGGACCAATAAAACAATCTCGATTTCTCAGAACCATCGCGCGCACCCGCAATGATCAAATAACGATCTAACCATGAAAGATAATCGATGCTGCGTATTCCCAAACCATTGAGATCCAGAAAAAGCGGCGAAGAAAATGACGGCGCCAACCCTTCCAAAACCACCGACATGGGATTATTCAAAGCGATCAGAATCGCTTTACCCTGCGGTATGGGATTGCGAAAGCCGATCAACAATGATTTGCCATCCGCAGAAGCCGACAAGCCTTCGATATTAACACCGAGGTGTTTGGGTTCTAACTGTTCGTGTTTGGGCACATGCGGTTGATAAAAATCAGGTAGACCGACCTTTTTCAATTCCTCAACCATGATCAGATCATCTAACAGATGTTTATAGACTCGGCCCACAGGTCGGATCACAAAATCATTTTCTCTTTTATCGACTTGAACCGCAAAAAAACAATGTCTGTTTTCACGCAATCTTCCTTTGGCATCACGACCATGAGAGGAGATAAAAAAGTAATAATCTCCTAATTTCGCCGCTCCTTCCAAATCGGCCTCCGGGCTTTTGCCGTCATGGCGTATCCCCAAAAATCCCGAAAGATCGAATGACTGGACAGGTTCCCTGCGGTCCACGCGGAAGATGCGTAGAGTGTTGTCTTCATCGTTGGCGACAATAAAATGCTGTTCATCAAAGGCGAAAGCAGCCGAAGCGTCGCACATTGAAAGATATTCGTTGACATCAGCAGCCGATTGCGCCGTAGATACGGTCATCAATAGGCAGAGTATCGCCGGAACTGGCAATTGAATGAGGGAATTCATTTTCATCAGATTCATCATCCTTCTTGACGCTTTTGACGCGTCGACTTGGCCGCTTGTTTCCATTTTTTTTTGCTGCTGTCCCTCGTCCCCCTGTTTTCTCTCCGTGCACGAAAAGCCAATTCCTTTTGCAGCTTGAGGTAATTTTGATACCGCTCTGAGGCAATAGTGCCATTGGCAATCGCATCCTGAACAGCGCAACCTGGTTCGTTCTCATGCCGGCAATCACTGAAACGACATTCTTTGCTCAAAATATCAATATCCTCGAATGAGCGCACAAGGTTTGTCTCTCCATCCCAGATTTGAATTGATCTCATTCCCGGATTATCGATGATGATTCCGCCTCGTTCGAAAAGTATCATCTCTCGAAAGGTGGTGGTGTGCCGGCCACGATCCTTGTACCGGCTGATTCCGACAACCTTTTGCTTTTCCTGCCCCAAAATGGCATTGATCAATGTCGATTTACCGCTTCCTGAAGATCCCATCAGGGCGATTGTTCTGCCTTTTTCAAAATAAACCAGTAATGATTCCACGCCTTCGCCGGTCAAAGCACTGGTGAGAATGATGTCTACCCCGGGCAAGGCGGAAGCGATGGCCCGGCGTATCTGTTCTTTTTCCTGCTGGAGATCAGCTTTATTCAAAATCACCACCGGAACAGCTCCACTGTCCCCAATCATGGCCAGATATCGTTCGATTCGACGAAGATTGAGTTCTTCATTCAAAGCAGCCACCAGGAAAATCATATCAACATTGGCGACCATTACCTGCTCGTCGGCAATTTTGCGCCTGGCGAGGCGGCTGCTGGTATCGCGCGATAATTTGCTGTGTCGAGGCAGTACGGCGTGAATGACGGCTTTATCTTCTTCGACCTGCAATTTTGCCGCTACCCAATCGCCGACAACGGGAAAATCAGCAATAGAGTCCGAATCGTGGCGCAATTTGCCCGCGATCACCGCGTCGAACTCTCCATTTTCTGTGAGAATTTTGTAACGTTTCTTGTGTTGCAGCGAAACGCGACCCGCCTGTAGACCTTCTTCATTCCTTTTTTCCCATTGGCTTTGGAAAAAAGAGTTCCAACCCAATGCATTCAAATCAATGACCACGTTCGCATCCCTGCATTTTTGAACAACAACGAAATTCATAAAGATCAAATCCACTGGCTAAAAATTTTTTCTCAAACAAGCTGACGGCAACCTGCGGATGGATTTGTGTCATCTCTCCGACGCTGCCAGTGACAAATTCAAATGCCGCCGCGAATTCTTCGACATATATACGCCAATTGCTGCGCAGGACCAGATTATGGGAAATATGCAGCAAATCCTTAAATGCAGGATGAGCGTGAATTCGACGCATCAGATGACTTTTTTTTGGCCAGGGATTGGGGTAAAATAAAAAATGGCTTTCAAATACCAGGTTCGCGTCCGCAGCAAGCCGCCAAAAATCAAACTGATCGGCACGAATGAACAACAGATTGTCCGGAATCTTTTTGTTGATTGCCTTGTCGATCCTGACTGCGGATTTATCGACTCCAATGATCCAGTGATCGGGATGACTAGCCGCCAAGTGAAAAGAACTCTCCCCTGTTCCGCAACCGGAATCCAATATCAGTGGTTTCTGTTGGACGGACGTCAGCTCGCTCACCCGCATGAATGCCAGTTTGGTGTGTTCGAACGGCGGCTTCAAATAGTAGGAGCGCAAATGACGTTTCACGACGGATTCCAAGTGATCATGAATCATCGATTGTTTTGAAAAGACGGGTCTGCTGTTGCCATCTGCTGTCATTTTTGCGTCTGTACCCGATGATCAATCCTGTTCAAG
>Ga0105103_10002103_pt1 | contig 10500 bp, 25 predicted proteins | sample PPLLaktember2015_2_FD_79107 | JGI IMG/M metagenome (GOLD analysis project Ga0105103, IMG submission 79107) | Freshwater sediment microbial communities from Prairie Pothole Lake near Jamestown, North Dakota, USA - PPLs Lake P7 Core (6) Depth... | ecosystem: Environmental > Aquatic > Freshwater >...
AGGAAAATATTTTATCATTCCGTTTTTATGATATGGATTTTCTACGATGTAATATTTAGGTTTGATTTCTTCAATCAAATCAAATACTTTTTTTGCAATTGCAACAGCATTTTTTAAATTCTCTTCTGTTGTTTGTTTTGGCGTTCCATTGAAAGCACTTCTTATAAGCGAAAAATAAGTGCATGGAGTACTTGCCAAAATAACATCGTATTTTATCAGCGTTTTAAAGTCTAAAATATCAATGCAGTATGTTGGATACAAATCAGGATTATTATCTAATGTATCAACACTATGCCCGTAATAAAGCCATATTCTAGACCATGTTCTATTACCTGCGCATAAATCCAAAACTTTCATAATTCTATATCCTCCAAATTTTTATAGTTTAATTTTATCCAAGATGCTAAATTATGTTTTACCAAATATCTTCTTTTTACATCTTTTTGTCTATGCATCTGACCAGTGCTTTTACCTCTGAAATTTCCCATTAAAACACCACTACAGGAACAGATAAAATATTATGTTTCAAACATTCTTTACCGTTAATAAAATCTTTATCCCATACTCTTTTTTTATCTCCGTTTACGTTAATACTTTTTTCAACATCTCCAAAAACATTTAAATCTCTTTTTACATCTCTTTTTTTATTGTGCAAAATACATTCTCCGAGGTGAAAAGGTCTTTTAGTTGTATATTTATATTCTGGAGTATTCATATTTTCAAGAATATCTTTTAATAAAATTCCATCTGAATCTATATCTTTTTCCATCGCCAATGAAAATCCTCTTAACTTGTTTTTTGTTTTCTTATCATTCCATAAATTGTAAACATCTGACATAAGATAAACACCTTCCCCGCTAAAATCGGTTGCAAAATCTCCCAAATTTGGTTTAGAACCTACTTTTAAAGGCTTATCAGAATGCACACCATCAGTAGAAAACATGATTATAGATTCTGGTTTTTGGCATGCTAATTCTAATAACTTAATTCTTGTTTTTGCTGTAATTAATGAAGCATAAATAGGATTGAATAATTTTCCTGTTCTTACATTCTTTTTATCAGAAAATCCTACAACTTGAATAGTTTTACCATAAAGAGAATTTAAAATAATTTTTACTACATATTTTATATCTTCATCCTGTTCTGTTTCTTTCCATCTGTATAGATATTCAACTTCTTTTTTATAAGGATAAATCAAATCTTTCTCAAAAAATTCATATCCAGTTTTAATAGTAATTTCAATATTTTCAAAATTTTCTTTAATAAAATCTATTTCAGATTTGCATAAATATTGTTCAAATCTTCCATTAGGGTATAGACTTAATTCATGTTCTTTTTTTACAATAGGTGAAAAATAAGATTCTTGGCAGTTTATTTTTACTTGGTAAAAGCCTTCATAAGCATCAGAAGTAGGATTTTTATTATGTGTTATTTCCCATTTTCCTTTAGTAAAATCTATTAGGTTTGCAATTTGTGCAGGATAAGCACTTTTTATATCATAAGTATAAACTTTAGGGAAATAGCCTCTTTTTAATAATTCAAATCTTCCTCCGTAATAGGAATTATACGCATAATTTAGAACATTTATTCCAAACCGTTTATCATTTGCCAATAAATTAATTGTTGGAATATAACACATTTTTAAAAAATATTCTTCTGATAATTTTCCTTTTGAAAAAGGTCTTTTCGGAGCATAATTCATATTTTGATATAATAAATTCCAAAAATAATCGGCTAATCGTTTTGTTAAATTAGCATCATAAATACAATATTTTATAATATTTTCTTTTTCAGTTTTCCAATAATCCAAATCTATATTTAATCTGCTAGAATCAATTACATCTAGTTTTTTATCGTTTAGAAATTTTTTTGAGGCTTTATTTAAGGAAGTGTCTAAAAAATTAAATAAATCGTAAAAATAATAATTATGTCCATTTTTATCTAAAACTGCAAAAAATTTTTTATCCAAATAAACAATTGTAAAAGAGTTTTTAATTATTCTTCTTTCTTGGTATAAAGTAACCAATTCATCGTAATCTAAATATTTTATAATACTCTCAAAATCAAATTTTATATTGTAAAACCAGTTAAATTTATTTAAAAATTTCTTTTGTGTTAAAAATCTTATAATATCCATAAAAGAAGAAACTTCTTTAAAACTACCATCATCAGAGCAAATTAATTTTACATATCCCTCATATGTTTCAGTATCCAAACCTGTATTTTCTTTCTTTTTCCAATCTCTGCATTTTTGTCGTTTTTGAATTACCATTTCATTTGCAATATCTAATTCTTCAAATGGTATTTTTGGCATTTTTTAGACCTTCTGTAATGTTTTTTGGGTTTTTCTGTATGTTTTTGTAGTAGAGTGTAAATTTTTATTCATAGAAATAAAAGTTGCTCCTGTGTATATTTTTGTTTTTGATAATTCCTTTTTCCTTTCAATTAAATCTCTTAATTTTGCTAGAATAATATTTTTTTCCTCTTCTGAAACTCTAACCATTTATTTTACCTCCTTATTTCTATAATCTATTTCTCCTGTAAAACAGGGAGAATTAGTTGCAATATTTCCAACAAAGAAAAATTTACCTTCCTTTTTCAAATCTAACGATTTTTTAGGACTTCTTTTAGCCTGGATTTTATTAGTTTCTTTTTCCCATTCATAACTAGTTAATATTGCATCAACTCTATCAAAACTTCTTAATAACAATTCTTCGTTTTCTAAAACCCATATCAAAACTGGAAATATTTGAAACACCTTTTCAATAATATCATCAAAGACTTCAATCATTTTTTAATCAATCCTTAATTCTATTTCTTCTATCATTTCAATAGATTCTTTTAAATCTTCTTTACTAGTATAACCGTATTCTAAATTTGTTTTAATCATAAGCAATAAACTTTTTAATTGAATTGGTTGATACTTTCTATAATACGCATAATGTTTTCTAATTCCCATTTTTAAACCTCTTTTTCCTCATATAAATTCTCATAATTTCTTTATGCTCTTCATAAATTTCAGGATTTTTAATAAAATACTGTTTCTGGTATTCATTTCTTTTTTCCTTTTGCATTTTTTTATTTCTCCTCTGAAATACTTTTCACCATCTCCTTTTTTTCTAAATTCGTAAATGTTCATCCATGCTAATTTTGATAACATCCATAACCCCGCAATAATCCAAACTGCTTCAAATAACGTTTTAAGTGTTGGAATATGGAAATTATTTCTCCTTAATTCTTCCTGTATAATCAGCAGATAATACATGATTTAACCTGTATTTCTCTGATGCTCTTGAATTAACACCTTTTTGTAATTCGTATAAAGTTGCATCAGGATAAGTTTTATGCGCTGAAACTATTTTTGGATAATTTTTAAGGGTTTTGCTTCTGGCATTAGATAAGAATGTTTTTAATTTTTCTTTTTCTTCTTTTTTCCACGCTTTTGTTTTTTGCTCCTCTGTTTTTACTCTTTTCTTTTGGGTTTTTACTATAGGCTTTTCGAATTTATTTTCATTATCAACTTTGAAAACTTTATGCCGAGGATACCGATTTTCAATATTTTTTCTTGTTTCTTTTGCTAACTTTTTTAAAAATTCTTTTGACTTTAAATTGCTTTCTGCATATAAATTAATTGCATCTTTTTTGTTTATTCCTCTAGAAATTTGTAAATTGCGAATAAATGCCATTGTTTTAGTATCAAACGACCTTTTTTCTTTTTTCGTAAAAGGCTCTTTTTTGTCTAAAGTTGCATGAACTTCTTTAATACTTGGCATTTATCCAACTCCTAAAACTAAAAATAAAAATAAAATCGAAATATCTATACAAATAAATAAGCCTATAATCGTTAAATAACTCATTTTCTTTTTCCTCCATAATTTCTATAAGCCTGATAATAACAGCATTCCTGATTTGTCTTTCTTCCATCACATCCTTTAATAATATCTTTTCCAGACATAATTAAAGAGATTTCATATAAAAACCTGCATTGTTTATTAACGAGTGAATAGTTTATACATACAGGAATGTTATTCATTTAAAACGTCCTTAATTCTATTATGAATAAGAATAAATCCTTTCTTTTTTGGATATTCTATTTCTATACATTCATAAATTTTTTCTCCTTTAGAATTTTTAGAGTAAAATTCAATGTATAGTTTATACATAATTACCTCTTGCAATAAGGACATTTTACAAAATGTTTTTCGATTGCAATATTTTCGATTAATTCTAATAACTGACAACTACCATAAATTCTACTAGTATCTTTTTCAAATCGTGTTATTAATTCTGTTAAAATTTCCGCTCTTTGAGTTACTGTTATAATTTCCATTTTTTAACCTCCAATTCTGATAATGACAATAAATACAATAAATGCAATAATCATTGCAAAAGTAATAACAGTTAAAAGAAGATTAACACAAAACATATCATAAGGAGTAAATTCTTTTAAATAATCTAACATTTTTTCCTCCATATTTTTTTTCTTCCTTCATTTACATACTCTAATGTTTCTGACTGTTTTAATAATCCCAAAACCTGTCCTTTAGAACCTCCTAATTTTAAAAATACTCCAAATTCTGTTTCTTTTTTTTCTGGTATATCAGATATAAATTTTAATAATCTTTTCTTTGAAAATCGTATATTTTTTACCATATTTCACCAAAAATTTATTTTTTGGTATTTGGGGAAAACATGCAAGAGCGTTTATTCGTTCATTCTCTTAATCTTCAAATATGGGTTTTGTCCTCTGACTCCTGTTGAGACTTTTTCAAATCCTCCAACATTTACAGCCTTCTTTAATACGCTCCATTCAACATTATTTTCATCTTTTGCAATTGTTGCTCCAACTGCTGAAAGTATTTCTGCCATTGATTTATAAATTACTCCTGAAACAGTATAGTATTTTACTAGTTCTCCAGTTGCAATATCAAATCCATCAAACTTGGTAATTGGTGTTCCTGTTTTATCCACATCATTCCAAAATTTTGTCTTATAATCAAACCTGATTTTTGTTATACTAAATGCTCCGCGTTCATCCAACTGGATTCTATCTGTTTCCTGATTCTGTCCTATTCCAAGTTCATCAAAATTTACACTGTCCTTAATAACTGCATTCTTTACCATTGTTTACTTCCTCCTTTCATATTCTCTGACATTACCAACAGTTTCATTATTTGCATCTGTTAAAATTCTTTCAACATCTCTTATTGAAACATGCAGGTATCTATTTTCAGGGAATAATTTGATACTAATTGCGTTCCCGTTTTTAGATTTTCTGACACTTCCAACAGTCTTATATGGTGTTGGATTTTCAGTATTCTTTACTTCTGTTACTACGAAAATTTGAGGATTATTATTTTCCTCTGTTTTATTTTCTTCCTTCTTTCTTTTTTGATGATTTGACACTTTCAACAACTCCAGAAGCCATTTCAATAACGTTTTCATCTGCTGTTGCAAATGATGCTTTCAACTCTTCAGGAAGTGCTGCGATAAATGCCTCTGGATTCTTTTTAATTGCTGAAAGTGCTTTAGCAATCTGTTCCTTTTTCACAATTGAATTAATCTTTTTCTCAAAAGCATCCTGTGTTAGCATCAGTGACGATTTAATGCCACATTCAGGCATGGCTTCAATTGCGCTTTTTGTTTCTTTTAGCAATTCATAAATCTTTTTTGAACCTTCAAGAATTGAAGGTGTTTTGAAAGATACTTTTTCTTTTGCCATTTTTTATTACCTCTTTAAACCAGTAGGAAAAAACGGTAATGTTTTTTCACTACTGGAAATTTTCTTTCTGGATTGAACCAACATCTGATAATGAAAGAAAAATTAATTAAATCTCCTGTAATGTTTCAACAAATTTTTTAAAGTTAGTTACTCCCCAAAAAGTATTAAAAAATAATTCGTTTAATTGTTTTCCTGTAATGATAAATTTTTGATTATCCTCATATAAGTTTTTCATAATTAAAACTCCAAAACTTTAGCACTTACATTTTCTCCAATTGCTTTTCCCATCTGATATTTATTTACTTTTACAACACTTGGAATAATTGATTTATCAGAATTGGTGAATGTTTCCCATCCAACAAACCCAAAATTTGGAGCGTAATAATTAACTCTATACATTTACTGCTCCTCCTTTGAATTATTAAGAAGTTCTAATATAACTTCCATAGTGGATATAGAGCCTGTTTCATATCCCTGTATCCATGCAGAGGCATTTTCATTCTGTCCTTTTTTTCGGAGCATTATAGAAGCCTCCAAAAAGATGATTAAATTGTGTTTGTCCATTTTGCTTAACTCCTGTTTTCCCATTTTGGGATATTGTTATGTAGGATGCAAGAGTTTATAAACATGCTGTTTTTATCCGTCCACTAGAAATACCTCTATTTCCAGTGGAACTTTTTTATTAAAAACCTGGCAGTTTAAAGCCTTCTTTTTCGATTTAACGCATAAATTGAAACGCAATCGGGAAACGCGGCTTAATCTGCCAGGTTTTTTCTGTCTATACCTATATTTCCACTGGAACATGTTTTAATGGGGATTATTAGCGTTTCTTTCGTTCTGCATGCAATCATACAGGAGGCATTGAGATTTGCCTCCAGAATCAATTTTACCTCGGAGAATATTTTTAATTTTAGAGTTTTCAATGTATGTTTTTGTTCATTTTGAGGAGGGATCAAAAATGAGTAACTCTTCCACTGGAAAGGTATATTTCCACTGGAGAATTAAAAAATCTTGTAATGTGTTGCAACATTCCATAAAATTAGTAAAATTAAAAGCGCGTTTCCCGTTTTGGGCTCTTCCAAAAAATGATAAATTTTATGCTTCATTTTTTCACATCCAAATTTTTTTGTATTTCCTGCAACTCTTCAACACTACAATTTTCTATTTTTTTGAATTCTTCTAACGCTTTTTCTTTTGCTTCTTTTGAAATAGGCAATTTGTTAATTAACATTCTTGCAAGTTTTTTATTTATTTTTGTCATAAAATCAACTCCATAAAAACTGCTAAAAAAATTATTAATAAACTACTCCAGATTAAATAATGAGAAATTTTTTGATAATTAAATTCTATCAAAATTTTAACCTCCATTGAGCGTTTCCAAAAGCATAAAAACTTCCTAAAACCGTAATATCTTCAGGAAGTAAATAATCTGGTATTTCATAAATTAAAAATCCATCAACTGCATTAGATTTTCCTCCTCTTAAATAATAAATTTCCTCATTATATTCTCCTGCACTTTCTTTTAATCCAGTATCAGAAGAATATGCTCTTAAAGATTTAAATGCCTGCACATAGGTATCTTCGTTAAAGGTCTTTGTATTTTCTAATTCTCTAAATCTTAACTGAAATGGATAATCTTTAGCAAAATATAACGTTTCCCCTTCTGTTAATGCAAAAAACGTTCTGTTAAACATCCACATCCTAGTATCATCATATGCTACATCATCCATAAATACATAAATAAAAATTAAACAAAATTGTTTTCCGTATTCTGGTAAAGCCTCCTGATATTTGTATGTTGCAGGATTAAACCAATGTAACGACTTAAAAAATTTATAGTCATAAACAATTGTTGTAACTTTCATATCCATTGTTCCTAATACATCATGCCTAATCCATGTAAAGGGACGTTTTAAAAGGCGCGTTCCATTTTGATATTCTGTTGCAAAATATAAATGCCCGTCAGGAGTTGGAGTAACTAAAATTTCAACCTCTTTTTCTATAACGACAATTTGAGTATTATCTTCTGGATTTTCCTTTTTTGGAAAAAGAAACTGACCACTAAAAGCAATGGCAATAAAAATTCCTATTAATGCCATAAACGCTAAAATTCTAGGATTAATTCCTAATTCATCCATTTTATTCCTCCAAAACTTTTCCTTTTTTTGGAATGTTTAGAACATCATAAATTATTTCGTAGGTCTTATACATTTTTCCAACTTCAACAGCATCAAAACACATTACAGGCTTTTCTTTAAACGGTTTATGGGAATAGACAAAAATTTTATGAGGCTTTTTACATCTGTTAAAGTAACATGCTTTATTATCCATATGCGTTTTATAAGGAATTAAAATAACGTCAGTATGAACACGTAAACGCTTATGAATATTCATTAATCGTTGAGTATCATAATATAAATCAACATCAATTTTTCTTAACTGACTTGCAAAACTATCAATAAATAATACCTGCTGTTGAGTTGAACCAATTGAATTTAATACATTTTGCATCTCTGAAACTAATAATTTAGTATTTGGGCTAAAAACTCCCTGCAACTCATTTATCATAGCCTGAAAACCGATAACTTTTTCTGAAAAATCTGTATGATAATTTGAATAAATTTTATTGCCTTCCATATAATCCAGATACCCGTAACCTGTCATTGAACATGTTTTTCCTGTTCCTGATATAGGAGTGTCTGATTCATCATCTAACGTTCCAATAAATGCAACTATCATAAGTTATCTCCTCATTAATTTTTGTCCTAATGTTGCAGGTAATTGGGTTTGCTCAAAAGTTGCCTGTATTGATTTAACAATTTCAATAAATTTCTCTATACCAAATCCTTTATTTGAAAGGTTCAATCTCATTTTATCTTCACAAATCTTATCTAAAACAGAATATCTAAATCCATATTGTTCATGCATAAAATCGTTTATTGCTCTACATCTGATAATTCCAATAATATTTTCTTCTGATAAACTACTAGTTTTATCTTCATAATTTTCGAAAAGACCTTCTCCCAATTCTCTGATTGCAAGAGGAAAAGTATTTTGTTCTTTTAAATCTTCTTTTTCCTCTTCAATAGGAATAGTTAAAGATTTATTTACGCTAGAATCACTCATTTTTCAACTCCTTTAATAATTATTACTTTTCTTCTTTCTGCAATCGTTTTATTAATATCAGAATAAATTTTTTGGGTTAATTCTGGTTTTATTTCTTCAAATAAATCTTTTAATTGTTCATAATTTACCTCTTCATTTGTTTTTATTACCTGTTTTGGTTTTGGAGTGTTGAAACTTCTATTAAACCAATTTGCGTATAGTGTATAAGGAGTTAAAATCCATTTTTTAAGTGCTACAAATTTTTCCTTCATATAATACCAATTTAAATCATATTTTGTAGTGCTTCTTAATACGAATTCTATATCAGGAGTTTTTACAGGTTTTTCTATTGGTGCAGGTTTTGGTTTTGGTGCTAACTCTATTGCTTTTTTCTCCAAATCCTTTGATTCTTTGTCCTTTTTCAAATCCAACGATTTTTTAGGACTTCTTTTAGCCTGGATTTTCTTAACTTCTGCTTTTTCAATAGGTTTTTTTCCTTTTGCTCCTTTTGCTTTTGATAAAATTTTATTTAATTCTTCATCTGTAACCTCTTCTGATTTCATAATTTTATACTCCCATATTATTTAATGCTCCAGATGAAAGGAATAGATAAATAACTGCTACAACACCAATTATGGCAGCAATAAAAATCCATTTCTTTTCCTCCCATACTGAAGGCTGTTGCGCAGTAACTTCTTTAACGAAATGAGCATTCAGTTTTTGAAACAACATAGTAGGAGGAAAATAAATTTCAACAAATTTTTTTGCTTTTCCTGATTTTTCAACATCTCCAACTTTAATTGGTGCTTTAGTTAATCTGGAAATCGAAATTTCTTTAATAAATAATGTTCCTTCTGTAATCACTTTAATATCTTCAACTAATGGAATGGCATTTTCAATATCCACCGTCATAAGAAATTTTTTTCCATCTCTAAAACACAATTCTGGTAAAGTCCACCATGCCATTTTTAAAGGTCTGTCAATAATTGCAATATCTTTTCCTTTTTCAGTAGTTGCAACTTTTTGCACAATATACTTTATTTTTTCCATATCCTTAACAACTAATACCTTATAATAAGGTATATTAAAAATCCAGTAATACATTTCTTTTAAGAAATCTGCCATAATTTTTACTCCAATCTTTCTTTAATTATAGATTCTATCTTCAAACTAACATTTTTTCCATAATATTTTTCTGATAATCTAAAGAATAAAAGTTCTAAAGCGTAATTGCCATGAAACTCATATTCTATAGGTTTAATAAATACTCCTTTTACTTTTTTTTCTAATATTCGAATTTTAATATCCATTATTTTCCTCCTAAAAATTATTAAGAAAATCCTACAAACAATGACACTATAAGCATTATTGCAAATATCAATCCTGTTAAAAAACTATTTCCAACAGATGTTAAAATCCCTATTACAGAGAATATACTTCCAATAAATGCTAATGCTCCAAATCGTATAAAAATTGCTGCCATTGTAAATACTAATGCCAAAATTACCAAAACCCATAAATTAAGCGTTCCAAAAAAATCCTCTGCTTTTTCAGTAGGTGTTAAAGTTTCTGCACTTAATTCAGATAGTGTAAAAGAACTATCAGTAACAGTGATTATATGCGTTTCAGAGGGTTTTAAATTTGATTGCACTATTCTGGTTGCATTAGGAGAA
>Ga0105103_10002105_pt1 | contig 10496 bp, 9 predicted proteins | sample PPLLaktember2015_2_FD_79107 | JGI IMG/M metagenome (GOLD analysis project Ga0105103, IMG submission 79107) | Freshwater sediment microbial communities from Prairie Pothole Lake near Jamestown, North Dakota, USA - PPLs Lake P7 Core (6) Depth... | ecosystem: Environmental > Aquatic > Freshwater >...
AAGATCAAGAATCAGCACCATCTTTTTTACCATCAACTGTCTACCTTATATGGCGCCTCAGTGGCTTAGTTGGCAGAGCGGCTGACTTGTAATCAGCAGGTCCCGTGTTCAAATCACGGCTGAGGCTTGGGTTCAAATTATCGTTATTTTTTGATTTAGATTGAAATTTGAAGGTATTTCATTGATTTTATGCTTTTTAGAGATTTGAACATCAACTCTTCTTTTCGAAATGTTAAGACTCGCACAAGCGGGTTGTCGTACTATCTTGAGTCCCGAGCCTCCTCATTTATCCAATACACGAATTATCATGCTTCCTGCCGGGATCTGGTTTGCAGGACAGACCAAGATCTCCCTGAGATGTATTGGGGCTGCGGCCCTGTTTCTTCCGCTCTTTGTGTTTATGCCTAAGCTGATTCAGTGTGCGATGAAGGCCGATAAGGATGCAGTCATCGATGCATTCGGAAAGAATGAACAGGTGAAGAAAGTATTCTAGACCTTGTTTGTGACGATGGGCGGGCTGGTGCTCGCCCGAGTTGTGGATCCGGTAACGGCTTAGCAGATTGTCCGTGAGCCGGTGAGCGTTGGGCGTTCGGTAATTGCTGTTACATGACGGGCACCGGAACTGGCATGTACCGGAGCGTTTGGAAGAGTGTGCGGTACCGGAAAGGACTGAACTGCTCCGGAACCCGACGGAACGAAGGGGTTGGAATCATTCAGATCCTCAACAAAGATTTTAGGAATAGACAACCCATGGTGATTCAGGAGAATATCATGTCAACATTTACTGCTGTGCTTCACAAAGAGGATGACACCTATGTGGCAGAATGTCCAGAGGTAGGTACAGTAAGCCAAGGCAAAACTGTGGAAGAGGCGGTCAGTAACCTGAAAGAGGCGACCGAACTGTATCTGGAAGAGTTTCCCATGACAAAAAAGAAGCGGGCAATCCTCACAACCTTTGAGGTGTCATCGGTTGCCACATCATAAGCCGGTTTCCGGTGAAGAAACTATTAAAATTCTCTGCAATAAATTTGGTTTTTCCGTTTCCGGTCGTTCAGGCAGTCATGTGCGGCTTTCGAAGATGAGTGCTAACGGAAAGACCGGGACTGTTGTACCTCTTCATGACGAGTTAAAACCGGGAACACTCCATGGTGCGCTCAGGTTGGCTAAAGTCGATATCGATGAATTTTACCGGTATATATGAGGGAAAATCCCACATGAGTCCCCGCTGAGGCCCGGGGGTTGGCCGGTCTCATGTAACGGTTCAGCTATGAGCCGGTCATCACATGCCGTTTGACAATTGTCCGGAACAGGAACGGGCAGTTACCTGAGATTTTTGGAGAGTGAGTGATTCTGGAGATGGCTGGAAAAACACCCCCCTTCCCATCAAAATGCCTTTGTATAGCAACAACAATTATGGTACAGAGGCATCTTATGGGAACCGAAGCAGTATCCCTCAATACCGTTCTTGAATACGTGGATAAACTCGATATCGAAGACCAGCAATACCTCAGGAGATCATCCACCGCGGCTTATCGACGTAAAACGATTAGCTCTTGTACGCCGGGCAAACCAGGTGAAAGGAAGTGTGCAGAAACACACGAGCCGGAGCGGAACAGCAAAAGATCTTCTGACTATTTGATACAAAAATGAAAACTTATTTTTTTCTTTTTTTATTTATTCTCTTTCTCATTAGTTTTACCGTATGTTGTCTTGGAACAAATGTCAAAAATGAAAGTCTGATTCCTCCCTCAATCAACAATGATTCAAAGGATAATTATTCTTCCAAATGGATACCGGAGGTTAATTTTTCATCCATTCAAAATCTCGGTTCAGGATCTATTCATACTAATGCATCCTTTGTAGCGCAGATTGCATTACAGGATAAAACCGTTCAGGAGATGCTCCGTCACGGGAGCACTATCCATGGCATCATCGATTTCATGCCATCAAGACCGAAAGGATGGAACATGAGCGTTGGCCCAACGCTTTGGATTGATCACCGGGATATCGATATCTACTTCTATATCAATGAAACTGGGCGGTTTGTGGAACGATATGAGATCGTAGTGCCAGGATATTTATACCGAAAAGAGCGTTCAAATAATAATACCTGTCTTTTTGATAGAAACGGAACTGCTGTCCTGGCATTCAATGCCAGTGAAATATGGTTCCCGAAAGAGAATACTTGTTCTTAAAATATGACGGGATTATGTAATGTCCCGAGTCTCTCCCTCTCTTTTACAGACATGCCCTGCTGATACGATGCTGACCATGTTCATCGTGCGAGTGAGTCACTGAACGTACCACGTGAGTACGATCAACAGCGACGAACACGATGCGAACCATGGTGTGAGGAGCGGCCAGAGCGGCAAGCCCTGCAGCGAGCCTGCGAGCAAGGGGGTGCGTCATCGTCTTCCCCATCAACCGCGAGAAACAGCGAGGTGATGTGAAGCGAACCGGAACGAAGTGAGCGCAAGCGAACGGAGCGAGGATGAGTGAACATGACCGAGCGTCTGCGTCTTTACCAAGAACGGCTTTGGATTATTATTGTATGAGTGGCTTACGATGTGATTTCAGAAAGGATAGACGAATTTTTAAACGGGAACGATGAATCACTACATAGAAACAGAATAATTTCATAATAATTTTGAAAAAGTTTGTGAAACAGCAGAATCGAACACCACGTCCCGGTGCTCGGCTGAGGCTTGGGTTCAAATTACTGTTATTTTTTGATTTGGAACTAAATTTAAGGGTATTTTATAGATTTTGTGCTTTTTGGGGATTTGAACATTAATTCCGCTTTCGAATGGTTATGACACCCCAAAGCGAGTTATCGTAATGTCGTGAATCCGCAAGCCTCCACATTCGTTTAATACACGAATTATCATGCTTCCTGCCGGGATCTGGTTTGCAGGACAGACCAAGATCTCCTTGGGATATATCGGATCAGCGGTCCTGTTCCTGCCGCTCTTTGTCATTATCCCTAAACTGATCCAGTGTGCGATGAAGGAGGATGCGGATGCGGTCATCGAAGCGTTTGGGAAGAACGTGCAGGTGAAGAAAGTGTTCTGGGCCCTGTTCGTTGCGATGGCCGGGCTTGTGCTGACAAGAGTTGTTGACCCGATGACAGCTCAGCAGGTTGTCGCGATGCGATCAGGTAACCTCCGAGAGCCACGAATAACAGCAGGCTCATCTGGAATTCTGGGGAGGTGAAGAGGCTTTCCATTGTATAAACTGGGGAATTAAAGTAAAAAGCCCTTTGCTGGTTTATTTGACGATGGGTGGAAACGGCACTGCACTGAAAGAGAGAGGCTTCTTCACTATCATTTATGATATGCCATTTTTATCGGGGAGACCGAGGGTGCCTGGTGAACAGAGGGAAAATAAGTCCAAACCGGGTTCCGTTTCCTAGCCTAATATCCAGGTCAATACCGGAAAACCTCAAAATATTCTCCTTTTCTGTTCCTGTGGAGAATAAGCCCCATTATCGCCCCATTTGACAAAATACGGCAAATTTACACCTCACCTATTGGCCATCAGAGGCTTTTTAAATCGAGTTGAATTTCGCCACATTGTTTACCGATCCGGGCCCCGGAAAAGCTGCCAGAACACGAAGATGAGGGTCATTTTTTCCGACGGAGGTTCCAAAAAAGGGAAAATCATCTGTAAAATAGGGTGCGTCAGCCGGTTATTGCATCGGGCCGGATCGTGTTCATGAAACGGTCCCGGATTTCGAGAGGAGTGAGGGGGATGTTGGGAACATCTGAGTTGCCCGGCCGGATTACCACGTGGATGAATGAAGGGCCTTGTTCAAGGGATATAATTGCCCGGCCAATCTCTTCAGCAGATGTAACCTTTACGGTCTGCTCAAAACCGCATGCACGGGCATAGAGTTCCAGATCAACCTGCCGGCAGGCCGGGGTCATCTGGTTGCCGGTGCTCCCGAATACCCCGTTGTCGAGACAGACAATGGTGAGGTTCCGTGGCCCTTTTGCCGCGATTACCGGGAGGATGGCAGTACCGAGCAGGCTTCCATCCCCGTCTATGACAAGTGTTTTGCGGTGGGAGGAGATTGCAATCCCGAATCCCACGGACGATGCCTGCGTGTAACTGCCAAGCATGTAGAAATTTTCCTTCCTATCTTCTGTCCAGAAGAGTTCCTTGCTGGGAACGCCAATATTTGATACAACCGCAGCATCATGGAGATGCGGGACAAGGGCTCGGATTGCATCCAGTCGTGTCATTGAAGGAGAGGGTATATTTCGCTCATGGACCAGCCATAGCTGTCGCGACCGGTCTGCGATCTCCGCCTTCTGTTCGCACGGCGGCTCTCTTTCCCAGCACCGCGGCGAGACCAGTGCCACAGCCGGGGTGTGACAGCGGAATGCAGTATCGATCATCTTCGGAATTTGGTCGAACTCGTCAGGTTGATGAACGAGAAAACAGGGGATATCGGCCGCTTTGAGTATGCCGGGAAGGGCCTGGTTGAACGGAACCTGCGCAGGGATGGTCTCTTTGTAGACTCCCCGCCAGCTCGCGATTATTGGGAGGGGGAGTTCATAGGTCCGTGAAAGCGACAGGAGTGCATTGAGCATGTTTCCAAGACCTGAGCTCTGGATGAACATCGCTGGTTTTCGTCCGGCAAGGTATGCCCCGGCGCAGACACCCACCCCGTCTTCTTCACGGAGAAGTTCACAAGTTTCAAACGAATCAGGAAGAAGTGCAAAGAGGTCCTTTGCCTTATCGCACGGAAGCAAGGCAGCAAGGGTGATGCCCTGATCTCTCATGAGCCGGATGATGATATCCTCATGCATGTTCTTTCACCCAGTCATGGACGAATCCGGCGATCTGGTCCATTGTGGTCGCATTGTCAGTTGCAAGTGCGGCAGTCATCGGAATAAGATTATATTCTTCCCGCACCCGCTTATACCCCCCGCCGGTAATATTAAGCATCACGTGTTTGCAGGGATTAATCAGCTTTTTCTCTACGGCGGTTATAAGGGACGCCACGGTCACTGCAGCTGCGGGATCCAGATCGATTCCCTCTGTCTCTTCAAAGAGCTGGTGTGCCCGCACTGCCGCATCATTGCTCACGGGAAGGAACTCCCCGCCGGTTGCAGTCAGGCAGTCAAACAGACCTCCTGTAATACCATACGGAGGATTGCGGTTTGTCAGGACATCAGCATAGACCTGCGAAATGGCCTGCGTTGCATCAGCCATATCCGTCATTGCATTGATCTCCCGCCTCCCTGCCTTCCATGCATGCACCATCGGTACAAAGGGGAGATTCTGCGACAGGATCATGCGGGGCAGGTGGCTTCCGTACCGGCCGTCCTGGATCAGGCGCTGTGCAGCTTCCCATGCAGCGATCGCACCCGTACCGCTGCCGACAGCCTGCACGAAATAATCAGGAATCCTGCCGATTGTTGTTGCCGCATCCAGCATCACCGTCGCCATACCATCTCTCCGTGCACAATTTTTTGCCCCTCCTTCCGCAGTGAGGCGGGGAAGCTGTGCAATAGCGGTGCTTCGGCTGATTGCATCCGAATAATCCCCCTCAACGGTGATGAGGAGCACCTGCTCCGTTGGGATCGTTGTCCATATGCGGGGTAAGGATTTTTGGGGGATAACTACAACAACGGGTGTATTCATCTCTGCTGCAATCTGTGCAAATGCCCTGCCGGTATTTCCTGCCGAGGCAACGACAAGGATCCCGCTCTTCTTTTCCGAAGCCCGCTGCAGGGTCGGGACAGCCTCCAGTTCCTTAAACGAACAGGTTTTTGTGGCCGCCCCTTTCTCCGGCCAGAACCCGTTGAACGTGATATACAGGTTTGAAAGCCCCAGTTGCCGTGCAAGCGCTCTGCTCCGGTACGTAACCGGTCCCGCTGTTACGGACTGTGTGTGGTGAATCGGCAGCCAGTCGTAAAACCTCATCATTCCCGGCAGATCTGCACAATGCAAACACTGCGCCGAATAGACTGTCCGCTGGAGAGCGGGATGCTGATCAGGGCATTCATTGGACCCGGTATCCGGGTACACCCGCCCGCATGCGGTGCACTGGATCTGGTAATTTCCCATAGTTCTCACGCACCTGAAGGTTCGTTTAAGAAAAATTCACCTTTCACTATTTTATGTTTCAACCGCTCACAGAGTCGTCTGGCGTGGGTAAGGCTGGACTGCCGGAGGGTGATTGGAACCTGCGAGGTATTCACCGTTAGTGACCCCAGCCGGCCATGATATACATGGGCCGGACAGGTAACGGTACAGGTCCCGCAATGGACACAATGATGGTAATCGATCGGACCACGGGGGGATAGTGCCCCGGTCGGGCACCGGGCTGCTGCATGGCACTCTTCACAGGATGTGCAGAGCGAAGGATCAAACCGAATGACAGGATCGGTCCCATTCCAGACTTCGCCATAGGTTGTTGAAGCAAGCGGGGTCCGGTCGGCAACATCAGCAACTACCAGCGGGATCTGTTCATGGAGAACTGAAAGGGCTTGCAGGGAATGTTCATCCAGAACCGGAATCGGTACTGCACAGGATACGAGACATTCTGGCCCTGCAGATGTGACAAAACCCCCCATCATATCGGGATCCATCCCTTTGAGATCAGCAAAAAATGAGAGGTTCGGTCGATCGGCGGAACTTCGGGTTCCTGTTCCCATCACATATCCTTCGCCACCGTTGACCAGGATGTGTGTTCCCGGTCCGATAGTCCGCATGCCGGGATCATTTTCCAGGGGATTGAGCTCCCCGCACCCGCTGATACTTGCTGCACGAAGCGGGCCCGGCATACCGGTCACGGAAAATATGGTTGAGTTCACCGGGCGGGGCCGGGGGTTTATGAGCGCAGTATAGTTTTTGAATGCGCTCCGCGTTGTTGCAAGGCGTGCAAATCCGATATCTCCGAGAGTGATGGTGCGGGTAAATGTTTTCCGTTTTGCTTTTACCACTACGTCGACAGGATTTCCCTGTACCAGATCACGGAACAGGTGTCCTCCCCCATACCTGGCATTTGCATGGGCGGTCCCGTATACGATCAAATCCACAAGTCCGAGGTTCTCGTTCGGGCACGGGCCAGGTATCGCAGGAACACCGTTGAGCCACACCCGGTCAGCCGTTCTGAACGCCTTTTTTCCCGCAACCGGGATGCTGAGCACGGCATAGGTGCCGGACATCACCCCAAAGGTTCCGGTTGTCACCACATCCACTTCATCTGGAGTAATGGTATCCCCGTTGCGGATATGCTGCTTGAATTCTGCAGCGGTCATGACGAGCGCAGTGCCATTGCGGATCTTTGCATTGATTTTTCCCTGCGTTTTCATAGTATCCCCATTGCTCCCATGCAGACATTCATCTCGTCAACGGTGTGGGACCCCAGGTTCACAACTACGGTATTCCTGCCCGTTGATGCTGCTCTGCACCCGCCACTCCCCATTTGTTGGTCTGGTCTCACTCATCAGGAACCACCATTGCTCTCCTCTCATCCTTTCGTCACACATCACGACCGGGTGTCAGGTCACAGCCCGTGCAGGGGAGACACATGGTCTGCGATTCTTTGACATCCAGATTATATTTTTTGAGTATATCACGCGTCATTTTCGTGAGTTTCAGCAATCTTTCAGCGCTGGGGCGTGTCGCCGAAATCTCCCCTTTTCGATACGGTGAAATGGTTATCGGGCGGAGAACAGCAATGACCCCTATCTTTGCCAGGTATTCAACCCCTTTTCTGACACATTCATCTGTCTCACCCAGCCCGATGATAATGTTGGAAGAGACCCGGTTCTTCCCGAATACCTTAACCGCATCGCGGAGCGATGACAGGATAAAGTGAAGGGAGTGGCCTTTTCTTCCGGTACAGACCCGCTCAAAGATTGCCGGGTCCATGGTCTCCACATTGTATTTTACTTCCGTCACCCCGGCATCCTTGAGCCGTTGTGACGAGTCTTGTGTCGGGGATACCGCCACGCCAATCGGGACCTTGTATTTTTTCACTACCTGTATGTATTTAACGACACGGTCGATTTCGTTCTCCGGGGTTGTCGCAACACCGGAGGTGAAGGAGATGACTTTTAAAGTCCCGTTTTTTTTTGCCCGTTCAATAACAGTGAGAACCTCGTCAAGAGTCTTGATCTTCCCCTGGAACTTGGGAACTGAACAAAATTTACAGTCATAGCTGCACCGCTCGCTGATGGTAATGTACGTCTGTTCCGGGCAGTGCGCAACCACAGGGTCAATGAATCCCCGTACCAGTTCCTTGTTATCTTTCAGGATGACAACATCACCGTCCTGCTGTATCATCTTGAACGGGGAATCCGTATCGATCTCCAGCCGGACCCGGTGCCCCCCGGATTTAAAGAAAATGGACCGGAGTCCTGTACCGGGACCCGCCGTGGAACGGGAAGGCCGTGGCAGCAGCGATGGTTCGACATCGACCTTTCCTTCTGCCAGCAGTTCCGCTTTGATTTCCGCATTCATGTGGGTCATGTCATCCTTTCCCGGGAGTTATATTTTCATCTTAAAGACGTTCGCTGCATTCCTGCAAAGGAGGTTCTCCAGCACATCCGGTCTGTAGGAGAACCGCTGGAATTCCCCAAGGCTCTGTTTCAGGGGCCGTACCGGGTACGATGAGGCATAGAGTATCCGGTCCCCCAGGTAGTGGTTGGCAGCCTCCACCCAGTCCTGGGCTCCCGGAAAACCAGGAATGGACTGGAAAAAATCCGGCAGGACCCAGAGGTTTCCTAAGGGCGCATTGGCAATCATGACCCCAATCATCTCGCTGGTGTAGGGAAATGCCCCGTGCACGACAACGATCTGCAGGGTCGGGAAATCATTTGCCACGCGCTGGATGCGCCATGGCTCGGCATAGGAAATATCCGGCCCCTGCATCAGGCTGCACGTGAGATACATCACAACCCCCAGTTCCTGACATTTTGCATAAATCGGGTAAATGCGGGGATCATCGACATACATCGCGGGGACGCACCAGCCGGGGTCAACGGCAATGCCATTGAATCCCATCTTCGTTATGGTACGTTCAACCTCACGGAGAGCGGCGGGAACATCACTCCCGTTGATGCCTGCTACCGATAAGGGAAACCTGCCGGGGTACTGGTCGCGGAGTTCAGCGATGTCATCATTGGAGACAACACGGTGTCCTGCCTGCCTGCCTACCAATATTCCCTTGTCCACGCCGGCGTCATCCATTTCCTGCAGGAACAGATCAACCGATTTCTGGACCATCGACGGCGGGCGTTCGTACCCGCTCACCAGGGGACTGCGTTTTACCGACGGACGGGCTCCCGGTGTTGGTGCAAGTACCTCTTTAAGACTTTTAAACGGGGGTCTCACCCGTGCATCGATTATCATTTTTTTATGTTCCTCCCAGACTATATTTTCCGTGGATGTATGCGGTTATAAAACAGGATCATGAAAACAAGTGGTTAACCGAAACGATGACGCCCGGTCATGTTCGTCTTCACGGGTTATCGCCCGTTCCGTTTATTGGCCCTGCTGTTCATTCATGATCTTGTCCCTGACCTGCTGACCGGAAAGACAGACCATTGGCATTCCCCCGCCGGGGTTCACGCTTCCCCCGACAAAGTAAAGATTGGTGAATTTCTCGCTCTTCTGGGGTGCCTTGAACCCCTTGTTTTTCCTTCGGTCTGATACAACCCCGTATATAGCCCCGCGGTTGGAATAATACCGGTTCCGAATATCCTCGGGAGTCCATTCGTCCTCCGTGATAATGTGGCTGCGCAGGTCCGGGAGGGCCATGCGTTCCAGCTTGTCGAGCACCCGCTCCCGGAGCTTGGCGTAATCCTCCCGCGTGAAGGGTTTGTCCTGGATATAGGGAACGTGCGGCAGGATCTTCAGGTTCTCGCACCCTTCAGGGGCCTGTGAGGGATCCGTGCGGGCAGGCGCAACAAGGTAAATGGTCGGATCCGTGGGTAACCGCTTATCGTGATATATTTCATCATACCCCTGTTTGGGATCCCGGGAAAAAAGGAAATTGTGATGTGCCAGGTTGGGATATTTTTTGTCCACGCCAAGGTGCAGCACATAGCCGGAGCAGGCAGGCTCGAAGGTTTCTTTGTAGCTGTCCAGCATCGGTCCTTTCTCATGGAGCAGCCGCTCGTAGGCAGGGATCACTTCCATGTCAGAAACAAAAATATCCGCTCCCTGCTCTGTCCCGTCAGCCAGCAGTGCTGACACGATCCGGTCTCCCTCTTTCTTCAGGCCGGTCACTTCGGTATTAAGGTGTATCGCAATACCGAGTTCTTCCATGAGTTTCCGGAGACCACGGGCAAGGTTATACATGCCGCCGTTCACGTACCACAGCCCGAACTCCGCCTGGATATGGGGCATGAGGTTCAGGACTGCCGGGGCATCGAAGGGAGATGAGCCCACATACTTTGAGTAGTGATCCAGCGTCTGCCGCAGGTACGGGTTGTTCACCCGCTTTGCAACGCCCTGATGCATAGTATGGAAAT
>Ga0105103_10002110_pt1 | contig 10475 bp, 11 predicted proteins | sample PPLLaktember2015_2_FD_79107 | JGI IMG/M metagenome (GOLD analysis project Ga0105103, IMG submission 79107) | Freshwater sediment microbial communities from Prairie Pothole Lake near Jamestown, North Dakota, USA - PPLs Lake P7 Core (6) Depth... | ecosystem: Environmental > Aquatic > Freshwater >...
CAGAATTGTATTCCCCAACATCAAGGTAAAGACACTTGAGAAGAGTGAAGAAGACAAATAAATAAAAATTCCATTTTTTAAACAAAATGAAATCAATGAAAATGTCAGTGACAGCAGAACATTGGATTATGGTGTTGGAAAACTTAAAGCGAGAAAATTATCACTATCATTGTGGGAAAAAATGGTGTAGCATACACGATGTTTGTATGGCTTACGATTTGAAAAACTTACCAACAGATGATGTCAAGAAGGCACTTCACAATGTGATTTATGGACTTGAGGATACAGTATTTAGCGACATAATTTTGCGAAATAACGATACATCGGACCATTGACTTTAATTTCTCTTCCCGTCTTTGGATTGACCGTCTTGTTCTTAATCCACTTTTGACACAATTTTTCTTCAGTCAGTTTCTCCTTGGACTTTTTCTCTGATTTTTTGGAAGACTTTTTGGCCTTCTTCTCTTCTGACTTCTTTATTTTCTCTTCAGGTTCTTCTCTAATCTTTTCCAAAATTTCAGACAAGTCTTCATCCACAATGCTGATGTGAGTTTCCAACTTCTTGTCCAATGCTTCCTTGATCATGTTCTCAACCGCAAAGTCTTTGGTGTAAGCAAAAATGAGATACGCCTTCGACTTGGACTTGGTTCCTACACGTTCAGTTCGACCAAAGGTCTGAACCAACTCTGTCATGGACCAAGGTGGCAAGATAAGGGAAACTCTTGGATTTTCACCCGTCTTGTCCTGTAAGTTAATACCCGTTCCTCCAGTCTTGATGGTCAACATAATCACCTTGACTTTACCTTCATTAAACTTTTTGATGTTATACTTTTGAACGGACTCTTTTTCATCACCAGTAACAATGACATAGTCGATTCCTAATTCATCAAGACCTTTTTGAATAATCTTGATTGACTTCTTGAAGGTTGTAAATACAAGCACAGAATTTCCCTTGTTAATATACTTGTCAATAATTTGTGGTAAATAGGAGCTCTTGATGGCTTCGATTTCTTGGGTGTTGGACTGAAGAACTCCAAGACCAAAAGAAGACTTCTTCTTTGGCTTTTCTTCTTCTTCATCGTCTGGACGTTGAAGTCTGACATTTTTCAAATCTGGTTTTCTTTCACGAATTTCCTGAATCTCTTCATACTTTTTGGCTAATTCATCACCATCCTTCTTGGATATTTGGATCAATTTGGTGTTGATTTCAATTTTTTCAGTCAATTCATTTTTCTCCTTTCTATAGTCATCAATTTTCATTCTGACACTGTTATCCTTAACAAACTGAAGCACTTGATTTTTGTTCATGTTGTCAAGACCAAATAGGGTTTGAATATACTTGTAATTGGACTCCTTTTCCAAAGGGGTGGCAGTGAGTAAGAGGAGATACTTTTTCTTGCTTGACTTGATTTGTTCATACAAACTTTTGATTAACTTGGAGGACATGGACTTTGCATTCTTTGACTTGTGAGCTTCATCCACAATGATAAGAGAATTCTCGGGAAGTTTCCAAGAATATTTTGCTGTCTTGTTTTGACCTAATTTTTCCCAAGTCAGTTTCAAGTAAGGACAAACTTCCTTTTTGTTGCTTGAACCCTTGTAGCATTTTGGACTGGAACCCTTTTTTCCATCCTTGGGTTTGGTTCCTTTCAGACTCTCATAGTTTGTGACTGAAAGTATTTCGACTCCGACATTTGAGAGAGCATCAATCCAAGCATCACGGACTGGAACTGGACAAATGACAAATACCTTGAGTTTCAATTTTTTAGCAGCAAATGTGCTTGTGAACGTCTTTCCAGTTCCAGTCTCTGAAGTGTCCAAGACAACTTGATTCTTCTTCAACAGTTCAACCACCTCTTCAACATGTTCTTTTTGATAATTGAACAAATCAATTTTTGGAACAGGCAAATCCTTGCAGTTCTTTTCAAACGTCTTGTATAAAGAGGATTTTGGATTGAAGTCTCTTCCAGTGATAGGGTTCTTCTTTTTGTCTGACCTCAACCATTTTTGACAATTTTCTTGAGAAGTCAATTCTGGAATATCTTCAGGTTCACCACAAGCTTGAACCAACTTTTTGTAATTGGGAGAACCAACAGTGACTGGACGATTGGTGATTGGATTATTGATGGGAGTTTTTAACCACTTCAAACAGTTTGAATCACCTTTTCTCAAATTGTCCAATTTAGACATTTTTATATAGACAAAAATAATTTTTGTTTTTGTCTTTGAGCAAGTTCAACAATTTGAGAGGAAGACATTCCCAAGTCAAGCAAGTTGGAAAACATTTCAATTTCAGCATACGCATTCTTGGGATCGATTTCAATTCCCACAAAAGGTTCAATTCTATGATGAGGAAGAACAGTTGGAACTTCTCCACCCTTCTTGGCGAAATTTTCAAAGAAGGACTTGCCAAGAAACAGAATTTGGTCCATCTGTTCAAGAGTCAAGTTTGGATTTTGTTTCTTCAACTGAAGTCGTGAATCATCCAGAATGGAATTGAGTTCTTGCATAAAGTCAGGGTAAAAAACGTAAGGACGAGTTAATTCATTCCACCTTCTTGACGGTCTTCTTGACTTGGATGCTTCTTCAACCAAATTCCAAAACACTTCTTGAGCCTTTCCCAACTTGTTCTCTTGAACCACTCTGAATTCTTTCTCCAAGAAAAAGTCAAGCATGGAATTATAACCCAATTTGGTGAAAAAAGATTGGTCATTAAGAGGAATCTTGAACTGTCTACACAGTTGTATAAACTCAGGAAGGGTATGGTCAATCTCCAACATTCGATGAGTGGTCTCAATAGGCAAGTTTGATTTACCCAAGTTGAGAGTGTGAATGATTTGTTCAAGTCTGTCTAACAACTGGTCAATCTCAAAGTAAGGTAGATGATAGTCAGCCAGTTGAGATACAATGGACCAAACTTCATCGGTGAGTTTTCTTTTTTCCAGGATGGATTTCAACTTTAACCACTTTTGGTATCTCATTTTTGTTCAAGAAATCTAATTTTCAAATTTATTTGAAAATTAATGAGCGTTGAGAATAAGGTAAGAGTAAAGTGTCAAGAAGACTTGAACAATCAAGACAAAGTAAATCCAACTTTGATGAGTGGTAAGAGAAGAAACTTGTTCACTCAAGTTGGAGAGCTCAACAGATTGAGACTCCATTTCTCCAGTCATTTCATCCACAGTGTTAATAATCTCAGAAATGTTCTCCTTGATTTGTTGGTTAAATTCCACATCTTCAAGTCGGTCAACAATTTTCTTGATGTTCTTGCCACGAGTAATCTCAGAGACAAAGTCATCAACAAACTTTTCCATGTCAAGTTCTTCCTCCTCTTCTTCATACTCAGATTCACTTTCAGTAAGTTCACTTTCTTTCTTGGGTGGAGTCTTAGGCAAAGGTCTCATTTTTAAACAAAAATAAACTTTTAAAATAATCAATTAAAAAAATGGATAATTATATAAAGGTTTACAATACAGGTTCAAATCCATACTTCATTCGTTTCTACGACGTAAGGTCGGGTGTAAAACGCTCTTATCCAATTGAACCAAATATTGCTCCTTACCGCATTCTTGACCAAGGATACTTAATGGCAGAATGTTTGGACTGTTGCAAGAAACAACCAGTCAAGGTATACTGGAATGATGAATCAGAAATGAGATCTTGGTGCCATGTTCCCAAAAACAAATTGCTTTACATCAAAGACCTTGGACATATTGTCACACCTTGGACGTTTGAGTATTATTGATTTGAAAAAAATCAATTATAATCCTAAATGAACTCAAATATCATCAAATCATTCTCTGGACACTTTTACAAATCATCTAATCCCGAAGAAATTGTGAAAAAAATGGATGAAGCAAGAGACCAAAACAAGTTCATCAATCTGTCCACAGGCAAATTGGTGAATGACAATTCAAACTGGTGGATTCATCCCCTTTTGCCACTTGCCATTCCGAGAAATCTGGCTCTTGACCAAGAGGATGCGAATGAAATCTTCAAGGAGTATGTCAACACGCATTACATCAAATGGAATCAATCAGAGGAAAAAGTGGAAGATGAATCAACCGATGAGTATGAACCGTCTGAAGATCCAGAGACGGAAGAAATCACAGACTTGGAAAGCGAGGAGGAAGATGTGTTGGAATAATATTTTACAATAGTAAAATATTGATAAACAAATTAGTGAATGAAATCAAACTACAAATTTGTTATTGACCAATTAAATGGAAAAAAGTAGCTCCAAAATGTTGTATTAATTTTTTATAAAACTTTTTTTTCGTAAAAAAATGAAATCAAGAGACAATGGTATTTATCTGGAAAACTCCAAAAAACCATGTAGATTTAATTTCGGTTTAGATGAAAATTATGAAAATGTTTATTATGATGAACATATTCAACAATGTTGTGATGAAAAGGATTATCAGTATTTAAAACCAAAAAATGAAAATAATGGAATGTGTTTTGGTGAAAAAGGTTCTTTAAATCGTAAAAGTGAATTTGGTAAGATCAAAAAAAATGTATTATCTAGGTATATACGTGATGATAAAAACAAAAACATGAAAAAAAATAACTTTTCAATTCAAAACGATCCAACCAAAAACGTTTATTATGAGTGGATAAGAAAAAATTATGATAATCAAGTTGATAACCAAAACTTATTGGATGAATTATATCTTTTAAGTCAAATTAAGTCAAATCCAGATATAGATAATTATTTTGAAAATTTACCGTTGGAAAAAGAAAAATTTTATGATTTTAAGTCAAAATTAAATAACTTAGATAGTGAAACAAGCGGGAAAGAGTTTTTAGTTTTATATGATGGTGTTTATGGAAATTTAACCATTCCTTTAACAGAATCAGCTTCATGTGAATTTGGAAAAGGAACTAAATGGTGCACTTCTGGAATTGAAAGAAATATGTTTAATCATTATAATGAAGATGGTCCATTATTTATTTGGAAAGACAGAAGAATATACAAAGATAATAAGTTTCAGTTTCATTTTCCATCTTTTAGTTTTATGGATAGTGGAAATAAACCAATTAAAGAAAATATTTTTTACTACTTACTTGAAGTGCCAGTATTAAATGAGCTTTTCAGTGTAATGTTAGTAAAATCAAATATTGTTGTTAAATTTGCAGTCAATTTTCTTAACATTCATTCAAAAGAACAATTTGATAATTATTTTAATGAATATTTACTTCATATTTACAACAATTCGTATGAAATGTTATACTATAGGGTATATATGATACAACAAAAAGATGGTAAATTGGAAAAACTGTTATTAAATTCAACTAAAGAGAACTTAGGAGTAGCAGTTGATTATGCATTCTATGTTCTTAAAAATAGGTGGTTTGAATTAGAAGAAAAATTGTTTAAAGCTGGTTATACAGAATTTTTAATGAATTATACAATAAACGTAATTGGAGATAGATGGAATGATTTGGAAGAATACCTACTTTTAAATTGTGATATTTATTCAGCAATTGATTACATACAAAAAATTATAAAAGACAGATGGGTAGAATTGGAAGAAAAACTACTAAATAGTGAAGACATTAATAGTTGTATTGAATATACGAAACAAATTATAAAAGGAAGATGGGTAGAATTGGAAGAAAAACTACTTGAAAATGAAAACATTGATGATTGTATTGAATATACGAAACAAATTATAAAAGGAAGATGGGATGAGTTAGAGAATAAACTTATTGAAAATAACAATTTGTTTAATCAAATTGAATATGCAAAATATGTAATAAAAGGTAGATGGGTAGAATTAGAAGAAAAACTCATTGAAAATGGAGATAAACACAAATATCGTTTATATATGAGTTCAATAAAAAATATATAATTTGAAAAATTGAGTATAGTCCTAAATGAACTCAAATATCATCAATTCATTCTCTGGTTGGTATACTCTTACGCCTACAGATACAACTGATGAATATAAGAACCACTGTGATGTCAGATTGGTTGGATTTGTTGGCGAAATCACATTGGACTTAAAGCATGTGAAAATATTGAGATGTGGAAGTAATCAAATTACAAAGTTGCCTGAACTTCCTAATTGTGAATTTTTAAGCTGTAGTGGTAATTTACTAACTACTCTACCTGAGATTCCAAATTGTCAAAGTCTTTATTGTGATTGCAATCAACTAATTTCACTTCCAAACTTGACAAAGTGTAAAATCTTAAGCTGTTGTAAAAATAGTCTTACCTCATTACCTGATCTGCCCAATTGTGAAGAACTTGTATGTTTGGTGAATAATCTTAAGACACTTCCTCAATTGCCAAAATGCAAAGAACTTTTCTGTAGAGAAAATCAACTTGAAACCCTCCCATTTTTGCCAAATTGCCACACGCTTGATTGTCCACACAACCAACTTGTATCATTACCTGATTTACCCAATTGTAGACAATTATCATGTTCCTATAACAAGATTGTTGAGTTGCCACAATTACCAAAATGTGAAATTCTTGAATGTGAATTTAACCAACTTGAATCACTTCCAGATTTGCCAAAGTGTTGTAGATTGTATTGCGTTAACAACAAAATCAAGTATTTAAAGAACAAATTGACTGTGAATGGAAGTATTAGTTTGAATTACAATCCAATTTGTATGATCAATGAAATAACTTGCTCATCTCTAGATTTAATTGGAAATGATTTGAATTATATTTACGTAAGCAGTCTTAATGTAAAAAGGTCTCTAGACATTTCACACAACCCATTCAAGGATTACAATATTGTTCAATTACAAAGCAAAAATCCACAACTCAAAATTTATTTCCATAGAGATGTAAAACACGAAACCTACAAGTTCCAATTTCCAACTGATGTTATAATTTTAGTGTAAAAATTCATTTTTTTGAGAACAAAAATGAATAAACATACAAAAGTTAGTTTGTTTTTGGCCATGTTGCTCATATTCATTGTTGTGATTGGAGCAATCATTGGTTTATCAAAAAGGAGATAAATTATGAAAAAAATCATTTTTTCATACACAAAAATGCGTAGACACACAAAAATAACGCTTGTAGCAGCAATTATACTTATTGCCATTGTTGTTCTTGCTATGATTATTGGATTGACAAGAAAAAAGACTGGTTCCAGTATTGTAGATGAAGACTTTTACGATGTCACATTTCAGAATCAAAACCGAACTTTCTGCATGAATATGGAAAAAGGTGTTTCCTTTAATTCTTACATCAATTTGAAGCCTTGTGATAATAGTACACCTTGGATTGTTGAGAATGTTGAAAATGGGTTTCTTCTCAAACGAATTGAATATGACAGAGATGTCAAGATTATTTACTATTTAGCTGAAGCAACTGGATTGACAGGCCTTAAAGGATTTGATTTACTTGAAGACAAAACACAAGCTCTTGTTTTCAATTTATTGAGAGACGGTTTATTAAAAATTGTTTCAGGATATTACAAAGATACATTTGCTTGTATCGAACAAGATCCAAGAGATATAAATAATGTTGTATTAAATTTCAAGAAAGAGTGTAAAGAATTTTCCAAAGTAAATTTTGTTTCTGAAGACAAAATTAACCAATTTGCTCTCAAGCAGTTAAATTCTCTAGATGAAATAGCTGGCAAAGATGTATTAATGTTGGCCAAAATTCCCAATTCTGACTTTTTCATGTCCATTTCTCCCAGATTTTCAAACAACACCTACGTTTTCTGTTGTTCTTGTTCAAGTACATTTGGAACCTGTGATAATTGCTACAATGAAGTAGTTCCTGTTGCATATCACTTTTCTGAGTTGTTTACTCCAACACTCAAATTCCCAAATAGTTCAAGACCCTTTCCTATTCCATCTGAAGAATTGTATTATCCTTTCAAAAAATGGTTTTTACAAAAAGACTTTGACAAGTTTTACCTGAAAATGAAATACAACTGCACTGCTTTTGGAAAACCAGTCTTTGACAATATCTACTTTATGAAAACGGATGCTGAGAAACCATTTGTTGATCTTGAACATAAATACAAACAAGCCTGGCAAACCTTCTCCTTAGAACCAGTTGCTGATGGATTTCATATCACAACATCCAAAGATGGAAAAAGAGTGATGAGCTTTAATACAGCAAAAACATCCATCGAATTTCTGCCAATGAACAATGCAACCAATCCAATCACTTGGCAATTTTTTGAAGTGGTTGAGACCAGAGATTGTAAAAACCGTGAAGTTCTTTGCGAGTGCACTCCCTCCACTTATGGACCCTGTTTCCTTGATACAACCAATAAAGAGAAATGTGATCCATCAAGAAAAATAAGAGCTTGTTTACCTGACTTGTCCAACCCATTCCAGATTTGTCATACAGATAATTCAAAAAAATATTGCTTGACTGAAAATTTGGTATTCAAGTCTGACCAAACCCCTGCTTCCTTTGTGGTTCAAGATGGTAAGGTAAAACTTAACAACAATAACCAACAATGTTTGAGTGTGAAAGATAACAAATTGACTTCACAACCTTGTAGTGAAAATGGTTCTTTCCTTACTACCAAACCACTACCACCCAATCGATTAAGTCTAACAGACAATAATCAATGTGTTCGTTTCTGGGGATTTCCAGGTGGTATTCCTTTAACAAACTGTCAAGATGATAGTTCCAAATTTGACCTCAAGTTTGTCTAAATGATTCAAAAATTTATAAAAAACTTTTATAAATTATTACTCCTATGAACGTTATCACTCTCAAATCTATTCAATATTATCTTGCTTCTGACTTGGTCGAGACTGACAAAGACTACTTCAAGTGCTGTAAAGGTAAAATCAGAAGTATCATTGAGTGGAAGAAAATTCCCAATGCAGATTATCTTTTTGCCTACAAGAAGGACAACCAATGGATTATATCTAAGCCTGATTATAAAAAGGCATCTCTCTTGTTGACGAAATCATTTTGTGAAGCAAATTTGCCATCCATGAAGCCTCAAGTTGAACCTGAAGTGGAGGAAGTATCTGTTCAAGAAGCTGAACCTGTTCAGGAACAAGAAGTCAAAGATGCTCCACCAATTCTTGAACTCGCGGATGAAGAAAAGTTCAAGGACGAAAATGGGAAACCATTTGAGATTGAAGTGAGAGGAGAAAGAAAGCACAACAAGATTTTCTTTAAAGTCAAGGATGTTGCAATTGCTTTTGAGATGTTTAGATTAAATGAAACTTTAACAAATAAAAGAAGAAGTAGTTTTCAAGAAAAAGAACATTATGAAAAATTTCTTATTGGCAATTTACAAATAATATTTTTAACTTATAGAGGGTTTCAGAGATTAATTGAAGTAAATAGAAGTAGTATATCTTCATTTACCAAATATGTTGCTCAAAAATGGTTAAATGTATTGTTTGACAAAACGACATTAAGTGGATATATATTATGCTTTGATAAAGAACATAAATCTCAAGGTTTAGTTTATTTAATCACTTCTCCTATTATATTAGGTATCAAGGTTGGGTTTTGGCATGGTAGTATCGAGGAATTGAAATGTAGTTATAGGACATACTTTGGTGAAAAAATAACATTATATACATTTCATACCAATGATGCTCCAAAAGCAGAAAAAAGTTTTATGTTAAAATTCAAGAAATATAGAATTAGCAATGAAATATTTGAAAAGGATATTTTAGTTGAATACATAAAATTTTTTCAACACTATGAATAAATCAATTTATTAATTGATTTAAATTAAATAAAAAAACTTTTTAAATGGAGGTTAATAACATCAATTATACTGATAATTTTGTTGATTGGGCAACTGACATCTTGTTCACCAGATGGGAACTGTTCAACAAAAGAGGGAATTAGCCAGTAAACTTTTGGGTATTCCCTACTCAGATGTGAAGCGACTTCTAAATCTTCAAGGCATTGTTTCCTGTATTTACCTAACTATTCTTGGCAAGGTTAAGGACTTGCGTTCAGACATGAACATTGATTCAAGTTATTCAGATGAAGATTTTGTGTGTAAATTTGGAACCACTTCAAACATGGTGGACAGAATTCAGGGACATAAACAAGATTACAAAAACATGAATGTAAATCTACACTTGAAGAAAATTTGTGTGATTGACCCGTATTATGGATACAAAGCTGAGACAGAGTTGAAAAATTCTGTAAAAAAATACAAGCTTGACTATGACAACACAAAAGAATTGATTGTCCTCAATGAGAAGCGAATGGTCAAGGTGGAAAAGTTAATGAACAGCATCAGAAGTGAGTTTGGCGCCACTGTGAAGAATGAAATGCAAGGCATCATTGACAATCTAAATCACCAAATTCAATTGCGAGACAAGAATATTCAATTACATGAAAAAACAATTGAATTGAAAGAAAAAACAATTGAGTTACATCAGCGAACAGTTGAGTTAAGGGATAAGACCATTGAATTGCTTCAACTTAAGTTGAGCCTCAAATAAATATTTTTTGTTTTTTGAAACAAAAAATGGATGACACTTTGCAAATGCTTCAA
>Ga0105103_10002111_pt1 | contig 10469 bp, 10 predicted proteins | sample PPLLaktember2015_2_FD_79107 | JGI IMG/M metagenome (GOLD analysis project Ga0105103, IMG submission 79107) | Freshwater sediment microbial communities from Prairie Pothole Lake near Jamestown, North Dakota, USA - PPLs Lake P7 Core (6) Depth... | ecosystem: Environmental > Aquatic > Freshwater >...
GAAATTGGAAAATTGGAAAATTGGAAAGATGGAAAAATGGAAAGATGGATTGTCAAATACCTACGGGAAGACGAGTTTTCCAAAAAGTGATTTTACAACCGGGAATGGGGTGCCTTCGAAACCTGTTCCGTGGAACAGCGCCCGAAGGCTAGCGCATGCGCATAAAGGAGGCAGGCATAACAACACCCTGGCGGTTAAACATCGCCTGAAAAATGTTGTCTACATCGTAACGTTTCATTGTTATGCCCAATAAATTCGGTGCAAATATAAGATAAAAATGTATGAATATAATTTTTCAGCTGGAAAAATTAAATATTAAGTAATTGTTACGCGGGGGAAAAAAGGTGAGTTGGAAACTCACCCTCCCAGCTGTTTGAAGAAATCGTTTCCTTTGTCGTCGACAATGATGAATGCCGGGAAATTTTCCACCCTGATCTTACGGATGGCTTCCATGCCGAGGTCGCCGAAATCGACCAGTTCCACCGACTTAATGTTTTCCTTAGCCAGGATGGCTGCAGGACCGCCGATGGAGCCGAGGTAAAAACCACCATGCTTTTTGCAGGCGTCGGTAACGGCCTGACTGCGGTTGCCTTTGGCCAGCATGATCATGGAACCGCCCAGACGCTGAAAGAACTCCACATATACATCCATCCTTCCGGCAGTGGTAGGCCCGAAACTCCCGGAAGCCATACCAATGGGTGTCTTCGCCGGACCGGCATAATAAACGGGATGGTTTTTGAAATAAGCGGGCAGTGCATTGCCGTCATCCACATACTGTTTTAAACGGGCATGGGCTGCATCGCGGGCGACGATGAGGGTGCCGTTCAAACTGAGACGTGTTTTCACCGGGTATTTCGACAATTCGGCGAGGATTTCAGGCATCGGGCGGTCCAGGTCGATGGTGACGGCTGGTTCCAGCTCCGGTTTCCGGTCGGGGAGGTACTGCGCAGGCTTTTTCTCCAACTCTTCCAGGAAGATGCCTTCTTCTGTGATCTTGGCCCTGATGTTGCGGTCGGCGCTGCAGCTGACACCAGTCCGACCGGACAGGAGGCGGCATGACGGGGGAGGCGGATCACCCTGACATCGTGCACGAAATATTTCCCGCCAAACTGGGCCCCTACCCCATATTCCCGGCAGAGCTTCTCCACCTTGGCTTCCCATTCCAGATCGCGGAAAGCCTGGCCCCAGGCATTTCCTTCTGTGGGCAGCGTGTCTAAATAACCCGCAGATGCCTTTTTAACCACTGCTAAGGTGGCTTCAGCGGAGGTTCCCCCGATGACCAGCGCCAGGTGGTAGGGCGGACAGGCTGAGGTGCCCAGGTCTTTGATCTTCTCCCGGACAAATTTCTCCAGATTTTCCTCCGTCAGCAATGACTTGGTCTGCTGATATAAAAAGGTCTTGTTGGCCGACCCTCCCCCTTTGGTGATAAAAAGGAACTCGTAGCTTTTGCCCTGTGTGGCATAAATATCGATCTGCGCCGGCAGGTTGGTGCCGGTATTCTTTTCTTCCATCATGGTCAGGGGAACCACCATGGAATAACGCAGGTACCTTTCCTGAAAGGTCTGGTAAATTCCTTTCGACAGGAACTCAGCATCATTCACCCCGGTATATACATTTTCCCCTTTTTTCCCGATTACAATGGCCGTCCCCGTATCCTGGCAAGTGGGAAGCTGCCCTTCTGCGGATATCACCTGGTTGCAGCATGGTATGAGCCACGAAACGGTCGTTATCACTGGCCTCGGGATCTTCCAGGATCATCTTCAGTTTACTCAGGTGTTGTGGTCGCAGGTAAAAAGAAACATCGGCAAATGCTTCCCTGGCCAGCAATTCCAGACCCTCGGGAGCTACTTTCAGAATACGGCGGCCACCGGACTCCTCAACCGAAACAAATTCTTTGGAAAGCAGACGGTAAGGCGTGTGATCACGGCCGGTCGGATATGGTTTTTGATAGAAAAAATCGGGCATAAACAAGCTAATTAATATCGTTGTGTTTTATGAATTGGTTTACTTCTTTGTCAATTGAGTTTTTAATCTCTTTCCACACTATTCGTTTTACCATTACTGGTTCATCATCTGAATCTGCATCGACAAAATAGGCAAGACTCTTTAATACCAGGAAAAGAGAGGCATCTTTGTACTTTTCTGAGTACCATTGTACCATTTCCTTTAAGCTGAACCTTTTTAAGAGAAAAAAGATATCGATAAAGTCCTTCTTTGAGCCGCGTCCGGTTACAGCAGCAAGTTTCATAGCCGCAATGTCTTTCAACCCGGCAAGTCGGAGATTGTCAAGGCTGATCATTTCACCTATCCAGGGAAAAGGATATCTTACGACATCTACTTTTATCCCGTTGACCATCCAAATGTGGATATTGGGAATGTTCTTAATTATAACAATTTCTCCCAGTGAAAAGATTTGTTCTTTCAAGTCGTTTTCTTCACCAATGAGGTTACCAAAAAGGTCGAGGTCAATGGATTGCCTGTGACCTATTTGTAAGGCCAATGACGTACCTCCTACTAAACGTGTTTCCCGCAAAGCAGGCAGCTCCATCAGACTTTTCAAAAGTCCCAATGTTGCGGGTTCGATTGTTTTAAAATGTAACATCTAAACTCTTCTACAGGAATTTTAGCTAGTGTGGAAATGAAAGCCATAGATCTCGGATCCAAATATCTCAGATTAACAGCAATTTCCCCAATTTCAGATATTTCAATTTTCTTGTAAAGGATTAACCAATCTTTCCACAATCCATAATCGAGAATCCTCCCAACTAAAAAACATTTATGTTTATTCCATCGACATCTCTTTCTGTCACAATCCCAGAACAAATGCGGCGATAACTGGTCAATATCTTCCTGTGTAAGCCCCATATTCCGTTCAAAATTAAGGTTTTTTTATCTCAATTCTGTTCGTACCGGCATAGCTGACCGATTTTTTTTCTTTCAGGAAATTGATCAGTGTTTGGGCGGTGGTGTCGAAATTGGTGGTGCCGGGATCAGCATGTTCAAAGGTATAGGTGGTGCTGATGTAACTGTTCATGCCCACCGTATATTTCTTAGCCGGATCGAAAGGAATCCCGTCGTAGGTGGTCATGACCACATCGTTACATACCCCTTCGGAATTGGTGACCACGGTATATTTCATCCCTGAAACCATCAGATCGGGTTCCTTATTGCGGTTGTAAGCATTCATTATCAGTGATTTGATTTCAGGAAGCGTCATGGAATAGGTAATCACCTGGTTGCCGAACGGATCCAGCCTGAAAATATCTTTGTACAGAATATTCCCTTTGGACAGGTTTGGTATTCTGATCCCTCCCGAATTCTGGAAGGCAAAATCGACTTTAAACACATGGGTGATGGCATCGGTCATCATGCAGCCCAGTTCCTGCTGGTTGTTCAGAGCAGTTTCCGCAAGGGCAATGACTTTGTTCATCTCTTCATTGTCGTTGTATTTGTCGATCAGTTGCTGAATTTCAGGCTTTGACTTCGGAATGGCATTTAGTGAAATCAGTTCATATTTCCGTCCTGACATCTTGCCGTCCGTGATCTGAAGTGTGGTTTTACCTACGCTCCTGAGCTGGGAACCGGTCTGCACGATCATCACCCCGTTCTCCATCAGGGGTTTATCCATCACGGTATGGGAATGGCCGCCAACGATCACATCGATCTGCGGATATTTTTGGGCCAGCGGAACATCTTGTTCCACACCAAGATGAGTCAGCGCGATCAGCATTCCGTATTTCTTTTTCAGTTTCATATAAGAAGCAGCCTTTTCCAGCGGATCATCAAACGTAAGACCGGCCAGACGGGAAGGATGGGAATCGGGATACCCGTTTTCGCTCACCTGGATCAGCGACAGAACGGGTATTTTGCACCCACCAACTTCCAGCAAATAATAAGGTGATGGTTTATTGAGTATTGATTTAGAGGTATTTATGTTTGCACTGATGAAGGGAAAATTCGCTTCTTTGCGCCGTTTGTTCTGTGCTTCCTGGCCCATATCAAATTCATGGTTTCCCAGTGCCGACAGATTGAATCCCACCCGGTTCATCAGGTCGATCATGGGATAACCTGGTTCGGGATACATGTCCACAATGGGATTTCCTGTGAAATTATCCCCGGCAGAGATGAGAAAAAGATTGGAATGCAGTTTTTTGAGACTGTCGACCAGATAGGCCAGTTTTCCCATGTTGTCGATTTTCGAATGCATGTCGTTGGTGTGGAGAATAATCACCTCGAAAGATTTTTTGCATTTTTTGGCCGAAGCTGTTGAAAATGGCAAAATGGCAATAACCAGTATGATCAGGATTTGTAACTTGCTATTTCTCATTGTTTTAATTTTAATATTTAATAAATTCCATGTTGGTTCTGTTTTGATGTAATTCTTAAATAGAAATGCTGTCCATCCAGGACAGCACCATCTGGCTCAGTTAGAAAACCAAAACGGTCATAAACACTTAAATACCCGCTTTTCAACCTTTTGAAACTGATTTTGGAATAAGCCAATACGATATCCTTTATGACAGCGCCTTTGAAAATGGTTATTTCCTTGTTGTTTAAAAAAACATTCACAGATAAAAAAAGTTTAACCTGAAACTTTGACTTCATCATATTAAACCCCGATTGAATAACCGGGGTTTAATGCAAAGTTAAGGATTCCTTGCAGTTAAAAGACATGAAATTTCTTATTCTGAATGATTTTATTTGACCTGATCAGGGAATACAGGTATATGCCTTGCTTTAATTGAACTGGTAAAAGGATGGATGAGCTTCCCCCGGCTAAAGGAAATTCTCCGACGATTTGTCCGGATAAATTATGAATTACCATCCGCGATTTTGCTAATAAATTATATGATATCTGAATCGTTCCGGTATGTATACCTGAAAAAACATTCAAATATTCAATTGCACGAAAATCATCCATTCCTGTTTTACCTTCCATATACTTTACAATAACTTTTGCAGAATTGTCAGGATTCATAATATCATAGAACTTGTATTCAATAACTGACTTTCCCAGATTTGCTAAGGATGGAGCATATTCCGCATAAAAACTCTGATTGGTAGTTTTTGCCGGAATAGTCACCGGGTATTGCGATTCATTGGCGTTAGCTGAATAGCAATATGTTCCCCAGCAGAACAGATTTTGACTTCCTGAAATCACTGAAATGGAAGTTTTCTTCACTTTTACATCTACTCCGCTTTCTCCCTTGTTTTTAACGCCAACGACTGCTTTCATAAATCCCAGATTAGGATCAACAGAATCCAGGATCAGAGTATCCCCGTCTGTATGTTCCATTCCATTATAGATCAGAACCAAAGACTGTGAATATCCGGAAAGAGAAACAGTCATTACCAATAAAAGCAGCAATATTTTTATCATGATAATTTCTTGAAAATGTTGAAGAATTGCCCTTCCCTATTTATTCCAGTACAGTCTTTTCATTAAAAGTGCCTTCATTCGTTCTGACTTTGATGAGGTAAATGCCTCTTAATCCTGCATGAGGAATTTCAAAGCTATATCTGTTTTCACTTTTCACAGATGACACATATATCAGTTTGCCATCTACACTATAAATACCTGCAGTAATTGGACCCGGATTGGTTGTTTCAACATCTATAAAAATTTCATTTGCATCCTTTCTTACTTTTACTGAAGTGCCTGATTTTTCGAGCGTTGCAATTCCAACAGGTATATCCGCATATTTGATTTTACGGCCATTCATTATCTCACCTGATTTGTTATCGATCAGCATTAAAATTATTTCAGTTTCGTTTTTATTAATTACTGTAGATGGAAGATCAAAATTATATTCATACAAAACCCTTTGATTCATCGCTATGGTTGCGGGTAGGCTTCCGGAAATTCCATTAAAGGAATCATATATTTTTCTGGCTACATCCGGATACACCATATTGGCTGCCAACACGGGATCAGGGAGTGACTCCCATCCCTCCATTGTACCAATACCACCTCCTGAATAATAATTCCTTTGATTGTATCCTGAAGCAGTCCCTTTTATGTTATTTTCTATCACGACTAACCCCATTCTGAAATTTGCTGTGCCATTCAAAGGTATATTGAAAACTGCCTCAGATTTAAGTTTGATGGATGTATGGGATGCGTCCACCCATTCCGCAGAGAGGACGAGGTCGGCAGGAGAAAAGTCATTGATAGCTTTGAGATAATTTGTTTCGAAACTGGTGGGATCACAGACGTATTTTCTATTTACTACGCCTTGAGGATAGCCTGTAATGAATTTCTTAATACCTGAATCATAGGTAGCATCCGCCATGGGATCACCATTATGTACTGCAATCCCTATAAATCTATCAGGATATTTTTCCTTCATTCTTTTCATATACACCATACCTCTTGGACAATACCCGCACCACGTCCCAGTGCCTTCCTCTACCACTACTTTTTTGAATGGCTTAAAGGATGCGAGGGTTACACTGCCGGTTGTCGATTTTGTAACGGTACCTGAAGTAACTTCGAAAGTGTATGACACTGTATTTCCTGCTCCGTTTACGGTTATTGAATCCGGGAACTCGAATGAATAGCTGCTTCCGGAGAGTAAATTCAATCCGGTAATGTTTTTCGTGTAGGTTATTCCATTAACAGTATATTTTGCAGTAAATCCTGTCATTTCATTCCCAATATTCTTCAATGTTCCTTTGACTGCAACTCTTTTATAATAAGTATATTGAGGCGTATTATCATCCAGGAAAAATCCGGTGACTCCCGCGAAAATATTATCGATACCCAATACCCATTTGTTATAAGTATCATTTACAAAAGCAATATAAATGCTTTGCCCGGCGTAGCTTGCAAGACTAATTGTCCGGACCGTCCAACTAAAATTTTCACCTGCATTTGAATAAACAACATTTTTGAAGTCTGCCACATTATTTCCGGTAGTGGAAATATAAACCTTATATCCTTCCTTATTGGTGCTGTTGAATGATCGCGCTTTCCAGATCAGATTTGCTGAAGCAGACTGGATATTGATCGGGGAATTTGTAACAAGCCAATCGTTGGCTGTTCCGGTCGGAGCATATTTGGAGGTGCTGATAGCAATTTTATCTCCCTCCGGTGAATCTACCACCCAGGCTTTATATGGTGCCGAAGCTCCAAATAAGGATCCAAAAACAGCAGGATCAGGTGCCAGACCATCCACATTGTACGTTGTAAATTGGGTCATTCCGTTGCTGAAATCATCCCAGAAATAGGTTTGTGCTTTTCCATGTAATGATAAACTTATAAAAACCACATAAAAAAAGAGCGTTTTAAATACGAAGGGATTCTTTTTCATATTTGCATTGGTTAAGTATTCAGTTGCTTTTCAAGATCTTTTTTCATATGTTTCACTGGTTTTACATTTTGAAAATAAAATCAGGTAAAAATAAAAAATATTCCCGTTTCAATGCGCATTTCTATTATTTGCACTATTTTTCACAGCGAATGTTGATAGTACTTCATATCTGTTTTAACTCGCACCTATGAACAAATCGGTAGTGATATTCATGTTGATCATTTCCATAAATGGAATCTGCCAGGTAAAGGAAAACAAGAAACTACCTTCCGTGGTTTTGAAATCTCCGGACGGTGGGGCTTTTAACACTTCTGAAATGGGTGGACTTGGTAAACCGGTTATTATTATTTTCTGGGCAACCTGGTGCAAACCCTGTATTAAAGAACTTACAGCCATTGCTGATTTTTATGATGAGTGGAAAGAAAAAACCGGTGTCGTTATTTATGCGGTTTCCATCGATGATTCCCGTACTCAATTCAATATCCGACCCCTCATCAAAAGCAGGGGTTGGGAATACGAGTTCTATAACGATCCGAACGGTGATTTTAAAAGGGCTATGGGCGTTGTCGATATTCCCCATCTTTTTATCCTGAATGCGAAAGGAGAAATTATCCATCAGCGAACTTCCTATGTGGAAGGCACTGAGCAGGAACTATTTGACCAAATCCCTAAATGAAATTGTGTTGGCAAAAAACTGGTATTTATACAGTCACGAGAAGAGAATTGTAATCAGGTCAATGATTATAACAGTTTTTCTTGCTTTTCCGCTTTGGGTAAATAGTCAGAAATCAGTAAAAGATATCAGGATTCAGGGGTATATCCACAGCGATGCGAAATATTATCTGAAAGACCCGGCCATTGGATTTGACCAACCGAACAGAAATTCGCGATCCAATTCTTACGGAAATATTCAATTAGGGTATAAAAGATTTTCAGCCGGTTTGCGCTACGAAGCCTACCTGCCACAACTTATCGGTTACAGCAATCTTTACGAAGGACATGGAATTGCCAATCTCTTTGGTACATACAGTTCCCCTGTTTTAACCATAACCGCCGGAAGCTTTTATGAGCAATTCGGGAGCGGTTTGATCCTGAGATCTTACGAAAATCATGATCTGGGGATAGATAATTCATTGCTGGGAACCCGGATAACCTACAGTCCGATCAAAGGTCTGTCGTTTAAAACATTTATCGGGAAGCAAAAAAATTACTGGGCATTGGGGAAAGGATTAGTCAGGGGGATTGATACCGAGTGGAATGTGTTGGAATCACTGGGAAAATCACGTATAACAACGGTCATAACCGGATTATCCTTCGTGAGCAGGTACCAGAAAGACAACGATCCATTGTACAAACTTCCGGAAAATGTGGCTGCTTTTTCAGGAAGATTCTCCTTGTATCATGCTGAATTTCAGCTTTCCGGAGAATACGGGTATAAGATCAATGATCCATCGGCGGTGAACAACCTGATCTATAAAAACGGTCAAGCCGTGGTTATTACGGGATCCTATGCCATAAAGGGATTTGGAATTCTGCTTTCAGGGAAATGGATCGATAACATGGATTTCAGATCAGAAAGAGGCGCCACCGGACAGGCGTTAACAATTGGGTTTTTACCTGCCACCTTTACTGAACATACCTATTCCCTTCCGGCCATGTACCCCTATGCTTCCCAACCATTGGGAGAAGCTACCCTGCATTCAGAAATTACCCGGGTAATACCCCGGAATACCTGGTGGGGCGGGAAATATGGAACAACCCTGGTTTTACAACTTGCATGGGCCAATTCCATTAAAAAAGAACCTGTACATTTGCTTATTCCCATTGGATCATCCGGAACCAAAGGATACCGGTCTTCCTTCCCCGGAATCGGGAAAGAAAAGTATTTCAGGGATATTTCTTTAGAGATTACCCGGAAGTTTACCCCTGATTTTAAATCGATAGCCGGATTCAGCCGGATTTATTACAACAAATCGGTATTGGAAGGGCATCCTGGTGAGGCAGATGTGAAAGCAACCATCGCGTACGCGGATATGACATTCAAAATCAGCCCTACACGGAGTTTCCGCACTGAACTTCAGCATCTTTACACAAAGCAGGATAAAGGTTCCTGGGCAATGGTTCTGTGTGAGTATTCCCTGGCACCGCGCTGGATATTTTCCGTAGCCGACCAGTTTAATTATAGCAATGATATTACAAACGAAAGAGATCATTATCCCTTATTGAATATCAGCTATAACCGGAACGCGCATAGCGTAAGCATGTTGATGGGCAGACAACGGGAAGGGCTTATTTGCATCGGGGGCGTGTGCAGGTATGTTCCGGCTTCCACCGGTTTTGGATTGATTTATACTGTAACTTTTTAAATCATACCTATTGAATATCAATGTTTTATGTAGATTGACTCTTTTGTTCATCGCGGTGAGTTCCTGCGATATTATCCAGGAACCCTATCTGGAGACAGATAATTCTATGAATAGCAACAGCCGGAAGGTGTTGCTGGAAGAATTTACAGGCCACCAGTGCCCCAACTGTCCGGCAGGAGCTGCCACAGCCAGTAAACTCCAGGAGTTTTACGGGGATAAATGTATCATTATTTCCTACCATGCCGGATTTTACGCGAGAACCTCTTCCACTTTCCCCGTTGATTACAGGACCACGGAAGGTGCTGAATTGGATGCGTTTTTTAAAGTCCCTTATTATCCTTCGGGGATGATTAACAGGACAAACAGCAACAATACCAATGTTCTTGGTCCGGTGGACTGGAGTGAATTGATGGCATCCCAAATGAAAAATAAGCCGGAGGTTTCCATTCAAATTACCTCAGATTATAACAACCAGGGAAGAGCACTCCAGACAACGGTTAAAGTAAAAGCGCTCAGAGAAATCAACTACCGGGCTTATTTGTCTGTCTATCTGACAGAAGACAATCTGGTTTCCCCGCAGAGCATTTCCGGAGACCCTTCCTATCCTTCAGGCATTATTAAGGATTACAAGCACATGCATGTTTTCAGGACTTCTTTGAATGGTACCTGGGGTGAACCTGTTTTTGAAACAGGTTCGCCGGTTTCCGGGGAAAAGGCGTTTTTATTCACCAAAATACTGGATGAAAAATATGAACCTGAAAACTGTCATATAATTGCTTTCGTGTATAAA
>Ga0105103_10002112_pt1 | contig 10465 bp, 6 predicted proteins | sample PPLLaktember2015_2_FD_79107 | JGI IMG/M metagenome (GOLD analysis project Ga0105103, IMG submission 79107) | Freshwater sediment microbial communities from Prairie Pothole Lake near Jamestown, North Dakota, USA - PPLs Lake P7 Core (6) Depth... | ecosystem: Environmental > Aquatic > Freshwater >...
ATCGTTTTTTAATCTTTCCGGATGGAATTTCGGACCTGTAACCGGAATCACCATAAGTCGTGAAAACGAAATATGGATCAGTACAGAACAGGAAGGAATTATCCAGCTCAAGCTTCCGGGTAACTATTATTTCTCGTACAGGAAGGTAAAGGTTACACCCGATCCGGGACCGATACGGATTAATTCAGTCATAAAAGACATGGAGGATAATATCTGGATCGGAGGAAGGAGTTTTGTAACCCAGGTCCTTACACCCGTATTTGAATTCCTAAATACTTCAAACGGCACACCATTCAATAATTGTTACAGCCTGACTATTGACGACCTTGACAATATATGGGTTTGCAGTGAAAAAGGGCTTTTCAGGGGAATTCACGGGAAATCAGCCGATCTTATCTGGAGCAATATCAGCGAAATGCTAAGATTCGGCAAAACCAACTTCATTTCACTTTACAACGACCAGGAAGGAAAGATCTGGGCAGGGACATATGGTGACGGGGTTTACCGGATCGATCCCTCTGATCTGAGCTATTCGGGATTTACAGTTCAGAACGGCCTCACCGATAATAATGTAATCTCAATTTCCGGTTTAAGCAATCTTGTATGGTTCTCGACTCTGGGCGGCGGTGTTTCATGTTTTGATACCGGAAAATCCAGGTTCATTTCTTACAATGATCCTGAGCTCAGTAATTTATATGTATATGAGACCTTATCAGATAAAACAGGCAAAACATGGATTGCCGGCACACTCCGGTATCCTTCATATATTTACAACGACAGCGTGTACAAAATCCGATTTACAGGGCCGCGCATACCACAATACTATAGTGTGGCAATGGATACATCAGGAAGACCCTGGTTCAATACAGGCGATAAAGGTATTCTTATGGTTGACGGGGATAGTGTCAGGCTATTTGGTAAGGAGGATGGGATCATATTTGACAAGATCCAATCCATCGAATTCGATAAACTGAATAACCTTGTTGTCGTTTCAAACCAGGGATTGCTTTTTTATAAACCCGGATCGGGAGTGATCCTCGAGTTTGGGGAGAGCTCCTGGCTTTCATATCTTTATCCTGAACTCAACTCCGTTTTTACCGGTAAGGATGGAAAAATATGGATCGGAACAGCTGAAGGTATCATAACCTACAATCCTGATTATCTTCAATATATCGGAAAGAATCCGATAGTGTTCCTGTCTGTCAGGAACCTGTTTTATGACCCGATCAGGGAAAACACGAATAAGTTCAGGTGGAGTGAGAACAATTTCACATTTGGATATACAGGTATCTGGTTCAGCAACCCCGAAGGGTTGAGATACCGGTACATGCTCCGGGGAAATGATGCCGACTGGACCTACTCCTCACGCAATCAGACCCTCACATATTCCAATCTGCCTCCGGGAAGGTACTCGTTCATTACAGAAGTAAGCCTTGACGAAAGAAACTGGTTCAGTTCTTCCAACTCTGTTTATTCCTTTGCAGTATCTCCTCCATTCTGGCGCCGTATATGGTTCCTGGCGGGAATTGTACTCATATTTCTCCTTGGAATATACTCCTATATAAGGCTAAGGGTGAAGAGTCTTGAAGAAGACAAGAGACGACTGGAAGCTGAAGTTCAGAAGAGAACCGTGGAAATCAGCAATCAGAACAAGGTGCTCGAAGCACAGAAGGAAGAGATTCAGTCCAGCATCCATTATGCCCGGCGGATCCAGTCGGCAACCCTTCCCCCGAAATACAAACTTGAAGCAATACTTAAAGACTATTTCATACTTTACAAGCCATGTGAAATTGTGAGCGGCGATTTTTACTGGGTGGCAAGGACCGGTTCCAGCATTTTCTTTGCTGCGGCCGACTGCACCGGCCACGGAGTGCCCGGTTCATTCATGAGCATGCTTGGCCTCAGCGCCCTGAATGATATTGTCAAGTCCCTGACAAAAATCAAGGCTTCCGTGATCCTCGATCAGCTAAATGGAAGAATAAGGGAAGCCCTTCACCAGGGAGAGGAAAGGGAGATGGATACTCACGAGGGGATGGACATTTCACTCTGCATACTCGATCAGAAAACGAACATGCTCCAGTTTGCAGGGGCCAATAATCCACTCTATCTTGTCAGGAATAATGCCCTTACGGAAATCCCTGCCGATCACATTGACATAGGGAGCCATGCTACGGAACGAGAGGCGTTCACCAATCATGAACTGAATGGTGAGTCGGGGGATCTGTTATATCTTTTCACCGACGGGTATGCAGATCAGTTTGGCGGTCCCTCCAGGAAAAAATACAAATCGCAGAAGTTCAAGGATTTCCTCCTGTCAATAAATAATGAATCGATGGAAAACCAGAAAATTATGCTTGACAGGGAAATTGAAACATGGAAAGGCGGCTTTGAACAGATTGACGATATCCTGATACTGGGTATTAAAATTCAGGGGACCTGACTGATACGGCTCTATTCCTTACTGTCCCCCACCTCCTTCTGAACATAATCAAAGGGGATCCTTGCCATCCTCGACATCTCCCTGCCGACTTCCAGCATGTCGTTATCATCTGATTCATAATGCCATCTGATTCTTGCATTCTCCCCGCTTGACCGAAGAGCGGCGATCTTTTTACATAAATCAAGAATGTATTTTGCTGATGAGGAATTGAAGTAATTAAAATCAAGGTTAAACTCAATCGGGTCTCTTCTTTCACCGGAGCCCGAAACCTGACGGCTGAAGTCATTCACCCAGCCAATTATCTCATCATAGAATGCAGGGACATTGGGCGGTCTTGATTCACCTGAGATCTCAAACCTTCCCGCCTCCGGATCAAAATGCACTTCCGGGGAATTTGTTGTCCTGCTAACAATCAATTTTCTCATGAAAAAAATTCATTTACTGAGATTTTCAATTCCAGGTATGCTGTCCGCTCATCAAGGGCTGTTAAACTGAAATCAATATCATTGCCTGACTTAAGTTTAATAAGCATAAGTCCAAGTCCGGCGCCCATCTCGTCTTTTTTATGCTCCTTGTTTATCTTTTCTTTCAGCCTGGCAATAAGTGCAGTGTCATCCATTGCATTAATTCTTTCCAGATTCGGAATCAGACAGGCAGCCTTATCAGCCTCAATGGGATTACAGGCGATGATAAGGATTTTAGAATCCTGCTTTTCAACTGATATCCGGGGCCAGGTGGATGATTTGCTTTCTTTACTATCAGCAGAATATTTTATGATATTCTCAAGACATTCCACCACAATTGCATAAATCCTCCTGCCTGTTTCCCTGTCAAAGTCCGTGAATCCGGCGGACTCCTTCAATTCATTCAAAAGCAGATCAACGGTTTTGTAATCTATCTGACCTGAATAATTCAATAATACCGATGATTCAGTCATACGGTTAATTCTTACCTTTAACAAAGATAAATTTAATGATTTAACCTGATGATCTGTCAAGAGGATTTTCTCATTTTTATTCCCGTAATTAATATTTCATGAGCGAACAGATATTAAAAGCGCTTACTCAGCTCTTTGCACTGATCAGTGATATTCATGAAGACACTGTAATTACAAGCAAGGAAAAAGATATTGTAAGGCTGTTCCTTAACAGGCATCTGAATAAGGAGCAGGTTGAACTCTATATGAAAATGTTTGAAGAATACCTGGCACAATACAGTTCCGAAAGAATAGCAAAAGGCAGCATCAGGGACAGGAAACGTACCTCCCTAAACGCAATGAGGATCCTTGCTATCTGCGAAAAGATCAATGAGGAGCTGCAGCAAAAAAACAAGGTTTTTCTTCTGGCCAAACTGATCGACTATATTTCATTCGGACAAGAAATCACGGAAAACGAACTTGATTTTCTGCGGACCGTTGCCGATGCTTTCTTCATTACAGGTTCTGAATACCAGGATATTTCGGGTTTCATTATGGGAGCGGAAGCTGAAATACCCGGAAAAAAGAACCTGCTGATAATCAATAGCAACCTGGCCTATGAGCATCCCGTTGTAAACCACATCTGTGATCCTAAAATAAGAGGGACGATTGGTTTTCTCCATGTCTCAAGCACCAACACATACCTGATGCGATATTCAGGAAGTGATGATCTCTACCTGAACGGTCAGTCAGTAACACCATCAGTTACATATGCTTTTGACCATGGCTCCTCAATTCGAGGGTCAGGAATTAATCCGGTATATTATTCGGAAGTTGTGAGTATCATTTCCGGAACATCATTTACGGCAAGGGTGATCCTGGATGCAAATGATGTCTCATTCACATTCAGAAAAAGCGACAACGGAATCCGGAGTCTTAATTTCCATGAAGCCTCAGGACGGTTTGTCGGCATAATGGGTGGCAGCGGTGCAGGGAAATCGACTGCAATGAGCATTCTGAACGGCACGCTCAGACCGCAGAAAGGAGAGGTCCTGATAAACGGGTATAATATTTACGATGAAAATGAAAGGGAACACCTGAAGGGGATTGTTGGCCACGTGCCCCAGGATGATCTCCTGATCGAGGAACTTACTGTTTTTCAGAACCTCTGGTACAATGCAAAAATGTGCCTCAGCAATCTGACCGAGGAAGAGATCCTGGAGATTGTAAACAACACTATTGCCGATCTTGACCTTGAAGATATCAGGGATCTTAGGGTAGGAAATCCCCTCAGAAAAGTAATCAGCGGAGGTCAGCGCAAGAGGGTCAATATTGCACTGGAACTCATCCGCGAGCCCGTGGTCCTTTTCGTCGACGAACCGACCTCGGGTCTTTCGTCGGTTGACTCCGAAACAGTGATGAGCCTGCTGAAGGAACAGACTTATAAGGGAAAGCTGGTTATTGTAAACATTCATCAGCCCGGTTCCGACCTTTACAAGATGTTCGATAAAATTATGATCGTTGATAAAGGCGGTTACCAGATATACTACGGACATCCCACGGAAGTCATAGTCTATTTTAAAACACACATCAATCACGCCAATCCCGATGAGGATCAATGCCCGGTATGTGGCAACATAAACACCGATCAGATCCTTCAGATAATCGAGACCCGTGTGGTAAATGAGCAGGGCAAGGCAACCCGGACCAGGAAAATATCCCCGGGAGAGTGGGCTGAAAAGTTCCAGAAAAGCAACCTGGCACAGAGGCAAGGAAGATCAGCTGAAAAGATACCCCTTCCTGAAAACCGCTACAGAATACCCGGAATACTGAAACAGACAGGGATCTTCTTCACCCGTGATATCCTGTCAAAACTTGCAGATAAACAGTATATACTGATGAGTCTTCTTGGCTCTCCTCTCCTTGCATTCGTTCTGGCATATTTTATAAGGCATTCGAAAGGTCCGTCATACGTTTTCAGCCAGAATGACAACATTCCGGCATACCTGTTTATGTGCGTTATCACTTCACTCTTCTTTGGACTTATGATAAGCTCCGAGGAAATCGTGAAGGACAGGAAGATCCTTAAGAGGGAGTCATTCCTCAACCTGAGCTGGCTGGGCTACCTGAATTCAAAGATCCTGATAATGTTCATGATCTCTGCCATCCAGACTATTTTATTTGTACTGATCGGGAATCAGATACTTGGTATCAATGGCATGTCTTTGAGCTACTGGTTTGTATTGTTTTCAACCTCCTGCTTTGCAAACATTCTCGGATTGAATATATCATCGGCCTTTAATTCAGTGATAACAATTTATATTCTTATTCCCTTTATTCTGATTCCGCAGATATTATTCAGCGGCGTTCTCGTGAAGTTCGACAAACTGAATCTCAGCAAATATTCCGCCTTGGAATATGTGCCGGTGCTTGGAGATCTGATGACTGCCAGGTGGTCGTTTGAAGCGCTTGCGGTCAATCAGTTTAAAAACAATGCCTACAAGAAGCTATTCATTGATTATGAAATCGAGGCGAACCCCAGTGATTATATCGCCTCATTTTTGATTGACGAGCTTGTGGTTGATCTTCATGACTGCACGAAGTACAGGGAAACACCCGTGAACAGGGAGCTTGCCGAAAGCAATTTGCGGAAACTTGCATATTACATAAATATGCTTTCGTCGCGTTCAAATGTTCCGCCTCCGGGAGAATGGATAAATTCATTTAATATCCGTGACTTTGATGCCCCAATAGAGAAGGAGGCTAGGGCACACCTCGAAATGCTGAAAAAAAGATACAGGTCATTCAGCAATCAGATCCTGAACAGGAAAGAGGCCGTTACAGATTCTCTGATAAAAAAGATCGGCGCGGAGGGATTGATTGCCCTGAAGGAAAACAACGAAAATGAGCAGCTGGATTTTATTGTCCTCGATGAGGCCAATACGAAACTGACTCTTGAAAAGGGTGACAGGATAATACAAAAATACAGGCCGGGATATATGAAGGGCACTTCCAGACTCGGAAGGGCTCATTTTTACGCTCCGGTGAAACGGCTTGGGAATCTTGAAATTGATACATATTGGTTCAATACGATGGTCCTGTGGGCTATGTCGCTGATTCTTTTCGTGGCTTTATATTTTGAGCTGTTCAGAAAGACCATCAGTTTTTTTGAAAACATGAGATTTAGAGGAGGGTCTGAATAAAACATAAATTGTAACCATAATTAACTTGACCCCCTTTCCCGTTTCCCCCAAGGGGTAAAGGCTTTGCCAGCGGCTCCTTCCCCTGTGGGGGAAGGTTGGGAAGGGGGTTTAAATAACAAAAATTGAGAGTTTTATACATCATTGCAGTAAGTCATTAAAAGAAAATATTCGAATTTGGAATGTAAATAAAAACCCGCCTTTATGAAAACACCTGTTTCGGAATGCCTCTATTGTCAGAACAATGAAACATTGAACACTCTGATGATTAAGATCTGTGACCTTGAGGTATCAAGGCTCTTCCTGTTCAGGGAGCAATCATACCCTGGCCGCTGCAATGTGGTTTTCAATGATCATTCGGTTGATTTCCACGAACTGAGCGAAGAGGAGCGCAACGCATTTATGCGTGATGTTGCTAGGACAGGCAAGGCCATTGCAGAGGCATTCAATCCGGATAAGATCAACTATGGCGCTTATGGTGACAAAATATCGCACCTGCATATGCATGTTGTTCCGAAGTATAAAGATAGTTTCAGTTTTGGAGGCGTTTTCGAAATGAATCCCGGAAAAGTCACTCTTAATGACGCGGAATATAACGGGATGATTGAAAAGATCAAAGCTGGACTATTATCTTCAGGTTAATCCCGGGAAATACGATAATCTGAAATCATCGTCCGTCAGCAAGGCAACATCATTTATTAATGCCCAAAACTTTCCTGATTGCCTCAATATTCATTTGATTCACAATGTTTTTCCCTTCAGGAGTATACATGTAGTCTATTCTGTCCTTATGACGGTCGACGACTTTCGCCCTGACCAGCTTGCCAAGGCTGTTGAGCAGTTTGTTATCTCCGCTGAAAGGTTCATCAATAATGGCTATTGCTGAAGGCAGCCATCTTGAGGGAAACTGATCACCATGTATGCCTCCCGGCTTATATTGATCTACCACTGATTCAAAAAGTTTCAGGACTTTCTCAATCCCTTTCGGGTCGGCCGGATCTGCATTGTTGTTTTTTGTCCAGCTGACAATTGCATCCGCGTTCGGGACAATCAAAGCAGTTGTGTATTTGTTCTGATTATTGTAAAGCATCATCTGTTCGATAAATGGCGTTCTTTCGGTTAGAGTCTCTTCTATTCCTTCAGGACTGTATTTTTCACCATCGTCTGAAATGAGAAGGCTCTTGAACCGACCAAGGACATAAAGGAATCCGTCGGAATCAATATACCCCATGTCGCCCGTATAGAGCCAGCCGTTGCGTATGGTCTCTGCTGTTGCTTTCTCATTTCTCCAGTATCCCTTCATCACATTTTCTCCCCGGATCACTATTTCACCTTTCTCTCCTGTCCTAAGCTCCTTTCCGTCCTCATCACAGATTTTCAGGTCGAGGTTTCTGACCAGGTTACCCGACGACCCGAGCTTATGTCTTTTCAGAACATTTGAAGAAATTACGGGGGAGGCTTCTGTTAACCCGTAACCCTGAAGCATCGGTATCCCTATTGCATAAAAGAACCTCTGAATCTCAATGTCGAGCAAAGCTGCCCCGCCTATGAAAAACTGAAGTCTTCCTCCAAAATTCTCCCTGATCTTACTGAAAAGGATAATGTCATAAAGCTTATATAACGGTTTCAGCAAAATTGTCATCCCTTTCCCTTTGTCCCATCCTATCCCATTGTAGCGGTAGGCAACCTTTAAAGCATTCCTGAACAATTTTTCAGCAACCGCTCCTTTTTCTTTAATGGCCTTTTCAATCCCTTTACGGAGATTCTTCGCCAGGGCAGGTGCACTGAACAAAAATACCGGTCTGATCTCCTTAATGTTTTCAGGAAGATGTTTCAGGCTGTCGAGATACGACTTGCCCGACTGGACCGCTGCAAGGCTGGCTCCGACAGCCATCATTATGTAGATGCCGACAGTATGGGCAAAAGAATGATCCCAGGGCAGGATCAGAAGGGTGGTCCATGAAGAGGGAACGTCCATCAGGGTCAGTGTTTGTTCAATATTGGCAGTATAATTTCCGTGCGACAGGATTATCCCTTTAGGATCGGCCGTGGTGCCTGAAGTGTAACAGATATTTGCATAATCATCCGGCCCGACGGATTTCATGGCCGAAATGAATTTGTCATGGCTTTTCTTCAGAAATTCTTCTCCACGGTTTTTAATGTCTCCCAAAAATACCTCATCATTTGTATAATTTTCTTTCGGATCGATCAGTATTACTTTTTCAAGATTCTTTATTTCCTGTTTAATTGCATTTATCTTAGCCGCTTGAAGACCGGAAACTATTATCCATTTTGATTCTGAATGTTCAATTCTGAATCTAAGGTCGTTGCCTTCCCTGAGGGTGATGGACAACGGCACACTTACTGCGCCCGCAAGCAGTATTCCCAGTTCACTTAGCACCCAATCGGTGCGGGCTTCGGATAACAATGCAACCCTTTCGCCCTTTTTCAGCCCGAGCTCAATGAAACCTGCAGCTATTTTGTAAGCCTGCTCCCTGGTTTGCCTGAAGGTGATCGATTCATATTTGCCGGTTTTCTTCTCAAAAAGATATGGATTATCAGCAAATCTCTCTGCGCTGGTTTCAAGTAACTCAATTATAGTTTTCATTTAAGGTCGTTTTTGGTTTTAAGGCTGTCATAGTCAAATTTACACCCTTCATTTGGAAAAGTCAATTTTATTTCACCCTGCCGGAAATCCAAAAAACAGGTGACCCCGATTGTAATTTCCAAAATTGTATTACTTTTATTCCACTGCAACCGGATTAATATTAATATCACAATGGAAAACAATTACTCCAAGGCCCAGATATCATGGCTTGTTATTTTGCGCGTCTTCATCGGATGGCATTTTCTTTATGAAGGAATGGTAAAGGTTCTTAATCCCTACTGGACCGCCAAGCCTTACCTGATGGATTCCCAGGGCCCGTTTCGTACCATGTTCACAGATATGGCAGCCAATGCGGGATTGATGCGGTATGTGGATTTTCTCAACGAATGGGCGCTTGTGCTGATTGGCGCCGGGCTGCTGCTGGGCTGTTTTACCCGGCTCTCTTGCATCGGAGGGATCCTGCTGCTGCTGCTTTACACTTTTTCGCATCCCTCATTTCTGAACACGGAATATATAATGCCGTTTGAAGGTTCATATTTCTGGATCGACAAGAACCTTGTTGAGCTGGCAGCACTGGGAGTACTTTTTGTTTTCCCCGCCGCCAGAATTATAGGATTTGACAGGTTTCTGGTCAGGGTGCTGCCGGTTGGTTTTCGCAAATTCGTAATTTAATCACATGGAAAAGGAAAAGAAAGAAAAGGCCCCGGAAAAGGCTGAGCCAAAGAAATCTTCAGCCATTGGCCGTCGTGATGTTATAAAAACTCTGGCCACGGTTCCCTTGCTTGGGGCAATGGCTTATGGCCTTGTCAAGACAAGAAAAACCTCATTTCTCGATCGCGACATCTCGGATGTCTTCCCGTTAAGCAATAAGGACGCTGTTTTTCTTCAGCCATCAGCCGAGGGGAAAAAGATCCGTGTGGGATTAATCGGCTTCGGGATCCGGGGAAAACAGCTTATGAGAGCGCTCGGCTATGCTGAGCCATCTTATATGGATACCCTTGTCAAGGCTAAAGAGACGAATCCTGATGACACCCGCTATGATGTATTCATGGAGCAGGACGACCTGAATGTTGTTATAAACGGGGTATGCGATATTTTTGATATTTATGGTGAATCGGCTTCACTTACAGGTTCCAACATAAACAGGGAAGGAACGGCTGGAAAATTCGGTCCTGCACCAAAAAGGTACCGAACCTGGCAGGAGCTTATTGCAGCTCCCGATATTGATGCAGTTGTTATAGCAGCACCTGACCACTGGCACGGAACCATGACGATTGCTGCAGCAAAGGCAGGCAAGCATG
>Ga0105103_10002113_pt1 | contig 10461 bp, 18 predicted proteins | sample PPLLaktember2015_2_FD_79107 | JGI IMG/M metagenome (GOLD analysis project Ga0105103, IMG submission 79107) | Freshwater sediment microbial communities from Prairie Pothole Lake near Jamestown, North Dakota, USA - PPLs Lake P7 Core (6) Depth... | ecosystem: Environmental > Aquatic > Freshwater >...
GTGTATGATGATGCCGATTGTTTTAACTGCTGCACCAGTTCAAGCATTCTCATCAAAACTACTTGATATAGAAATTTTGAACAATGGTGATGCAATTATTACATTTGATTATGAGATGACATGGTATGAAGATCTGGCAATTTCAGCAAGATTAGTTGATATGAATACTGATATCGGAAATGCAATAAAATCCAATTTTGGTGAGAATGCTGAAATATTAGAACTGACAAAGACGAGAGCTAAAATAAAAGCACCAGATTATGCAATTGTAAGACCATATTCAGATGGATCAACAGAATATGAAAGCCCATCATTATCATTTGAAAAAGCACAAGAATCGCTAAATAAATACTGGTTTGCTAGTTATCTTACCGTTGACTTTTCACCAGAAACTATCATAGTAAGATTCCCCGATAATTATGAGCAAAAATTCTATGACCAGATATGGATTCCAGCTGTAAGCAATAAGCAGGGAATCAGATAAATTCTTTTTTTAAAATGATGGATAAATCACGTAAAACTGCAATTGCATTAGGAAAATTTATAATATGTAATATATTCCTTCCATTATTACTCATAGAATTTGGAAAAGAATTATATGAGATATGGTTTAAAAAACAATGATATATTTTTATAGTCGTATCTCCTATATTAGTACAGGTGAGAGAGATGGTCAGAATCAGTAAAACTAAAATTGTTCGTGAACCAGGATATTTGTACTATCTTGCAAAAGATGGATATGTATGGGGAACTCCTATGAAAAGCAATCCAAAAGGAAAGAAATATAAAGCTGGAACAGAAAAAATTAAACGACCCAAAGGATTGTGCTGGGTTGGAAAAGACGGATACGTAGAAACAAAATAACTACAAACTTTTTTATACTATACACTCTTATAATAACATAGGTGAGATTATGGCAGAACCACAGTTAATTTATTGGTATCATGGTGATGTTTGTCTTAATGTATATTACAGCGACAACCCACCAGCAACCGACAAGAAATATGTATTAGATGAGTTAAAAGATGATGGAAACAATATTGTTCACAAGCTAAAATATGAGGGGCATGTTCGAAATATCGTTGTTCCAAAGAAAGAACAAAAAGATCCAAAATATTTACGCGCTATTCACAATGCTGTTCACAAGTTCCTCGAAGATGACCGCAGGGAATCGGTTAAATTCGTAGAAGCTGGCAAGCACATGTATTGCACAAGGAAGCAACATGAAAAGATTGTTGCAATGAAAAAGAAATAACCCATACCTTTTTTAATTTTAACAATCAATTCATTATTGGGCATATAATATAGAGGACAGTATGTAGGGCTTCTAACCCTATCACCTGGGTTCGACTCCCAGTATGCCCGTGTCGAAATTTATTTAAAAAATCGACATGTTATTATAATATGTCGATACAATAAGCATATAGTTTTAAATATTGTGAAATACATAAACTATTCTGATAATAGTGCGATGTTAGAGGCATGGCGGCACCAGCTGGAACCCGTTCGTTGTGGTAAGAGATTGAGTTCTAATCCACTCACTATTATCATATTGCAACTATAGATCAGTGGTAGATTAACGGAGTGAAGATCCGTTCACGCATGTTCGAATCATGCTAGTTGCATGAGCGAGTGTAGTTCAGAGGTAGAATCTTAGGCTTCCAACCTAATTGCGCGGGTTCGATTCCCGCCACTCGTATAGCGATCATAATTCAATGGTAGAATTCCTGATTACCAATCAGAGAATGCGGGTTCAATTCCCGTTGGTCGCATTCGCATCCATAGCGAAGTGGTATCGCGCCAGTTTGACGTACTGGAAACCGATGGTTCAATTCCGTCTGGATGCATAGCTCCTGTAGTGTAGCGATCAATCATGGGAGGCTTTCAAAAGTTAAAGAAACTTGAAGATACCTCTCGACATGGGTTTGAATCCCATCAGGAGCATTTGGACGAGTAGCATAATCAGTGGTGCAACAGTCTGATAAGCTGTAGGTTGTAGGTGCAAGTCCTACCTCGTCCATTACCGTTTGTGACTGACCGGCAAAAGTGTCCGACTGTAGATCGGATTTTAGCAGGTTCAACTCCTGCCAAACGGATTTTGGGAATATCTCCAACGGTAGGAAACTGGTCTCCAAAACCAGTGGTGAGGGTTCAACTCCCTTTATTCCCACTCTTTATTCAATCTCTCAAAAGTAGTAATCTCAATATCTTTCAGCTTTTTACTATTAAACTTTTTATATCGTAAAATTGCTTCATCATCTGTCACTCCATCAGGAATGAATGACATACTATTATATTCAACTAATCCATAAGTTGTTTTCCACAAATTCTGATTTCTTGATATCTCTCTATTTACAATTGGGATAATATGTTCAATCCACACAGCCCTGTTTGTTGAAAAAACAGCACCATCTTTGATTTCTATTATTCTTTTCTCATGATCGCAATGTGTATATACCCTGATCGGTCCTTCAACATCAACCTTCATACCAGGTTTATATACACTCATAAGACACTCAAAATTTTTTGTCTGATAAATTTCATCTATATAACAACCACAAATCGGACAACTCGTATCACATTTGAAATAATCGTACATTCCCATAATATGTATTATGTAATTCATTATATATTAAATATTACCCATACTTTTAAATATTCATGGGTAATATATTATTATCCAGTCAGCAGCACCCGTAATTCAATGGCAGAATGCCTGATTTACATTCAGGATGTCGTCTGTTCGATTCAGACTGGGTGCATCCAGATTAGTATATTATTAGTATATAAGCCTCATAAGCTTAAGAAGATGGTGAAATTCCATCATCTGGAATTAGGGAGCATGATGTAGCCTGGTCCCATCATCCGAGATCTGGAATCTCGATACCCCAGTTCAAATCTGGGTGCTCTCACTACGCAAAATGCGTAAATAACACTAAAAGTCCTCATAGTTACAATCCAGAAGAACGCGATTTTTGCAAAATCGAGGCTCCGGGTGCAATTCCCGGTGAGGACATTGCCCTATGAAGTTATGAAGGAGCCACGCGATCACAACCGAGGGAAGCGAGTTTGTGGTGTGTACAGCCACAATTTTATTAGCCGCGGATCCGATGATGTCATACTTGCGGAGGATCCGCATAAATCAAGGGCATGTGGGGTAACAGACCATCCTGCAAAGCTACGAACTTTGCGATACGAGTGCAATTCTTGTCATGCCCATCGGGGTTATAGCTCAATTGGGAGAGCACCAGACTCTTAATCTGAAGGTTGCGGGTTCGATGCCCGTTAACCCCATAAATCATTATAAATAGTAAAAGCTCCTTAGTGTAATGGGTAAATCACTCTTCCCTCTGAAGGAAGGAAAGGCAGTTCGAATCTGTTAGGAGCTATGTGGAAATCATAGTGTATTTAGAAGCACATCAGACTGTGAATCTGATAGAAAGGGTGCAAACCCCTTTGGTTCCCTTTGCCTGGTTAGTATAAAAGTATTATAATCGGTTGTCACCCGATTGAAGAGGGGGCAGTACCCTCACTAGGCGTTAACCCAAACACTAATAAACACACGATTTATAATTATATTATAATGATTGAAAAAATTGAATCCGTATTATCATCTCCATTTATATCAATTGTCAATTTATTAACATCATTTATAGTAACAGCTGTAGTGATGTTAGTGATATCACCAGTAGTTATTGCAAATATATCAAATGCTATACCAAGAGATTTGCCGAAAAACACATGCAAAATAATATTATTTAACAATTACGACAACGAGCCTGATAATGAAGATTGATAAAAAACAAATACTGAAATTTATAATCGTCGGAGCAATTGGTGTCGGTGTCAATACATCAATTTTATATTTTCTAACCGAACATATGAATATTTTCTATCTGTTATCAAGCCTTATTGCAATAGAGATATCAATCCTGTCAAATTTTATATGGAATAACATGTGGACTTTCGCAGATTCACGCAAAAAATCACTTACTCACAGGTTTATTTTATTCCAGTCAATATCAGTATGTGGAATAATAATATATACTATATTATTATATATCTTCACAGATATTCTCAATATCTATTATCTTTATTCGAGTCTCATGACTATTCCTATAACAGTTTCGTGGAATTACATGATGAATAAATATATAACATGGAAGAAGTAATATTTATTTATGAATAAATATACAAAAATCGCCTGTGTTATTTTATTGATGGTATCGTTAGCAATCATTTCTGGATGTACAGAAACACCAGTTTCACAAACTGATCAATCACAATGGGCAACATATGTAGACAAATCTGATGGTATGAAGATATCTTATCCTTCAAACTGGGAATTAATTATTGATAAAACAACACCGATTAAAACAGATGTACCATATATTACAATGGAGAATATTGTCCATATTTATTCACCAGACAAACATGGAGTTATACAAATAATGGGATTTTCCTATCCAGAAGATCTTAGAGGCACAAGTGGTTTAAACGATGCTGTTTATGAATATATGATAAGTGTTTTTGAAAAAGGTATATCATCTGTAAAAGTAAAAACTGTAACAAAAGATCCAAATTCTTACGTTATCAACGGGAATTCAGCAAGACATCTTAAAATAGATATTATTATATCTGGACAATCTATGAAATCTGATATATATATTATACGATATAAAAATGTCTGGTATTCTATTTCATACCTTACTATGGAGCCAGAAGGAGAGAAACACGCATCCACAGCAACAGCAATAATGAAAACCTTTAAAACAGTAGCATGGGAGTGAATTATGAAAACGAAATGTTTTACAAAAGAAGTAAAAAATAACCTATCAGAAACATTTGAAATACTAAGTGCTATGCCAAAAATATTATTATCACTTTTTGTACTAACAATACCACTGATAGTTGGAATATCACTTACATTTTTTATTAGTGATCCATTAACAAATGTAATATTGCTTATAACTTCGTTATTAATTATGACAGGGTGGGTATTTATCATAGGAATACCATTTATAAAATGTTATATCATAGATTTACCGGGATGATTGGAAATGAAATGCACAAAATGTGGAAAAGATATTTATCTTCAATGTGCCGATAGCGAACCAAAGCGTATAAGTGGCGAACCAGTGTGTAAAGATTGTTATTTCGAAGAACTTGGTAATATGATGGAGAAATATCCACCAGGTATTCATCCAAAATATAGAAAAAATAATAATCAATTATAAGGAACTATTTATATATATAAGATAAACATTTATACTAGTGGTAAAACATGGGTGAAACTACTATTATAAAAGATAAAACTACTATTCCATTAAAAAAGACCACAAGAGATCGTATTAAAGATTTTGGAAAAAAAGGTGAATCATGGGACGACCTGGTAAACAGAATAATGGATAAAGTTGAGGGATAATTATGACAGAAAGAAGAATTATGAACAGGCCTGGCGAAAAAGTTAACCAGCCAGCAGCCGGTGCTGAAAATATTGTTGTCAAACCAAAGACAATTGATGAGAGAGTTAAAGATATTGAAGCTTATGCATACGGTATCGACCCGGTTATCAGAACCGCAATCGCAGAAATCGGGGAATTGAAAAACAACATGGCAACCCTTAATGATGAAATCACAAGGATTGCCGGTGTACAAACTCGATCTAATACATATATCGATGGAAAATTTGCAGAAATCAATACTACTTTCGGTGCGATAGTAGCTATTGTCAAAAAAATCGATGATGACTACCAGGGATTGTTTACAGAAGAGGGTGAACAACCAGAAGAAGGTGTATATGAACCAGAAGCTGGAATGGAACCTGAGCCAGATTACCTATCTTCAGATGATGAATTGTTTGAAGAAGAGGGTGATGCAGAGCCGGAACCTGAACTTGAGCCAGAACCCGAGCCGGAACCAGAACCAGAACCTGAGCCGGAACCTGAACCTGAGCCTGTAAAACCAATTATAAAACCAGTTGCGAAACCTGTACAGAAACCAGTTGCGAAACCTGTAACAAAATCAATTCTGAATCCTGAACCAGAGAATAAGGTTGCACCAAAGCCAGTTGCGAAACCAACTGCAAAACCTGTACAGACCGTACCACCAAAACCACAGATGCCTTCGGCTCCTGTAGCACCATCTGTTGTCATCAAACAAAAACCAAAAGCTCCTATAGCTTCCAAAGCAACCCCATTAGCTCCTGAAATGGAACCAAGAGAACCTGCACCAAAACCTGAGGAAAAAACAGTTGAAGAATATCCTAAAGATGAGAACGAGGGAGAAGGGTTCTTCGGAAAAATATTCAAGAAAAAGAAATAAAATGATAATCACCAGTGATTTAATTCATCTTATTTTTGTTGTATTATTTTTGGGAAGATCTTTAGTCAAAGCATCAATATCCGATTTTAAAACACGAAAAGTTCCTATTAACACATGGAATTTTGTTGTTTATATTGCATTACCTATATCAATGATTACTATAGGATTGAAAATGATGGATGGAAGAATAGACATTACCAATCCATTACAGCATACTTATTTATTTTTCACGGCAATTTTCATATTATTTATAGGAATACTTTCATGGTGTTCACCAAATAAAAATATTGGTGCTGGCGGGGCAGATTTTATTGCACTTATGCTTATCATTCTGACATCAATATCAATTGATATTTATTTACCATTTGCATTTATAATTGTATTTATACTATGTTCTATTGCTACTATCATTATTACACTTCTTTTAATAAATAAAAAAGGATTTGTTATACCGTTAATTGTTACAATATCAATTGCGTACTTTATTTCTATTGGGTTTTACATTTTTAATGGATTTAGCGCATTTTTTGTTATTTAACCTGTCAACATATCCACCATATTTATTAACAATCTCCTCCGCATGAGCAAGTTTTTTACCAAAATTAATAGCCCGTGGATCATGAGATTCAACCAATTTCCTGTATAATCCACGTAACCTGCCCAACATATATAATGATTTCTTATGGCATCGATTAATTTTTGCTAAATCTAACGCCGAAACTCCTTTTTTATAATATGCATACTTGAATTTATTATATCTCCGCTCAATTGCCTCAAATATATCTTTTGAAGCAACAATTTTTTTATGGTTTTCCTGAGGTATTTTATGAACAGAATTATTTATTCTCTCTATATTAAGTTCATGGACATCAAATCTCGGAACAATACCATTACCAAAATTACTGATATCTATACGTTTGATATTGAACAACCAACTCACCTTTATAATAATATAGAAGTAAAATTATTTAAATACTTGTATGACCTATAATACTATAGGTGAGATATGATGAAGTTATCTTTTAATATAGGAAAAATAAACAAACCAAAACGTAAATGCGGTCATAGATCTATAGGATATGAAAATGTAAAATTTAACAAAAAAGAACTTGAAAAAGGTATTGAGATAGAACTTGAGCATACATGCGATAGAAAAATGGCAGAAACAATTGCAAAAGATCATTTATCTGAATTTGATAAATACTATACATATCTTGAGAGAATGGAAAAATTGTTAGAGTCGAATAAAAAAATAAAATCTTTACCCGATAAAAGAAAAACAAAAATATAATAACTTTTTTATATAGACAATACAAATATATATTACATGGTTACTATCAGAATGGATAAAAATATAGAAGAGATAGATAATTTTACTTCTAAAATTGAAAAGGCTATGAAAGAAAGGGGTTTTTTAAAAGCTACTAATCCAGAAGGATATCTCCCAGTAGATTTAAAAATTTTTAAAGATCTTATGAAAAATATGGTTTATCCATTATATCAATGTCAGGAATGTGGATATAACTATCTAGTTGTACGATATTTTTATCTGAAAAATGATTTTATCCCTCATTATTGTTGTGTAAGATGTAATACAGCTTATGAAATATCAAATAGAGGAACATTAAAAGGTAAAAAAATAAAATAAATTTGTTAAAAATACAAAATATTAAATATCTATAAATATAATATATTATCAGGTGATAAAAAATGCCAGGACGAGATCAAACAGGACCAATTGGTCGTGGAAAAAGAACAGGAAGGGGATTAGGTATATGTGGAGATGTATCAAAATTAACAGAAGTACCAGAAATTCTATCTACAGAAAAATCAGACGATGTAACACTACCTAAATATGGATTAGGTCGTGGTGGAATACCATGTGGTAGAGGAAGAAGAAGAAACATTCGAATATAAATCCATTCCAAACATTTTTATATTATACACGTTAATAATTATTTATGTATTGCAATAATTGTGGAAAAGAGATTACACCAGACGCTACATTTTGTAGTAGTTGCGGTAACTCCTTAACGGGAAAATTTGTAAAAGAAAAAACATTTGATTTCTCCCAATTAAGTGCTCTCACTATTATTTATGTAATAATTATTAGTATTTTAGCTGTAATAGGGAGCCCTTTGGCAAGTATTATAGGAATTATCATAGGTTACTTCCTATCAGTTTACGCCATCAACCATATGACGTACAAAATAAATGGAAGTGTTAATTGGGCATTTGCTATTATCATGTCATTCGGAATTATAGGTTATGCATGTTATTGGATTTATTTCCTAACCCAAAGAAATAAACAATGCAACACATAATGATAATATATGTCTGATAATAACATGAACGAGAATATAAAACATATTCTCACAATTTTAAAACATAATATTATAAGTGAGAGAAAAGATTTCGAAGTAATTGATTTTGTAATTACTATTGATGTTTTTGGAAGTTATGTGAGATTGAAAAAATTCAAAGACGACGATTTTGTCTATATAGATGGATTTATTTATCTCGAAAAACCAATTCCACAGCCAAGTATGGTTATAATTCATCCTTTAATTGATAATCACATCAGGGTTGGAATAAATGTAGATAAAAAGAGCAGGGATTTAAATGATGAATTAATACATAATATTCTCATGCATGATAGAATATACAAAGATGATATCACTATAGACAGATTAGACCATGCAATAACTATTATTTATAATTGTATGACTAAAGTTACAGGGATGGTAATAGGATTGGGGAATTCTATAGTTGTTAAAAAAGAATTAAATGGTGATAATAATATTATAAATGATAAAGATACATGCGATGAGATGAAATCATATGGATAGCTAACTTTAAATAATCATCTTTTTAATTATTATTATGGCATATTTTATAGGAGATTATCGAATACTTACACCATTGGAAGTATTTAAATTATATATGACAGCCACAAATATCCATTCCAAAACAGAATTTATGCTTTATGTAAGTACTGGAATGAGATATAATGAGGGTGGATATGTATTGGACAATTGCGACGCTGTTGATTTTGACAGGAGAGTTATTCATTTTAAATCAAATAAAAAGTGGGACAGGGAATTGATATGGAAAGATCGTGATATCAATATGTCTTACTGGGATATGATAAATGTGTATAACTTCATGTCAGTCAATATTAACCATAAAATAAATCCAGCCTATTCCAACCTGACAAGAAATATGTATAATTGGGCCAATGCGTGTGGCATGGGTTCTAAGGGGGTTGGCGCACGATGTCTGCGTAAGACCAGATTTGTATGGCTCCTAAAAGCATTCCCAGAGTATGAAGATGCTGTAAGGCAGAGCATGGACTATGATCCAGTTAAGAACGCTGCCCTCAGAATGAATGATGATGAGATATCATTATACAAGACTATACAATTCACAGAAAAAGAAATAAAATTAATCAAGTCACTCCTCTATGGATGGAGCGGGGCAAACGAATAATTGATTTTTTATTATTAAATATTTATTTTGATTTATTTTACCACGTAGTTTACATCGTAGAAATTAATATCATTTAATAAAACAAGAATATAGACTTCAATTTATTGAGATTTAAAATTCCAAAAATAAAAATACCATAAATACATCATCTAAATTTCAATTTTGACCTGGAAAGTTCCACGCACTACCCCTACCCCCGACCCACTCCCCCAAGCAGTTTTTTTCCTTCCTTAATATATAAATAAGAACATTATCGCGGGTGCGTGGAGATCATTACATACACCCATATATTTTATATATAGTAACTGCCAACTCTTATAAAAGATTAAATATGTTACTACTACGTAGTAAAGGAATGGAAATAATGATACTATGTACACATAAGGATGTTAATGTTCCTGAACAAAATGTAAAGTTTGTTTTACATTATGCCTTACAGAGAACTTCTATTATCAGGGTGAGGTAACATTGGCTATAGCAGAACGTGAGATGGACATCAGTGAGATGAAAGAATCTCTCGGCACCATCATGGCATCATTCACCTACATATACGACCCTTACGCCATCATCAAGGAGATAGACATCATCATGTCATTCGAGTCTGCGATGTTAGATGTCAAGGGAGAGTGGATGAAGATGAGGTGGGGA
>Ga0105103_10002114_pt1 | contig 10457 bp, 8 predicted proteins | sample PPLLaktember2015_2_FD_79107 | JGI IMG/M metagenome (GOLD analysis project Ga0105103, IMG submission 79107) | Freshwater sediment microbial communities from Prairie Pothole Lake near Jamestown, North Dakota, USA - PPLs Lake P7 Core (6) Depth... | ecosystem: Environmental > Aquatic > Freshwater >...
AGCCGCTTCCCTCATCCGCGGACGTCACGTAGACACGGACGGTTCCCTGCGCGGCAACGGATTCCGGCCACATCAGCGAGAGCATCGACAGAACCACGACAGACATCATGACCGCACGCATATGAACCTCATTTCCTTTCAGGTTCGACAGCCTGGTGGGCCGCACGAACGCCCCTTGGCCGCCGGAGATCGCTTTTGGCGATCGTCACGCATCCGCGCGGGCTCGGCAATCCGTTCCCTGCCAACTCGCAGGTCATCGACGCGTTATCCGAATCCTGCCAATTCCGTCCGCTCCACTTGAAAAGGCATCGGCACTCGGTCACAGTCGAGTTGAGCCGTGTTCCGCACGTTCATCCACGCAATCGTTGTCCCTGCCTTCGCTTCGACGTCGACACCCGCGCTCGCAGCGGCATCGTCGGCACGGTGAACCGGCGATGATCAGCCGGCGCGAATTCGTGGCGGCGGTTCCCGCCTGGCTGGCGCTGGCGCAGGCCGAGGCACTGGCGCAGGGGCGGCGCTCGATTCTCGGAGTGTGGAGCGGCGCCGTGACACCCGATAGCGCCACGCTCAAGGTGCTGGCGGGGCCCGGGGTGCCGATCACGCTGGAGCTCGCGACGGAATCGCAGGCAGCTGCGCCACAGGCGCGCGAGACCGATGCCGACGGCGTGGCGACGTTCCGGCTGAGAGACCTGCAGCCGCGAACCCGCTACCGCTACTCGGTGCGCACCGCCCGCGAGCCCGCGCTGGACGGCTCGTTCCGCACGTTTGCCGACGGGCCGCTCGCGTTCCGCGTCGTCTTTGCCTCGTGCGCCGCCACGGGATCGGCCAGTCCGGTGTTCACGGCCATGCGGCAGCTGCAACCGGACCTGTTCATCCACATGGGCGACCTGCACTACGAGAACATCAGCCGCAACCAGGTGGATCTCTTCAGGCAGGCGTACGCCCGTGTGCTGCTGTCCCAGACGCAGTCGGCGCTGTTTCGCGCGGTGCCGATCGCCTATTCATGGGACGACCACGACTACGGTCCGAACAACTCGGACCGCACGTCGCCGAGCCGGCTCGCCGCGCTCAGCTCCTACCGCCGTTTCGTTCCACACTACCCGCTGGTCGACGGCGCCCAGGCGCCCATCTGCCAGACGTTCGTCATCGGCCGGGTCCGGTTCGTGATGACCGACGCCCGATCGGCGCGCTCGCCCGAGTCGCTCCCGGAGACCGAGCGGACCATGCTCGGCGGGGACCAGCTGGCCTGGCTCGAGCAGCAGCTCGAGACGGCCCGATCGGCAGCGCTCGTGGTGTTGGTGAACACGGTGCCGTGGATCACGAAGCGCAAGGAGTCCACCGGCGACGGCTGGGCGCGATACGCACGCGAGCGCCGGCACATCGCCGACCTGATCGTGCGATTCGGCCTGACGGAGCGGCTGGTGATGCTGAGCGGCGATGCGCACATGCTCGCCCTGGACGATGGCACGCACAGCCAGTATTCGACGCTGCCAGAGGCGCCGCGGCGTGGGTTCGTCGTCGCCCATGCCGCCCCGATGGATCGACAGCCGACGAGGAAGGGTGGCCCCTACTCGCATCCCGAGGTGGCGCGGAACGGGCAGTTCGGGGTGATGGATGTCACCGATGATGGCAGTCGCGTGAGGGTGACACTCCAGGGCATGCGGGGAGCCGCGAAGGTGCCGGGCATGGAGCTAACGGTAACGCTGTGATGCGAGGCCGCTGTCGGGCATCACGTTCCGTGGGTCGTGCGCCAATCGCGGATTGACCACCGAGCTGCGCATCGAGCCCGAAGGGCTGCTGACCAACACTTCGCCGACGGTGCAGGGTGTCGAGGGCACCCGCCATAGCGAGATTCGTCTATAATTAATCTTGAGAATGTCCATCTTTGACCTTCCGGGAAGCTTCGAGCGAGCCGAGGAACGTCTGAGGGGGGCGGCCAAGGTCGCTGGCCGCAGGTCGAGATCGGATCGTGGCAAGCCGCGAATCGACGCCCGTACGCTGGCCGTCTTGGTTGAGGCGTGCAGTGGCTACGACCGGCCTGGAATCTCTGCCCTGCTATCCAGCGTCGGTGCGACGTGCCGGGCCAGGGGGCTGGCACCGCCCTCGCGAGCGTCCGTGTACAAGTTGCTGGCGACCCTCCGGACGCCACGCTTCACGGTCGCCGGCTTACCGCCATCGGTGCGCGACGCCCTCTACAACCTGACCGGCGCCAGCGAGGTGCCGGCGCACCAGTTGGCGTTCTACTGTTTCAACTACGGCGACCTCGCGGCCACGAGCTTCGCTGCCGGCTTGCCGTGGCTGGCTCTGTATCAGGCCGCGCGTTTGCCTGGATACCGGCCCAGAAGCCGCAGCCTGCTTGAGGCCGTGATGCGGGCGCGGGGGATCTAGCATGGGTCCCCGCGAGCCGGTCGATGTCATGCCGCCGCCAGTCGGTCGCGCGGTCGCTGACTTGCCCTACTGGTTCGTGATTGGCGGCCAGGCCATGCGCTGCTTCTGCCCGTACCGGCCCAGCCGGGATGTGGACTTCGGCGTCAGGAGCGCGAGCGATCTCGACCATCTGGTTCAGCAACTTCAGCGTCGCGGGCACGTCGAGATCGCCGAGCGTTCGGTCGACACCGTCCACCTTCGCTTCGACGGCATCGACGTATCGATCTTCGTCCTGACCGCGCTGTCGCCGTTCGTCAGCGAGCGCCGCCTGTCGGTGACCGGCCTGCTCGCCACCAAGCTGCACGCGATCCTCGACCGCGGCACGCGACGAGATTTCTTCGACCTCTATGTGACACTTCACCGCCACGCCCTGGGGATCGCCGAGTGCCTCGCGGCGATGCGCCAGGTCTATCGGCAGGAGCTGAACGAGTTGCTGCTGCTGCGCGCGCTCACGTTCTTCGACGATGCCGAACGCGAGGCGGCGTTGCCGGGAGAAGGACCGAACGATTGGGCCACGGTGAAGGAGTTCTTCTGGAGCCGCGTCGGGCAGTTACTGATACCGCCCGCGCGCGAACTGCAGATCGAGCGGCGCGTCGTCGATATCCTGGACGGCTGAGGCCCCGAGCCTGGCGACGACAACAGGATGCGGTGCCGGTAGCCGTCGCGGCCACGTCGCACGACGGAGGCATTACACCGCTCAGCGAAGCGAGGCCCACGCGCCGATGGCGCGCCGTCCCTCCTACCGCGCGCGAGAGCGCGCGGCGCTATCCTCACTCCTTCGTGAGATACGGATACCCCTGCTCGAGCGCGGCGCCCAGCGTGCGGTCGTGCCCGTAGATGTCCTCGGCGAAGAACACCACGCTCTCGGAATTCACGTGCACGGTGTCGTAGAAGAGGACCACCGTGATCGGCTGCTTCAGATTCACGCGTGTGGGCCGGTCGCCCTTCATGGCGGCATCGATGCGGGCGCGGGTCCACTCCGGCTGATCGCGCAGCACCCACTCACCCAGTCCGGCCGGATCCTCGAGGCGGATGCAGCCGTGGCTGAAGTCGCGTCGCGCGCGCGAGAAGAGCTGCTGCGCCGGCGTGCCGTGCATGTAGACGGCGTCGGCATTCGGGAAGATGAACTTCGCGAGGCCGAGCGAGTTCCTCTCCCCGGGTTTCTGGCGGATCGACAGCTTGCCCGCCACCACCTTCGAGAGGTTCTCCGGCGTCGGCTCCAGCGCCGGTGCGTTATCGGCGCCGCTCGCCACGATCTCGAGGTTCTCGCGGGCCATGTACCCGGGATCGCGGCGCGCCTTCGGGACAATCTCCTTCACCGTGATCCCGTACGGCGGGTTCCAGTAGGGGCGGAAGATCACGTACTCCAGCTGCTCGACGAACAGCGGCGTCTGGTGATTCAGCGACTGCCCCACCACCACGTTCATGCGCAACGGTTCCTCCCCACTCCGGGGATCCGTGGCCCACATGCGAAACAGCGGCACGTTGACGAAGAGATTGGGACGGTCGCCCAGCGCTGGCAGCCACCGCATGCGCTCCATCGCCAGTTCGATCTGCTTCACACGCTGGGCCAGCGGCACGTTCAGCGCCCGGAGTGTGCCGGCGCCAATCACGCCGTCGGTCTCGAGGCCGTGCCGTTCCTGGAAGCGCTTCACCGCCTGCACCAGCGGCGGCGCGTACACGGTGGCGTTGTCCGCCGCGTCCGCGGAACCCGCGAGGTCGCCAAGCGCGCGCAGCCGCGCCGCCAGCGGCGGCACGCCGTCCCACGGCTTGCCGGGCTCCACCTTGGCCTGCCCCTTCGGCAGCGCCGGCACCGCCGACGGCTCGCCTCGTTTGGCCATGGCCTTGTACAGGGCGAGAGTCTTGCGGGCGCGATCGTAGTGAGCGAACGGCGGTTGGAGGGCGTCGAGCGTGGCGCCGAGGCCCTTGCCTTCGCGAACCTCCTTCACCACGGCGGCCACGTCAAATATCTTCGGCGCCACCGTGTATCCCCACTCCATCGTCCTGGGATCGACTCGGCCCATGTGCACGGCGCGAATGAGCCGGACAGCCGCCACGCTCAGACCGAGGTCGAAGAGCGCGCGCTCGGGAGGCGACGCGGAGCCCGTTCTGACCGCCGCCCACTGCCCGGCGAGGGGCGCGGCGTCGTAATCCGCGGCATCCAGGCCGTGATCGCCCGCGGCAGCGATGGCGGCGAGCGCGCGCTCCACGCCAGGCACGGGCGCGTTGCGCTCGAACCAGAGCAAGCGATCGGCCTCCCCCTCGTAGAGCGGGGTCAGGATGGCAACCGCGTCGGGGATCGCGCTCCAGCGAAGCCCCGGATGCTCGGCCGCGGCGAGAACGCGGTCGACCAGGGAGGCGACATCGGCATCCGACTGGGTCGGTGACGCAGCCTGGCCCAGCGAAAACGACGTGCCGGCGGCGTCAGCCGGCCGCGACGAGTGCGGCCGCGCGGAACCGGCGAAGCCGGCCGCACCGACACCTTGCAGGAGGGTCAGGAGGATCAGCGCGAGGGCGGGCACCAGGATCGACGGTCGCGGGGCGCCGGGGCGCCGCACACGAGCCTTCAGGGCGGTACGTAACAAGGACATTGCGGTCATCCTCCACTTCAGATGAATTCGCGAAGCGGTTTCGCGACATCTGGGCGGCGACCACGAAGGCCGCTCAGCGGACCCGGCACTGCAGGTCTTCGCTCACCCCGGTGACGGTATTGAGCCACGTCACGGTCGCGTCGCTCCCCTTGCTCCAGAACGTCACGTTCTGGCCCTCGTACTTGGCCCCGCTGGCAGCCGTCACCTGCCACACGGTGAGCGTGCGATCGCCACGCTCGAGGCGAGCGGTGGGCGGGTCCGTCGCGTAGAACGTCGCCACGATCTCGTTCGCCGAGTTGTTCTGGCAGACATAGGAGGCGGCCGGCTTCGCCGGCGCCAGCTGCCACACCGCCTGCAGTTCGGAAATCCGGACTCGATAGGTGCCCTCCACGCACTCGCGCACGGTGCTGGCGGTCCACGAGGCGGTGAGGTACGTCGGGGCGCCCCGCGTCTTCCAGCACTCGTCACGACCCTTCACCCATCCGCGCTGGTCGGCACGGAGTGTGGCGGCCATGTTGTCGCGGGCCTTGGCCAGGGCGGCCTTGTAGACCTCGTCCAGCTTGCGATCGAGCGCCCCCAGCGTAGCGTCCTTGCAGATGAGGGTCTCCACCTCGCCCTGCGCTTTGGCGCAGTCGAAGGCGGGCCCCTGCGCCTGGAGCAGGGAGCCGCCAAGCACGACCGCCAGTCCGGCGGCCGCACACGTGATCAGTTGACGCAGGGTCATCATCATTGGCGCTACCAAATCCGCACCCGATCCTCCGGCTTGAGGTACAGCTTGTTCTCGGGTGTCACGTTGAAGGCCTCGTACCAGGCGTCCATGTTGCGGACCACGCCGTTCACCCGGTACATGTCCGGCGAATGGAAGTCGCTGGTCACGAGCTGCCGGAGGTACTCGTCGCGGTACTTGCCGCGCCAGACCTGGGCCCAGGCGAGGAAGAACCGCTGCGTGCCGGTCAACCCGTCGATGACCGGCGCCGGCTTGCCGCCGAGCGAGGCCTGATAGGCAGCGAGCGCCACGGAGAGACCGCCGAGATCGCCGATGTTCTCGCCGGACGTGGCGTTGCCGTTCAGGTTCAGGCCCAGCAGCGGCGAGTAGGAGGAGTACTGCGCCGCCAGCTTCTTCGTCAGCGCCGCGAACCGCACCTCGTCTTCACGCTGCCACCACGTGCGCAGCACCCCGTTCTCGTCGGACTTGGCACCCTGGTCGTCGTAGCCGTGGCCCATCTCGTGCCCGATCACGCCGCCGACGCCGCCGTAGTTGACGGCCGGATCGGCCAGCGGGTCGAACAGCGGGGCCTGCAGGATCGCCGCCGGAAAGCCGATTTCGTTGAACGGCGCGGTGTAATAGGCGTTGACGTACTGCGGTCCCTGCGACCACTCGTCCTTCTCGGTCGGCTCGTTCAGGCGACCGAACACGCGGTTGTTCTCGAAGAGGCTCATCCGCTTGCGGTTGCCGTAGGCGTCTCCCGGCTCGATGGTCAGCGCCGAGTAGTCCCGCCACCGATCGGGATAGCCGATCTTGACGCGCACGGTTTGCGCCTTGCGGATCGCGACCTTCCTGGTTTCGGGTGACATCCACTCCAGCGACTGGATGCGCTGCTGGTAGGCGGCGAGCAGGTTGTCCACGACCGCCTTGATGGCGGCCCTGGCTTCGGGCGTGAAGTGCTCCTTCACGTACATCCGCCCGACGGCATCGCCGATCGGCCCCACGCCGTACGGCCCATTGATATCGTTGACGGCCCGCTTCCAGCGCTCGCGCTGCTCGGCGCGGCCGCCCATCACCTTGCCGTTGAAGGCGAAGCTCGCCTCGTCGAACGCCGCCGGCATGATGTCGGCCTGGCTGTTGAGATAGTGGAAGGTCAGGTAGCCGCGCCAGGTGCTGACCGGCGTGGCCCTGAACAGCTTCGCCAGTCCCTGGACCGCGCTGGCTTCACGCACCACGAACCGATCGTGGTCCTTCAGGCCGGTGCTCTCCAGCATCGCGGCCCAGGGAAATTCCGGGGCAAACGCCAGGAGTTCGGACCGGTTCTTCGGGTTGTAGGTGAGGTCCTTGTCGCGCACCTTCTCGAGCGGCCAGTGGAGCTGTGCGATCTGTGTTTCGAGCGCGGCAACGGCCGTCGCCACGGCCCCCGCGTCCGGCACGTTGGCCAGGCCCAGCATCTGCTCGATGTAGTCCTGATACTTGGCGCGAATCTGGACGAACGCCGCGTCCTGTCTCAGATAGAAATCGCGAACCGGCAGGCCGAGGCCGGCCTGCGCGATCACGACCGTGTAGCGGTTCGGGTCCCTGGCATCGACGGTCGGGCCGAAGCCAATCGGCGAGTTACCCGGCAGGCCGGGCCGGCCGATCGCGGCAGCCACGTCCTCGTGCGACTTCAGCCCCTGGAACAGCGCCAGGTCGGTCTCGAACGGCTTCAGGCCGAGTTCGTTGATTCTGGCGGTGTCCAAATACGACGCGTAGGCGTCGACGACCTTCTGCTCCACCGTCCCCTTGGCCGGCTTCGCGGCCTGCGCCTGTTCGACGACGCGCCGGACATCCTCCTCCGCCTTCACGGCGAGGGCATTCAACGAGTTCCAGTTGGGGAGGTCGGCGGGGATCTCCGCGCGAGCGACCCAGCTGCCGACGGCATGGCGGAAGAAGTCGTCTCCGGCGCTGGCCGTCTTGTCCATCCCAGCCAGATCGAAGCCCCACGCGCCAACCGCCGGCCCTGGCGGCGGCTGCGACATGGAACCGGACGTAGATGCAGGCGCAGTGGCGGACTCCGGTTGCCGCTGACAGCCACCGGCAAGGACGGCGGCAACGACAAGTCCGGGGAGAACAGTATGAGTGCAGTTGCGGAACACGTCAGGATGGTCCGGCATCCGATGTGCCCCGGGCAATCCGTTTACTGCCATCCCGCGAATGCCGGATTCCTTGTCCAGATCCTGCCACTTCCGTTCGATCTGCTTGAAAAGGCTCCGACACTGGGGCACAGTCGAGTGAACCGTGTTTCGCCCATCATCCAATCTCTCATCAGCGGCAGCCGCGCAGGCCAGTCAGCACGGTGCGGTCACCGCGCTGCTCGTGTTGGGGATGGCGTGCACGGCTCCGCCGCCAGCTCCGTCCGTGGACTCACAGCCCGCCACCGCGGCGAGCGCCGGGAGCCCGGCGACCGGATTCTCGCGCACGCTGACCATGCAGGGCATCACGTTCCGCGTCTCATGCCCCAACCGTGGATCGATCAACGAGCTGCGCATCGAGCCTGAAGGGCTGCTGACCGACAACTCGCCGATGGTGCAGGACGTGGATGGCACGGTCGTCGGGGCCGAGGTCGCCGATCTCAATGCCGACGGTTCGCCAGAGGTGTACGTCTACGTGCAGTCGGCCGGCAGCGGCTCGTACGGATCGCTGGTCGCGTTCTCCGCGAACAACCTGAAGTCGCTGAGCGGCATCTACCTGCCGCCCGTGGCAGAGCATCCGCAGGCGTCGAAGGGCTACATGGGCCACGACGTGTTCGCGGTGGTCGGAGACCGGCTGGTGCAGCGCTTTCCCCTCTATGGCAACACGGACGCCAACGCCACGCCGACCGGCGGCACCAGGCAGGTGTCCTATCGACTGGAGCCTGGCGAGGCCGGGTGGCTGCTGCGCGTCGATCGCATCGTGGACCGCGTCGCCTTCAAGCCCGGTGCCTCGTCGGCCACGCTCAGTGGGACGATCAAGGGCGACGAGTCCATCGACTACGTGCTCGACGCCAGGTCCGGCCAGACGATGAGCGTCTCGCTCGAGACCAGTAACGCGTCCAGCTACTTCAACGTGCTGCCGCCAGGCTCCGAGGCCGCCATCGCCATCGGTTCCACCACGGGCAACACCTGGTCGGGCGCGATGCCCGCCGATGGTGATTATCGGATTCGCGTGTACCTGATGCGCAATGCCGCGCGGCGAAACGAGTCGGCGACTTTCACGCTGACCGTGGGCATGACCGGCAGTGCCCGCGGTGGAACCGCCAGCGCGGGAGGCGTGCGCGGGGATGCGAAGGTGGCCGGCACGGCGTATCACGCCACCGGCAAGGTGCCGTGCTCGGTCGGTCCGGATGCGAAGGGATCGGCGCAGTGCTCCTTCGGCGTCATTCGCCGCGGCAACGGTCAGGCGGAGCTGTACCTTGCCGACCCGGGTTTCGACGTGACATTAGACAAGGATCAGTCGCGCGTGCTGCAATTCGCCGGCGAACGCGTGACCAGCGCCAACGCCAGCGAGAAGGTGACCGCCACGCGGAGCGGGGACGAGTGGTCGGTGACGGTCAACGACTTCTACTACTACACGATTCCCATCGCCGTCATCGCCGGCGGCTAGGCATGTTCGGCGTGGGTCAGCGCGTACTGAGCCGCGACCGACGGCCCGTCCGGGGCCGGCGGACGATATCTCGACCTCGCTTGCCTCAGCGTTTCGGACGGGGACTCGCCGAACCGTCTCGCGTACTCGAGGGAGAAACGCCCCAGGTGCGCGAACCCGCAATCAAGCGCCACCATCGTCACCGTGGTCCCGGAGCTGGCCGTCTCGAGCAGGTTCCTCGCGGCCTGGAGCCGAATGCTCCGGAGCATCGCCATCGGCGCCATCCCGTGGTCACGCAGGAACGCGCGATGGAGGGTGCGGCTGCTCACAGCCAGTTCCTTTGCGAGTCGAGTCACGGACCAGGGATCGCGAAGATGTCGGGTCAGCAAAACCCAGCCGGCCTGCGATGGCACGTTGTCTTTGATTGAAGCACCCATTACCCCAGGTCTGACGCCGCCTCCCCCCATACAGGATCCCCGAGTTGCGCACATCGGGATGCTTCCCTTTGGTGAAGGGCGGGGGCCGGATCAGTTCGAACCGTCGGCCAGGCCGAGGCGTTCGGCGATGCGCACGAGATCGGCCGTGGAGCGGGCCCCCAACTTCTCCATGGCCTTCGCCCGGTGCAGCTTGACCGTGCGATCGACGATGCCGAGGTCGATCGCAATCTGCTTGTTCAGCTCGCCGCGTATCACTCGCAGCCAGACCTCGCGCTGCCGATCGGTGAGGGTGTCCACGCGCGCGCGCAGCGCGGCGAGGTCCGCATCCTCGCGGGCGTGCCGCAGCCGGGCCTCGTCCTTCACCAACGCCGCGGAGACGGCCGCGAAGAGCTCGTCGGCAATGACAGGCTTCTGGAGGAAGTCCACGGCGCCGTGCTTCATCGCGCGAACGCTGGCCGGGACATCGCCGTGCCCGGTCAGGAACACGATCGGCAGCGCACATCCCCGCTCGACGATCAGCTCCTGCAATTCCAGCCCGCTCGCACCGGGCAGCCGCAGGTCGAGCAGCAGGCAGCCGGTCAGCGACGGCCCTGCCGCGGCGAGGAACTCTTCGGCCGTGGCGTACGACGCGATGCGGTAGCCCGCTCCACCCAGCAGTCGCGCCAGAGACCGCCGCATCGAATCGTCGTCGTC
>Ga0105103_10002115_pt1 | contig 10456 bp, 5 predicted proteins | sample PPLLaktember2015_2_FD_79107 | JGI IMG/M metagenome (GOLD analysis project Ga0105103, IMG submission 79107) | Freshwater sediment microbial communities from Prairie Pothole Lake near Jamestown, North Dakota, USA - PPLs Lake P7 Core (6) Depth... | ecosystem: Environmental > Aquatic > Freshwater >...
CCTTTCGGGCTCAGCATGGGAGGAGTATAAGTCAACCGGAACGGTATGTGGCATTCGACTCAAGGAAGGACTTGAGGAGTCATGTAAACTGAATGTTTCCATATTCACTCCTGCCACAAAGGCCAAAATAGGGCAACACGATGAGAATATCACTTTTGATAAGATGGAGAAAATTGTCGGAAAAATGATGGCAAGAAATCTCAGGAATCTATCAATTGCCATTTATGAAAGGGCAAGGGAGTATGCAGAGCGCAGAGGCATAATCATTGCTGATACGAAATTTGAATTTGGCATGAAAGGAGATAGAATCATCCTTATTGACGAACTTTTAACTCCTGATTCATCAAGGTTTTGGCCCAAAGACAAGTATCGTTCCGGGGCTCCACAGATGAGTTTTGACAAACAGTTTTTAAGGGATTACTTGGTTTCGATTAAATGGAGTAAGAACCCTCCAGCGCCTGAGCTTCCCGAAGAGGTGATCGAAAAAACCAGGGAGAAATACCTGGAGGCTTACGAAAGGCTTGTGGGAAAGAAGCTTGCCTGATTATAATATATCACGAAGGGCTTTTTAGATTCTGCATCCCCCACAACCGTCATTCGAAGTTTTTTAATTTAATTTTAGAGTTTTTTCAAAATCTGTCTCTGAAAAGTAGGTTTATGAACAGTAGTAGTCCAAGCAACAATCTATTATCATTGTATTTCTCTCAAAGGCCCTTTCGTGGTATAATCCTTGCTTAGCTACCATATGCCGTCTGCTCTCGGGATTGGATATATACCAGGTCTGGAAAGGAGAACCTTTCTGAGATAGAGCAAGGACAAGGAAGTGGGGATAGTCCGTTTTAAGAGTATACACAAAGTCAGATTGCCGTAAGGAGATACTCGCGAACCTGATCACCATGTGGTTATCCCTGGCTGTTCAGTGAAGCACCATGGGCCATGCACATGATAGTATGCTTAATTATCCGCAAGAACATGCGTTGTTCTTTTATGGTACAAATTACATTTTCTTGAACGAGACAAACAGCTTTTATGAGAGAAAGATCTTAGTGAGGATGGAAAAATGAAAACGGAAATCCGCAAGGTGCTTATTGCTAACAGAGGTGTTCCTGCTGTCAGGATTATGCATACCTGCAGAGATCGAAAAATTGCAACCACAGCTGTCTACAGCACCCCTGACCGGCTTGCGCACCATGTCTATATGGCTGACTCGGCCGTACATATCGGTGATGCACCCCCTGCCAAATCGTATCTGAATATGGCTAAAATCATTGAGGCTGCGCACACAAGCAAAGCTGATGCGATCCATCCTGGCTGGGGCTTTCTCTCGGAAAACCATCAGTTTGCACAGACTGTCATTGATGAGGGATTCATCTGGGTAGGGCCCCCTCCCGACGTCATAAAGGTCCTGGGCGATAAAATCCAGGCAAAAAAGATAGCGCAGAATGCCAGCGTGCCGATTATTCCAGGTATATCCCCGGTAACAGAAGTAAAAGATATCAAGGAATGGATGGCAAAGAGCGATATTACCTTTCCTATTATCATAAAGGCTGCCGCCGGAGGCGGTGGTAAGGGCATGGTAAGGGTAGATTCGAAAAGGGAACTGGTAAATGCTTTTAATCAAGCCCAGTCTGAGGCCTTAAAATCCTTCGGAGATAAAAGGGTTATGGCGGAAAAATATATTGAACATGGACGCCATATTGAGGTTCAGATTGTGGCCGACGTGTATGGAAGCGTGATCCATCTCTTTGAGAGGGAATGCACGCTTCAGCGAAGGCATCAGAAAATCATTGAAGAGGCGCCCTCGCCCTCCCTGAGAGATGATCTTCGCAGGGAAATCTGCTTTGCTGCTGTTCGCCTCATGCGAGAGGTAAAATATGTCTCTGCCGGAACGGTGGAGTTCATATTTGACGCACCCAACAAGAAATTCTATTTCCTGGAAGTGAATACCCGTCTTCAGGTCGAGCATGGCATCACGGAGTTGATTACCGGCTTGGATATAGTGGGCATGATGCTCGATATCTCCATGGGCAAGGAACTTCACGTGAAGCAGTCCGATATCCGGCCCAATAGATGGGCACTTGAGGTTAGATTGAATGCCGAAAATCCGAAGAATTTCAGCCCTTCCTTCGGCAAGATTACCAGGCTTCTTGTTCCTCAGGGCCCAGGGGTGAGGATTGCGTCGGGTGTTTACGAAGGTGCTGACGTACCTCCTTATTATGATTCCCTCATCATGCTTCTTATAACAGCAGGGGTGGACAGGGATGATGCAATACGGGTTATGGATCGCGCCTTGGGAAGGAACCTGAGGGTTGAGGGGGTCAAAACGCTTGCCCCTTTGCTGCTTGCAATTATCAGGCATCCTGCCTTTGCTGCCGGAGAGTTTTCCACTCATTTTATAGAGACCCATATGGATGAACTGATCGCTGCTTTCAGATACAATTATAGCGAGGATGAAGTCCTAAAAATTGCAAATTATGTGGCGGAAATATCCGCTCTTGGCCCACAAAAATGGATGTGAGGAAAATATGAGCGACTACGAATTCGTCAAACCTGGTATGAGTGCTCATGAGATAGTCAAGAAAGTACGAGATTCGAAGGAAGTTTTTTTGACTTCCACAGCCATGCGCGATGCCGGTCAGTCCGATTACAAGAATAGACTTCGCATCCATGATCTCCTCACGTTAGCCCCACTTTATAATGAGATGGGTCTCTTCAGCGCCGAATGCCATGGAGGCGCACGATGGCACGTGGGAATCATGAACAGAAAGGAGAACCCTTTTGAAGAAGTAAGGCTGCTGCGTCAGGCGATGCCGAATGTGTTGCTCCAGACCCTCGTAAGGGAGACAAGCCTTTGGGGATATAGGCCGTACCCGCCAAATGTTGTGAAGTATGCAGTATCCCATGTAGACATTGATGTTTGGCGATGCTTTTCTTTTCTCAACGACATCAGAAACATGAAGACCGTTGCTGAAGTAGTTATAAATAAAGGAAAACTATTTGAGCCGACCATTTCATTCACCGATGCCGGTTGGACGACAGACCGGTATTATCTTAATGTCGTTGATGAGATCGTCGCATTGTGCGGAGGAACATCTGACATAATACTCTGTATCAAGGATATGGCCGGTGTAGGCACAACGAAAAGGATAGGGATACTGATTAATGAAATCAAACAGCGCTATCCCGACTTAATCATCGAATACCATCGTCACATGACGGATGGACTCGCATTACCGGCTTATCTTGCTGCTGCCAAGGCAGGAGCAAAGATTTTTGATGTTGAGGAAGACTCTCTGGTGAGGTTTTACGGTGAGCCCCCCATGTTGTCGGTAGAAGCCTACTTTGAGGAGTCAGGCATCCATGTGCACTTAAACAGAGAAGCTGCAGAAGATGCTGTGCTGAAAGTCAGAGAGTGGGTAGGCAATTATGAATGGGCTGAATCGCCGTTCAGGGGATTCGACCATACAGTTACATACCACAGAATGCCCGGAGGCGCTTTTCCTAGTTCCTTCGAGCAGGCCAACAAGGGCAGCTTTCTTCAACTCATGCCCGCCATTCTGAAGGTCATGTCTCTTTATAATCAATTTATCCACTATTTTGATGTAACCCCCGGATCTCAGATCACCTGGGTCACGTGCAGCGGAATTGTGAACAAATATGCAAAGGAACAAGGAAGCACAGGGGTGAAGCACCTTATAGGGCTTTTGAACAAGTTTGTCATTGAACAAGATCAAAATTTTGAATCAATGGAGAAAGAAGAACAGGAAGAATTGCTAAAGGTTCTCCGCAATGCGCCTGACGATTTTCGAAACCTGATTCTCGGCCAATATGGGCAGTTGCCGAATGGTTGGCCTGCGGACTGGGTATATGAAAGCACGTTTGGAGATGCCTGGCCCGAGAAAATAAAAACAAGAAATGATTTATCGCCTGTTGAACTGCTGAAGGAAGATAACCTGAAGAGGCTTCGGTCTAACCTTGAGGAGGCGATAGGACGAAACGCGACCGACGAGGAGTTTGTTCTTTATCTCATGCATCCCAAGGATGCGGTCGAGTACATTGAATGGCACGAAAAATATGGTGAAGCTGCACTCGTTCTGCCGACCTCCATATGGAGAGAAGGGCTGAAAAAACCAGGTGATAAGGTGGAGTTTGACTTTTGGGGAAAGCCTTACTGCGTTGAGCTTGCATCGATAGGTGCAGAACACGATGGAGTTGTCCAGGTGGTTCTTCTGGTGAACAACAAGACAAAGGTTTATGCAGTACAGACTCCTCATGCGAAAAAAGAAGACAAACGAATGGCAAAAGGGGCAAACGATATCCCTTCGCCTGTAAATGGAACAGTGTGGAGGATCGGCAATCCAAAGCGAGGAACCCTGCAGGCAGGAGACATTGTGCATAAGGACGAAGAGATGGCAAATGTGGAGGCCATGAAAATGGAAAATGTTATCGCAGCCCCCTTTACCGGACAGATTCTCGAGATATGTGTAAAACTCAATGAGCTAGTTCAGGAAGGCCAACTGCTCTTTGTTATTGACAAGAGGGTTGGTGGTAAGGAACAGGGTATACTTCCTGCTGACTCTTAGGACAAGGCAGGACCAAACTAGGAAAGCCGATCATTTTCTTTTAAGTTGTATGCCGATTTATGTGGGTTGATATGGATGTTTTTGACGTAATTGTAATAGGGGCAGGCCATGCAGGATGCGAGGCGGCCCTTGCGTCATCCCGGATGGGGGCAAAGACCCTCCTTCTCACCATCAACCTGGACCACATTGCCTTCATGTCCTGTAATCCCGCAGTGGGCGGACTAGGGAAGGGCCACCTCGTGAAAGAGATCGATGCCCTTGGCGGAGAGATGGGAAAGAACATCGACTCCACCGGCATTCAGTTTAAGGTACTCAACACTAAGAAAGGGCCTGCGGTTCGATCATCACGGGCGCAGGCGGATAAGATAAAATATGCCCTCAGGATGAAGAAGAGGCTTGAGGAGCAGGATAGCCTCCATTTCAGACAGGGTACAGTAGAGAAACTGCTTGTTGACAAAGGGGCCGTCACCGGAGTTGAGACAACATGGGGAGAACGATTCTTCTCACAAGCAGTTATTATTACTGCCGGGACCTTTCTTAAGGGCCTTATCCATGTGGGCCTCGAGCATTTTGAAGCAGGTCGGATGGGTGATTTACCCTCTATCGGCCTTCCGATGTGCCTCAAAGACCTCGGTTTTGAAATGGGAAGGCTCAAAACAGGGACATGTCCGAGGCTGGATGGGAGAACAATAGATTTTTCAAAGCTCGAACCCCAGATGAGCGATGACCCTCCACGACCATTTTCATTCATGACGCCGAGCATTTCCAACAAACTCGTACCCTGTTATATCACCTACACCAACGAGAAGACGCACGAAACCATACGGTCAGGTCTCGACAGGTCACCCCTCTACACAGGAAAGATAAAGGGCACCGGTGTGCGTTATTGTCCGTCCATTGAAGACAAGATTGTGCGTTTCCGAGAACGGAGCCGCCACAGGATTTTCATAGAACCCGAAGGCCTTGATACCCATGAATATTACCCGAACGGACTTGCGACAAGCCTTCCTCTCGATATCCAGATTAATATGCTTAGAAGCATCAACGGCCTTGAGAATGTAGAAATAACAAGACCCGGATATGCTATTGAATACGACTTTGTCTATCCAACCCAGCTCTACCCGACCCTTGAGACAAAGAGGATCAAAAACCTTTATTTTGCAGGACAGGTGAACGGCACAACCGGTTACGAGGAGGCAGGGGCCCAGGGCCTTGTAGCGGGGATCAACAGCGCACTGAAGGTGAAAGATGGCAGTGTCTTTGTCCTCGGGAGGGATGAAGCGTATATAGGCGTCATGATCGACGACCTTGTAACGAAAGGGGTTGATGAACCATACCGTATGTTCACTTCACGGGCAGAACACCGATTATATTTAAGAGAAGACAACGCTGATCTGAGGCTCACCGAAAAGGGATATGCCATTGGCGCAGTTGACAATGAGCGTTACAATAGAGTAATCACGAAGAAGCAATGCATTGAAGAAACCCTTCGCGTGTTGAGAGCTGTCAGGCTAAAACCAACGAAAAAGACACAAGAGATGTTGAAAGACATAGGGCTGGAAGGAATAAAAAATCCCTTGACCCTCGAGGATTTGCTGAAAAAGCCTGAAATTACAATAGAAACGCTGAAGGGTATTGAAAGCAAGCTTGAAGGGGTTGAAGAAGATATTGCGTACCAGGTGGAGTTAAATGTAAAATATCGCGGCTACACAGAAAGACAACAGGACATGATTGAACGCACAAAAAAGCTTGAAGGTAAGAAGATTCCTTCAGATACGAAATATGATGAGGTCTCGGGGCTTTCACGGGAAGTTATTGAAAAGCTGGCAAAGGTGAGGCCGTTATCTCTTGGCCAGGCCTCCAGGATTCCCGGGGTCACCCCTGCCTCAATCACCGCGTTAGTGATCCACTTTAAAAAAATAGGTGCACTGTAATGCAATAGCTTCGTCTTTGATTGTTGATTCACGGTTCACAGTCAAAAAACATGGGGAAAAAAGAATCAAGAAAAGGTTTTTGCATACAGTGAATATAAGATCAGAGATAACGAATGGCTCATAAAGGAAACGATGCTGGATTATACTGCAGAAATTAACAGATTCATGCAAGAGCAAGACGTGGACGCCTTTGGCATAGCAAGAATGGCACGCTACGGGAAGGAGCTGGTGCAACTTGACGAATCGGTTATGGAAAAGTTTCCATTTGCCATCTCTTTTGGACTTGTACTTTCTAGGAGTGTCATGGAGACTGTCAAGGGGGGTCCCAATGCCCTCTATCTGCACCATTACCGGCAATTGAACTACCGGCTTGATATGATCGCATACCTCCTGGCTCGGGAAATCGAGAAGAAGGGCAACAAGGCACTTCCGTTTGCGGCATCACAACTCGTCGATTGGAAGAACCAGAAGGGACATATTTCTCACAAAAGGGTAGCTGAGATTTCGGGCCTTGGTTGGATTGGGAGAAACAACCTTCTCGTCCACAGGGTGTATGGTGCTCGGATGCGGTTCAATACGGTTATTACTGATACGCCCCTTGAAGAGAACGGGCCTCTCGAAAAGGACTGCGGCAACTGTAAGGCATGCATGGTTGTTTGTCCTGCAGGGGCAATTAAGGAAAATCCAGCCGACTTTGACCACGTGAGTTGTTATAATATGGTGACTCAATTAAAAAATAAACGGAACCTCGGTCATCACATCTGTGGGATTTGTATCGAGGCGTGTACGGGGGAACAATGAAAGGGTTTATAGCCCTCGAAGACGGGACGGTTTTTGAAGGGAAAAGCCTTGGAATAGAAGGTGAAAAAGAAGGAGAAATCGTCTTCAACACAAGCATGACCGGGTATCAAGAAATCATGACTGATCCCTCGTACAAAGGGCAGATTGTTACCATGACGTACCCCCTCATCGGGAATTATGGCGTAAATGGCGAGGATGTGGAATCAGGAAGTCCGAAGGTTGAAGGCTTTATTGCCCGGGAATTCAGCAAGATCGCTAGTAATTTCAGGGCGCAAGACGATCTTCTGCATTACCTCAAGAAACATAATATTATTGCCCTTGAAGAGGTGGATACGAGAGCCCTCACAAAACACATACGGGTCAGAGGTGCAATGAAGGCGGTTATCTCTACCACGGACCAGGACATTACAAGCCTGATAAAAAAGGCTAAGGAATCGCAGGGCATCATGGGCCGTGACCTGGTAAAAGAAGTGACATGCGATGCGCCATATGTTTATGGCGCGGCAATCGGCAATGGGCAATGGGCTATAGGGAAAGAAAACTCCCAACCCCAGCGACCCGAAAGCGGGTACCCTGACCCCGAACATGCATTGCGCGTGGTGGTTATGGATTACGGTGTGAAGATGAATATCCTCAGGCTGTTGAAAAAGATCGGGTGTCATGTGATTGTTGTGCCTGCCCACGCGAAGGCGGAAGATGTGCTTGCCCAGTCACCCGATGGAATACTTCTCTCGAATGGTCCCGGTGATCCCGAAGGCATCCCCTATGCCATTGGGGAGCTCAGGAAACTTATTGGTAAGGTACCCATTTTCGGTATCTGCTTAGGTCAGCAGCTTTTAGGGCTTGCTTACGGGGGCAGAACATATAAGCTCAAATTCGGCCACCGTGGGGCCAACCAGCCCATAAAGGAACTGGCAACCGGTAAGGTATATATCACCTCGGAGAATCATGGGTTTGCCGTTGACCTTGATTCGATAAAAGACCAGCCGGTAAGGGCCACCCACATAAACCTTAATGATAATACGATAGAAGGACTGGAACACGAAGTCTATCCAATTTTTTCTGTTCAATATCACCCTGAGGCCTCCCCGGGCCCCCATGATTCTTACGGATTATTTGCCAAGTTCAAAGATATGATGCTGAACTTTAAGCAAACTAGCTTATGAACCTAACCGCATCTACGCGTTTACGAATTTACGCGTATTCGGTTTCATAGAGAGGAAAAGCGTGCCGAAGAGGACTGACATACAGAGCATATTATTGATCGGGTCCGGCCCTATTGTTATCGGCCAGGCCTGCGAGTTTGATTATTCAGGGAGCCAGGCATGTAAGGCACTGCGGGAAGAGGGTTACAAAGTTATCCTTGTAAACAGCAACCCAGCAACGATTATGACTGATCCTGACATGGCTGAACGAATTTACGTGGAACCCCTCATTCCTGAGGTTCTGGAAGAGATTATACGGGTGGAAAGACCCGACACGCTCCTGCCGACCATTGGCGGCCAGACTGCCCTCAATCTCGCAACCATTCTCTCCGAGCGAGGCGTCCTGGAAAAATATAACGTTGAGCTCATCGGTGCAAACTATAAGGCAATCAAGAAAGCAGAAGACCGTGAAGAATTTAAAGAGGCTATGGAGAAGATTAATCTTGAAGTGCCCCGGAGCGGTCTTGCATACACCATTGAGGAAGCGAAGAAGGTTGCCAGGGAGGTTGGTTTCCCGCTCATTATCAGGCCGAGCTATACACTGGGTGGTACAGGAGCCTCGGTGGCATACAACAGAGATGAATTCGAATTGCTAGCCCAGAGAGGACTCGAAAGCAGTATGATAAGCGAGATCTTGATCGAGGAATCCGTCATAGGGTGGAAGGAATTTGAGTTGGAGGTAATGAGGGACAAAAGGGACAATGTTGTCATTATCTGCTCCATAGAAAACCTCGATCCCATGGGTGTCCACACAGGAGACAGCATAACGGTTGCCCCTGCTCAGACTTTGACCGACAAAGAATACCAGGTAATGAGGGACGCAGCTATAAGCATTATACGGGAGATTGGTGTTGAGACAGGTGGCTCAAATGTACAGTTTGCAGTGAACCCGGATAATGGGCGTATGGTGGTAATCGAGATGAACCCCAGGGTTTCCCGCAGTTCGGCTCTTGCATCAAAAGCCACAGGCTTTCCTATTGCAAAGATTGCTGCAAAACTTGCCATTGGCTATACCCTCGACGAAATTCCCAACGATATAACGAAAAAGACACCTGCATCCTTTGAGCCAACTATCGATTATTGCGTAGTAAAAATTCCGCGGTTTACATTCGAGAAATTCAAGGGAGCTGACGATACCCTCACTGTTTCCATGAAGTCGGTGGGCGAGGCTATGTCGATAGGGAGGACATTTAAAGAGGCCTTACAGAAAGGCTGCAGGTCCCTTGAGACGGGCGTATTTGGCATAGCCGACAACAGGCTTCCCGGGTCTGATGACCCCGAGTTTATTAAAAAGAAGCTCCTTACCCCCAACAAGGATAGAATCTTTTACCTGCGCCATGCCATGAGGTTGGGGATAAGCGCCGATGAGCTCTACACTATAACCGCTATTGACAGGTGGTTTCTCAAAAACATCGAGGAGATTGTTGAGTGCGAGAGAGAACTAGAAACCCACAAAAAAGACCTGCTTGCCCCTTCCGGCTCTGAGGCAATGCTTCCCAGAGAGCTCATGAATCAGGCAAAAAGGTATGGTTTTTCTGACAGACAGTTGGGCGACATTCTCGGTCAGACAGAACACACGGTGAGGAAATGGAGGACTCAACAAGGCATAGAAAGCGTATTCAAGCTCGTTGATACCTGCGCTGCCGAATTTGAGGCATACACCCCTTACTATTATTCAACGTATGAACGTGAAGACGAATCGAGAGGGTCAGAGCGGAAAAAAATTATGATCCTCGGTGGTGGCCCAAACAGAATTGGGCAGGGTATCGAGTTTGATTACTGTTGTGTCCATGCTGCGTTTGCCTTGAAGGGCCTTGGTTTTGAGACAATCATGGTGAATAGCAACCCGGAGACAGTGAGTACTGACTACGATACGTCCGACAAGCTCTACTTCGAACCTCTTACGTTCGAGAATGTACTTGATATTGTGGCG
>Ga0105103_10002116_pt1 | contig 10453 bp, 8 predicted proteins | sample PPLLaktember2015_2_FD_79107 | JGI IMG/M metagenome (GOLD analysis project Ga0105103, IMG submission 79107) | Freshwater sediment microbial communities from Prairie Pothole Lake near Jamestown, North Dakota, USA - PPLs Lake P7 Core (6) Depth... | ecosystem: Environmental > Aquatic > Freshwater >...
GCTTTAAAGGAACCATCAGCGGAAATTATGACATCACAACGGTGACAACGATAGGTTATCCGCAGGAAAATCTCTTTTCCGACGTCCGACTCGACCTGAGCACATCTCCGGAAGTGAGCGGAAACGTCAATCTGACACTGCATGAATTTACCAAGGACACCCTCTCTTCGAGCGAAAGCGGCGAGCTGAAACTCGGCGGGTATCATGCTGTTTCATTCGGGCTTCATTTTCTCATCTTTGGTGTTTTTATGGGAACTGAAATCCCCAGATCATTCCCCGATCTATTGACAGTCCATTTCGGCGCTTATACTGATTTCCCGCTCCCCAAACTCCCGATTCGAGTCAATTTCGGTTATATTCAATGGGTCGATGCGGTCAGCAACGAGTTAAATTCGAGCACACCTTTTCGCGTGGTCTCGCATCTCGGCGGCGGCGTCGCCGTTCGGTCGTCGATGTGCAAATGGCTGCCCAAGCCAATATGGATAAGGATCGGCATACGCAGCTCGCTGACGTCTTTTGCATTGAATATTTTTGAGGAAGAGTCAAAGAGCACAAAAACCCAAAAGGCGCCTTCACCCTTGGAAAATCTGGCGTTCAGCATGGGACTCGATGTACCGTTCTAGCCAGTATACAGGCAGAATGGTAAAGTCGGTCAATCTTTTAATGGAAGCACGTTATGAGAATCGCTAGTATCTTGATGGTTTTCCTGATGATGGCGGGGTGAATTCGAAATGACTTTGGTCGATGGTGCGGTAAGTTGCCTGGCTTGTCCCGAAGCATTAATACAGATATCAGGAGAATTCAACGTAAAGATCGAATGAACTGAAAATAGCATGATATCAAATGAGCAGTCACCTTCATGAATGAATAAGGAGTATCTATGAATCGTCGCCGATTTTCCAGGCAGATGCTGATACTGGGAACCGGGCTTCCGGCAGGACTGGCAGCGGGCCAGTCAATGATCAATATTCAGGAACCGGAGTCAAAGGAGTTCTATGAGGAGCCGTCGAAAAAGCTGCCGCTGCGGCATTTTGATGTCGTCGTCGCAGGCGGCGGCACCGCCGGGCTGTTCGCGGCTATAGCTTCCGGACGGCAGGGCGCCAGGACCATGCTGATCGAATCAAAAGGGTATTGTGGCGGCATAGCTGTCGAAGGCGGCACCGCAATTCACAGTTTTTACAATCTTTACACCGCTTTTCCGGGGTGCGCCAAGCGCAAGGTCATTCGCGGGATTCCGGCAGAGTTTATGGATCGGTTGACCGAAATGGGCGGCTGCACCGGTTATCCGGAAATGGAAACCGGTCGCGGATATGACTCGATCTGTACCGCGATCGATACGGAGCAGTACAAGCTGCTGGCGTTTAACATGCTGAAAGAGGCCAACGTTTTTGTCGCGGTGAACACCCTGTTGGCGGGAGCAATCGTCAGCGACGGCTGTATTCAGGGAGTGATCACCGAAAGTCGTTCCGGCCGCGAAGCCATCATGGCCAAGAGTTTTATCGATTGCACGGGCTACGGCGATCTGTGCGCCCACGCCCATGCCGAGTTCACGGTTCCCAATGACTATGACAGCTGCAACAGCTTCAGCCTGGCGAATGCCTCGATTGATGATTATTATAAATTTCTCGAATCTCACAGCGCCATCGGACAAATATGTCGCGGCCCGCGCAGCGGCGAGGAAAACAAGCTGGTGCGGGTGGGCGCTGAGGAATTGAACATTCCCGAATTCTCCGAGAAGGCCAAAAAGATCGGCATGTCCATGATCACCACCACTGTACGTGACAATTATCTGATGTACGTCAAGTGCAACTATAAAATTCCCGGGAGTGTCGTCAATCGAGATGATGTGGCAGCGGCGGAAATCGAGATCCGTCAGCGCATGGCTCAAGGCTCGGAACTGTTGCGGCAATATGTGCCGGGATTTGAAAAGGCGTTCATTGCCCGCACCAGCCCGTCCCTCTGCATCCGTCGCGGCCGGCTCATTTCCTGCGATTATGATATCACACACGAGGATGTCATCGATGGTCGTCACTTTGACGACGACGTGTTTGTCTACGGTTTTCATGATTTTGCCCCCCGTTTTCAGATCAAGGATGGCGGCACTTACGGCATCCCTTATCGCGCATTATGCGTCAGGGGGGTCGAAAATCTCTATGCCGCCGGCATGATGATCACTTCCGATCATCGCGCGCATATGTCCACCCGAAATACCGTCAGCTGCATGGCGCAAGGGCAGGCGGTCGGCACGGCGGCGGCCCTGTGCGCTGCCGAATCATGCGGAACGCGCGAGCTTTCCTACACGCCATTAAGAGAAGCGCTGGAAAAGGACGGCGTCTATTTTGAACGCTGAGCTTTATTAAAGATCAAAATAGGATTGATGGCTAACAAAGGCTAATAGATGATGTCTGATCAATTGAGTGAACGAGACGAGTTCCAGTTATCGCGATTCGTTGAAGCGCAGGAGGATATATACGATAGAGCGCTCGCGGAAATCCATGGCGGGAAGAAAAATAGCCATTGGATGTGGTTCATCTTTCCGCAAATAGCCGGACTCGGCAGAAGCGGCATGGCGGCTTATTACGCCATTCACAGCCGAGCGGAAGCCGCGGCCTATCTACATCATCCGATTCTGGGGGCGCGGCTATTGAATTGCTGCGCCGCACTGATGGAAGTTGAAGGCAAATCGGCTTTGCAGATATTCGGATCTCCCGATGACTTGAAGCTGAGGTCGTGCATGACGTTATTCTCGATTGTCGCCGATAAGGATTCTCTTTTTGAGAGGGTGTTGAAGAAATATTATCGCGGTAAATCCGATTTCCGGACTTTAAATCTATTGGGTGTCCATGGCAAGCAACAGGAATGAACATTCCGCATCGACTGTCGCCATGCTGATGCATTTCAGGTCAGGACGACGAAGCGGAGATAGAGATAGGCCATGGGGATTGAGATCGTCAGACTGTCAAATCGATCCAGAATTCCCCCATGTCCGGGAATGAGTCTGGAGGAATCCTTGACATCGACATCGCGTTTTAACATGGACTCGAACAGATCTCCATATTGGCCGAAAGAGCCGACAATGGCGCCCAGCACCAGAGAATGAATCAGCGGCAGATCGCGGACAAACCAGAGGTGACAAATATACGCCGCTAGAATCGCGGCGATAAAACCGGCGATGGTGCCTTCGATGCTCTTGTTGGGACTGATGCGCGGAATCAGTTTATGGCGGCCGAAATAGGAACCGTATAAATAGGCAGCGGTATCGCACAGCCAGGTTCCCAAGACAATGAGGAGCATCCACCTGCCGGCAGCGTCATAGGTGAGGCCGAACAATGCGGGAAGCTGTCGCAGGAGCAGGAAACTGCCGACAAACAGGGTGAAATAGATCGAGCCGAAAAAGGTTGCCGCGAGATTGAGAACCGCGGAGCCCTTTTTACGATACATTTCGACAAAGAAAAAGAGCGTGCCGAAAAAGAAAATCCAGGCCACCAGGGCTGATGGAAGAAAATAGACCAACAAAACTCCACTCAGGACGGCAAGCAATCCGGGGACAAGCTGCGCCTGCATGGTTTTGCGTTCAACCAGTCGGGCATATTCCCAGTAGGATAAAAGGACGATGAGCAACACCAATCCCAGCAGAAAATAATGACCCCACCAAAAGCAAAGAACAATCAATGGTCCGAAAATCACGGCGACGAGCGTACGAACGGCAAAGGCTTTATAGTTCACAAGATCCTCAGTTTGAATAGTCGTTATCTGACCACACTCAGTTCCACTTCAGTTGTCCCGGAGTCCAAAAAGCCCAACTCTTTGGCCGCCTGGAAAGAGACATCGATGACCCGGCCGGTAACAAACGGGCCCCGATCGATGATACGCACAACCACGCTTTTATCATTTTTCAGATTGGTCACCCGCACCTGCGTTCCAAATGGCAGAGATCGATGCGCCGCCACGAGTTCCCGCAGATTGAATATTTCACCGCTGGCGGTTTGTTTCCCCTGCATCTCGTCGGCCATGAAAGAAGCAATTCCCCGGATCGGGCCGTAGGACTCGGGCGTATTTTTTGCGCTGTCCTGTCCGATCGTTTCGCCGTATCCTGCTGGTTCATAATAGGGAATGCATCCGCTGGGCAGGCATAACAAATAAAGTACACATATAAGGCCGCATACTTTTTTCATTTTACCTCGAAATATTAAGTGTCGCAATGATCTCGGACAAAGAGCCGAGCTGATGTTGAATGCAATATGCGTGCAATTCGTCGATAATGCGTACACTGGCACCGGGATCATAAAAATTCACCGTTCCGAGCTGCACCGCCGAAGCACCGGTAATCAGGAACTCCAGGACATCCTCAACGGTGGCAATGCCGCCGATCGCGATCACGGGAATCGTTAATTTGCTCACCAACTCATAGACCTTGGCCAGAGCGATCGGCTTGATCGCCGGTCCGGAATAACCGCCGGTGATGGTGGCAAGTTTGGGACGACGGGTCTTGACATTCACCGCCATTCCAACCAGAGTGTTGATGGCGGAGACCGCATCCGCACCGTTTTCCTGACACGCCAGACCGATTTCGCTGATCGAGGTGACGTTGGGAGTGAGCTTGACAATCAGAGGACGTTTGGCGACCCTGCGTACCGCCCGCGTCACCTGCGCGGCGGTGGCGGCGTTGCTGCTGAAACTGAGACCTCCCTCTTTGACATTGGGACAGGAATAATTCAATTCATATCCTGCGATCCCGTCAACGTCTTCCAAACGCCGGACGCATTCAACAAAGCCGTCTCCGGTTTTACCGGCGACATTAACGATGACCGTTGTTTTCAGCGACTGCAGGAAATAAAGTTTTTCAATGATGAACTGTTCAACGCCGACATTGGGCAGGCCAATAGAGTTTAACATACCGTTATTCAATTCGACGATTCGACGCGGGGGATTGCCGGGACGAGGTTCCACGGTGACGGTTTTCGTGATCACAGCGCCCAATTGGTTGAGCGGGATGATATCCTTAAACTCTTCCGCGTAACCAAAGGTGCCGCTGGCGGTCATAATCGGATTTTGCAGCCGCAGCGGGCCGATCTTCACCGACATGTCAATCATGAATGATGATCTCTTCCATATTAAATACCGGTCCCTCTTTACAGGCTAAAAAATACTCCTTCTTGCCCGGATCAGGAAAACGCATGGGGACTGCGCAGCCAACACAAACACCGAATCCGCAGGCCATGATAGTTTCCACTGAGACCTGCGCCTTGATCTGAAATTGAGCAGCAATCTCCTGTACTTTGCGCAGCATGGGCGTAGGCCCGCAGACAAACAAGCATTTGCGCTCCATATCAGGCACAGTGCGCAGATGTTCAATCAATAAATCAGTGACCATTCCCCGCGAACCGACTGAGCCGTCCACCGAACTCACCCGCACCTGAGCAGAAGGTTGAAAATCATCAAGACGACAAAGCTGCTCTTTTTTGCCGACACCGTAAAAGAGCGTCGTCGGCACATTTCGCTGCCGAGTTTTCCGCAAAAACAATTTGAAGGGAGCGATGCCCAAACCACCGGCGACGATGATCGCCTCGGTGAGATGATCGTCGATATGAAACGAATTGCCCAAGGGACCGAGAAGATCGAGAACATCCCCAACCTGCAGGTGCTTCAACGCTTCGGTTCCACGACCGACGGCATGAAAAAGTATATCGATTGTTTCAGCCTCGCCATCGGCATCGTGAATACTGAACGGTCTTCTCCATAGTATATCCGCGCAGCGAGGCACCCTGATTTCGACAAATTGACCCGGATGAGCGTTTTGGCTCAGGGCAGGTTCTTTCAACCGCAGGACAAAGGTTTCCCATGCAATTTCAGTGATGCTGACAATCTCGGACCTGCAAAGACGAATTGGCTGATGATCGTGGGTGTTGAGCGGGATCACGGCCATGAATGAATCCTTGTTATTTGATCTTATTGTTCGTGGTTCCCGGCTGATTCTGCGTGGGAGTTCGAAGCGCCTTGTTCTTTTCAGGCTGAGCGGAAGAACTGGAATCCTGACTGCTATTGACCCCATTTTCCGCAGGCGGCTGCGCTGGTGAAGATGTCTCTTTAAGCGAATCGGTCACCGTCGTTGAAGAATCGCCTTCAACAACATTGGGCGCATTTTGCCGGGACTGGGGCGGCGCCGCTTCATTTGTTTTCGTTGAATCTTTTGTCAGCGTCAAATTTGACTGTTCGCCAGCGCCGTTGAGAGTTCCCTCGGCGGGAGGCTTGAGGTCCCCCGAGGTCGAGTCCTCGACAGTCGTTTCCGCTTTGGCGGCGGCAGCGAGTTTATCCTTTTCAACCTGTTCAATCTTTGCGAGCGAATCCGCTATGGCTTTTTCTTTTGCCTCTTTTTGTTTACGAACCTGATCGACTGCTGCCAGTTTAGGCTTTACTTTATTGATCAGAGGAGAGTCGGGATAGCGAACGACCAAAGATTCATAAGCGGCGACCGCTTCCTCAAGACGAAACAGGGAGGTCTCATAATACCAGGCCTTCGCATAGGCGGCTTTTTGCGCGAAATCAGAGGTTGGAAAAGTTTTCTGCACGGAATCAAAGATTGCGAAAGCGAGAGTATAGTTTTGATGCTCGAAAATCTCATTTTCGGCCTGTTGAAAAAGCACCGCCGCCGAGTCGACACGGTCGGCGTTCAGCGGCAGGCCGAGAATTTTGCGCGCTCCCTCAGCATGCTGAGTATCGGGAAAGAGCTCGACAATGTTCTGCAGTACCAGTTTTGACAACGAAGTATCTTTCAGCACCTCTTTATAGATATAAGATAAGGAATACAGAGCACGAGCGGTTTGAGTGCTGTCGACATGTCTGTCAACGACCACCTGGTAATACTTGATGGCTGAATCCGGCAGATTGAAGCTGAACATCAGCACTTCCGCCAAAGAGAGAAATTTTCCCGACAGCTCCTTTTCCTTTTTCAGCTTTTCTTCTTCTGCCTGCTTGGCCAATTGAGTGCTGTCGACCTGAACCGCCGCCAACTTGGTGCTGTCAGTCGCCGTTGAATCGCCCAGAGCCGCTGATTCCAGCTCTTTGGCTTTAGCCGCTTCCTGTCGCAGACGATCGGATTCGGTTAAATCAGTTAAGGTGATCGGGGGAGGACGGTCACGCCCGATATAATTCACCCACATGCCGTCCATACTCATTTCGATGGGGCCATCGTCGCGCACATCTTCTTTGCCGTTTCCACCGGCCTCGCTGGTTGAATCAGTATCAACTGCCTTTCCTTCCAGTCTGGCGATGTCATTGCGCAATTCCAGCAATGTGCGGATATTGTTTGATCGTTCCTGCGCCCGGGGTGCGATCAACGAACTGGAAAATTCACTTCTCACCAAATCATAATTTTCTTTGGCTTTTTTATAATCGCTGCGGATAAATTCCTCCACCTCCGCCAAGGCGTAATAGGCCCGCGCCGATGCGTCGGTGCGCTTGTGCAGCTCGATAATTTCATCATACCATTTGAGCGCTTCCGCCAGGTCGCCCTTTTGGCGCAGATTCTCGGCCAGCTCCAGCTTGATGCGGGGTATACGCTTTTCCTCAAATTCTTTCGACAGCAAAGAACGAAACGTTTTGATCGCCCGATCATAATCTCCGGACAGGCTATAAGCCTGAGCCAATTTGAACATAGCCTGCGAATTAAAGTCTTCATTGGGAGCTTCTTTGATGGCTTTGCGAAAGACTTCGGGGGCTTCTTCATATTGCTTCAAACGGATGAGACAGTCCCCCAGGCGATAAAGAGACATTGCCTGGATCAATTTATCATCTGCGGATCGGGATGAGCTGCGAAAGTTTTCCGCCGCTTTTACAAAATTTTGCTTCTGCAGATACAATCCCCCAAGCTCATATTTCGCTTGTTCACGAACCCTTTTGGGTACATTTTCATCATCTGCCAGATCTGTTAATTGTTGTTCGGCGATGTCATAATTCTCCATCCCGATAAATGTTCTCGCCTTGAGCAAGCGGGCTTCGGGAACGAAATCGCTGTTGGGATAGAGCTGCATCAATTCATCAAATTTGCGGTCTGCCTTTTTGAAGTCTCTTCGATAGTAAAAACACTTGCCCAACAATATCAGCGCATCATCAACCCATCGACTTTCAGGGAAATATTCCAAAACGCGTGAAGCCCTTTCGATGGCCTGCTGATATTTTTGCATTTCCTGTTGTCCCGCGCGATTCTGTTCATCGGCGCCGGAGCGGCCCGTCTTTTTCAGCTGCTCTTCTTCTTCAGCGGAGAGTTCAACGACCTGGGTCTTTTCCCGTTTTTTCCGTTCCTTTTCCGCATCTTTGTAAAACTTGGTCGCATTATAAAATGTATTATAATAGGCGCATCCGGAGAACAGGAACAAAAACGGCAATAAAATTATCGATATTTTGCTTTTCATATTATCGTTATTTACGAATCCATCAACACCTTTTGCCAAAGTCGGGGTAAAATCTCCCCCGCTTTGCCCCGCAAGCTGGCATGAACGACGTTTGACAGGTCAGTAGGTTCCAGATTGATTTCGATCACATAGGCGCCGCGCTCCAGAGCCTCATAAGGCAATTGCGCAGCCGGATAGACCACAGCGGACGTGCCGATCGAAAAATAAACATCCGCCTGTCGGGCGACCTGGACGGATTCCGTCAGTGCCGCTTCGGGAAGCATCTCTCCAAACCAGACAATGTCTGGTCTGATCAATCCGCCGCAATGACAGCGCGGAGGGGTCGTTACTTCCGCAACAGGGTCGACCTCGGCCATTTCACCGCAATCTGTGCAGCGGTTGCGGAGGATGCTTCCATGCAGCTCCTGGACGCAGCGGCTTCCGGCGCGTTGGTGTAGGCCGTCAATATTTTGAGTGCTCACGGCAAACCGAGGATAATGGTTTTCCATTGCCGCCAAGGTGAAATGAGCAGCGTTGGGCTGCACCGACAGGATGATTTCGCGGCGATGGTTATACCATTCCAGAATTCGTTCCGGATTGCGCATGAACGCCTGCATACTGGCTAATTCCAGCGGATTGATTTTGTTCCAGATACCATTCTCGCCCCGAAAGGTAGCCACACCGCTTTCAGCAGATATTCCGGCGCCGCTGAGCACGCCGACGTGCTGTGCGTGTCTGCAAACCTGAACCACTTGTTCGAGGATTTCCATATCGGCCTTCATGCACCTCTTTTAATTGCCGGAAACACATTTCGGTTCCCGAATAATGTCGGCATGGTAAAATTAGCAAGTAAAATGTTAAGAATCAATATTTTTTGATCGGTTAAGCGAATGCGGCAGAAAGGGCGCCACCCCGGACGTCATCATAGAAATCGTTCGAAACATCTTCATGGTGTGAACCGTCTAGCTAGTCAAATGTTTGCGCTTTACCCGAACAGGTAGATCGGAGGCCAAGCTGATACTTTCAACTTTCCCGGCCGGGAGTCTTTATGAAAAACTTTATAATATAGGATAGCGCAAATCTATTTCGATAATAATTGATCTTCCCCGACATAGTATTTGCAAATTTGGATATAATATTATAAATTGTATGTTTGAATATATTTTTGTTTCCCCGATAAATCAATAAAGATAAATCTCACATGAACGTGATTCCAAAATGAAGAGTTTAAATAAAAAGACAATCGGTTTTTGGATCTTGATTGTTGTCACGGTGTTGGTTGTTTTATCGCTCATCGTTCGATTCAATGAAAAAATAACCGGGCCGGCAAGAATTGCCTCACAATATGAATGGACGATTGTTCACCTGGAGCAGGACAAGCTCAGTACGCTCTTGAAAAGCAACGGTTTGATTCAAAAGCAGCAGGTCGAGTTATTCCACCTGAGTCGTCCAGACTATATTACGTTTTCCCTCAAAGACGGATTAACAATTGGTCAGTCGTTGAATCAAGGGGAGTTGGTTGCCCAGTTTATTTCTCTTGAGGATCAATACCGCATCACCAATCTGCAGGGTGATCTGGCACAAGCCAGAGCTCAGCTCAGTGCTCAAAGCACCGGGCTCAAGCGAGCCCAGCAGGAAGAAGCAGATCAGGAGCTGCAATTCTCAAAAGCGCAATTAGCAGCTTATCGGCCGATTGTCGAACGCCAGCGGGAGTTGTACAACAAACAAGTCATCAGCAGGCAGGAACTCGAAATTACCGAAGCGCAGAATCAGCTCTATGAAATCGAGGTGGCTTTGCGGGAAGCCGGTTTGCGCTCAGCCAGGTCAGGAGAGAAATCTGAACTTTTATCGATTATTCAGACGCAAATAACCGCTGCCGCCAGCGAGTTATCCCTGCTCAACAGCAAGGCAGCAGCCTCAATGATTCATGCTCCGTTTTCCGGGATTTTGGTCCAGCCCGTTGACAGCCTGGGAGAAAAACTTCATCTCTGTAAAAATGACACATTTGTGGTGCAGATGCCGGTTGATGCGGCTCATATTCATTCGGTGAAAGCAGGACAGCC
>Ga0105103_10002117_pt1 | contig 10452 bp, 7 predicted proteins | sample PPLLaktember2015_2_FD_79107 | JGI IMG/M metagenome (GOLD analysis project Ga0105103, IMG submission 79107) | Freshwater sediment microbial communities from Prairie Pothole Lake near Jamestown, North Dakota, USA - PPLs Lake P7 Core (6) Depth... | ecosystem: Environmental > Aquatic > Freshwater >...
CGAGCCGCAACGTGTACGGCGGCACCTACCAGCTGCTGCACGACTGGTACGGCAAGCAGAGCAACCTCGACGTCGCGGTGCGCTGGTTCGACGGCTACACCGCCGAGGCCTTCGAGTCGGCGCTCGCCGAGACGCAGCGCAGCTGTGCCGACCGCCTCGCCGCGGGCCGGAACGTGTACGTGTTCCTCGAGTCCCCATGCAACCCGCACGGCTACGTGCTCGACGTGCCCGGCATCTGCCGCGCCGCGCACCGCGCCGGCCTCACCGTCATCTGCGACGCGACCGTGGGCACGCCGATCCTGCAGCCGGTGCTGCAGCGCGAGGACCCGCTCGAGCGTCCCGACTTCGTGATCCACTCCTACACCAAGGACCTCGCGGGCTCGGGCACGACCACGGCCGGGGTGTGCATCGGGCGCAACGAACGGATGTTCATCCCCAAGGGGGACAGCGTCACGGTACCGGGGCCCGACGGTAGCCCGCGCACCCATCGCTGGGACGAGACCCTGTTCTGGAACGTGTACTACGTGAAGGGCGCCTTCCTCGATGCCGACAAGGCCTTCGAGGTCATCAACGGCATGCGCACGGTGGAACTGCGGCTCATCAACAAGTGCATCAACACCCTGGTACTGTCGCGGGCGCTGGCGCGTCACCCGGCCATCAACGTGCGCTGCTCGGCCGTCGAGGGGAACGACAACTACGCGCTGCGCGAGCAACAGATGTTCCTCGGGCTGCCGGCCCCGCTGTTCACCGTCGACCTCGAGACGTCGATCGGGCGGGGCATCGGCCGCGAGGCCTTCCAGCGCTTCTTCGACTGCCTCGAGCCGGCCTTTGGCCTGCAGGTGACGCTCGGCCAGGTGAACACCGTGGTGCTGTGCCCCGCCCTCACCAGCCACTCGGAGCTGTCGGACGAGGCGCTGCGCGAATCCGGCATCTCGCCCACGACCATCCGGGTGTCGGTCGGCGAGGAGGATCCGCGCACGCTGATGGCGCACCTGATGCGCGCCGCCGCGCTGGCGCTCGAACCGGCCGCGCCGGGCTTCATGGCGCACTTCCCGCCGGCGCAGGAGATCGATGCGCTGTACGAATCCACCTACGTGGACGTGCACCGTCGATACGTGGCGAGCCGGCCTGGACTGGCGAGTCGCCTCGCCTGAGCAGACTTTTGCATCAGGCGGTTGCCCGCCCGGGCTCCGCCCGCAGTGTCCAGAAGGCCCAGTGGCCGAGGCAGGTCGCGGCGAAGATGACGAGCGAAGCCACCAGAGAGGCTCCGAACCGGCTGTCGAGGCCGGCATCCGGCGGGCCGAGGCTCGACAGCAGCACCAGCACCGGCGTCAGCAGCAGCGCGACCACGGTGGGATGTCGCACGCCCTGCCAGAGTGCCGCGAGCACCAGGATCGTTAGCAGCGCGCCGCGCAGCCAGTGCGCGTCCGCGGCCGTCACGATCGTCACGAGCACCAGGGTCGCGCACAGCACCGCCGCCGTGCGCGCGAGCGCGTGCAAGGCGGAGTGCTTGGCGACCGGTTCGCTGACGGCGACCACGGCGAGCGGCAGCCACCACGCGTACGCGAGTCCGCCCATTCGCGCCACGTACCAGGCGACCAGCGCCAGCACCGCCAGCAGCGCCGCATAGCCCACCGTAGCCTGCGGTCGCACCGCCCGGCCCGCCACGCTGACGTTTCGCAGCACGGTGACCGCGAGCCCGAAGCCATAGCCGATCCCCACCAGCATCAGGCCCGAGCGACGCAGCACGTCCACCGGTTCGGCCGGCTCAAAGGAGCCCAGCAAGGCTGCACCGAGCAGCGCGACCAGGCCCCGCTGCAGGCCAAGCGAGCCCGCGGCACCCACGGCCGCGGCGATCGCGACGATCAGGGCGACGACACCATCGGTGGACTGCACGGTGAGCGCGGCAGCCGCATAGACCACCGGCAGCAGGACGGCGAAGGCCGCCACCGGCCGGGCGAGCAGGCCAAGAAGAACGGCCAGGACCGCCCCGATGCCGACGTACTTGGCCACCTCGCCGAATCCCGACAGCGAGGCGATCAGGATCGGCCCGAGTAGCAGCAAGGCGATGCCGAAGGTGCCGGTTTTCATTGTTGTGTCCCCACGGTGCCGCGGACCAGAACCCTTGCCACGGATCGCGTGGAAGGCAAGCAAGATCCGCGCCACCGTCGAGTACGCGAGCGCCGTCAATGAGTTACGGGACCGCGCACGGCGCCCCGCTCGCAATATGTAAAAGGACTCGACGGTCGGGGCCGCTGGCGAGTGCCAGTCGCGGCCCCTTATCCTCTCCGGTTCTTACCGAACCCACATCCCTGGATCGCCGCCAATGCGCGCCAAAGCCACCCGCCTGCGCCCGCTGACCGCCCTCGTCTGCCTGGCACTCACGCCGCTGGGCGCCTGCAGCAGCGGTGGGAACAGTGGCAGTGGTGGTGGCAGCGGCGACGGTTCGACCGGTGCGTGCACAGAGTCGGAGCGCAAGCAGTTCACGCTGGACGTTGCCCGCCAGTGGTACCTCTTCCCGGAATTGCTGCCGACGGCCGTGGATCTCACGCAGTTCGAGGACGCCGAGCAGCTCCTCGACCATCTCACCGCCACGGCCCGCGAGCAGGGCAAGGACCGCCACTTCAGCTACATCACCACGCGCGCCGAGGAACAAGCGCTGCTCGGCGACGGGCAGTTCATCGGCTTCGGGTTCCGCACGCGCAGCGACGAGGGCAATCGCGCGTTCGTCACCGAGGTCTTTGAATCGAGCCCGGCGGCCGAGGTTGGCCTGCGGCGCGGCGACGAGATCGTCGCCGTGGACTCGGGCAGCGGCTTCGTTGCGACCGACGAACTGCTTGCCGACGGCAGCACCCTCAGCGACGCACTCGGGCCGGCCGAGACCGGCGTGCGGCGTGGCCTGAGGCTGCTCAACGGCGGCGAGATTCGCCAGGTCAGCATGGCCAAGCGGACCGTCACGATCGATCCCGTGCCGGACGGCTACGGCGTCCAGGTTCTGCCGCTCGCGGGCACGGCGGGCGTGGGCTACCTCAACCTTCGCAGCTACGTCAGCACCGCCGACCCGCAGCTGCGCCAGGCCTTCAGCCAGTTCCGCGCCCGCGGCCTCGACTATTTCATCGTGGACCTGCGCTACAACGGCGGCGGCCTCGTGAGCACTGCAGAGCTGCTGAGCGACCTGCTCGGCGCCGCCCGCGCGAGGAACGACGTGCAGTTCGCGCTCGTGCACAACCCGGACCGATCGTCCCAGAACCGGACCCGCTTCTTCGACCCGAGGCCGGAGTCGGTCCGGCCGGTGCGCATCGCGTTCCTGACCACGGGCGCCACGGGCTCCGCGAGCGAGATCAGCATCAACACCATGGCGCCATGGGTCGAGGTGGCGATCGTGGGCGCGAATACGCTCGGCAAGCCCGTGGGTCAGCTCGCCTTCGACTTGCGGAACTGCGAGGACCGCCTGCGGATCGTCACGTTCCGCACCATCAACGCCCTGGCGCAGGGCGACTACTACGAGGGCCTCGCGGGCACGCTGCGCTATGCCTGTGCCGCGACCGACACGCTCGACCGGCCGCTCGGCGATGTGACTGAGGGCCTGACCGCGGCTGCCCTCGAGTGGCTCGCGACCGGCGCCTGCCCCGCCCTGATCAGCGGGACGCCGGCGCGGAGCAAGCCCTTCGGCGCGCCGGCCGCCGGCCGGCCGGCGCTACCGAGGCAGCCTTCGCCGGCGCAGCTGTGGATGCCCGGCGTCGAGTGAGCCTCACCAGGCGGAGTCGGTGATCGAGCGTTCCTCGATCGGACGACCGAGTCCGAACATGAGTTGCCATTCGCTGTCAGTGGTGACGGCGAAGGACAACGAAAGCGGTCCGAGCGGCGTGCGACCGCTCAGCAGCAACGCGCCCGAGTAGATGGCCGGGGAATTGACGTCGTCGAACCGTCCGCTCATGTCCGCCGCGGACAGCGAGAACCCGGCATAGAGCGCCTGGCCGAACACGTAGCTGATGTCCGCCACCCGCTGCAGGTAAGTCGCCTTGGCGTTCCAGTACGAAGTACCCCGCAGCTCGCCGAGGCTGAGCCCGGGCAGGCTGATCGGCCCGCCGAGGGTGAACGTGTCGTAGACCGGCAGATCGCTGCCGAAGGACGCGCCACCGCTGGCCCGCAGGTAAACGACGTTGTCGCCGAAGGGCACGGTCGTCGACACGACGCCTTCGAGCCGGTCGTAGGATTCGACCGCGCCGAGCGCCTCGACGCCACGGAAGTACTCGATTCTCGCCAGGGTGCCCGACTGCCAGAGGACGCTGCGATCGCGCGTGTCGAAGGAATACCGCATCGTCAGGCCGCCGTAACCCTCCCCGGAAATCTCGGGCAGGCCGGGGTCTCCGATCTCCCGTTCGACCGACTGCCCGCCCGAGCGAATGCCCGCCCGCAGCTCCATGCGGTTGCCGAACACGCGCCCGGCATCGATCGACCCCCAGGCGTGCGAGAACCGGTAGCGCGCGACCGCTTCGTCGTCCAGGAAGATGTCCTCGATCGAACGCTGCGCCGCCATGCCCGGCTCGACGAACCAGCGATGGGTGGCATCGAGCGGCTGGTACAGCGACAGGCCCAGGCCCGAGGTACGGCCGAAGCGCCACGAGCCGTGCACCTCGCCGCCGCGCTGGTTGACCCACGTGCGCAGGTAGTCGCCACCGATCATGAACGCCGTGTTGGCGTCGGTGCCGATGTGGAAGCCGAGGTCGAAGCGCAGGATGTTCGGTCCCCAGGATTTCTCCGTCACGTGCAGGTTCAGCGTCGGCCGCTCGCCGTCGCCCGACAGCGAATAACCCACGCGCTCGAAGTCGGACAGCGCGAACACCGCCGTCGCCCGATCGCCGATCCTGCGATTGTCCACGGTGTCGCCGGCCTCGATGCCGAAGGTCTGGCGGACGAACTCGGGGTTCGCGCGTTCGGCGCCGACGATGTTGACCGCGGCGAGCGTCATCGGCTCGCGGCCGACCTGCGAGGTGGCCCGGCGCCAGGCGGTGAATTCCGCCTCCGGCAACGAGTACCGCGATAGCTCGGCGAGGTGGGCGAGCGCCGCCGCCCGGCCGACAGGGATCGCGTCCGGAACGCGCTCGAAGGATGCCGAGCCGATGTCGCCCATGTCGATGACGATCTTGACGTCATCGGGACCGAGCGTGTCGAGCTGCTGCCGCTCGTTGGCGTTGATCAGCACGTCGAGCGTGCGCGACATCAGCGTGAGCGGCGAGCGCAGCTGCTCCGCCGTCGGCGCCGGGTTCGGCACGGCTACCGCGATCACGACGTCAGCACAGGTCTGGCGCGCGATGTCCACCGGCACGTTGCGCGTCAGGCCGCCGTCGCCGAGGATGCGCCCATCGATGGTGACGGGCGCGAACGCGCCGGGCACCGCCATGCTGGCGCGCATCGCGAGCGCGAGATCGCCTTCGCTCAGTACGACCATCTCGCCGGTCTGCATGTCCGTCGCGATCGCCCGGTACGGGATGGGCAGCTGGTCGAAGTCGGAGACCCCGCGGCTGCGGGCCACGAGGTACTGGATCATCAAGTCCACGTTCTGGGTGCTGATCAGCCCGCTCGGCGCCGCGAAGCGCCCGTCCCTCCACCCGAACTCGAGGCTGTTGCTGTAGGTGTTGCCCGCCAGCTTGCGGCGCATCGGCACCTTGGCGCGCAGGCCGCTGCGCGCGATGGCTTCCTGCCAGGAGATCGAGCGCACCGCGCGCTCGACTTCCTTCGCGTCCATGCCGGAGGCGAAGGTGCCCCCGACCAGCGCGCCCATGCTGGTGCCGACGATGCAGTCGATCGGTATGCGCAGCTCCTCTAGCACGCTCAGCACGCCGACGTGCGCCGCACCCTTCGCGCCCCCGCCCCCGAGCACGAGACCGATGCGCGGTCGCGGCTTGCCCGCCGGCGTCACGGGCGCGGCCTCGGCCGGGTCGACCTGCGCCAGCGACGGCGCGACCGGCCACGCCAGCGCAGCGCACAGCAGGGCCGTCATCACCCCGGACCCACGTCCGCGGCGTCGCGCGAATCCTCGCATCACGATGCTGATCTCCTGCGGCAGTCACGCCGTCGATGACCGCGTATCGTACCGCAGCGCCGCCGGCGACGATCGCCGGCCGGCCGCTACAATGCCGGGAACAGGTGCACCTACAGGGGAATTCCCGATGGAGATCAGCAGGCAGGAACTGAAGCTCGTCCGCTCGATCACCGCGCCCTTCCGGGTCAGTCGCGGCAAGGGGTTCCGCCTCGCGGATTGCGACCCCCGGGACACGCTTCACCTCGGTTCCGAGGACAAGCCGAGGGCCCAGCAGGCGCTCGGCAGGGGCGTGCAGGCGCTCGCCGCCCTGCAGGACAAGCTCTACGCGCAGGATCGCTGGTCGGTGCTGCTGGTCTTCCAGGCCATGGACGCAGCGGGCAAGGACGGCGCGATCAAGCACGTGCTTTCGGGCGTGAACCCGCAGGGCTGCCACGTGACGGCATTCAAGGCGCCCTCGGCGGAGGAGCTCGACCACGACTACCTGTGGCGCTGCACGAAGGCGCTGCCGGAGCGCGGCCGAATCGGCATCTTCAACCGCTCCTACTACGAGGAAGTGCTGGTCGTGCGGGTGCACGAGGCACTGCTCGCGGCGCAGAAGCTGCCCGCCGGCCTCGTGACGAAGAAGATCTGGAAGCAACGCTACGAGGACATCCGCGCCTTCGAGCGCTACCTCGCGCGCAACGGCACCCTGATCCTGAAGTTCTTCCTGCACGTCTCGAAGGACGAGCAGAAGAAGCGTTTCCTGGAGCGACTCGACGACCCCGACAAGAACTGGAAGTTCGAGCTCGGCGACGTGCGCGAGCGCGGCCACTGGGACGACTATATGGCGGCCTACCAGGACATGATCCGCCACACCGCGAGCGCCCACGCCCCGTGGTACGTCGTGCCGGCCGACAACAAGTGGTTCACGCGCGTCGTGGTCGCGGCGGCGATCATCGAAGGACTGTCTTCGCTCGATCTCGCCTATCCGCGCGTGGACGAGGCGAAGCGCGAGGAGCTCGCCGTGGCACGCGACGCCCTCACGCGGGAAGGTCGAGGCGCGCGAGCGTCTCGACGTGGTGGGTGAGCGGGAAGAAATCGTACGGGTCGATGCCCACGACCCGGTAGCCGGCCGACTCCAGCAGCGACAGGTCGCGCGCCAGCGTCCCGGCGCTGCAGGACAGGTACGCGATGCGCGCCGGCCGAAGCTCCGTCGCGAGCGCCTCGGCCACCGGCGCCTCGAGGCCCGGGCGCGGCGGGTTGACGTAGGCGACGCGACGCGCACCCTGCGCGTTCCACCACGGCCGGATCTGCGCCAGGCGCTGAGCACAGGTGCCGCGCAGCACCTGCGCGGCCGGTGCGTTCAGCGACGCCAGCTCCACTGCTTCCCCGGAAAGCTCCACGCCGAGCGCGGCGCCGCCGGCGGCCGTCCACTCGCGCAGGCTGGCGCCGTGGCCGCAATACAGGTCCAGGACCGACACGCCGGGCCCCGGCCGCAGGTGATCGTGCGCGGCGGCGAGCGCGTCGAGGTGCAACTCGGGGAGGGCCTGCGCAAAGGCGGTCGGGCCATGCAGCAGGCCGTGAGCGTCGCGTGAGCGCGGCTCGCCCCAGAGCAACCGCCAGCCGCAGCGGGCGAACAGGCGCCGGCCGGCGCACGGGTGCAGGTGCAGCCAGAGACCCGAGAGCCCGGTCGCAGGCATCGTGTCGAGCAGCCCGTCGAGCACATCCGGCGCGACTTCGTGCGCCTTCACGACCAGGGTCGCCTGCGCACCGCACACGTGCAGGTACGCGAGCGGCAGCACGTCGCCCGGCGGTAATCGCTCGACGAGCAGCCGCACCAGGGCACGGACCCGAGCCGTATGAACCGGACAGTCGTGGATGGCGATGAGTTCGTCGCGGCGCATGAGCCCGAAGCGCCAGCCGGCCTCGGCGCACCAGCGCGCGGTGAGCGTCACGCGGTCGCGGTAGCCGAGCCTGCGGCCCGGCGCCGGACCGCGGATCGGCGCGATCCGGCCCACCCATCGTTCGAGCGCCCGTGCGAGATAGGCGGATTTCTGGGCCAGGCTTGCGGTCTCGTCCAGTCGACGGTGGCGACAGCCGTGGCAGGTCGGCTCGCAGCCGGGCGGAAGGCTTTCGTGTAGGCTCACCCGCGCATGGTGCGACGAGGCGCGGGACCCGCTCAATGGCCACAGACAAGATCGTGCGCGTGCCGACGTTCGAGGACGTCCAGGCAGCGGCCGCGAGGATCGCGGGCCATGCCCGGCGCACGCCGTTGCTGCACGGCACGCCGCTCGACGAAATCACCGGCGGGCGCATCCTGCTCAAGCTCGAGACGCTGCAGCACACCGGGTCGTTCAAGTTCCGCGGCGCCTACAACCGCCTCGCGCAGCTCGACGCCGCGGAACGCGCTGCCGGCGTCGTGGCCTTCTCCTCGGGCAACCACGCCCAGGGCGTCGCCGCCGCCGCGCGGCTGCTCGGCATCCCGGCGACCATCGTCATGCCGTCGGACGCGCCGGCGGTGAAGATGCGCAACACGCTCGCGCTCGGTGCCACGGTCGTCCGCTACGACCGCCTGCGGGAGAGCCGGGAGGCCATCGCCGCGCGGCTCGCGACCGAGCGCGGCGCCGTTCTCGTGCCCTCCTTCGACGACCCCGACATCATCGCCGGCCAGGGTACGGTGGGCCTCGAGATCGCCCAGCAGGCGACCGAGTCCGGGCTCGCGGTCGACGACGTGGTCGTATGCACCAGCGGCGGCGGGCTCGTGGCGGGCACCGCGCTCGCGATCCGCGCGCTCGCGCCGGCGGCGCGCATCTGGAGTGCGGAACCCGAAGGCCACGACGACCACCGCCGCTCGCTCGCCTCCGGCCGCCGGGAGTCGAACGCGCCCGGCACGCACTCGTTCTGCGACGCGCTGCTCGCCCCCGAGCCAGGCGAGCTGACTTTCGAGATCAACCGCCGCCTGCTTGCCGGCGGGCTCGCAGTGACGGACACGGAAGTGCGCGCCGCGATCGCATGTGCCGCGAGGACCCTCAAGCTGGTGGTCGAGCCGGGCGGCGCCGTAGCCCTCGCCGCAGTGCTCGCCGGAAAGCTGGCGACGCGCGGGCGCACCGTCGCGGTGGTGCTCTCCGGCGGCAACATCGACGACTCCGTGCTCGCGGAAATCCTATCGAGTTGAGCCGTCGAATAGTGTGCCGCGTCCATGAACGCGTGCACGGAGGACCCAGGCATGCCGGAACTTCGACTTTGGCTCGTTGCGCTGCCGGTGCTGCTGGCCGCGGGGGCGATCACCTGGGCGATCAGCGTTCCGAGGCGCAACGTGACGATCGTCGACACGCTGTGGCCGATGCTGTTCGTGCTCGCGGCTGCTGCCTACGCGGTAGCGACCCCCGGGGACGGCGCGCGCGCCACGCTGCTGCTGGTGCTGGTCACAGCGTGGGGCCTGCGCCTCGCGGCCTACCTCGCCTGGCGCAATCGCGGCCACGAGGAAGACCGCCGTTACCAGGCCATCCGACGCCGCAACGAGCCCAACTTCACCTTCAAGAGCCTGTACCTGATCTTCGGCTTCCAGGCGCTGCTCGCCTGGGTGATCTCGCTGCCGCTCGCGGGCGGCATCGCGGGCACCACGCCGCTCGGCTGGCTCGACGCGCTCGGTGTCGCTCTGTGGACCGTCGGGATGGTGTTCGAGGCAGGCGGCGACTGGCAGCTCGCGCGTTTCAAGGCCGACCCGGCCAACACGGGCCGCGTCATGGACCGCGGCCTGTGGCGCTACACGCGCCATCCGAATTACTTCGGCGACTTCTGCGTGTGGTGGGGCTTCTACCTGATCGCGCTGTCGGCGGGAGCGTGGTGGACGATTCCCGGGCCGCTGCTCATGTCGTTCCTGCTGCTGCGGTTCTCGGGCGTCACGCTGCTCGAGAAGGACATCGGCGCGCGGCGACCCGCCTATGCCGACTACGTGCGGCGCACCAGCACGTTCTTCCCGCGGCCGCCGCGCAGGCCCGGCGACCCTACTTGAGCGCACGCAGGCGCGCGAGCGCCTCGCGGATGCGGATCTCGAGACCGCGCTCGACCGGCTCGTAGTAGCGCGCGGGCTCCATCCCGTCCGGGAAGTAACGCTCGCCGGCGGCGTACGCCTCGGGCTCGTCGTGCGCGTAGCGATAGCCCTCGCCGTAGCCCAGCCCCTTCATGAGTGCGGTGGGTGAGTTCCTGAGCCGCATCGGGACCTCAAGCGAGCCGTGCCGCTTCGCGTCGGCCGTGGCGGCGCCGAAGGCGACGTACACGGCGTTGCTCTTCGCCGCGCAGGCCATGAACACCACCGCCTGCGCGATGGCGAGTTCGCCCTCCGGGCTGCCGAGCCGCTCGTAGGTCTCGCAGGCCTCGAGCGCCAGCGCGAGCGCGCGCGGGTCGGCATTACCGATGTCCTCCGA
>Ga0105103_10002118_pt1 | contig 10449 bp, 7 predicted proteins | sample PPLLaktember2015_2_FD_79107 | JGI IMG/M metagenome (GOLD analysis project Ga0105103, IMG submission 79107) | Freshwater sediment microbial communities from Prairie Pothole Lake near Jamestown, North Dakota, USA - PPLs Lake P7 Core (6) Depth... | ecosystem: Environmental > Aquatic > Freshwater >...
GCCGGTGATGCTCTACTCGATCGGCAAGGACAGCGCGGTGATGCTGTACCTCGCGCTCAAGGCCTTCTACCCGGCCAAGCTGCCGTTCCCGCTGCTGCACGTGGACACGAAGTGGAAGTTCCGCGAGATGTACGCGTTCCGCGAGCGCATGATGAACGAGCACGGCTTCGAGCTGCTCGTCTACACGAACGCCGAGGGTCTCGCGCAGGGCATCAATCCCTTCACGCATGGCTCGGCGATCCACACTGACGTGATGAAGACCCAGGCGCTCAAGCAGGCGCTCGACCAGTACGGCTTCGACGCGGCCTTCGGCGGCGCGCGCCGCGACGAGGAGAAGAGCCGCGCCAAGGAGCGCATCTTCTCGTTCCGCTCCGCGCAGCATCGCTGGGACCCGAAGAACCAGCGCCCCGAGCTCTGGCGCATCTACAACGCGCGCAAGCACAAGAGCGAGAGCATCCGCGTGTTCCCGATGTCGAACTGGACCGAGCTCGACATCTGGCAGTACATCTACCTGCGCAGCATCCCGATCGTGCCGCTCTACTTCTCGGCCGAGCGCCCGGTGGTCGAGCGCGACGGCACGCTCATCATGGTGGACGACGACCGCATGCCGCTCTACCCGGGCGAGAAGCCGATGATGAAGAAGGTGCGCTTCCGCACGCTCGGCTGCTACCCGCTCACCGGCGCCGTCGAGAGCGAGGCCGACACGCTGCCCGCGATCATCCAGGAAATGCTGCTCACCACGAGCTCCGAGCGCCAGGGCCGGGTCATCGACCACGACCAGTCGGCGTCCATGGAGAAGAAGAAGCAGGAGGGGTACTTCTGATGGCCCACATATCCGACCTGATCGGGCAGGACATCGAGGCGTACCTGCACCAGCACGAGCACAAGAGCCTGCTGCGGTTCATCACCTGCGGCAGCGTGGACGACGGCAAGTCCACGCTCATCGGCCGGCTGCTCTACGACTCGAAGATGATCTTCGAGGACCAGCTCGCCGCGCTCGAGGCCGACTCCAAGAAGGTCGGCACGCAGGGCGGCGACCTCGACTTCGCGCTGCTGGTGGATGGCCTCGCGGCCGAGCGCGAGCAGGGCATCACCATCGACGTCGCCTACCGCTTCTTCTCGACCGACAAGCGCAAGTTCATCGTCGCCGACACGCCAGGGCACGAGCAGTACACGCGCAACATGGTGACGGGCGCCTCGACGGCCGACCTCGCCGTGATCCTGATCGACGCACGCAAGGGCGTGCTTACCCAGACGCGCCGCCACAGCTACCTCGTCTCGCTGATCGGCATCCGCAAGGTCGTGCTCGCCATCAACAAGATGGACCTCGTCGGCTACTCGCACGAGGTGTTCGACACCATCGTCGCCGAGTACCGCGACTTCGCGAGGCAGATCGGCCTCGAGGACATCGTGGCGATCCCGGTGTCGGGCCTCAAGGGCGACAACATCACCGCGCCGAGCGGGCAGACGCCCTGGTACCACGGGCCAACGCTCATGGCCTATCTCGAGACCGTCGAGATCGAGGACCGCGTGCAGCACCAGCCGTTCCGCCTGCCGGTGCAGTGGGTGAACCGCCCGAACCTCGACTTCCGCGGCTTCGCCGGCACCATCGTCGGCGGCACCGTGAGCCCGGGCGAAAAGGTCAAGGTGCTGCCCTCCGGCCGCGAGAGCCGCGTGGCGCGCATCGTGACCATGGACGGCGACCTCGACCGCGCGGTGGCGGGTCAGTCGGTGACGCTCACCCTCGAGGACGAGGTCGACGTGAGCCGCGGCGACGTGCTGGCCACGGCCGACGCGCCGCCCGCGGTCGCCGACCAGTTCGAGACCACGATCATCTGGATGGCGGACGAGCCCATGCTGCCCGGCCGCCCCTACTGGATGAAGATTGGCACGCGGCAGGTGAGCGCCACGATCACCGAGCCCAAGTACAAGGTGAACGTCAACACGCTCGAGCACCTCGCGGCCAAGAAGCTCGCGCTCAACGAGATCGGCGTGTGCAACGTCTCGCTCGACCACGCGATCGCCTTCGACCCGTACGCCGAGAACCGCGACACGGGCGGCTTCATCCTGATCGACCGCCTCACCAACGCTACCGTCGGCGCGGGCCTCGTCCACTTCGCGCTGCGCCGCTCGCAGAACATCCACTGGCAGGCGCTCGACATCAACAAGGGTTCGCGCGCCGCGCTCAAGGGCCAGAAACCCTGCGTGCTGTGGTTCACGGGCCTCTCCGGCGCGGGTAAGTCCACCATCGCCAACCTCGTCGAGAAGCAGCTGCACGCGCTCGGGCGCCACACCTACCTGCTCGACGGCGACAACGTCCGCCACGGTCTCAACCGCGACCTCGGCTTCACCGACGCCGACCGCGTCGAGAACATCCGCCGCGTCGCCGAAGTGGCGAAGCTGATGACGGAAGCCGGCCTGATCGTGATGGTGTCGTTCATCTCGCCGTTCCGTGCCGAGCGCCGCATGGCGCGCTCGCTGTTCGGGGAGGGCGAGTTCTTCGAGGTGCACGTCGACACGCCGCTCGCGGTGGCCGAGTCGCGCGACGTGAAGGGCCTGTACAAGAAGGCGCGCCGCGGCGAGCTCAAGAACTTCACCGGCATCGACTCGCCGTACGAGGCGCCGGAGCACCCGGAGATCTACCTCGACACCGGCAAGACGAGTCCCGAGGACTCGGCGACTGCCATCGTGGACGGGCTGCGCCGGGCGGGGATGCTGGGGCCGGCGGGGTAGGCACCGCCCTCCAACCGCCGGTGCCGTAGTCCACCAAAGGCGGAGGGCCGGCCTCCGCCGTCTGCGCTATGATCCGTGGCCCATTCTTGCAGTGCGAGATAGGCCGCTCATGACCGCCCCGACCTCTGCCGGCGCCCGGTTCAGGGCCGCCCTCGCCCAGGAACGACCGCTGCAGGTCGTGGGCACCATCAACGCCTACAGCGCCCTGCTGGCCGAGCGCGCCGGCTTCCGCGCCATCTACCTGTCGGGGGCGGGTGTTGCCAACGCGTCGTTCGGCCTGCCCGACCTCGGCATCACCAGCCTGAACGACGTCTGCGAGGACGTGCGCCGCATCGCCTCGGCGAGCGACCTGCCGCTGCTCGTGGACGCCGACACCGGCTGGGGCGCGGCCTTCAACATCTCGCGCACCATCGCCGACCTCGTGCGCTCGGGCGCCGCGGGATGCCACCTCGAGGACCAGGTGCAGGCGAAACGCTGCGGTCACCGGCCCGGCAAGGCGCTCGTGACCGCCGAGGAAATGGTCGACCGCATCCGCGCCGCCGTGGACGGCCGCAGCGACGGCCAGTTCGTGATCATGGCGCGCACCGACGCGCACGCGGTGGAGGGGCAGCAGGCGGCCATCGAGCGCGCGCAGCGCTACGTCGAGGCCGGCGCCGACATGATCTTCGCCGAGGCGCTCACCACGCTCGACGAGTACCGCCAGTTCACCTCGGTGGTACAGGTCCCGGTGCTCGCCAACATCACCGAGTTCGGCAAGACGCCGCTGTTCACGGTCGCCGAGCTCGCGAGCGCCGGCGTGCAGCTCGTTCTCTATCCCCTCTCCGCCTTCCGCGCCATGTCGAAGGCGGCCGAGGCGGTGTACGGCGCGCTGCGCCGCGAGGGCACGCAGAAGGGCGTGCTCGACCTCATGCAGACCCGCGCCGAGCTCTACGACGTGCTCGGCTACCACGATTACGAGCGCAAGCTCGACGAGCTGTTCAGTCGCGAGGCGAAAGAACCATGAGCACCGAGAGCACCCCCGCCGCCGGCTTCAAGCCCAAGAAATCCGTCGCGCTGTCGGGCGTTGCCGCCGGCAACACGGCGCTTTGCACCGTGGGCCGCAGCGGCAACGACCTGCACTACCGCGGCTACGACATCCTCGACCTCGCGGAGAACTGCGAGTTCGAGGAGGTCGCCCACCTGCTGATCCACGGCAAGCTGCCGAACGCCGCCGAGCTCAGGGGCTACCAGCAGAAGCTCAGGCGCATGCGCGGGCTGCCGGCCACGGTGCTCGACGCCCTCGAGACCCTGCCCGCCGCCAGCCACCCGATGGACGTGCTGCGCACCGGCGTGTCGGTGCTCGGCTGCACGCTGCCCGAGAAGGACGACCACAACGTCGCCGGCGCGCGCGACATCGCCGACCGGCTGCTCGCGAGCCTCGGCTCGATGCTGGCCTACTGGTACCGCTACAGCCACTCGGGCGAGCGCATCGACGTGGAGACCGACGACGACTCGATCGGCGGGCACTTCCTGCACCTGCTGCACGGCACGCCGCCGCCGGCCTCGTGGGTGAAGGCGATGCACACGTCGCTGAATCTCTACGCCGAGCACGAGTTCAATGCCTCGACTTTCACGGCGCGCGTCATCGCGGGCACCGGGTCGGACCTCTACTCCTGCATCTGCGGTGCGATCGGCGCGCTGCGCGGTCCGAAACACGGCGGCGCCAACGAGGTCGCCTTCGAGGTGCAGAAGCGCTACGAGACGCCGGACGAGGCCGAGGCTGACATCCGCGCCCGCGTGGCGAACAAGGAAGTGGTGATCGGCTTCGGCCACCCCGTGTACACGGTCTCCGACCCGCGCAACGAGGTGATCAAGGGAGTCGCCCGGCAGCTCTCCGCGGAGGCCGGGGACATGAAGATGTTCGCCATCGCCGAGCGCCTCGAGTCGGTGATGTGGGACGCCAAGAAGATGTTCCCGAACCTCGACTGGTTCAGCGCCGTCTCGTACCACATGATGGGCGTGCCCACCGCGATGTTCACGCCGCTGTTCGTCATGTCGCGCATCACCGGATGGAGCGCGCACGTCATCGAGCAGCGCATCGACGGCAAGATCATCCGGCCGAGCGCGAACTACACGGGCCCCGACGACCGCGAGTTCGTGCCGCTCGGCAAGCGATGAACACCGCACACCGCAGGCCGCTGCCCGGGACCTCTCTCGACTATTTCGACGCGCGCGCGGCCGTGAACGCGATCCGACCGGGCGCGTGGGGGAAGCTGCCGTACACCGCCCGCGTGCACGCCGAGAACATCGTGCGGCGGGCCGATCCCGCGATCGTCACCGAGTGCCTCGCCGAGATCGTCGAGCGCCGGCGCGAGCGCGACTTCCCGTGGTTCCCGGCGCGCGTGGTGTGCCACGACATCCTCGGGCAGACGGCGCTCGTGGACCTCGCCGGCCTGCGCGACGCGATCGCCGGGCAGGGCGGCGACCCGGCCAAGGTCAACCCGGTGGTGCCGGTGCAGCTCATCGTCGATCACTCGCTCGCCGTCGAGCGCGGCGGCGACGACCCGGATGCATTCGCGAAGAACCGCGCCATCGAGGACCGCCGCAACGAGGACCGCTTCCACTTCATCGAGTGGACCCGGCTCGCGTTCGACAACGTGGACGTGATTCCGGCCGGCAACGGCATCATGCACCAGATCAACCTGGAGAAGATGTCGCCCGTGATCCACGCCCAGGACGGCGTGGCGTTCCCCGACACCTGCGTCGGCACCGACAGCCACACGCCGCACGTCGACGCGCTCGGGGTGATCGCCGTCGGCGTCGGCGGCCTCGAGGCCGAGAACGTGATGCTCGGTCGCGCCTCGTGGATGCGGCTGCCCGAGATCGTGGGCGTGAGGCTCACGGGCCGGCGCCAGCCCGGCATCACCGCCACGGACATCGTGCTCGCGCTCACCGAGTTCCTGCGCAAGTCGAAGGTGGTGGGCGCCTACCTCGAGTTCTTCGGCGAAGGCGCCGCCTCGCTCACGCTCGGTGATCGCGCCACGATCTCCAACATGGCCCCGGAATACGGGGCCACGGCGGCGATGTTCTTCATCGACGGCCAGACCCTCGACTACCTCCGGCTCACCGGCCGCGACGAGGCGCAGGTCAAGCTCGTCGAGACCTATGCGAAGACCGCGGGCCTGTGGGCCGACGCGCTCGCGACCGCCGAGTACGAGCGTGTGCTCGAGTTCGACCTCTCGGGCGTGGTACGCAACGTCGCGGGGCCCTCGAACCCGCACGCGCGCGTCGCGACCACGGACCTTGCCGCGAAGGGCATCGCGGGCCCGTGGCAGGAGCAGCCGGGCAAGATGCCCGACGGCGCCGTGATCATCGCGGCCATCACGAGCTGCACCAACACTTCGAACCCGCGCAACGTGATCGCGGCGGGCCTCATGGCGCGCAACGCCAACCGCCACGGGCTCACGCGCAAGCCTTGGGTGAAGAGCTCGCTCGCCCCGGGCTCGAAGACCGTCGCGCTGTACCTCGAGGAGGCGGGCCTCAAGTCCGAGCTCGAGAAGCTCGGCTTCGGCATCGTGGCGTTCGCCTGCACCACCTGCAACGGCATGTCGGGCGCGCTGGACCCTGCGATCCAGCAGGAGATCGTCGACCGCGACCTTTACGCGGTGGCGGTGCTCTCCGGCAACCGCAACTTCGACGGCCGCATTCACCCCTACGCGAAGCAGGCGTTCCTCGCCTCGCCGCCGCTCGTCGTCGCCTATGCGATCGCGGGCACGATCCGCTTCGACATCGAGCGCGACGCGCTCGGCCACGACGCCGACGGCCGACCGATCACGCTCAAGGACCTGTGGCCGTCGGACGAGGAGATCGACGCCATCGTCCGTGCGAGCGTGAGGCCCGAGCAGTTCCGCAAGGTGTACGTCCCGATGTTCGCCGCGCGCGCGGACCACGGCACGAAAGTGAGCCCGCTCTACGACTGGCGACCGGCGAGCACCTACATCCGCCGCCCGCCGTACTGGGAGGGCGCGCTCGCAGGTGAGCGAACGCTGAAGGGCATGCGGCCGCTCGCGGTGCTCGGCGACAACATCACCACCGACCACCTCTCCCCCTCGAATGCGATCGTGCTGGACAGCGCCGCGGGCGAGTACCTCGCGAAGATGGGCCTGCCCGAAGAGGACTTCAATTCCTACGCGACGCACCGAGGCGATCACCTCACCGCGCAGCGCGCCACGCTCGCCAACCCGACGCTCCTCAACGAGATGGCCGTCGTGGACGGCAAGGTGAAGAAGGGCTCGCTCGCCCGCGTCGAGCCGGACGGCAAGGTGATGCGCATGTGGGAGGCGATCGAGACCTACATGCACCGCCAGCAGCCGCTGATCGTCATCGCCGGCGCCGACTACGGGCAGGGCTCGTCGCGCGACTGGGCGGCAAAGGGCGTGCGCCTTGCGGGCGTGGAGGCGATCGTGGCCGAGGGCTTCGAGCGCATCCACCGCACCAACCTGATCGGCATGGGCGTGCTGCCGCTCGAGTTCAAGCCCGGCACCAATCGCAAGACACTGGGCATCGACGGCACGGAGACCTACGACGTGGCCGGCGAGCGCCGGCCGCGCGCAGATCTGACGCTCGTCATCCACCGTCGCAACGGCGAGCGGGTGGAGGTGCCGGTGACCTGCCGCCTCGACACCGCCGAGGAAGTGTCAATCTACGAGGCTGGCGGCGTGTTGCAGCGTTTCGCGAAGGACTTCCTGGAGTCGTCCGTCGCATGACATCCGCACCGCAGATCCGCATCCCCGCCACCTACATGCGCGGCGGCACCAGCAAGGGCGTGTTCTTCCGCCTCGAGGACCTGCCCGGGCGCTGCCAGGCGCCGGGCGAGGCGCGCGACCGGCTGTTCCTGCGCGTGATCGGCAGCCCGGACCCCTACGCCGCGCATATCGACGGCATGGGCGGCGCCACCTCCAGCACCAGCAAGTGCGTGATCCTGTCGAAGAGCACGCGGCCCGGCCACGACGTCGACTACCTCTACGGCCAGGTGTCGATCGACAAGGCCTTCGTGGACTGGAGCGGCAACTGCGGCAACCTGTCGACGGCGGCCGGTGCGTTCGCGATCCACGCGGGCTTCGTCGATCCGTCGCGCATCCCCCGCGACGGCAGCTGCGTGGTGCGCATCTGGCAGGCCAACATCGGCAAGACCATCGTTGCGCACGTGCCGGTGACGAACGGCCAGGTGCAGGAGACCGGCGAATTCGAGCTCGACGGCGTGACCTTCCCGGCTGCGGAGATCGTGCTCGAGTTCATCGACCCTGCGGCGGAGGCCGACGCTTCGGGCGGCGCGATGTTCCCCACCGGCCACCTCGTGGACGAGCTCGAGGTGCCGGGCGTGGGCACCTACAAGGCGACCCTGATCACCGCCGGCATCCCCTCCGTGTTCGTGAACGCCCACGACATCGGCTACACCGGCACCGAGCTGCGCGAGGCCATCAACGGCGATCCGCAGCAACTCGAGCGCTTCGAGAAGATCCGCGTCGCCGGTGCACTGCGCATGGGCCTGATCAAGGCACCCGAGGAGGCCCTCAAGCGCCAGCACACGCCCAAGATCGCATTCGTCGCAGGCCCGAAGGACTACGTCGCCTCGAGCGGCCGGCGCATCGCGGCGGGCGACGTCGACCTGCTCGTCCGCGCGCTCTCCATGGGCAAGCTGCACCACGCGATGATGGGCACGGCCGCGGTCGCCATCGGCACCGCGGCCGCGATCCCCGGCACGCTCGTGAACCTCGCCGCCGGCGGCGGCCCGCGCAACGCGGTGCGCTTCGGCCATCCCTCGGGCACGCTGCGGGTGGGGGCCGAAGCTCGCGAGGTGAACGGCGAGTGGACGGTCACCAAGGCCATCATGAGCCGCAGCGCGCGCATCCTGATGGAGGGCTGGGTGCGCGTGCCGGGCGACACGATCTGATGACGACGCTCCTCGACGGGGCTCGCGCCCTCGGGCTCGACCTCGACGAAGCACAGCTCGCGAAGCTCGTCGCCCACCTCGACCTGCTCGACGAGTGGAGCACGCGCATGAACCTCACGGCCATCCGCGAGCGCGACCAGCAGGTCACCAAGCACCTGCTCGACAGCCTGAGCGTGCGGCCGTTCCTGCGCGGCGAGCGCATTGCCGACGTCGGCAGCGGCGCGGGATTCCCCGGCATTCCGCTCGCGATCGTCGAGCCCGGGCGTCGCTTCACGCTGATCGAGTCCACCGGCAAGAAATGCCGCTTCCTCGAGCACGTGCGCGACACGCTGGCGCTGGCGAACGTCGAGGTCGTGCAGGCCAGGGGCGAGAGCTACCGGCCTGAGAAGCGCTTCGAGACCGTCATGGCCCGCGCCGTCGGCCCGCTCGCGGACCTCGTGCGCTACGCGGGTGCGCTGCTGGCCGGTGACGGGCGGCTGCTCGCCATGAAAGGGCGGTATCCCGAGGACGAGCTCGCCGCGAAGCTGAACGGCTGGAAGGTCGCCGCCGTGCATCCCCTCGTCGTGCCCGGGCTCGACGAGCAGCGGCATCTGGTCGAGCTCGTCCGCTCGCACGAGCGCACGGGCGGCTGAGCGTCGCTCGGGTATGCTTGCCGCCCCATGAAGCGCGTCATCGCTGTGGCGAACCAGAAAGGCGGCGTCGGCAAGACCACGACCGCCGTGAACCTTGCGGCGTCGCTGGCGGCGACGAAGCGCAAGGTGCTGCTCGTGGACAGCGATCCGCAGGGCAACGCCACGATGGGCTGCGGCGTCGACAAGCGCTCGCTCGGCCGCTCGCTGACCGACGTGCTGCTCGGCGACGCGGAGGCCGCTGCCGCGCTGGTCCCGGTCGAGCCGGGCGGATTCACGGTGCTGCCCGGCAACCAGGACCTCGTCGCCGCGGAAGTGCAGCTGATGGGCGTCGAAGGCCGCGAGCAGCGGCTCAGCGCGGCGCTCGCGCCGCTGCGCGAGAATTACGACGTCGTGATCATCGACTGCCCGCCGGCGCTCAACCTGCTGACGCTCAACGCGCTGGTGGCGGCCGACACCGTGCTCGTGCCCATGCAGTGCGAGTACTACGCGCTCGAGGGCCTGACCGCGCTCATGGACACGATCGAGCAGATCCGCGCCACGGCCAATCCGCGGCTCGCGCTCGAGGGCATCCTGCGCACCATGTTCGACCCGCGCAACAACCTGTCCAATGAAGTCTCGGCGCAGTTGATCACGCACTTCGGCGACAAGGTGTTCCGCACCGTGATCCCTCGCAACGTTCGCCTGGCCGAGGCGCCGAGCTTCGGCCGCGCGGTCATGTACCACGACAAGGACTCGCGTGGCGCACTCGCCTACCTCGCGCTCGCCGGGGAACTCATCCGCCGCGAGGAAGAGGCCGGGCTCGCGGCGTCCGCGGCGGGCGAGACCGGCGGCGCCCCGGGCGCTAACGACTGACGGGCAGCGCCAGGAACAGCACCACGGTCTCGGTGCCGTCATTGGGCTGGTCGAGCCCGCCATTGGAGATGTGGTAGCCGGCCAGCCCCAGCCGCGCGCCCGACGCCAGGTGGCGTGCCACCGCGATCCCGCTCCTGAACTCCAGGTCGAAGTCGGCGCCGACCCGCTCGCCGTTCGCGAACCAGCCGCCACCGAAGCTCAGCGTCACGAACCACTGGCGCGGCAGCGCGAAGTCGCGCGCCACGTCGGCGTACACGAACAACAGGTTGTCGGCCGCGGCATCTGCCCCGATCCCAGGCC
>Ga0105103_10002120_pt1 | contig 10443 bp, 9 predicted proteins | sample PPLLaktember2015_2_FD_79107 | JGI IMG/M metagenome (GOLD analysis project Ga0105103, IMG submission 79107) | Freshwater sediment microbial communities from Prairie Pothole Lake near Jamestown, North Dakota, USA - PPLs Lake P7 Core (6) Depth... | ecosystem: Environmental > Aquatic > Freshwater >...
GATCGTCGCCGGCTTCCACGTCGAGTACTCGGGCATCGGGTTCGCGCTGTTCTTCCTCGCCGAGTACATGAACATGATCCTGATCGCGGTGCTGACCGCGGTCATGTTCCTCGGCGGGTGGCTGTCGCCGTGGCCGGGCCTGAACGACGTTCGCCTGCCGGACGGGCTGCCCGTCTTCGGCGGCGCGGCGCCCTTCGGCGACGGGCTGCCGTGGCTAGCAATCAAGGTCGCGGCGGTGCTGCTCGTCTTCCTGTGGATCCGCGCGACGTTCCCGCGCTACCGCTACGACCAGATCATGCGCCTCGGCTGGAAGGTGTTCATCCCGATCACGCTGATCTGGATCGTGTTCGTCGGTGCGATGATGCAGACCCGCTGGGCAAACCTGTTCCACTGAACGCCATGCTCGCCCGCGTCCGCGACTTCTTCTCGACGTTCCTGCTCCTCGAGCTGTTCCGCGGCATGGCGTTGACCGGCCGCCACCTGTTCGCGCGCAAGGTCACGATCATGTTCCCGGAGGAGAAGACGCCCTACAGCCCGCGCTTCCGCGGCCTGCACGCACTGCGCCGCTATCCGAACGGCGAGGAGCGCTGCATCGCCTGCAAGCTCTGCGAGGCGGTCTGCCCGGCGCTCGCGATCACGATCGAGTCCGAGCAGCGGGACGACGGCTCCCGACGCACCACGCGCTACGACATCGACCTCACCAAGTGCATCTTCTGCGGGTTCTGCGAGGAGAGCTGTCCCGTCGACTCGATCGTCGAGACCCGCATCCTCGAGTACCACGGGGAGAAGCGCGGCGACCTCCTCTACACCAAGGAGATGCTGCTCGCGGTGGGCGATCGATACGAGGCCGAGATCGCGGCCGACCGCGCGGAGGACGCCCGGTACCGCTGATCCCGGAGCTTTCCACCCGACCCTCCCGCCGACGATGCCCTTCGAGTCCGCGATCTTCTACGTCTTTGCCGCGCTGCTGGTGTTCGCGGCGTTGCGCGTCGTCTCGACGCGGAACCCAGTGCACGCCGCGCTGTGGCTCGTGCTCGCCTTCTTCACGGCATCGGGCATCTGGCTGCTGCTCGGGGCGGAGTTCCTGGCGATCGCGCTGGTGCTGGTCTACGTGGGCGCGGTCATGGTGCTGTTCCTGTTCGTCGTGATGATGCTGGACGTCAACTTCGACGCCTTGCGCACGAACTTCCGCAGCTACCTGCCCGTCGCGGTGACGGTCGGGCTGCTGGTGCTCTTCGAGATGACGCTGCTGCTCGTGAACGCGACGCGCGGCAGCGCAGCGACGCCGGCCCCGCCGGCAGCGACCGAGTCGAACACGCGCGCGCTGGGGCGGCTCATCTACGTCGACTATGTCTACCCGTTCGAGATCGCCGCAGTGGTGCTGCTGGTCGCGATCGTCGCGGCGATCGCGCTCACGCATCGCCGCCGCCGCGCGACCCGCTACCAGGACCCGGCGGAGCAGGTGAAGGCAAGGAGCCGGGACCGCGTGCGGATCGTCGAGATGCCCTCGGAGAAGCGCGAGACCTGACGCGCCTCGGGGATGGAGCGGCCCTGCGAGGCCGACCGTCCCGCGCGCCAGACGCAAGGATCGACAGGGAGAACGAAGTGTCATTGTCCATCGTGCCGGGCCTCTCGCACTACCTCGTGCTGGGCGCGGCGCTCTTCGCGATCGCGATCGTCGGGATCTTCCTCAACCGGCGCAACGTCATCATCCTGCTGATGTCGATCGAGCTCATGCTGCTCGCCGTCAACCTGAACTTCGTCGCGTTCTCGCACTTCCTGGGGGACATGGCGGGGCAGGTGTTCGTGTTCTTCATCCTCACGGTGGCCGCCGCCGAGTCGGCGATCGGCCTCGCGATCCTCGTGCTGCTGTTCCGCAACGTCGGCTCGATCGACGTCGAGGAGCTCTCGAAGCTCAAGGGGTAGGGGATCGAGATGAAGCCGCTCTACCTCCTCGTTCCGCTCGTCCCGCTCGCGGCGTCCGTCGTCGTCGGGCTGTTCGGACGCCGGCTGGGTCGCACGCTCTCGCACTGGCTGTGCATCGGCGGCGTGGCATTCGCGTTCGCCGCCTCGCTCGCGATCGCCCGGGAGGTTGCGGGCGGGCATACCTTCAACGGCGACCTCTACACCTGGGCGCAGGTGGGCGGCGTTCGTTTCGCCGTGGGCTTCCTGATCGACCCGCTCACTGTGACGATGATGCTGGTCGTCACGTTCGTGTCGCTGATGGTCCACGTCTACACGATCGGCTACATGGCCGAGGATCCCGGCTACACCCGTTTCTTCTCGTACATCTCGCTGTTCACGTTCGCGATGCTCATGCTGGTCATGAGCAACAACTTCCTGCAGCTGTTCTTCGGCTGGGAGGCGGTGGGGCTCGTCTCGTACCTGCTGATCGGCTTCTGGTACACACGCCCCTCGGCGATCCACGCGAACCTGAAGGCGTTCCTGGTCAACCGGGTCGGCGACTTCGGCTTCGTGCTCGGCATCGGACTCGTCGTGGCCCACTTCGGCACGCTCGACTACGCCGAGGTGTTCGGCCGCGCGGAAACCCTCGCCGCCGCGACGCTGGTCCCGTGGGAAGGCGTCACCTGGTCGCTGATGACGGCGATCTGCATTGGCCTGTTCGTCGGCGCGATGGGCAAGAGCGCGCAGGTCCCGTTGCACGTCTGGCTGCCGGACTCGATGGAAGGCCCGACGCCGATCTCGGCGCTGATCCACGCGGCGACGATGGTCACGGCCGGCATCTTCATGGTTGCCCGCATGAGCCCGCTGTTCGAGCTCTCGGAGACGGCGCTCACGTTCGTCACGGTGATCGGGGCGACGACGGCGTTGTTCATGGCCTTTCTCGGCATCGTGCAGAACGACATCAAGCGCGTGGTCGCCTACTCGACGCTCTCGCAGCTGGGTTACATGACGGTCGCGCTGGGCGTCTCGGCGTATTCCGCGGCGATCTTCCACCTGATGACGCACGCGTTCTTCAAGGCGCTGCTGTTCCTCGCCGCGGGCTCGGTGATCATCGCGATGCACCACGAGCAGGACCTGCGCCGGATGGGCGGGCTCCGCAAGGTGATGCCGATCACGTGGGGCACCGCACTGGTCGGCTCGCTCGCGCTCGCCGGCATCCCGCCGTTCGCCGGCTTCTTCTCGAAGGACGCGATCATCGAGGCCGTGCACCTGGCGAAGATCCCCGGCAGCGGCTACGCCTACTTCGCGGTGCTGGCCGGCGTGTTCATCACCGCGTTCTACTCGTTCCGGATGCTGTTCCTCGCCTTCCACGGCAAGCCGAGGTGGGGCGCGCCGCAGGACCGCGCGCATGACGCGCACGCCGCCGATCATCACGACGCCTCGCACGAGGCGGGGGACGAGCCGGACACGCACGACCACCACGGCGGGCCGCCCCGCGAGAGCCCCTGGGTGATCACGGTGCCGCTGATCCTGCTCGCGATTCCGTCGATCTACACCGGCTGGACCTACATCGAGCCGATGCTGTTCGGCGACTTCTTCGGCAGTTCTATCGTCGTGCGACCCGAGCACGCGGTGCTCTGGGAGCTCAAGAACGAGTGGCACGGCGTCGCCGCGTTCATGCGGCACGGCGTGTTGAGCCTTCCGTTCTGGCTGGCCATCGCCGGCATCGCCGCCGCCTGGTACTGCTACCTCGCCAATCCTGCGCTGCCCGAGCGCCTGCGCCGGCTCGCCGGCCCGCTGTACACGCTGCTCGACAACAAGTACTACTTCGACCGCTTCAACGAGACGGTCTTGGCCGGCGGCGCGCGCAAGCTGGGCCAGCTGCTGTCACGGTTCGGCGACCGGGCGATCATCGACGGGTTCTTCGTCAACGGCACGGCGAGGGCCATCGGCTGGGCCTCGTCGCTGCTGCGTCACGTGCAGTCGGGGTACGTCTACCACTACGCCTTCACGATGATCGTCGGCGTGTTCGCGCTGCTCGCGTGGTTCAATCGGTAGGGTCCGCGCGATGCCCCTCTATCTCTCGCTGTCCATCTGGGTCCCGATCGTCGCCGGCATCGCGGTGCTCTTCGCGGGCCGCGACAAGGATGCCGCGGCGGCGCGGTGGGTCGCGCTCGCCGGCGCGCTCGCCGGCTTCGTCGTCACGCTGCCGCTGTTCCTGCACTTCGACATCGCGACCTCGGCAATGCAGTTCGTCGAGCGGCACCAGTGGATCCCGCGCTTCGACATCTGGTACCACCTCGGGGTCGACGGCATCTCGGTACTGTTCATCGTCCTCAATGCCTTCATCACCGTGCTGGTGGTCTGGTCGGCCTGGGAGGTGATCAAGGAACGCGTCTCGCAGTACATGGCGGCGTTCCTGGTGATGTCGGGCCTCATCAACGGCGCGTTCGCCGCGCTCGACGCAATCCTCTTCTACGTGTTCTTCGAGGCGATGCTGATCCCGATGTACCTGATCATCGGGATCTGGGGCGGGCCCAACCGCGTCTACGCGGCAGTCAAGTTCTTCCTCTACACGCTGCTGGGGTCGCTGCTCCTGCTGGTGGCGTTCATCTACCTGTACGGCGCCTCCGAATCGTTCGCGTTCCAGGACTGGTACCGCCTGCCGCTCGCGCTCGACACGCAGATCCTGCTGTTCGTCGCCTTCTTCCTCGCGTTCGCCGTGACGGTGCCGATGTGGCCGGTCCACACCTGGCTGCCCGACGCCCACGTCGAGGCCCCGACCGGCGGCTCGGTCGTGCTGGCCGCGGTCACGCTGAAGATCGGCGCCTACGGCTTCATCCGCTTCGTGCTGCCGATCCTGCCCGACGCGTCGCGCTACCTGTCGACGTTCGTGATCGTGCTGTCGCTCGTCGCCATCGTCTACATCGGCTTCGTCGCGCTGGCGCAGTCCGACATGAAGAAGCTGATCGCCTATTCGTCGATCTCGCACATGGGTTTCGTCACGCTCGGCTTCTTCCTGTTCAACCAGATGGGCACGGTCGGCGGACTGGTGCAGATGCTCTCGCACGGCTTCGTGTCCGCGGCGATGTTCCTCTGCGTCGGCGTGATGTACGACCGCGTGCACAGCCGCCAGATCGCCGACTACGGCGGGGTGGTCAACACGATGCCGCGCTTCGCTGCCTTCATGATGCTGTTCGCGATGGCCAACGCCGGCCTGCCGGCCACCTCCGGATTCGTCGGCGAGTTCATGGTGATCCTGGGCGCGGTCGAGGTGAACTTCTGGCTCGCGGTCCTTGCCGCGACCACGCTGATCCTCGGCGCCGCCTACACCCTCTGGATGTACAAGCGGGTGATCTTCGGCGCCGTGGCCAATCCCGAGGTCGCGGCGCTTTCCGACCTCACGCCGCGGGAGTTCTGGCTGCTCGCCACGGTCGCGGCCGCGGTGCTGCTGATGGGGCTCTGGCCGAAGCCCTTCGTCGACGTGATGAACGTCTCGGTGGCGGACCTGCTCGCGCACGTCGCCCGGAGCAAGCTCTAGTGACCCCGCTCAATCTGATGCCGGTGCTGCCGGAGATCGTGCTGCTCTGCGCCGCATGCACGATCCTGATCGTCGACCTGTTCCTGCCGCCGGCGCGGCGAGCGATAAGCTACTGGCTCACCCAGGCCGCGCTCCTCGTCACCGCGTGGATCGTGCTCACGACGGCCCACGCGGCAACGGTGAAGACGTTCTCGAACATGGTCGTCGACGACATGGTCGCCGACCTGCTCAAGCTCTTCGCCCTCGTGACCGTGTCGGCCGGGCTCTTCTATGGCCGGCGCTACCTGGAAACCCGCGGCCTGTTTCGCGGCGAGACCTTCGTGCTGATGCTGTTCGCGGCACTCGGCATGATGGTGCTGATCAAGGCCAACCACTTCCTCACGCTTTATCTCGGGCTAGAGCTGATGTCGCTGTCGCTCTACGCGCTGGTTGCGTTGCAGCGCGGCGCGGCGGCGCCATCCGAGGCCGCGATGAAGTACTTCGTCCTCGGGGCGATGGCCTCGGGCCTGTTCCTGTACGGCGTGTCGATGGTCTACGGCGCGACCGGCGTCCTCGACATCGACCAGGTGATGCGCGCGTCGCTGGGTGACGGCGCGAACCGGACGCTGCTGGTGTTCGGGCTGGTCTTCGTGCTGTCGGGCATCGCCTTCAAGCTGGGCGTCGTCCCCTACCACATGTGGGTGCCGGACGTGTACCAGGGCGCTCCCACGCCGATCACGCTCCTCATCGGCACGGCGCCGAAGCTCGCTGCGTTCGCGCTGGCGCTGCGCACGCTCGCCGTCGCGCTCGCCGGCGTCGAGTTCGACTGGCAGGGCATGCTGATCGTGCTCGCACTGCTGTCGATGATCCTCGGCAACGTGATCGCGATCGCGCAGACCAACATCAAGCGCATGCTCGCGTACTCGACGATCGCGAACATGGGCTTCATGCTCATGGGCTTCCTCGCCGCCGACCTGAACGGCTACTCCGCGGCGATGTTCTACACGATCACCTACGTCCTCACCAGCCTCGCGGCGTTCGGCGTCGTGCTGTTGCTGACGCGCGAGGGCTTCGAGGCCGAGGCGCTCGAGGACTTCCGGGGCCTCAACCAGCGTTCGCCGTGGTGGGCGTTCATCATGCTGATCGTGATGTTCTCGCTCGCCGGCATCCCGCCGACCGTCGGGTTCTACGCCAAGTTCGCGGTGATCGAGGCGGCAGTATCCGCCCAGTTCGTCTGGCTCGCGGTGGTCGCGGTGCTCGCATCGGTGGTCGGCGCGTTCTACTACCTGCGCATCGTCAAGCTCATGTACTTCGACGATCCGGTGGAACGTGCCCCGATCGAGGCGCGCGGCGACGCGCGCGCGATCCTTTCGGTCAACGGGCTCGCGCTGCTCGCGCTCGGCATCCTGCCGCAGCCGTTGATGGGCCTGTGCGTGCTTGCGCTGCAGCAGTCGCGGTTCAACTGAGGCCGGGTCGGCCCGCGGCCCCGGTTCGCGCCCGCGGTCGACGCGACGGTGCGTGCTAACATCCGCAGGGGAGGACTTTCATGCGCGTCGGCTTCTTCGTCACCTGCCTCGTCGACCTGATGCGCCCGTCGGTCGGCTTTGCCGCGCTCAAACTGCTGGAGGCGGGCGGGGCGGAGGTCTACGTGCCTCCGTCGCAGACCTGCTGCGGGCAGCCGGCGTACAACTCCGGCGACCGTGCCGACGCGATCGCTCTCGCGCGCAAGGTGATCGAGGAGTTCGAGGGCTGCGACTACCTCGTCGCGCCTTCGGGATCGTGCAGCGGCATGATCCGCACACACTACGGCGAACTGTTCGCCGGCGACCCGCCGTGGCAGGCCCGCGCCGAGGCGCTCGCCGCGAAGACCTGGGAGATCACGAGCTTCCTCCGCGACGTGCAGAAGCTCGACAAGGTGCCCGGGCGCTTCGACGGCACGATCACCTACCACGACTGTTGCGCCGGGCTTCGGGAGATGGGCGTCAAGTCGCAGCCGCGCGCGCTGCTCGCTAAGGTCCCCGGACTCACGCTGCGCGAGATGGCGGAGCCGGAGACCTGCTGCGGCTTCGGCGGCACATTCTCGATCAAGTTCGGCGAGATCTCGGCGCGCCTCGCCGACAACAAGTGCCAGCACGTTGCGACTGCCGGGGTGGATGCGGTGGTGCTGGGCGATCTTGGCTGCATGCTGAACATCGAGGGGCGGCTGCGCCGGCGCGGCGACATGAAGACGCGCGTGCTGCACGTGACCGAGGTGCTGGCCGGCGAGCGTCCCGGAACGGAGGACTAGCGATGCAGGTCGCTTCGATGCACTTCAAGGCGCGCGCGCACGACAAGTTGAACGACGCGCTCCTGCAGGCCAACCTCAAGAAGATGCAGGGCAGGTTCGTCGCCAATCGCCGCACGGCGATCACCGAGCTCGACGACTTCGAGGGAACCCGTGACGCCGGCCGGGACATTCGCCAGGACGTGCTCGACGACCTCGACGGCTGGCTGCTCATGTTCGAGGAGAACGCGACGAAGCGCGGGGCCACCGTGCTGTGGGCTGAGACACCGGCGGACGTCAACGCGCTGGTGCTTGCGATCGCGAAGCGGCACGAGGTACGCAAGATCATCAAGGCGAAGTCGATGGTCTCGGAGGAGTCGGGGCTCGACCACGCGATCGAGGCGGCGGGGATGACCGTCGTCGAGACCGACCTCGGCGAGTACATCCTGCAGATCAACGACTACGAGCCGCCTTCGCACATCGTCGGCCCGGCGCTGCACAAGTCGAAGGAGGAGGTGGCCGAGCTGTTCCACCGCAAGCACGGCACGCCCAGGAAGGACGTGGTCGAGGACCTCTGCCTCGAGGCGCGGGGCGTGCTGCGCCAGCACTACCTGACCGCGGACATGGGCATTTCCGGCGGCAATTTCTTCGTCGCGGACACCGGCTCCGTCGTGCTGATCACCAACGAGGGCAACGCGACGCTGACCACGACGCTTCCCAAGGTGCACGTGGCGATCTCGGGCATCGAGAAGATCGTACCGACGCTCGAGGACGCCGCGACGCTGACGCGCCTCCTGACGCGCTCGTCGACCGGCCAGTCGATCAGCAACTACGTCGACATCCTCACCGGCCCGAAGGGTGAGGGGGAATTCCATGGGCCGGAGCACATGTACTTCATCCTCGTGGACAGCGGTCGCAGCGGCGTGCTGGCGAGCGACGTCCGCGAAGCGCTGCGCTGCATCCGCTGCGGCGCGTGCATGAACCACTGCCCGGTCTACCAGAATGTCGGCGGCCACGCTTACGGCTGGGTCTACCCCGGCCCGATCGGCTCGATCCTGACGCCGATGTACGTGGGCCTCGACAAGGCGCAGGACCTGCCGGCGGCCTCGACGATGTGCAATCAGTGCGGCGTCGTCTGCCCGGTGCGGATTCCGCTGCCCGACCTGCAGCGCAAGCTCCGCGAGAAGGCCTTCGAGCAGGGGCTGCGGCCCTGGTACGAGCGTGCGGGCCTGAAGGCGTGGGCGTGGGTCGCGCGTCGGCCCGCGCTCTATGCGCTGACGTCGCGCATCGGTGTGCGGGTGCTGAAGGCGATGGGCGGCCGCGACGGCATCATCCACAAGCTGCCGCTCGTCGGCGGTTGGACCGACGGCCGCGACATGCCGGCGCCGGCCGGCCGCACGTTCCGGGAGCTCTATCGTGCCCGGCAGTCCGCGCACGGAACGTCACGATGAATGCACCGCATCACGCGGCAATGGCAGTCCCTCCGATCTCCCGGCGCGGCGAGTCGCTCGGCACCGAGAATGCGTTCGTCGTGCTGGCCGAGGTCAACGCGCTGGTGCGCGAGGGTCGGGACATCGTTTCGTTCTGCATCGGCCAGCCCGACTTTCCCACGCCGGTGAACGTTCAGGACGCCGCGATAGCGGCTATCCGCGGCGGACGGCACGGATACACGCCGTCGGCCGGCATCGACGAGCTGCGGGCCGCCGCGGCGCAGGACATGGGTGCGCTGCGCGGGCTCGACATCCGCCCCGGGGATGTGGTCGTCGGCGCCGGCGCCAAGCCCTTCATCGCCTACACGATCGCGTCGGTGACCGACCACGGCGCGGGGGACGAGGTGATCTATCCGGTGCCCGGGTTCCCGATCTACGAGTCGCAGATCGTCGCCAACGGGGCGGTCCCCGTGCCCATCTACCTGCGCGAGTCGCGCAACTTCGCGTTCGACCCCGCGGAGCTCGCCGCGAAGATCGGCCCGAAGACCCGGCTCGTGATCCTCAACACACCGCACAATCCGACCGGCGGGATCCTGTCTTCCGCGGACCTCGACGGCATCGCCGAGATCCTCTCCCAACACCCGAACGTCTGGGTGTTCGCCGACGAGATCTACTCGCGGCTCGCCTACGACGGCCCGTTTGACACGATCGCGAAGCGACGCGACCTGCTCGCGCGGACGGTGATCTGCGACGGCGCGTCGAAGACCTGGGCGATGACCGGCTGGCGCATCGGCTTTGCCGCGAACCGCGCACTCGCGCCGGTGTTCACGCGCTGGATCACGAACACCGACTCGTGCGCGTCGCAGATCTCGCAGTGGGCGGCGCTCGAGGCGGTCACCGGACCCCAGGCCGCTGCGATGGAGATGCGGGAGCGCTTTCTCGAGCGCCGCGACTTCATCGTGCGGCTGCTGAACGCGGTGCCCGGCGTGACCTGCAGAACGCCGGGCGGGGCGTTCTACGCGTGGCCGAACGTCACGGAGGCCTGTCGCATGACCGGCTGTGCCGACAGCGAGGAGTTGCGCAAGCGCCTGCTGCACGAGGCGGGCGTGGCGGTGCTGGCGGACATCCACTTCGGGCGGCGAGTGCCGGGCGACGGCCAGCACATCCGCTTCTCGTACGCGGCATCGAACGATGCGATCGAACGGGGCGTCGACCGCTTCGCCGACTTCGTCCACCGAAATACGAAGTGACCATGAGCAATCCTCTCGACGACAACACCGCGGCGCGCGACGCGATTCTCGCCCGCGTACGCGCCGCGCTCGCGC
>Ga0105103_10002121_pt1 | contig 10436 bp, 6 predicted proteins | sample PPLLaktember2015_2_FD_79107 | JGI IMG/M metagenome (GOLD analysis project Ga0105103, IMG submission 79107) | Freshwater sediment microbial communities from Prairie Pothole Lake near Jamestown, North Dakota, USA - PPLs Lake P7 Core (6) Depth... | ecosystem: Environmental > Aquatic > Freshwater >...
GCCGCAGGCGCGCTCACCTGGATGGTCATCGAAGGATTGCATCAGGGCAAAGCGACGGCACTGGGATTTGCATCGGGAATTCTGGCAGGACTGGTCGCTGTCACTCCGGCCGCCGGCGTGGTGCAACCTGTGGGCGCGTTATCTCTGGGCATTATTGCAGCGATTCTCTGCTACCTCGCTATTATCATCAAAAACAAGCTGGGATATGACGACAGCCTCGATGCCTTTGGTGTACACGGCATCGGCGGAATCACAGGAGCATTAGCATTGACTTTTTTCATTCGACCGAGTTGGTGGGCCGCAGTCACTGCCAATGCAGGCACGTGGTCGCTTTGGCAGCAATTTGGGGTACAGGCAACCGCCGTCGGCATAGCCATCGTATATGCGGGATTGTTGACCTGGATATTGGTTCTGCTGATTGATAAAACGATCGGCCTGCGAACCACTGAACAAAAAGAAATGGCCGGACTCGACATGAGTTATCATGGAGAGCATGGTTACGGCCTTTTGAACGCAAACTAAGGGAGTGTTTCATGAGACTCATCACAGCCATTATTCGTGAAGATAAACTGGATGCGGTTCGCGAGGCGCTCATCGAGGCTGAGATAACGCGCATTACCGTCAGCCGCGTCTCTGGACATGGCAGGCAGGAAACGATCGAAATTTATCGCGGCAAGAAAGTGATCCCCAATCTGATTCCTAAAATCCGCATTGACATCGCCGTCAATGATGCATTTGTCGACATAACAGTCAACGCTATTTTGAATTCAGCCAAAAGCGGCCAAGTCGGCGATGGAAAAATCTTTATTACCCCTCTGGAAGAGTGCATCCGGATTCGTACAGAGGAGCGCGGGGGTACAGCGATTTGAAAATGCCGGCAACACGATTTGAACAACCAATTTTATCATAATGCATAACCTGAATAATATAGGAGATTGTATGTCTACCACTTTACCTTCGATCAGCGCCAGGAAAAAAATCCTGATTGATTTGGCTGATCAAGCCCCCATCGCACCTGAACCTGCCGTCTGTACGACAGCATATTATGGTGAAAACACCTTTAACGAACAGACGATGCGCGAAAAGCTGCCCAAAGATACCTTTAAAAAACTGTTGGCCACCATTAAAAAGGGCGAAAAACTCGACATGAACATCGCCAACACCGTGGCTCATGCGATGAAAGAATGGGCGATGAGCAAAGGCGTCAGCCATTATACCCACTGGTTTCAACCGCAGACCGGACTCACCGCGGAAAAGCATGATGCCTTTTTAGAATTCGACGAAGGCGTTCCGGTCGAACGATTCCGCGGCAATCAATTGGTACAGGGTGAACCGGATGCCTCCTCTTTTCCCAGCGGCGGCTCGCGCACCACTTTCGAAGCGCGCGGCTATACGATGTGGGATCCATCCAGTCCGGCTTTCATTGTTCAAGGACCACGCGGAGGTATTCTCTGCATCCCTTCGGTATTTATCAGCTATACCGGCGAGGCATTGGATAAAAAGACCCCGCTGCTGCGTTCTATGGAAGCCATCAGTCACTCCGCCCTGCGAATGCTCAAGTTGTTCGGAAACACAACAGCAACCCGCGTGACCACGACTATCGGAACTGAGCAGGAGTATTTCCTGATTGACAAGGCTTTTTATAATCTGCGGCCGGATATTCAGCATACCGGCAGAACGCTCATCGGCGCCAAACCGCCCAAAGGCCAGCAATTGGAAGATCACTATTTTGGCGCCATCAAGGATCGCGTGCTCGCCTTTATGCAGGATGCGGAAAAAGAATTGTATAAACTCGGTGTACCCGCAAAAACGCGCCATAATGAAGTCGCGCCGCATCAGTTTGAAATCGCTCCTATTTACGGTGAAGCCAATGTCGGCTCTGATCGTAATCAGTTAACGATGGAGGTGCTGAAAAAAGTCGGCACCCGCTATGGTTTGGCAGTGTTGCTGCATGAAAAACCCTTTGCAGGCATCAACGGCAGCGGCAAACACAACAACTGGTCAATGGAAGATTCCGACGGCCTCAATCTGCTCGATCCCGGGAACACGCCGGAACAGAACCTGCAGTTCCTGGTCTTCCTCGTCTCCACCTTGAGGGCGGTGCATAAATTCGGCGACCTGCTGCGCATGTCGATCGCCTCTGCGGGTAACGACCATCGCCTCGGCGCCAATGAAGCGCCGCCGGCCATCATCTCGGTCTTTCTCGGCGAACGACTCTCCCGCATTCTGGATCAGATCAAATCCGGCGTGCCGCTCAGCTCCGCCGATGAGTACATCATAGATCTGGGACTCAGCAAACTGCCGTCCATTTTCCGCGATCATACGGACCGTAACCGCACCTCGCCCTTTGCCTTCACCGGTTCGAAATTCGAGTTCCGCGCTGTCGGCTCTTCGGCGTCTGTTTCCCTGCCCAACACTATTTTGAGTGCCTCAGTATCTGAATCGATCAACCTGTTAGCAGACGAAATTGAAAATGAAATCAGCGCCGGTAAGACGTTCAAAGAAGCGGTGCTTTCAGTTTTGAAAAAATACATCGTTGAAACTGAATCCATCCGTTTTGAAGGGAATAATTATAGCCAGGAATGGGCGGATGAAGCCGAGCGACGCGGACTGCCGAACATTAAAAAGTCAGCTTATGCATTTGACGCCTTTGTCCATCCGAAAAATGTCAAAATGCTGGTTGATCAGGGTGTATTCACCGAGCGCGAGATTTTTTCCCGCTACTCCACCAAGCTGGAGCAGTATATAACATCCTTGGAAATCGAAGCGGAAACTTTTTGCGACCTGGCCGAAACCCGCGTGCTTCCTGCAGCAATCACCTATCAACAGCAACTGCTGGAAGTGGTGAAATCCATGAAAGAGTTAAAAAGCGCCATCTCCGATACTGGTTTTGACTATGAAAAAGATCTGCTTGAACAGGTTTCGTCGAGAATTGCGGCATTGTACAGCGGTTTACAATCTATTCGGCATACCGTGGAAAAAGCGGAGGAGATCGATGATCTTCCCCGAAAAGCCAAATTCTTCGCCGATCAGGTCGCTGAATTGCTGCTTCAAATCCGCCAACCTGTCGATGAACTGGAAAAGCTGGTGCCGGATGATTTGTGGCCGTTGCCCAAATATTCCGAAATGCTGTTCGTGATGTAATTTATTGTCCATTCATTCTGCGCCAATTGGAGCAGATGACAACATTCAATAATCTTCGTTTCATCCAGCCAAGCCCGCCCGACCGGCGGGCTTGATTTTTTGCAATCCTCTCGTTAAATTATAAAAATAAAGGATCATCATCAGGATCGATTTTTTTCGTTTGAGGGATATCATGGAAAGAAATCATCAGTGTCAGTCGATTGACGACTATATCTCGCAATTTCCGCCTCAGGTGCAGGAGATTCTCGCCGAGCTTCGACGGACAATAAAGGAAGCCGCTCCGGAGGCGGAAGAAAAATTAAGTTATCAAATGCCGACCTTTGCGCTGCATGGTAATCTTGTTCATTTTGCCGCCTACAAGAACCATATCGGATTTTATCCGGCGCCAAGCGGCATTGACTCATTCAGAGAAGAATTGTCGACCTACAAAGGAGCCAAGGGTTCAGTACAATTTCCGTTGAATAAACCATTGCCTTACGAGTTAATCAGCCGCATCGTAAAATTTCGAGCAGCTGAAAACAAAAACAGCTGGTTGAAAAAAACATCAAAACGATCCCCGCGGAAGCAATCGAATCCTCAGATCGAAAAATGATTCGGCGATTTGCCCGATTACACGGCAAAGCGAAAATTGATAATATCCCCATCCTTGACGATGTACTCTTTTCCTTCCAGTCTGAGTACACCATCCGTTCGACATAATGCCATTGTTTTGCGTCTGATAAACTCATCATAAGCGACCACTTCAGCGCGGATGAAACCTCTTTCAATGTCAGTGTGAATCGCTCCTGCTGCCAAGGGCGCCACTGTGTGACGTCGGATGGTCCAGGCGCGCACCTCATCGCTGCCGACGGTGAAAAAAGAAATCAGTCCAACCAAATCATAGGATTCGCGGACCAGGCGCCCCATTGCGGAATCCACGATGCCGAGATCGCTGCGGAAAAGCTCGGCCTCTTCCGTCGTCAGTTGCTGAACTTCCATTTCAATTTGAGCAGAGACCGTCAACACTGAAACTTGTCCCGCTTGTTGGTAAACAGAGAACGAGGCCAAAACAGCCGAATCATTATGAATATCCGTTTCGCCAATGTTCACGCAAACGATGAGCGGTTTTTGCGTCAAAAACTGATACCCGCGAACCAAAAATTGCTCTTCAGTGGACATGGGCAAATTCCGCAAAGGTTTCTCTTCCTCCAGAAAAGCCTTGCAGCGTTCGAGGAGTTCATATTCACGTGCATCCTGATCGGTCTTTTTTGCCTTCATCTGCCGCAACAGCCGTTCCATGCGGTTTTCTATGATTCCCAAATCACTGAGAATAAATTCAGCTTCGACAATACCCAAATCCCGCAAAGGATCAATGGTATTCAAAGGGTGCGGGACGCTGTCGTTTTTAAAATGTCTCACCAAGACCAAGATGGCGTCAACGAGCCGAATCTGTCCGAGAAATTGATCACTGAATCCAGTCTTTTTTTGTTCAGTTGCGTTCAATCCCGCCAAATCGATATATTCAATCGTCGCCGGGGTCTTTTTTTTGGGCTGAAAGAGATCGTTCAGCACATCCAATCGTTCATCAGGAACTGATATCACGGCGCGGTGCGCATCACCTTTGCCGCTCATAAAAGCTGTCGTATCAACTTGAGAGCCGGTCAGGGCGTTAAATAGCGTTGTTTTCCCTGACAAGGATAATCCGACAATACCGATTTTCATAATACTCCTCTTTATTATTCACGATTTATCAGCACACGTAAAATTTCTTTTTATTGCCATGAAAATTGACTAATTTTGTTCATAATTACAAGAGTTTTTATCAAACTCTGGTTGATTGACTTCATTGGCGCAATGATCAATATAAAGGTTTTTATGGCCATTCGAAAAACAAAAGGTTCAATGGTATGTCCCAACTGCGGACGACTCGTATCCGTGAACGCGAAAGAATGCATTCATTGCGGCAGAAAAAATCCGGGACTGTGGGGATTTGGACCGATGCTGCAGCAGTTTTTGGGTCAAGGGAGTCTGGCTCCAGTCATCATGGGGCTGTGTATTGTACTGTATGCCGTATCCCTGCTGCTGGATCCTGCAGCCATTTTTAAAATGCAGGGAATGCTGGGACTCTTGTCCCCCAGCGGCGAAGCACTCGATCACCTGGGCATGACGGGCTCTTATGCTCTCGATCAAGGCCGGTGGTGGACCCTGGTCACCGCCATTTATCTGCATGGCAGCTTGCTGCACATCATTTTCAACATGCTCTGGCTTCGGCAAATTGGCGTCATGGTGGAACATTTTTACGGCATCTCCCGCACATTTCTCATTTTTACCATCGCCGGCATCTGCGGATTTTTTGTTTCAGACATTGTCAACATCCCCTTCGCCGTCGGCGCTTCCGGCTCAATATTCGGCCTGCTGGGTGCGTTGGTCTATTACGGTAGAAAACGCGGCGGCGTTTTGGGTGCAGCCATTTATCGTCAGGTAGGAACCTGGACCCTGGTTTTGTTTATTTTCGGCTTTTTGACCCCGGCTGTGAATAATCTGGCCCATTTCGGTGGTTTCGTCGGCGGGTATCTTTCCTCACAACTTTTAGGTTTTATTGAGATCAGGCGGGAAAACATCAATCATCATCTGGGGGCTGTTGCGGCGATGATCCTGACGGTTGCCTGCTTTGTGCTGGCCATTTATTCTTGGATCGTGTGAAAATAAAAAGCCCGTTTTAAACGGGCTTTTGTGCTCTGTCAGATCCTTTCTAGAATCCCATCAATCATACCATATTCGACGGCTTCCTGTGGACTCATAAAATAGTCTCGATCAGTATCTTTTTCTATTTTTTCGATCGGCTGTCCGGTATGTTTGACCAGAATTGCATTCAGCATTCCCTTGGTGCGCATCATTTCTTCTGCATGTATCTTGAGGCCGGAAGCCGGCGCAATAATCTGCCCGGCAATCATGGGCTGATGAATGAGGATGCGGCTATGCGGCCAGGTGAAACGTTTACCCTTGGCACCGGCTGTCAACAGCACCGCCCCCATACTGGCAGCCAATCCCATACATAATGTCTGCACAGCGCTCCTAATATTCTGCATTGCATCGTAAATGGCTAATCCGGCAGTCACTGAACCGCCCGGTGAGTTGATCAGCAATTGAATATCCTGGTGTTCATGTGCGTCGAGAAATAATAATTTTTTAACAATATCCTCTGCTGTTTCATCATCAACCGTACCCCAGAGAAATATTTTTCGTTGTTCGAGAAACTTTTTATTAATTTCCTGGTCACCGATTAATTTTTCAATTTCTTTTTCCATGTGCTGGTACTCCCTATTATGTCATCGTGATATTCAAATTTACGTATCGAAACAACCACACGCAATGCTTTTCTATTCTCATTATTTTATCATTAAACCGCCATCCGAGACTTGACGCACTCCAGTGTACACGTAAGAAAAAAAGTCCTTGCAAATCACACGGGTTTCATTATCTTAAAATATATAAAGCTGTGATGACCATGTTCGTCCGGCATTTTAAGGGGATTTGCCATTCAAGATCGTTTTTAAATCGCAAGCCATTGATATCAATGAAGGGAGGTAAATTCAATCCGTAGATCATTACTTTAGATTTTATTACGTAAACAGTACGGTAAAGCAGCAGCTTGAATTAATCATAGGGGGACACCATGAAATTCTGCACATTTATCATTTTGTCGGCGATCGCAACGGCTCAATGCTCTGAACTTTTTTTATCAGAATATATTGAAGGCAGCAGTTATAATAAGGCTCTGGAAATTTATAACCCTGCCGAATCTGCGATCGACCTGGATCAAATCTATGACATCCAATTCTATTTTAATGGCAACAGTTCGCCGAACACCACCATTCCATTGGAAGGTTCGATTTCACCTCAGCAGACTTTTGTGCTGGTTTGCGGTAATGCAGAAGCCTCTTTGCTGAATATCGCCAATCAAATCGCAGGAGGAACCTGGTTTAATGGTGACGATGCCATCGCACTGCGTAAAAATGGGGTGATGATTGACATCTTGGGTCAAATCGGCTTTGATCCAGGCAGCGAATGGGGCAGCGGAATCATCAGCACCGCCGACAATACACTGCGACGGAAAATGGGGGTATGTAACGGCGATGTTGTAGCCGATGACATTTTTGATCCGGCATTGGAATGGGACGGCTTTATTACGGATACTTTTGACGGTTTGGGCGCTCATGATGTCGAATGCGCCACCGGCAACAGCCTATCGATTTATGAAATTCAATATACCGATAACAGCAACGGAGACTCGCCGTTACTAGATCAAGGCAATATTGTCACGACTGGGATCGTGACGGCGGTTTATTCAACATGTTATGTCATCCAGGAATCACCCGGAGGCGCGTGGCGGGGTTTATGGGTAGAGGACGGCGTGAACCATCCTGTCATCGGTGATCGCATCCAACTTAACGGTACGGTGCGTGAGATTGATTTCCGCACTACTATGACCGATTTGACAGGATTCCGAATTCTCTCTTCCGCCAACAGCCTGCCTTCACCGTCGACGGCCACCACTGAGACCGCGGCTGATGAAAAATGGGAAGGAGTGGTGCTGCAGGTGAAACAGGTGACTGTCACAAATCCGGATTTGGGCGAAGGAGAATGGAGTATAAATGACGGCAGCGGGGATCTGCATGTCGATGATAAAGGAAGCTATTCTTACTTACCGAAGGCTGATGATTATCTGCAGGTGGTGATGGGCCCGATTGATTATTTCAACTGTTTTTTCAAGATTCAGCCGCGCTACGACAGAGACATTCAAGCGAGTGGTGAGCTTGTCGTCATCAATGAAATTCATGCTGACCCCGATCCGGACGAAGGAGACGCCAATCAGGACGGTCTCATTCATACCTCGCAGGACGAATTTATTGAGCTTTACAACCTCAGCAACTCGGAAATCGATCTCTCCGGTTGGCAGCTCTCAGACGCAGACAAAGTCAGGCATATATTTCCCGCCGGCAGTACGATACCGATGGCCGGTTGCATGATCATTTTTGGCGGCGGCGATCCCAAGGGTGATTTCGGCGGAGCAGTCGTCCAGACGGCTTCAAGCGGGACGTTGAGTTTAAACAACAGCGGAGATACAGTCAGGTTGGACGACAACAACGGAAAGTCAATTCAAGTCACCTACGGAATTGAGGGCAACGACAACCAGTCCCTCACCCGCGATCCCGATGGCGACGGCTCATCATTTGTCAAGCACACTCTGGCACACCATGCGCATGGCTCAAGGTTTTCTCCCGGGAAACGGATCGATGGTTCGAGCTTTTTTTCGACCTATATCCACATCATACAGGGGAACGTGGATGTCAGCACAATGGCCGGCCAACCTGGTGTGGGGGTTGAAGGGATTGTCGTTGGTGACTTTCAAACTGCCAATCGACTAGATGGATTTTTTGTCGAGGAAGAATTCAATCAACAGGATGAAGATCCGCTCACTTCTGAAGGTATTTTTATTCACGACGAAAAGTTCGGCGTTGATGTGCAGGTTGGCGATTTGGTGCGGGTGATCGGCACGGTCAGTGAACTCGAAGGCAAAACGCAAATCAATCTTCTGAGCAGCGTCGTCCTCATCGGAACCTCTCCTCTTCCCGAGCCGACTGCCGTGATGCTGCCGTTCAGTTCGCCTGCTGCATGGGAAGCTTTTGAAGGGATGAATATCACCTTGCTCCAAGAATTGACCGTAACCGGTGTATATGACCTTTTCCGTTATGGCGAGGTAGATTTATCGTCGAACGAACGCCTTTATGCGCCCACCCAACAAGTGAGTCCTGGGATCGAAGCCAATAATGTCCAGTTTCAAAATGTTTGCCGTCATATACGACTGGATGATGGCTGTTTGACGACCCCGACAACACCGCCTTTTCTGTCCTGGTCAAATACCCTGCGATTGGGATCAACGTTATCATCTCTGACCGGCATACTCGATTACAATCATGGGAGATATAAAATCCAGACGATAGCCCCGGTTGATTTTGTTGAAGCGAATCCGCGTCGTGAAGAACCGGTTCCTGAGAATGAAATAGTGCGAGCTGCTTTTTTAAATCTGAATAATTTTTTCAACGGTGATGGTCACGGCGGGGGATTCCCCACTCAACGCGGCGCCGGTTCTCTGCTTGAATATCAACGTCAACGGGAAAAGCTGGTCAACACGCTGGTCGGTCTGCAGGCCCAGGTCATCGGCGTTGCGGAACTGGAAAATGACGGATTTGATCTCTTGAGCGCTGTACAGGATATGGTGAACGGATTGAATACTGCAACAGAGCCCCACACATTTGCGTTTGTAAATCCGGGTATGGAACGAATCGGCGAGGATCAGATTACCAATGGTATACTCTATCAACCTTCGGCGCTTGACCTCGTGGGTTCAGCAGCAATTCTTGATCATTCGGTGGATTCCAGGTTTGATCCGGGGACGCGTCCCTGCATCGCACAAACCTTTCAGGACCATGAAAGCAACCGCTTCACCTTTGTGGTCGGCCATTTTCGTTCCAAAGGCGGCGAATGCGCCGGTGACGCTGATATGGGCGACGGCCAAGGCGCCTGCAACCAAGCCCGCACTCTCGCCGCAGAAGCGCTGGTGGATTGGTTGGCCCATGATCCCACTGACAGTGGTGATAATGATGTGCTTATTATGGGAGATCTGAATGCCTATGCCCTGGAAGATCCTCTCTTGATTTTTAAAAACACGGGTTATGTTGAAGAAATTGAGCGCTTTTGCGGCGCTCAAGCATACAGTTATGTTTTCGACGCCCAAAGCGGAACTCTGGATCATGCACTCACATCCTCTACGATGAGCGCTCAAGTGGTCGGCTCAACCATCTGGCACATTAATGCTGATGAACCTCCGGAACTGGATTATCATGAGAGCAATCCCATTGAATTCTATGATTCGGGACCCTTTCGTTCATCAGATCATGATCCTCTGCTATTAAGCCTTCACCTTGAAGATCCGATCAATATTGAATTATCACTCTTTCAGGCAGTTTATCAAGACAATGTTGTCAACATCACCTGGCAGACATTGGCGGAACCGGAGTTGGCGGGTTTTTTTGTCTATCGCAGCATATCCCGGGAAGCAGAATTCCAAAAAATTACTGGTTCACTGGTGCCAAACACAGGCGACTCGGCCCGTGGCGGAGAATACCATTTGTCAGATCCTGGCGGCGCCATGCACAGCCTCTATCAGCTGCAGATGATTTGTCGGGACGGGAAATCGGGATATGTCGGGCCTTTTAGCGTGCAGCCATCGACCAAAGCTGTTGAAAACC
>Ga0105103_10002122_pt1 | contig 10434 bp, 11 predicted proteins | sample PPLLaktember2015_2_FD_79107 | JGI IMG/M metagenome (GOLD analysis project Ga0105103, IMG submission 79107) | Freshwater sediment microbial communities from Prairie Pothole Lake near Jamestown, North Dakota, USA - PPLs Lake P7 Core (6) Depth... | ecosystem: Environmental > Aquatic > Freshwater >...
AAACTGGTTAGTAGAGTAAGTAAAACGACCAGCTCCGTATAAACCACCCGCAGGGTTAGGGTTAGAGAATGGATACTGACCAGTAACATTACGAGTACCGTAAAGAGAACCATTAGATGCAAATGGATTCTTATCAGTTCCATACTGGAAATCTAAGAAGAATACAAGACCAGAAGGCAAATTCATAGGCTGTACAGAAACGAACTCTTTAGCAGCGATCTGTCCAAATACCTTACGTACTAATGGAAGAGCGATACCAGCCCAGTTTTCTGATTGACCTACTGTGAAAGTACCTGCTGTTGGAGAAGCACCTGTTACACTAGATTCTACTACTAATTGTTTTGCTTGGTTTTCAAGTAAGATAGACATGTTGTTTTTATCTACCTCACCTAAACCTTCAAGAAGGCCTGTTTTAGCCCACTTATTAGCTAATTTAGCCGCATCACTCTGAAGTGATTTCCACGGATTAGCTGATTCGAGTAATTGATTAATTGAACTCATTGTTTTTCAGTTTTTGTTTTTAAATTGTTTTTAAATTAGTTTACTTTTTAATTCCAGCTAGTTGTTGCCATCTAGCGAATTGGTTATCTACTTCGATAATTGGTTTAGCAGAAGCATTACCTAATACTTTAGATGCTGAACCTAATGATTCTTTAATAGGGGCTTTAGTAGTTGATACTTTTAAGCTTTCCTGTAAAGTTTCATAAACAAGTTCAACTTCTTTCTTAGATGTTGCTTTGTCAAACGCTGTCAAAACTTTAATTTTCTGTGATTCAGTTAAAGACTTGTTACGGAAAATTTTGTTAGTGTAAAGAAGTTTAGCGTTCAAAAGGTTAATTTCATGAAGTTCAGACTTAAGAGTTTTAATTGTAGAATAAGCTTCTTTAAGATCTTCTGTTTCTTTTGAGTCACCTTTACCTTCTAATTCGCCTTCTTTTTCTAAATCTTTAGCGATTTTTTCAGCTTGGTTAAGATCTTTAACTCCTTTAAACTTTTTAAAGATTGAAGGCATCTTAATTAAACCTGAAGCCGCAGCTGCTGAACCAACAACTGTTATGATAGCTCCAATTGCTGCTGCAATTTCAGGACCTGATAGGTAAGCGTCATATCCAATTTCATTAAGAGTTTCTTTTTCTTCTTCCTCAGCTAAAAGTTCATCAAGATCAACTTCTTCTTCCTCTTCTGCTTCAATTTCTTCGCCTTCCATTTCTTCACCTTCTTCACCAGCCTCAAGTTCACCTGCGGCTACCATGTCTTTAATTACATCTTCAATGAATGATTTAAGATCTTCTTCAGACATGTCTTCAATAGACATTTCTTCTTCAGCTTCCATTTCTTCAGCTTCAGTGATTTCTTCTTCCATGTAAGTCTCTTCCATGTCCTTTTCTTCTTTCATCTCGTCTTTTTCTTCTTCGAGTTCAGCCAAAAGTTCATCTAAAGAAACTTCATCCATGTCAGATTTCATCATTTCATCCATGTCTTCTTTTTTCTTCATTTCATCCATTTTTTCTGCCTCATCATACATCATTTCATCCATTTCCATTTCGTCCATCTCATCTGCTTCATCCATTTCATTGATTTTAGCAGCAAGTTTTTCTTTGAGGAACGGAGTAAATGCTTCTTCGAGAGCAGCTTTTGCGTTTGCGATAGCAGTTTCTTTTACAGCTTTAGCATCCGCGATTGCTTCTTTAAGCAAGTCTCTGTTTGTTGCCATTTGTCCTTAAATTTTTAATAAATTTGTTTTGGAAATACGCTTAATATGAAGGATTCTTCGAAGCGTAATAAAATTGATTATAGTCAATGCCTCATAGGATTGGGCACATTCGGATATACGTATATGCGGATATACTAAAAGTCGCAGAATTGTGAAAAAGAAATGCCTCCTTTTTAGGGAGGCATCAGTCCTAAAATACTCTTTTAGGAGGGGTTAAAATTTATTTTTTAGAAATTTTTCAAATGAAGTTTCTATACCTAACATCCTACATTCTTTTTCTCTATAGTATGTTGCTCTTTCATATTTATTTTCTTTAACCGCTTTCCATTTTTTATATATAACTCTTTTAAGATTTCTACTTTTCTTCATATTTATCTTTTTTAATTCTATTATCTGAGTAATATAGAGGTTGGGTGTTTAAATAATTAAAGCATTCTTGTTGTTGTTTAGAATCTGTTAAATCAAAAGCAGCACAAGGTTTAATATGGTCTATTTCCCATAAAATACCATGATTTTTCCAAGTCATATCTGATTTAAATTGTTGTTCTAAATACTGTTTATAAAATTCTATACTACAACCTAATAAGTCTATAGCTGAGTGATGTTTATTTACTTTACCACCTGAAGTATGGCGTTTTAGGGCGTCTAAGTATCTTCCTCTAAGGATTTGTTTAAGTTTCCACTGTATATCTGTTTGACGTTTTAATTTGTTATGCTTTTTATTTTGTCCTGTTCTTTTTTGATATTCATTCCATTTTTTATTAAAACATGTTTTACAGTTTGCCCCGACTCCAAAACGTCCTTTTCCAGGTTTAAATTCAGTTAATAATAATTCTTGTTTACAACTAGTACATATTTTATGTCCTTCTTTTATATTTTCTTTTAAACGAGGAGATTTTTTAGTATGATAATGTTTGTTATGATGGTTGTGACAACAATCTCTACATTCACGTTGATAACCATCTTTACGATTTTTGTTTTTATTAAAATCAGTTAGTTCCTTAGTTTTATTACAAGTAGGACAAAATTTTGGCATATCTATATTTTATTATAAATATGCCAAGACTTTGAGAAGTTATGTTGGATCAAAAAATTGGGCAGGTTCCGTTTGCGCAAAGAATCTCAGTTACTATTGAATTAACTTTGGAATATGGGTTAATCGGAGATGATAATCCTTCATGTATTTGTCCTACTGGATGCATGAATGATCCTGGGTTAGATGGGGTCGAAACAAAGTCAAAACAGAGCAACTCAAAATCGTCTTGTACCTCTAACATTTCACCTACTTGCTTTAATGAACCCATACCACGAGATGAAACACCTACCTTAATACCTGATCCAATTAATGCTTTTAAAATGTTGCCTGAAGGAGTAGGTAAAATTTCTATTTTACCCATAATGTTATCACCATCCCACCAAATAGAATTAATGTTATGTGATACGTTTTTTAAGTTAATTACTTGAGAGTCTGGGTGATCTAATTCACCGCATGCTCTTCTTTCTTTAACTAAAGTCATGTACTTGTCTATTTCACGTTCCCACAAATCTTTAGCATAATATCTACCGTTACCATTTTTTACTTCGCAAGTAGCTAAAATGCCTTCAACTAATGGATTACCACTCATACTCTTACCTTCAGTAAGAGCCATTGGTGATACACTAAATGGTCTGGTTTCTACAAGTAATGATTTCATATTATTTATCTAATTCTTCTTTAATAATATCACGAATTAAAGAACGAAGTTTTTGTTCTCCTTCTTGCAATTTCATTTTCTTTTCAGTACCTTTAACACCTTTGTCAGGCATTTCTTTTACTTTTTTAGGCATTGAAGTTTTAGCTTCTCTATCACCTAATGAGTCTTGAACGTTTGCTTTAGCCTTTTCAATTTTTCCATCAGTATCTAAATCACCATATCCTGATGATTTGTATTTACCTTTTGGTTCTTTAGGTTCACCTAAACCAGGAGCTTCAGTAGTGTATCCTACACCTTTAACTCCAAATTCACCATCTTTAGTATAGTATAAAGGATCTTTAGCTAAGTTTTTAACAACAATAGCTTTAAGTTCATCACCTGTTTTCTCAGTATTTTTAGGATCCTTCATTTCAGCGTAGTATCCTTTTAAGATTTCATTGAAGTTGATGTTATCAGCATTCTTCATGTCTTTGTAATCAAAGTTATGTTCCTGATCTTCTTCAACTTCTTTAGATACTTTTTTCTCTTCAGCTTTAGCTTCTTCAGCTAGAATCTTTTTCCAATCAAAAATATCAAATCCTTTAGAGATAACACCACCAGCTGCTTCACTGATAATCTGTTTAGATTTCAATACATTAGTTGCAGTGTCAAAATCTGAGTACTGGTTAAAGTACTGAGGAAATAATTGGCGAGCTTGTTTTAAGAATTGAGCTTTATTGCCTTTACCATTTTTAATGGCGTTGTAATGTTCTTGAAGTGTTTTCATTAGTCTTTTTTATCTCTAAATAAAGTTATCATTTTGTCTAAATAGTCAACTGCTAAATCAGTACCATATTGAACATCAAAGTCAGGAGACTCTTTATAATGTTCCATAGTTTTTAATTTAGCTTGTTTTAATAAAGGCAATAAAGTGTTTAATTTGTCTTCAATTTGATCAAATTCTCCAATCTTATTACCAATAAATTTCTTTAAGGATGGATCCTGTAAATTTAATGAGTCAACATATGCTTGATCTGTTTCTTCATTTTCCTTTAATTTTTTCTTCCATAAATCTTTATGATCAATTGCTTTTGATTGTTTATGGAGTTCTTCAGCAGGAACAGGTTTCCAACCTAATTTATAGTAGTAAATATTTTTAGCTCCTTTAGCTTTTTTATTTGGATTAAAAGCAAATGGAGTAGCATAATTTGCTCCAGTACCTGGAGTGAAATGTCCAGCTCCAGGACCTGCTCCAGTAGCACTCATTTCTCTTAATGCTTTTTGGATCAGTTCACGAGCTTCTTCTTCACTTAATGTCTGTAGTTGTTTATATTTCTTAGGGTAATTGGTACGTAAATGAGATTTAAGTTGATTCCATAAATAATTAAAGCCATTAAATATTTCTTTAAATTTAGGGTCCTTTTTAATCTCATCTTCAACAACAAACGCCTTAAATTCTTTATGAAGATTTTTAAATAACTTATAAATTAAACCATAATTAGCCTTATAAGTAATATCCCATTCCATTGATTTTGTCTCAGGATCAAACTCACCAGTGGGTTTAGATTCAAACCCTTTAACGTCGTCGTTATTAGTCTCTTCAGCCATTAGCTAATTCTAGTTCTTCAAGTAAATCACAATATTGTAATAAATTCACAACATGGTCATTATTAACCTTAGTACTTTTATCTAATTCAATTAATAAATTTAAAGTCTCGTCAATTTTAATCTTAGTGACTTGATTTTTTGTTTTCTTATTAAGTTTAGATAATTTAGTTTTAATCTCGTTTACTTTAGTATTATAAAATTCTTTTAATTTTACTGGATTATCAACAATATTAATGTATTCTTTTAAGATAATTTTTTTAGTATTACTAAAGTCAGAATATTTTTCGTTGAATTTCTCTAATAAAATTTTATATGCTAAAATACGAGTTTCTTTATCTTGTTTAGAAAGTTCTTCAAATACTTCTTCTTTTTTATTTTCTTTTTTAATTGTTGAAGAAGTTAAATGTTCAAGTAAAGACAATTTGTTTTCAATGATTTGCTCATGAGATATTTTTTTATCATTAGAATAAGCTTCAATTAATGTATAAATAGAAGCATGAGCTTTATAATTAGGAAGTTTAGTTTTGAAGAATTCTTCTAAACTATAGTATTTTTTAATCTCATTGATTAAGTTATACTTTTGTCTTTTGAGTGCAGAACGATTTAATTGTTTAGAACTTTCTAAAATAGTGTTAATGATTGTTTCTGCTTTACCTTCAGTTAGATTAGTACGCTTTAATAAACTATCATATAATTTATATTCACGTCCTAATTCTGTTTTATTGAAGTAATTTTTTAGAATACCTGTGGCTTTTGATTCTTTGCCTGATAAAGTATCGGCTGTAATTTGACGAACTAAAAGTTCAAAAAGAATACCAGTATTCTTAAATTTCGAATGTTTAATTAACATCTAAGTGATATTTTTGTTATAAATATATAAGGATATTTTAATCTCGCAATTGATTCTCATCAAGTAGTGATTCTTTTGCTTTATCAGCGGAGAATACTATCTTTTTTTCCATTTCGTTTAACAGTTGTTTATTTTTCAAATAAACATTTTCAGTTAATTGTTTAGACAAACCATCCATAGTATCATCATACTTGTTAGCTGTTTTACCTAATCTATCTCTACCTAATGGGTTATCTTGAGTATTAATTGTAGATACTTTTTCTTTAGGACGACCTAATGTAATATCATCTCCATATCCTGTAGGTACATTTTCTGGATTAGAAGCCATTCTGCCTTTACCATATAATGTAGCTAAATCATGAGGTGTTCCATATGAACGTCCTGTTTCTAATGGGTCGTTTCCTTCTTCAGTAATTTGACCCAATCTGAACTTACGTTTAGCATCCTGTAAAATAAGATCACGGTACTCATCATATTGGTCTTAACTGAAGTGGAATACATTGTGATAAATCCAATCTGTAGGTAAAAGTTGAGCTTCCATAATATTTTTAGCTAAATCAACTTTTTCCTTCATTAACATAATACGTTCTTGATCATAAATGATAGAAGGTGTAGTTAAAGATAACTCAAAATTAGTTAATGTTTCACCTTTATATCCTTGAACATATAAATGTACTAATGCAATTTTATAAAGTTCAGATAAAACAATACGTTGTAATCTATCAATTGTACGAGCAAAACGAATATCTTCTGCTGCTAATGTTGCTTTACCTGTTAAATCTTTTTCATAACCCATAAATGCTTTAGGTACTTTAAGAGCGGCAAATAATTTATCTCTTAAATAAACTACGTCCTCCATACCATTATATTCTAATCCTTTAGTAGTTTCAATCTTAGTTGATTGATCATTACCTCGAACTGGAATATAAAAGTCTTCTAACAGGTTTTGCATGTTGTATTTTAAGTTATACTCACCTGTTTTTTCATCCATATATGGAGTCTTCTTCATTGTAGATATTGTTTTCTTCATGAAGTTTTCTACTTCATTAGGAGGAATAGCACCTACATTAATATAGAAGATACGTTTTTCTGGAGCGCGAGAAATTCTGTGAATTAACATAGCATCTTCCATTAATGTATATTGTTTAAACAATTTACGAGCTGGTTCAATGTATGAACGACCATATGGGAGATAATTTACATCAGTTAATAATCTGAAGTGTGCCATTTCGTAGTTGTCAAAATATACACCTGTTGAATCAGGACTGAATTGATGAGGAACACTAAATTGACCATATCCTCCACCTACATATCCTTCAGGATTGAATTTAAATCTTACAGCAGTAGGTGTATTTTTATCAAATCCTTCTTGACGTTCTATATGATAAGCAGTATATGGAATAACATTATACACACCAAATTTTTCAGCAATCTCTAATTTTAAGAAGAAATCACCATATTTACACATTTGGCGAACCCAAGACCATAAATTAAATTCTATGTTTAAAACGTCATAAAATAGGTTATAAAGAATTTTCTGGATATCTTCATCCGAACTACGGATTTGAAGAACCTCACCCATTTCATTCTTTAAAGAACATTCATCAGATACAATGTCTAAAGCTGAGGCTATAATAGCATCAGTATCCATCACATCATAATCTGAATATAATTGAGCTCTTAAATATTGGTAGTTAACATTTAATTGTTGACCGTAAAGTGATGTTGCGTTAGCTGAGTAGATTCTGTTATATCTGTCAACTAATGAATTAGTCTCATATCTACCACTTCTTTGGATAGAATCTACATCCATTACTTTTAATTGATTACCTCCTTCATTACGAATAATTACGTCTGTTGAGAATAATCTTCTTAATCGTGTAAATACACTAGTATCTGCCATATTTATTTATTTAAAGTAACCAACTAATATCTTCAGCTCCGTTGCTTGTAGGCATATAATACGGATTATCTTTGCCGGAGGCAAAGTAAGCTCCCTGATATTGAGAAGGTCTTGATATATTATTTAAAGTTGCTTTTGTTAATTCTATTCCTTGTTGTTTATTTTTTAAAGCTGTATCTCTTAAATACATTGCTGTACTAAAAGACATAACTAAGTCATCATTATATCCTGATTGTGCTTCCGCTCTACCATTTTTCCAAACAAATACTTTCATTTCTTCAATTAAACGTTTTGAGCGAACAGTAACACTACGATCACCTATATATTCTCTTCCTTTATTAATTACTAATGGGCGAGTTCTTAATGACATAGTGAAACCAGGTACCATTTTTGAGTGATCTTCATATTGACTAAAATACGAATCTGAGATTGAGGCCTCACTCTTAGGTGAATAATATAAATTTCTATATCCTCTTTCTTGGATTGCATCTAAAGCAGCCCAACCAATATTAGCATTTTCAACTACCAGCAATGCTTCATTATATTCCATTGCTATAGCAGTTAAGAAATAGCCAAATTCTTTTGGAGGCATATGTCCTTTATATTCTGCTACTTGTGTATTAGTTTCTAAATCAAATATATGGAATGCTGAATAGTCTTTGCTATCACCTCGAGCAACGTCAGCTACAACCATATAATTTCTTGTATAGTCAGGCGATTCCCAAATCCAAAGATTTTTATCAACACCTCTTCTATCCATAGGATCAATAGCTGTAGATGTTAACATATATTCTATATGTTCAGGAAAATATACTACATCACCTGATGTACTAAAATCACAGTCACATTCTTGAGCTGCTAATCTAGGGTCACCTAATAATTCGTCTTGTTTTTTTCTCCAAGCCTCATCTCGTTCTGGGTGAACAAACCAAGGTAATTTAATTGGTAAAAATTGATTTTCTTGTGCTTCTGCTTTAACCCACGTTTGATGGAACCAGTTACCAGTACCATATGGAGTTGATAATACAATTGCACCACCACCAGTAGCTAAGGTTTGTTGAGCTGAAGCCCATATTTCACCAATTTGTTCAATAAATGCAGCCTCATCTATTAATAGAAGTGAAACAGCTTCTGATCGACCTGAATCACCTGCTGCTGAGACTGCTTTAATTTGTGAACCATTTGGTAATTTAAGAGAAAGTTTATTGTCTTCTAAAGGTTTAGGTCCTTTAAGCCATGAAGGTAAGTTATCAAACATGAACTTTACCTTAGTAACCATGTTTTTAGCTGTGTCAGTTTTAGTTGCTAAACAAAGAACATTTTTATCTTTATGAAACAACATCAACCATAAAGAATAACCAGCGGCTAAAGTTGAAATACCTAACTGTCTAGATTTAAGTACAATTGAATATGGATTATCTTTCCATAAATTTAATACTTTACCTTGAAATGGGTATAAATTAAATATAACTCGCCCACGAACTGGGTTTTGAATATAACAGTATTTTTTCATGAAGTGTGCTGGGTCTTGAGCACACTTGATGTATTCTTCTCTTATTATTTGTTTTAAGTCTTGCGACATTATTTTTTAGTATCTATTTTCCAATAAAATTTAAAACTTACAGTTGGTCTAAACTGTCCATTTAAACCAACACCCAAGCCATAAGCTTGATTATTTGTATTTCTAAGTAAAAATTCAGGACCTAAAAATCCTAATCCTGATTTACTTCCAGTTAATCCAGCCCCAACATAGTATTCTTTTCTATTTTCTACCACAACATCAGTGATGGTAATTACTGGGATTGTTAGTTTGTATTTAAGGTCTCTTGATTTAATTTTATTTTGAGTAATTGAATCATTAATGTAAAATTTTAATGTATCATTAATTAACGAATCATTATAAACATAAGTAGAGTAATAATCACCTAAAACATAAGCGGTGTCTATATCATAAATAGTATCGTGTTTTACACGAGTTTTCCATTTAGGAATATATGTAGGTATTTCTCTATCTATATTAACATACGTAGTATCAATTGTTCTAATGGTATCAGTCTTAACCTTTTTACCACTACCGCCACATTTTTGCAATAATATAATTATTACTAAAACTAGGATGGTAATAAAATATATTTTGTTTTTTATTTTTGACCAATCCATTATGAAATAAGACCGTTAGTGAGGTCACTAATTTTACCTACTTTAGTAATAATATTTCTATTATTTTTAATATATTGTTTTAAAGCAGCTAACTTCTTTTCACGCTCAGGTCCTTTTTTCATACCTCCAATTTTGGTGGCTAAATTTTTAACAATACCTGCGGCTTTGTTAGCAGCTTCTACTTTTTCTTTATCAGCTGTTGACATACCTAATTCCTTTTCAGCAGCAACAATATCAGCAGCAGATGGTTCAACTGGTTCATCAATTGGTTCCATTGCTTTATCTTCTTCATCCTCTTCATCCCCACCCATGAAAAATTCAGATCCTGGCTCTTCAGTTGATGCTGTTGGTTCTTCAGTTTCTGGTTCTTCTATTTCAGGTTCTTCAGTTGCCGCTTTACCTGGTTTTTCAGAAACCGGAAGTGTAATTGCATTTACACTACCGAATTTCTTAAGGATAGGATTAATTAAAGCACTGGCTATGCCTAATGCACTTGCTAAATTAGCTTGAGTGATGCCTTGTTCAC
>Ga0105103_10002123_pt1 | contig 10434 bp, 11 predicted proteins | sample PPLLaktember2015_2_FD_79107 | JGI IMG/M metagenome (GOLD analysis project Ga0105103, IMG submission 79107) | Freshwater sediment microbial communities from Prairie Pothole Lake near Jamestown, North Dakota, USA - PPLs Lake P7 Core (6) Depth... | ecosystem: Environmental > Aquatic > Freshwater >...
AAAATCACACAACATTTGCTTTTACTGATTGCAGCAGTCAATTTTCGCATCGCCTGCGACATGAGTCGCGCCTGCAAACCCATCTGTGCATCACCCATCTCGCCTTCAATTTCAGCTCGAGGAACCAACGCCGCCACCGAGTCGATCACGATGGCATCAATGGCGCCGCTGCGCACCAGGGTTTCGGTGATTTCAAGCGCCTGTTCTCCTGTGTCCGGTTGAGAAATCAGCAGATTATCTGTATCCACCCCAAGAGCTTTGGAATAGACAGCATCCAAAGCATGTTCCGCATCGACAAAAGCGGCGAGGCCGCCCAATTTTTGCGCCTCGGCGACGATATGCAACGCCAAGGTGGTTTTGCCGGAAGATTCAGGCCCGAAAATCTCAATAATTCTTCCCCGCGGTATACCGCCGATTCCCAGAGCAGCATCCAGGGAGACAGAACCTGTCGGAATCGCCGCGATGTCCAGCTTCCGATCATCGCCCAGCCACATAATGGAACCTTTCCCATACTGGCGGTCAATTTGAGACATCGCCAATTCCAAAGCTTTCCTGCGCTCATTTCGTTCTTCTGCCATTTCAACACCCATTTTTTGGTTTAATTTAATGTTTCATGATAACAGAGCAATTTTAAAAAGAGGCGTATATACCGCACCTGTCGGTTTCAAGTCGCTTTTCATCAACACGATTTCAGTTGCGGCAAATTCAAGCGAAGGCGCCTCATATGATCCGACCATCCTCGAAATATCAGCAACATAACCGGGATTCTTGACCCGGCCCAGCGTTAGATGAGGTGAAAAGGGCCGCTGTTCTGCCTCAAAGCCAAGTTGAGTCAAAGCCGCATCCGCCTCCTTCTGCAGAGACAATAACCGCCCACTCGGCTCGTCGACGACTCCCACCCAATACACTCGCGGTCTATTCAAATTGGGGAAAGCACCTGCGTGCGTCAGTCGCAGGGTGAAGGCGGAGTGAGATCGTGCAACAGCCGAAATTTTTGTTTCAATGTCATCAACGGATTGTTCTTCAATATCACCCAAAAACTTGATAGTGAGATGTATTCCATCGATTCGCGACCAACTGACGCCGCTTCCCAATGCCCGCAGTTGTTTTTGAAACAGAGCCAACGCGCTTTTAACGGCATCATCCAGCTCAAAGCACAAAAAGGCGCGGATTTTACTCATGATCAATCTCTAATATTTTTTTCCGCAATAAATTCAAGGCAGCCTGAGCGGCCCGCTGTTTGTTTCCCAAGCGATCATTGGCAAATTGATGGCGTTCATAAACTGCGCCCTGATGGTCAGCACACGCGATGAACACCAGACCAACTGGTTTTTCTGCTGTCCCGCCATCGGGACCGGCAATTCCAGTCAATGCCAAACCATAGTCAGTTTGAGCCATCTGTCTCATTCCCTTAGCCATGGCGAGGGCAACTGCTGAACTTACCGCACCGTGCTGAAGAATCATGCTTTCGGGCACGTTTAATAATTCGATTTTTGACTGATTGCTGTAGCAGACAATACCCCGATTGAAGAAATGGGAACTGCCCGGTATATTGGTCAGCATATTGGCGACCATTCCTCCGGTGCAGGATTCAGCAACAGCCACAGTTTCCTGCCTGTGCGTCAACAACTCGGCAACAATGGCTTCTAAACTGCGATCCTCGTCGGCATAAATAAATTTACCGACTTTTTCTCTTACACGCGTCACTCCTTCCGCAAGACGCTTCTCAGCAGCCGCAGGTGATTCGGCCTTTGCCATCAATCGCAGCTTGACGCCGAACAAACTCGGCAGAAAAGCAACATCCACCGATTGCTGAATTGCAGGCAGATTATCCAACATTTCGAACAGGGTGCTTTCCGCCACTCCGGTCGTCATAAAATGGTGCACCAGGATGGTCGAACTTCCGGACGCCGATTTGAGCTCAGGCAGAACCTGATCGATCATCATAGCCTTCATCTCAAAAGGCACTCCCGGCATGACGTAACAGCATTTTGGACCTTTTCGAAACATCATCCCCGGAGCCGTGCCTAACTTATTGGGCATAATGTGGGCAATGTCAGGAACCATCGCCTGGTCCGCGTTGACCTTCGCCATCGTTATGCCGCGTTTTTGAAATCGTTCAAAAACCTGATCATAAATCTGCTGATTGAACACCAATTTCGCGCCGTAATGTTCGCATAATACATGTTTGGTGATGTCATCGTGAGTCGGGCCCAGTCCGCCGGTCACCAATATGACATCGGCGCGCGATTCTGCAATACGAAGCGCCTGGAGAATCCGATCGCGGTCATCGCCAACAGTCGTCACCCAATTCAGATGAATCCCGATTTCAAGCAATCGTTCACCCATCCACGCGGCGTTGGAGTTAATCGTCTGCCCGATGAGCAGCTCATCACCAATGGAAATAATTTCAACGGCTATCATTCGATCACATCACCCATAAAATGAGACGCATCACCAACAGACTGTATAAACCCGCAATCACATCATCCGCCATCACACCCCATCCTTTGGGCAGGCCTTGTGCCTGATATACGGGAAAAGGCTTCACGATATCAAAAAAGCGAAACAGGATAAAGGCAGCGAGAAAAGTCCATCCTGTTTTGGGCAGTGTCAGCAGGGAGATCATCATGCCGACGACTTCATCCCAGTTGATCCGACCGGCGTCATGTCCCCACACCTTCTCGCATTCAGTCGCCGCCCAGACGCCGATAAAAAACATCACAATAATGACATGCACCCAATATTTTATCGACATCTCCGGCAGAAACCACAACACCACAACCGCCAGCATCGATCCGACGGTTCCAGGCGCCACGGGTGAGTATCCGCTTCCAAAGGCAGTGCCTAAAAACAGAGCTGCTTTTCTCATGTGCTCATCCTGTGAACATTCGACAAAATCCGCGTCAATCGCAAATCGTGCAGAAAATCAATAGTAAACAAAGATGTTAAAAAAGGCAAGATTAATATTCGCGTCTCCCCTCAATAGCCCGAGCCAAGGTCACTTCGTCTGCATACTCCAAGTCGGCGCCGACAGGAATTCCGCGGGCAATACGTGAGATTCGGATATTCATCGGCTTGATCAGTTTTGAGAGATACAACGCTGTTGCCTCACCCTCCGTGTTCGGATTGGTGGCAATAATAATCTCCTGCACCGCTTCTTCCAGCCGCAATAAAAGCTCACGCACATGCAGATTGTCCGGGCCGATTCCGTCGAGCGGCGACAAGGCGCCGCCCAAAACATGATAGAGTCCCTTGTACTCACCTGTTTTTTCCAATGCCAGAACATCATTCGCTTCTTCAACCACACAGATCATCGTCCGATCTCGAGTCTCACCCGCGCAAATTTTGCATGGATCAGATTCTGTGACATTAAAACAGATCGAACAATGAATCACCTTGAGCTTCAAATCGACCAATGACTCTGCAAGCTGTTTCACCTGCGATTCCGATTGTTTCAACAGAAAAAAAACATGACGTTGCGCCATTTTTCGACCGATTCCGGGCAATTTGCTCAGTTCATGAATGGCTTTTTCAACTGTCTCGGAAGAATATTTCACAGGTTCAGACCCGGAATTTTTGTATTGCCAAAATTCGGCATCAAGCCGCCTGTCGCTTTAGCCATTTGCTCTTCAGCCGTGGCTTTCGCATTCTCCAGCGCCTGATTCACCGCAGCCAAAACCAAGTCCTCCAACATTTCGACATCGTCAGGATCAACAACCTGCGGATCAATTTTTATTTCCAATATTTCCTGAGCCCCATTGACAACCGCCACGACCATCCCGCCGCCGGCGCTTCCCTCTATTTTTAAATTCGCCAGATCATTTTGAATCCGTTCGATTTCCCTCTGCATCTTCTGGGCCTGCTTCAACAGCCCATCCATTCCACCTTTCATTCTCTCTCCTGTGAATATCATTAATCATGGAATTAAATGACAACCATTTATAACAGAATCTTGCTGTTGATTATTACATATTTATTTGACAAACTCGGCATCAAACAGCCTGACAATTTCCTTGACGATACTGTTGTTTTGCACCAGTTGTGCGAATTCTTCACCTTTGTTCAACTGCAATGGTATTTTCCGAAATTTCTGTAATTTTTCGGCACTGATCTCCACACATCGCAGCTTGACCCGCACTCCAGTCACACTTTCTATGACCTCTTCGACATCCGCCGCCTGACGTTCTACCGAGGTTTTGTAAAATCCATTTTTATCGGCAAAGCCTAATTCCAGATATCGTCCATCCAATCGAATAGGCCATCCTTCGGTCAACAATGCGCCCAAAGCAAAACGCGAATTTTTCACCTTGTCCAGGACATTGAGCCATTGCTTTTCAAAATCTTCAAAAGATAATCCTACAGGCTGGGAAGAGGACGACGGTGATTCGCCCGCTGTTTTGGAGACAGCCGGGGGGGATACCGTATGAGAAGGTGCAGATTGAAGAGGAGTGATCGGTTTTATTTCCGGATCAGGTCTTTTTTTTTTGACCTCTTCCAGCTCGGAAAGAATTTGAGCAAGTTGGACGCTCGAATTCATATTGATCATTTTGATCAGCGCAATTTCGAGATGAAGCCGAGAATTACTGCTGCGGCGTACTTGATTTTCGGTATCCGCTGCTATTTTAATCAGTCTGAGCAAATCCTCAACACTGAAAAACGCCGCATCAGCCAAATAACGTTGTGCATAGGCTTCAGCAACATTCACGGATTCGTTGATTCCCGTTGTTTTTGCCACCAGGAGATTGCGGAAATGATCCTCCAGTCCGATGAGAAATTCATTAAAATCGTATCCTTCAGAAAAAATCTTCTGAATCAGCTCCATGCCGCCGGAAAGATTTTTCCCCTTGATTAAATCGGTGGTCTGGAAAAAAAAGTGCGTGCCGATAATGCCCAATAAATTCATGGTTTCAGCAGCAGTGATGGTATTCCCGGCAAACGCGATGATTTGATCCAAAATACTTTCTGAATCGCGCATGCTGCCGTCACCCTTGTTGGCGATGAGCAGCAGTGATTCCTCATCAATCGATATCTGTTCGCGGACGCACAAATCCCGCAACTGTTCAACAATTTGTCGGGTGGACATGCGGCGAAAATCGAATCGTTGGCAGCGGGACAGAATCGTTGCAGGCACTTTGTGCGGTTCCGTGGTCGCAAAAATGAACAACACCCGCGACGGTGGTTCCTCCAATGTTTTTAACAAAGCGTTAAAGGCCTCGTTAGTCAACATATGCACTTCATCGATGATGTTGATGCGATATTTTCCGGGATTGGGAGAATACCGCAGGCTCTCGCGCAGGTTCCGTACTTCATCGATGCCGCGATTGGACGCGCCGTCAATTTCGAGCACATCCAGGCTTCGACTTTCATTGACTTCCAGACAGGAGGAACAGGTGTTGCAGGGACGAATGGAGGGACCTTGATCGCAGTTTAAAGCTTTGGACAGCAGGCGCGCAACCGTGGTTTTGCCGACCCCGCGAGGCCCGCAGAAGAGATAGGCGCCGGCAATGCGGTTTTGTTGGATTGCATTTTGAAGGGTCTTTGTAACATGTTCCTGTCCCACAACATCTTCAAAAAACATGGGTCGGTATTTTCGAGCGAGTACCAGATAGGACATGTCACCATCTCAACATCTAAACAAATGATTTCGCCGCAAAAACGGATAAAGGCTGTGCACCCATCCTCGATTTCTCTTTTCTTATACTGAGTGAACAGCCGGCTCCAACCAAGGGCTCCCGCGGCACATGGATTATGTACTTACCGCTGCTACCTTCCGGTCCTGACGGGGTTGGGCACGCTTCCATTGCGAAGGGCTTGATTTCTCAACACCGCTTATTCAGGACGCATAAAAACGAGCGAACCTCGGAGTGGGAATTCAATCCTGCTATAGCGGATTGCAGGTTACAGGGCACCGCTAGCTCCCCATCTAGCACAGCCATATTTCTGTGGAGCCGATGGGATTCGAACCCACGGCCTGTACGTTGCGAACGTACCGCTCTCCCAGCTGAGCTACGGCCCCAAATCCGTCTTGAATTCATGTCATAACCTCAAGCCGGCTTTTCATCGTGCAAAAAACAACTTTGGTCGCGGAGAGAGCGGGATTCGAACCCGCGGTAGCTAAATCGCTACACACGCTTTCCAAGCGTGCTCCTTCAGCCTCTCGGACATCTCTCCCCTATAAAGAACACTTTTTTCGTCAAGACCTGCGGAGAGGCAGGGATTCGAACCCTGGGTACCCTGTAGGGCACAACGGTTTTCGAGACCGTCCGATTCAGCCGCTCTCGCACCTCTCCGAAAAAAGAACGTCAGCGTTCCCGCTGACGAAGTTTTCGAAAAAACGCTTTCAACATTTCACTGCTCTCCTGCTGAAGAACACCGCCGATCACCGGCGCCTGTACATCCAACTGCCCGCCATTGGCCAGATTCATTTTCGAGCCGCAGGCGCCATATCGTTCGTCAGCGGCGCCGTAAACAATGCCTGCGATTCTCGCCAGCAACAGAGCTCCCGTACACATCATACAGGGTTCCAGCGTAACATAAAGGACAACCTCCTCCAGCCGCCAACTGGCTAAAGAATTGGCTGCAGCCGTGAGTGCCAGTATTTCAGCGTGAGCCGTTGGATCCTGAAGCGTCTCAACGAGATTGTGCCCCCGTCCAATTATGCGTCCTTCATGTACGGCGACTGCACCAACAGGCACTTCATCTTTTGCAAAAGACTTTTGCGCCTCCAAGAGAGCAAATCGCATCCATGTTTCATGGTCTGCGAATGTTGACATCGTCATGTGTACGCCCGGAGGGAATTGAACCCCCAACCTTCTGGTCCGTAGCCAGACGCTCTATCCAATTGAGCTACGGGCGCAACCTGCAAATCTGTATGACGTCGTAGCGCGTACGGGATTTGAACCCGTGCTACCGACGTGAGAGGCCGGCGTCCTGAACCACTAGACGAACGCGCCATTCAAGCTTGGAAATATACAAAGAATCTCCATGATTGTCAACGTTTTTGTCATTCGCGCGCATCATTCACTTGCCCTCACTCCCGACCTCTTTTGCCTTTTGTCGAGGCGCCAGAAAATGATGCTGATCCAGCCATAACCGGCACAAATCCGTCCAACCCGACAGAATCGGATCAGCCGGCGCCAATCCGAACCCGTGTTCCCCCTTTTCGAAAATATGCATCTCCGCCGCCACACCGGCCTTGTGCAACGCCAAATAAAAGTACACACTATTTTCCGCCGGTACGGCCCTGTCTTCATTCGTCAGAATAAGAAAAGTGGGCGGCGTCTGCGGAGTCACCTGCGTATCTGTCGACATTTTTTCAGCCAGCGTTTCATCCGCCGGATCGCCCAGCAAATTGTTACGCGATCCGCGATGCATATAGTCCTGCGTCATGGAAATCACCGGATAGACCAAAATCATAAAATCCGGCCGACACGATACTCTCTCCACCGGATCGTCTGCCTGCGGAACCCCTTGATCGAAAAATACTCCGGTACACGACGCGAGATGACCTCCGGCGGAAAAACCCAACACGCCGATCCGCTGGGGATCGATGTTCCACTCATCGGCTTTCAACCTGACCGTCCGCAATGCGCGCTGCGCATCCAACAACGGCACGGGATGTTGTGCTCCAGGACCACGACGATAACGGACGATAATGGCCGCCAATCCCATCTCATTCAGCCAACCAGCAACCTGCTTGCCTTCATGATCCATGGCCAGTCCCCAATACCCCCCTCCCGGAAAGATCACCACCGCCGCAGAAACGCCCCCGTCAGGTAAAGAAACAGTCAGCGTCGGATCTTCCGCAACTGCATCATTCGCAAGCAACGGCTCACCGGGCCACAAAGGGATTTCAAAAGATTGTGCTCCTGAACAGGGAAGCGAAATCAATAGTCCCATAAAGAGAATAAAACATATCTGTCGATGACCTATTAATGTATTCAAGCTCGTGCCTCCGGGTTATGGCTGGCAGCTATCTATCGCAAGCGTCCTCAAACATCATTTACTTGGGTTCAAGTGCCGCGATTCACATCGGCCAATTGATTTTACACAACTTAATGATTAAAATCAAAACTGTCAACCATAATATAATTCAACGACAGACAAGGAGCAAGAAATTTGCGACAACTGGGGAGGTATCAAAAAGATTTCCCACCTATGATTCCTATTCAAAAAAATGCAATGATGCAAGACTCACGAGCCGCCTTGACATATTTCATTTTGAATTCTCTATAACTCTGTCTGCACGAGGAGACAAAAATTAATAACCTCGCACCAAGACACCAAGACCCAAAGAATCAGCCTACGATTCCTCTGCGTGACTCTGCGTCCTCGGCGCCTCTGCGTTAATCCACCAGTCCGTTCAATCGGTGATTCAGACATTCTTCGTTGTCAGAATCGCGGATTAAACGGATTAAAGGATTTCGCAGAATTCGAATCGGGGTCGGACCAAACCAACTCATTTAAATACATCGTGATAACTGCAAAAACCCTGAAAACCGGCCTTAGAATGCATAATTATCCCCATCAACTGCATTCTAAGGGGAGGCTGAGGAGATAATTCGACGGAATGGAATGGCTCCGTCGATCCCTGCCAGTTGCTTGGAATCCATTTGCAGAGCTAAAAAAATAGAATACAAGCAATTGTACGGCCGGACAAAATACCTCAAAGAAAATCTGAGGTTGACCTGTGCTCCTTTTTCTGTTAGGCTGCCAGGCAGTTCAACCATTAGAAATAAACGCTGACGCCAAAGAGAACATGAGTGTCCACGGAAAATTGAGATTGAGTTCCGTTTCTTCCTTTTACCCCGTCAAAGCTGTTCTCAAACTTATTGGAGGAGTAGGCGCCGGTCAGGGCATATTCGCTATGGATGCCGATCTGCTTTGTCACCAACCACTCAACGCCGAGAACACCGCGAATTCCCATGCCAAAATTACTGGCTGTTTGTTCGGCGTTAGAGAGTTTAGCTTCCATCTTACGACTCCCAAAACTAAGCGACGCGCCGGGTCCTGCGAACACCTGAATATTGTTGTGGACAGCCAAAATTTTCATATAGTCAGCCCCAATGGCAAATGAATAGGATGAACCGCTCTCTTCGAGTTTCGGTTCATCTTCGTCTTTTTGTTCGTTCGAAAAATTCGGCGACAGAAAAATGCGTATCTGGCTTGCCTCATTAATGATTTTTTTGGCGGCGATTTGGCCGGCAAACTTGCCTAACTGAAAATTATCGCCGATTCCAAATGACAGGGCATACTTGTTCTCCTGAGCAAAAAGAGTCGAGCACATCAAAAGGCTGATGATTAAAACGAGTGCGGTTTTCATGGCCAATCCTTTCCACTTTGGGGTTTTCGGTGTAAAGCGCAATCTAAGAGACAATCGACGATCAAACATTAAGGCGAACGGTTTGATAGCTGAATGAATGGCTCGCACGCAGCCTTTGACGGCTTGATTGATTTGATGAATAGATAATGTCCATTCCTCGGAGTTGAGAGTGACGGGCAACAGTCCAAGCAGCCATCAATAAGAATCGTCATCTCTTTTCTTCCCACCCGGCGCCTGATATAAGCGTATCGGCATTGAGTTCTTGTTCATGGCAAATGATTTATAAAAGATGATATCTCAAAAACTCAAAAACGACAATAAAGTTCCGATTGGCCAACGAAAATGACATCAATAGCCGATAACTGCATTGTCCCTTTGCGATCGTGTTACAAACAACAAGTTGATTGGGTCCGACCATGATCTTTAATGTCATTACCAACAACGCTCAAATGGATCGCTATTTCAAACAGGTCGTTCGCATAATCTTTTGATATTGATCAGCAGAGAACGACATCAGATAAATACCGCTGGAAAGTTGTCCGCTGTTCCAGGTGATCCTGTGGTCTCCCTGCGTCTGGAATTCATCGACGATAACTTTGACGATTTGTCCTCGAAGATTATAAATGGCAATGTGGACATTTTGCGGGTTGGGGAGAGAGTAGGTTATATTGATGGTCTCATTAAAGGGATTAGGATAATGATCAAAAATATAATGACTGTTCACTTCTTCTTTGGACTGAACTGAAAGCGCTGATCCCAGCGGATTCTCAAACGCCCCCATATCCGGCTGCGAGCCTGGAGGGAATGGTCGACTGACGCCGTCAAAATCGGAATCCGCCGACATATATTCCCTGCTGCCCTGTCCGATACAAGGTGAAGAATCTGACAGATGAAAATCACTGTTTGTTGTATCCGCAAACTGCGGATAAAGGGTGAGATTCCCAGTCAACCACATAATGGGCGGCTTGCCAATTACAAAAGATATTCCTGAAAAACCATTTTTAACACATGAATTTCCAAAGAAACACGAATCGGCGATTTCCAATTCCCATTGTTGATCATATAAAAAAGCTATTTCAACGGCGCTCTTATTCCATAGAATGGAATTA
>Ga0105103_10002124_pt1 | contig 10430 bp, 22 predicted proteins | sample PPLLaktember2015_2_FD_79107 | JGI IMG/M metagenome (GOLD analysis project Ga0105103, IMG submission 79107) | Freshwater sediment microbial communities from Prairie Pothole Lake near Jamestown, North Dakota, USA - PPLs Lake P7 Core (6) Depth... | ecosystem: Environmental > Aquatic > Freshwater >...
CTCGCGGCCCTGCAGGAATTGAGCGCGGCTCCGCAGCCGTGGGCGCGGTGCGACAAGCCCGCTCCCGTGGCGCACATCGAGTTCGCGCCCAAGCCGGAGAAGCTCTCCGACTCCGCCTTGTTCGACGAGGTGGAGCGCCGCGGCTTCGAGATCCACATCCCGTCACCGTGAAACTCCTTGCCGCAGCACACCTGGCGCTCCGCGTCAGGGACAAGTCGAAGGTGAACCAATACACGGTCGCCGACGATGCGCAGCAGCTCTGCCGGATGGCGAAGCGCCACTGGCGGATCTGGCTGCATTACCACGACGGCAATCACGACCTGAGCATTGGCCGCGCCCAGTTTCTCAGCGACCGCTGGGAAAAGCGGATGCGGGCGTTCGTGAAGCCGTACAACGTCCGGCTCGTGTTCCGAAGCAACCCACTCCATGCGACCGTACTGCTGGTGTCGGGGAAGAACGACGAGGTGACTCATCTTCTCGAATGATGACCACACTCGTGGCGCAGTTGCGTGCGCTTGGCCTGCGTGCGACCTGGCGGGCGGAGGAGGATCCTCACATCCTTCTCTCCCTGCCAACCGCGGAGATGGCCGTTTGGTGCGAGGATGGCCGCTGGGCCTACCTCGTTTGGTCCGACGAGGGCGTGATCGAGAGTGAGTCCGTGCTCAACACGGATGGCACCATTGAGAGCGCGCTCGCCGAGATTGTCCGTGTGTATGAACAGTGGCGCGTGCAGCTCGACAACAAGGAGGGCGAAACCGGCGACGGTGATGAGCCCGAAGAGTCGATGCTGACCGAGCCCTACGAAGATGATTAAGTGTGCCTACGAGATCCAGGTCGGCAGGAAGAGCATCAGCGGTTTTCTCATGAAAGACGGCCGCGTGCGCTTGCTGTGCGACTGCGATGTATTCCCTCATGCTTGCGTGCAGGTCTTCGTGACCCCAGCGCAGGCCGAGGAGTTGGTAGTTCGTGCCGAGTACCGGCACAAAGGAAGGCTGATTCAGGACGTTCTCCCCGACCATCCCAAGGCCATCCGCGATGTGTTCGCCGTTGGCGTCACTCCCGCGGAGTGGGACGAGATGTTCGAGGGTGGCGCTAAACCGATCGCACAATATGGATGCTACAAATACGACGACGAGAACGCTTGAAGAGGCGCTCGCCCATCTGAAACACATGTTTGGCGAGGCGTCTGACGACCTCGCCAGCGTCGACCACGAGGAGGAGCTGAAGCAAGGGCAGGCGGACCTCCGGTTGATCGACGAGGCGCTGAACGGCTACCTGGCCGCCGGCGTGAACTACGTGATGGTTCACGGCACCCCTCGCTGGGTGAACTTCAGGGCGGAGCAGTTGCACGAGCTGCTCCGCAAGCGGGCCAACGAGCACCTGGCGCACGTCACGGACCTCGAGACTCAGCTGAGTCTCGCCAAGGTTCAGAAGCGTGCGGCGGAGATCGCGGCGGAGCGGGCCGAGGCGAAGCTGGCCGAGATCATGGGGGTGCTGCGCAAGCAGCCCGTTACTGAGCATCGGGCAGCCATCACGTTCGACAATCCCGAGGAGCCGTGCCGTTGCTCGCAGTGCGAGTTTCGGCGCTGGCTTCGCGACATCACGAACCGATGAGCGCCGGCCGCCGAGTGACCAACTGGCGATCGATCCCGGCGACGATGCCGATCGCGGAAGCGGCGAACCTCATGGTTCGTCGTGGCCAGTGTGACAACTGGCACCGCGCGAAAGCGATCATCGAGAATGAAAGACGGGCGGCCTACGCCCGGAAGCAGAGCGAAGAGGAGCGGCAGCGAAGCTACCGCCCACCCTACGCAGATGGAGACTGATATGCCCAAGAAAATGAAAGATTACCTCGGCGACAGTGTGTACGCCGAAGAAACCGAGTTCGGAGAAATCCAACTCACGACCGACAACGGCGAGGGCGCCAGCAACACGATCATCATGGATCAGTACGTGCTGGCGGCCTTCGATCACTTCCGAGCGCGCCTCAATGGCATCCGTGCCCTTGCTGCGCTCCGAGATGGCGGATGGACGCTGTATCCAAAATCCTCCGACGACGTGGGTAACTTCGTCGAGGATCTGGACGTGATCCAGACCCTCATCGGCTCGGCTCAATACGAGTCGATGCGACACGATGGAGAATGGTACATCCGACGCAGCGAATGAGCACCTTCGCGCTGCGATCGAGCTGGGGCCGGCTGGTCTGCGATTCCGCAACCGGCCAGGTTCGCCCCAATGAATCCGTTTACGCCGACGACCCGAATAACGAGCAGGGAGACTTTCCTCTCCGCGCGATTGTGTCTGTCGATGTGTGCGAGTGGAGACATACCTACCCGGGCGAGGACATCGAGGGAGAGCATGACATCCTCGACTTCGGTTTGACGTTTCAGGTGGGAAGCCCGCCTGATTCGGATTGGCGGAAGGAGTTTCGGCGATGCCGATGAGAACCTACCGTGTCCACGTGGCCATGACCTACGTGTTTCGCCAGCCCGTGGAAATCGAGGCTGAGAACGTGACCGAGTTGATTCGCAAGATAAGGAAGAAGGATTTCACCTGCGATCATCTCGACTGGAACGGCGCTGAGTTTCTTTCGGCGCGTTCGATCGAAACGATGCCGGTGGACATTATTAGGGAACAGTGATTCCAGCCCCGTGCCCTGTGACAGAGGGCACCACGCTGCAATCGCAGCACCTATGACAACAGCGACCAGTCGCATCAATCTCTCCGCCATCGGCAAGAAGGCGGAGAAGAAGGAAAACAAGTACCCGCTCCTCGTGACCGAGCGCGCCAAGGAATTGGCGACGATCATCACGAGACAGGCGGAGGAGTTCGACCAGCTCAAGGCCGACCTCGACATCAACAAGGCGGATCTCCGATCCCTCGCGCTCCCGGCTTACTTCGCCGCGTGCAACGGGAAGACCGAGATTCCCTCGTCGATGGCGGTCCCGACCAACGACGCGCACCAGGTGCTCGTGACCTTCACGTCGCGGTACAAGGCGCCGGCCTCAGCCGAACAGATCAACGAGCTGCTTGGCGCTCACGCCAGCCAGTTCCTCAAGCCGCGGTTCACCCTGGAGCTGGACTCCGAGAAGATCCCGCAAGATATGCAGCAGGGCGTGATCGATTCGATCGTGACCTTGCTCGAGGGATTCGGCTGCGCCGATGCCCTTACTGCGAAAGAGGTGATGGCTCCGGTCGAGGCGTTTCACACCGCCCGGCACACGCTGTTCACCACCGAGCAAAACCTCAAGATCGAGGAGGTCATGCCGATGACCGTGGCCGTGAAGACGAAGGGCAGGAAGTAGATGACAACCCCAGCAATCAATGCGCTCACCGCTGCCGGCTTCAAGCCGCCTCAAGTGCGCTACTCAAAACCGGACCCGCGAGGGCCCGAGTACGGCCGTTGGTCGGCCGAGCCATTCGAAGTGATGGCCGGCGAAATTCACATGGAGGTATCAAAGCACGACGGGGACAAGGACACGCCAGCGAATGACGACCACGTCGACATTCGTTACACGATGAGGATGACCCTTGAGTCCTTCGTCAAGTGGGCAAAGGACTGCACCTAATGGCAGCACCACGCATCACCTCCCGCACCATAGGCGCCGACCTCATCACTGAGGACAAGACGTACATGCGTTGGGTGGTTTACCGTCAGGCCGGGAAGATCGCTCGTCGCACGAGCGTTCACTACCGAGGATCCAAACTCGACCGCGGCCCATCCGCGATCGCCCGGCGCCGCATCGAGGCGCTGAGAAAAGCTGAGAAGCTCGCCGCCCGCCTGAAGAACTGGCCCGGCGACAAGTTGGAGAAGTTTGTATTCAATCCATGACTACCGAAATTGCCCTCACCACCAAGGTGGCCGAGAGGATGAAACCGAAGATCCGCAAGAGCGAACTGATCGAGGCGATGGCCCGCCGAAAATACGAACTGCTGAAGAAGCAGGTTGTCGAAAATCAGGAGAACTTGAACAAAGCGAGCGCCGAGCTTCGGCGTCTCGCCGAAGAGTTCGCGGCGAAGATGCCCCCAACCCAGAAGCGGCCGACGGACTGGAGTTGGAACTACTCCGTGAGCAGGGAGAATCCCCACTACGGTAAAATGCGGATGATCACCGTTAATCTGGGCCACGTCGACATCTACCCGGAGTACTTCACGCCGGAGATTCGCAAGCAGGCCGAGCTTGTATCCAAGTTCAATCAAAGCATCCGCTGCCTCCCGATGTACTCGGAGGTTCTGCGCGAAGTCAGGGCAGCCCTCGCCGAGACGAGGATGAAGAGCGAACGCGTTGACGCCTTGCTGGCTGACCCAGCCACGCTCAAGGCGATCGACCGCACCCTGGAGCAGCTCGGATGAAATGTCCGTACTGCGACGGCGGTTCAATCGCTGTCGAACCCGGCTCGTCCCAACGCTACCGCTGCCCCGACTGTGGCGGCACGGGCGTGAAGATGAAGCCGTGCGATGAGTGTGGTCGGCCCACGCCGGCCAACGACGACGACACCTGTGAAGAGTGCCAGGATGAAGAGGCCATGCGGCCGGCTGATCTGTGGCACCACAGGCACGACAACCACTGGGATCTGATTCGATGACAGTCCCGACATATCCGATGCGTCCCATCTCCGGCGGCCCGTTCAAGGCTGCCCGGGATGGCTACGTGTACGAGCCGAAGTATAACGGCTGGCGTGCTCTCGTTCACATCGAGACGGGCGCCATGTTCAACCGGAAGGGCGAGCGACTCAGCATCGAGAAGGAATTCACGTCCGCTCTCGACCAGATGCGCCGCACGCTCGACGCCGAAGCCTTCAAGTGGGCTGACTGCGAGGCGCTCGAACGTCGGCACAAGCTCGCCACTGGCTCACTCATCGTGCTCGACGCCGTTGCGCCTGGCTACACCTACGCCGAGCGCCGCTCGTGGCTCGCGGCTGTTCTGCCGCAGCTTGTCATCAGTCTTCCCAACCAGATCGCCATCGCTCCGCACGTCGATCCGACGACGGGGTGGGCCGAGCTGCAGGAGATCAACCGGCGCCTCGGCGCTGAGTTCTACGAGGGTGTCGTGGGCAAACGCCTCGACTCCCGTTATGAGATCCAGCTGCGCTCTCCCGATCAGGAGAGCACGGCCTGGATCAAACACCGCTGGAGATTTTGAGATACACAAACATCCGCGTCCTTGTGGCGCGTTCTCTCCGCGCCATCGACGCGTCCCAATGCGACGAGGTGCGAGACTGTGATACCATCCGAGAGGCGAAGGAGTATGCTCAACGGGTTCTGACCGACGAGCACCAGCGCCTCTGTGAGTACAGTGAGCCGATGAACGTCGCGATTGTGAAGGCGTTCGACGGCACGGCCAACGTCTGCCTGGCGGAATATATCCGACCCGGCTATCGCGAGCTGTGACCGTTCAAGAAGCGCACACCGCAGCCCGCCACGCTCAAGCGATCGTGGACGGATGCGAGGACATCGACGAGTTGGACAAAGCCAGCTCGGTCAAACAGGCGGACAGGGATTGCCCGCCTGATTTCACCGATGAGATGCGCGACCTCGCGCAGCTCATCCTCCTCGACAGTTACCTGGCCGCCATCGGCCGAGCCTAAAATGCAAAGCTACACGTTCAAGGTCACGCCCGAGCTTCGGGCGCTGGCCGCTCACGCCGTTGCCAATCACGAGTGGCAGCGCGAATGCTACACCGGCCCCGAATGGGGTTGTGACCACGAGAAGCCCAAAGAGCCATCGCTCTTGTTGGTCAAGGACCAGGGCGTCTATCTCATCTCCTGCTTCGTGGCGCCGGGTGCGCCTGAAACAGCCCGGTTCCGCGAAGGCGAGAAGCTGGTCGTTATCTATGCGGAGGGGCATGACCCGAGAAAGGACGATGACTGGTGGGTCGCGGGCGATGACTACGGAGTCGATATACCGGCCGCCAAGTTCATCCTCGACCCCATCGTCGTTGAGCTGCGCGTTGAGGTGAAAGCACGCTCGATCAAAGTCGAAGGCCTCTCACTCACGCCGCCTCTGCGCAAAGGCTACGGCGGTCGTAACTGAAATGATGAAACTGATTGGACCGGCGGGCCGCCTTGCGGCCACGCTGCTCCCCACCCTGCGTGCCCAGAAGAAGGTGAAACTCCTCTTCATTGGGCCGCCCGGTGTCGGGAAGACGTCAGTGGCCGAGCAGATCGCGGTTGCCCTGTGCGGCAATCGCTTCGGGCTCGAGACGGAGAACGGTCGCAACGTCACCATCCACGTCGTTCGTGAATGGGCGCGCGACGTCGCCAGCAGCTCCCTCTTCGGGAGTGGCTGGAAGGTGAAGCTCGTCAACGAGGTGGACACCATGCCAAAGGATGCGCAGGACGCCCTGCTCTCCTTCCTCGACGAGATGCCCGAGGAGCGTGCCTTCATCGGCACGTCGAACCTCGAGTTGAGTGGGCTGACGGAGCGATTCCGCACCCGTCTGCTCACGAAGAAGGTGGACGCTCCCACCCCGGCGGAGATCGCCGAGTTCCTGAAAGAGCGAGTGCCACCCGATGTCGCCTCCCACCTTGCCACGCTCTGCGCCGGCAATGTGAGGGCGGCATGTCTCGACGCCGACGGTTGGCACCAGGAGCAGGCCGGAGAGCTGGCCGTGCTCGCACAACAGATGGAGATGATGCCATGCCTGAATCGACTCGGAACCCCAACCGCGACCTGACTTATCAACAGGTGATCGAGCAGTTCGCCATGCGACTGCCCCACCTGATTGAAGGCCTCGCGTCGGACCGCGAATGGATCTGGTACGCCGGACCCAAACCGCCAGAGGAGGACCGCACGGTCCTCAAGTATCTCGGCTTCGGCTTCACGCCGCGGCCGCACGTCACGGAAGATGGCCGGAATGCCCACTGGTTTCATGCCTGTGGTCTTCCTGTTCTACGCCGGCGCAAACACTCGCGCCGAGACAACGCCAGCGAGCAGCAGCAGGAAGGCGATCCCGTCGCCGATCTGACCCGCCTCGCCGCTGAGTTTCAGCAGCTCAACAAGTGAACCCACCCAACATGGTCGCCAATAGCACCACCACCGAGGTCAAGATGATGTGCGCGAAAGCGTATGCGTCCCTCTGCGCGAACATTCGCGCCGATCTCTCGCTCTCCGTCATCGTCGTGAATCACATCTCGACGAAGCACAGCATCCACACCCTTCCGGCGTTTCACACGTCGAAGGAGATCAGCGACGACGTTCGACTCAGCACCTATCACGAGCTCGTGACGGCGCTGTCAGCGTTGAAGAACGGCCAGCCGCGGGAGATCGCCCTCGCCGCGCTCAATGGCGGAGTCGCCAAGGGCCAGGCCGCCAGCCGCACCGAGCCGCCGGCTCCGCCGAGCAGGATTCCCGATCCCGATCCGGTTCCCGAGCCTGATCCGGTGAAGGACGACGGCCCGCTCGACCTCGACGGCTGGGGCAAGCCCAAGGATGTGCCGCTCGACCGGCCTGTGCCGCCGCCGCCGCCCAAGCGCAGCGACGATCCGTTCACCGAGCGGCTCCGTGCTCTGCTCATCGAGGTGATCGGCGACATGCCCTCGGCCAACATCGACGAGGCGAAGGTCAACGAGGTCGTCACCCGGGCCATCACCGATGCCAAGCACGACATCGAGAATGAAATCAAGGCGCTCCACGCCAAGCTCAAGAAGCTGGGCGAGGCTGCGCCGACCGTGGTTCGCCACGAGTTCAAGATCGGCGACACCATCAAGACGCTCGACGGCCTGGTGCACCGCCAGATCCCGCAGATCATCGCCTGGCTGTCCGCTGGCATCCCCGTCTGGTTGTGGGGCGGCGCCGGCGCGGCCAAGACGCACGGCTCCCGGCAGGTGGCTGAAGCGATGGGGCTCCCGTACTACGAGATCGCCATCGATGAGACCATGACCGTCGGCAAGCTCGTCGGCTTCCGCAATGTGGTGAACGGCGAGTTCGTCCCGACCAGGCTCTACAAGGCTTGGAAGGAGGGCGGCGTCGTGCTCTTCGATGAGGGCGACACGAACAGCACGGCGATCGCCGCGCTCAATTCGATGCTGGCGAATGCCCGGTACACGTTCCCGAACGACGAGGACGTGCCTCGCCACCCGAACTTCCGCGTGATCTTCGGTGCCAATACCAAGGGCACCGGAGCCGTCGCCGGATACACCGCCCGAGTCAGGCTCGACGCCGCCACCCTCGACCGCTTCGCGGTCATCAGGATGGAGTACGACTTCGGCCTGGAGCGTGCGATCTGCCTCGGCGGGCCGAGCGCGACCGTACCGTGGAAGGGCGGCGAGCCTGGCAGCGAGGCGCTCTGCGAGAAGTATGTCACCTGGGTGCAGGCCATCCGCACCAAGTTCCACGACGTGATGCTCATCTCGCCTCGTGCTTCCGTGATGGGCGTTCGCGCCCTTCGCGTCGGTATCCCGATCGCCGAGGTTGCCGAAGCCTTGGTGTTCAAGCTCGTCACCCCCGACACCCGCGCCCGGATCATCCGTGAGTGCGGCAACATCCCCAATGAGTAAGCGACTCAAGGCATCCAAGTTCAGCGTATCGAAGCACATCACTGCTGCCTTCGATCTGCCTCCGCTGGCCGAGCATCGCGACAGGATCGACATCTGGACGATCCCGACGATGGCCGAAGCGGTCGCCAGCCTGCCGAAGCGTCTGTTGTACTTCCCTACACGAAACGCAGATCGACGCGAGGTGTGCAAATACCTCAGCGAAGCTGCGGTGCGCGGAAATCCCGAGCGCCTCGCCGCCTCGCTCGACGACAGCGAATCGCTGATCGCAGATGCGATTGCCGCCGACCAACGCCTCGCGCGCCGCTCCATGTGGACGCGCGGCGAGGAAGGCGAGATTGTGTGTCCGGCCCTGCTCAGCCAGAGCGACGACGCCCCGTGCTTTTACCGGCGCAGGACGATCGTTGGTCAGCCGAACGGCGCCGAGCCCGTGAAGGTGGTCATCTCCACCGACAGTCACGAGATCAAGCCGAAGACCGCGGCCGCGTTCATCGCGGTGGCGAGACTGGTGCAGCAGTACCGACCGCTCCAAATCTTTTGGCAGGGGTCGTGGCTGGCGGAGCCGAACCGGAATACGGGCTGGGTCTTCCACGTCCCGCTCGTCAACGGCGACATGGATTACTCCCGCCTCGACTTCTGCATCAACGACATTCACCGCGACTCGCTTTCGTGGGCCGTGATGATGACGCGGGCTTGCGAGGAGACTCATGCCACTTGGAACGGCTGCTCGCTGCAGGCGGAACACAGTTACATGGACGATGCGAAGTTCGTTTCGCACTACGGCATCTCGCCAACCGGCGAAGATGTCGCAGCTCATGCGGCGTCCTGGCTCGGACTGGATCCCCTCTACCAGCTCCGCTGGGAATACGAGGCGATGGTCGGCGGCGCTGCCGTCCAACTGCCGGAACCGCGGCAGGAATACACTCCGAGGAAGCTGACCAAGGAAGAGGAGCAGAAACGTGACGCGGACAGCAAACGCTGGGAGAAAGAACGGCAGGAGCGGCTGCGCTCTGAAGCTGAGAAGCGTATTCAAAACCTGAATATCACATGATCGAAATCCAAATGAAGCAAGTGACGGAGGCGGCCGCAATCCTCCGAAACTTCATACCGAGAGATGAGTTAGAGACCATCCTCGAGAACACTAAGGGCGAAGAGGGAGAGTTCTTCATCAACAAACTGATCGAACTTTCCACGCTCGTTGTGATGATGCCGAAGACCGGCGACACCGAAGGGCAGGATGCGATGGCGCTCCTCCACTACTTCGGACCGGGCGAGTGCGACTGGTGGATCACCGAGATCGATCGGGCGATTCAATCCAACGGCGTGCCCGGCCCACAGCATCAGGCGTTCGGATACGCCAGGATGTTCGTGGGCTGCGGCGAGTTTGGGTACATCAGCATTGCCGAGCTACTGACCAGCCGCAGGGTCGAGCTTGATCTGTACTGGAATCCGAAACCGATTAGCGAAATAAGGGAGAAACATCCGTGATCTACAACCTGGCCGATCTGTTCTGCGGAGCAGGCGGCACATCGACGGGCGCCATCGAGGCGCTCGAACTCCTCGGCCATCAGCCCCGGCTGACCGCCATCAACCACTGGGACGTGGCTGTGGCGACGCACGAGAGCAACCACCCAAACGCGAGGCACCTCTGCGCCTCGCTGGATTCACTGAACCCTCGCGACCTGTTCAAGGACGACGAGCTGAGCCTGCTGTGGGCATCGCCCGAATGCACGCATCACTCCCAAGCGCGCGGCGGCAAGCCGATCCTTGACCAGTCTAGGGCGACGGCGTGGTGCGTCATCCGCTGGGCGGAGGCGCTTCGGCCAAAGACGATCCTCGTCGAGAACGTGCCCGAGTTCGAGACGTGGGGCCCGCTCAACAGTAAGGGCCGCCCGATCTCCGCCCGCAAAGGCGAGGTGTTCCAGTCGTGGCTGC
>Ga0105103_10002126_pt1 | contig 10429 bp, 10 predicted proteins | sample PPLLaktember2015_2_FD_79107 | JGI IMG/M metagenome (GOLD analysis project Ga0105103, IMG submission 79107) | Freshwater sediment microbial communities from Prairie Pothole Lake near Jamestown, North Dakota, USA - PPLs Lake P7 Core (6) Depth... | ecosystem: Environmental > Aquatic > Freshwater >...
ACCTGCCCGCCGGCGCGCGCGTCGGCACCTCGAGTCCGCGCCGCCAGGCCCAGCTGCGCCATGCGCGGCCCGACCTGCGTTTCGAGCTGCTGCGCGGCAACGTGGACACGCGCCTGCGCCGGCTCGAGGAAGGCGCGCTCGACGCGATCCTGCTCGCCTGCGCGGGCCTCGAGCGCCTCGGGCTCGGCGCACGCATCACCCAGCAGCTCGGCCTCGACCTGTCGCTGCCGGCCGTCGGCCAGGGCGTGATCGGCATCGAGTGCCGCGAGGACGACACGGCGAGCCGCGAGGCGCTGGCCGCGCTGCACCACGACGACTCCTTCGTGCGCCTCACCGCCGAGCGCGCCTTCGCGCAAGGTCTCGGCGGCAGCTGCCATTCGCCGATCGCGGCGCACGCCCTGCTCGCGGGCGATGCGCTCGAGCTGCGCGGCTTCGTCGGCGCGCCCGACGGCCGCGAGGTGTATCGCGACGCCGAGCGCGGCCGCGCGGGCGAGGCCGAGGCCATGGGTCGTCGGCTCGCGGCCCGCATGCAGGCGGCCGGCGCGGGCGCGCTGCTCGAGCGCCTCGAGCGCGAGGCCACGGCGGCCTCGTGACCCGGCCGCTCGCCGGCGTCACGATCGTCGTCACGCGCCCGCGGGCGCAGGCGGCGCGGTTCGCGACGCTGGTGAGCGAGGCCGGCGGCACGCCGCTGCTGCTGCCGGCGCTCGAGATCGAGCCAGTCGAGCTCGACCTCGCGTCGCGCGCACGGCTCGCGCCCGACGCGTTCGACTGGACGATCTACACCAGCGCCAATTCGGTCGAGTCCTCGCTGCGGCAGTTGCCGCGCCCGACGCGCACCCGCATCGCCGCGGTGGGCCGCGGTACGGCGCGTGCACTCGCAGAGCGCGATCTCGCCGTGCACGCGGTTCCGACCCGCACGGCCGATTCCGAGGGGCTGCTCGCGCTCGATGCCTTCGCTTCCGTCGCCGGGCGGCGCATCCTGATCCTCAAGGGCGAGGGCGGCCGGACGCTGCTTCGCGAGGAGCTCGAGCGGCGCGGAGCCGACGTCGCGACCGCCGACCTCTACCGCCGCGTACCGGCCAGCCTCGATGCAGCCGCGCTCGCCGCCCTCGGACGCGCCTGCGACTGCGGGGCCGTCGTGATCGCGGTCACCAGCGCCGAGTCGCTCGCCGCGCTTCTGGAGTCGATCCCGCCGGACCAGATGCCGCGGCTGCGCGACGCCACCCTGCTCGTGCCCGGCGAGCGGGTCGCGGCGGTGGCGCGTGCGCACCGCTGGCGCGGCCCACTGCAAGTCGCCTCGAGCGCCGAGGACGCGGCGATGGCCGCGGCGTTGCTCGAGGCCGTTCCCCCCGGGCGGCCTCCCGGCGGCGCGCCGCCGGCGTGATAGCATCCGCGGGCCTTCGCCGCCTGCGTTCCGACGCCGATGTCCGCCGAAATCGAATCCCTCTCCACCGACGTCAATGCGCGCCGCCCGGGCCGGGGGGCGAATCCGATGCTGGTGGCATTTGCGGTGCTCGGCGTGCTGCTGGCGCTGTACGCGAACTGGCGCATCGGGCGCCACGACGACCGCTACGACCGGCTGCGCAGCCAGATCACGGAGATGCGCGCCACCCAGGACAAGCTCGACGGCCGATTGCAGTGGCTCGCGGCGGACCTCGAGTCGAGCCGCGCAACCTGGCGCAACGAGCTGCGCGGGCTGCGCGAGGTGCCCGTGCAGGTCGAGGAACTCGGGCGCAACGTCGAGGAGCTGCGCGCCCGCACCGAGTCGCCGCAGCGGGCCTGGGTGCGCGCCGAGTCGCTTTACCTGCTCGAGCTCGCGGAGCGGCGGATCGAGCTCGAGGGCGACGTCGAGACCGCGATCGCGGCCATGGAGTCGGCCGACGCGCGCCTCGCCACGCTCGACGATCCCGCGATGCGCGAGGTCCGCGCCAAGCTCGGCACCGAGATCGCCGGTCTGCGCGCGGTGCAGTTGCCCGATCTTCCGGAGATCCTCGACCGCATCGGCAGGCTCGAAGAGGCGGTGCCCACCCTGCCGGTGATCGGGATGCCCGTGTCCGAAGTGCGGCGCACGCAGCGCGAGGTGGAGGAGGACGGCGCACTGGCCCGCGCCTGGCGGCGCGTGGCGCAGGCGGCACGCGACCTCGTGTCGCTGCGGCGCATCGAGCCCGCCACGGCCCGTCTGGTCACCCAGGAAGAGGACTCGTTGCGACGGCAGCACCTCGAGCTGCTGCTGTTCTCGGCGCGCATCGCGGCGATGCGGCCTGACGGCGCCGCGTACAGCCAGTCGCTGCGCGCCGCGGGCGCATGGATCGAGCAGTACTTCGACCCGGCACGCCCGGAGGTCGCCAGCGCGCTGGCCGAGATCGCGGCGCTCGCCGATCTCGGGATCGACCCGGAGCTGCCAGGCGTCGGCGAGTCGAGCCGGCTGCTGCGTTCCATCATCCGCGCCAACGCGCCGTCGCCATGAAGGGGGCCGTGATCGCCGCGCTGGCGATCGTCGGCGGCGCGCTGCTGGCGCACCTGCTGCTGATCGATCCGGGATACGTGGCAATCCGGTTCGGACGCACGTTGTTCGAGACCACGCTGCCCGTGTTTGCACTGCTGGTCGGGGGTGCCTGGGCCGCCGCAACCCTGTTGCTGCGCGCGTTCGCCTCGCGGCGACGCCTCGCGCAGTTGCGCACCGAGCGACGGCGGCGGCGGGCCCGCGAGGACACCCAGCGCGGCCTGCTCGAGCTTGCCGCCGGGCAGTGGAAGAGCGCCGAGGAATTGCTCACACGCGCGGCGCCGGACACGGACTCGCCGGCCGCGAACTACCTGGTTGCGGCGCGGGCGGCGGACCTGCTCGACGCCGTCGAGCGCCGCGACGAGTGGCTGTCGCGGGCGCAGGAGGAGGCCCCGGAGGCGCGGTCGGCGGCGCTCATCACCCTTGCCGAGATGCAGATGCGGCGCGGCCAGGACGAGGCCGCCCTGCAGACGCTGGAGCAGCTCGACGCCTCGGGCGACCTGAACTCGCGCGGCCTCGAGCTCATGGCGCGGGCGTGCCAGCAGCTCGGCCGCAACGACCGTCTGCGCGCGCTCGCCCCGCGGCTGCAGGCCACCAAGGAGCTGCCGGAGGCGCAGGTCAACGAGCTGCTCGCGGTCGTCAGGCTCGCGGAAGTGCGGGCCGCAGCAGAACGCGGCGACGCCGCGGCGCTCGAGAAGGCCTGGTCCGACGTGCCGCGCGCGGCGCGCAAGGTGCCGCAGTCGGTGGCCGCCTACGCACGCGCAGCCATGGCGTGCGGCGACCATCCTGCGGCCGAGCGCGTGCTGCGCGAACTGATCGACCACTCCCCGGATGCGACCGCCATCCGTCTCTACGGCGAGCTCGTGCTCGACAAGCCGCTGGTGCCGCTCGAGCGGGCCGAGGCCTGGCTGCGCCAACGGCCGGACGACCCCGAGCTGCTCGCGAGCTGCGCCCGCCTGTGCCTGCGGGCGGAGTTGTTCGGCAAGGCGCGCAGTTACCTCGAGGCGAGCCTCGCGCGACGGCCCAACTCCGAGAACAGCCTGATCCTCGCGGACCTGCTCGAGCAGATGGGTGAGCATGAGGCCGCGACACGCTGCCTGCGCGAGTCCGTCACGCGCTCGGTCGGGCGGCGCCCGAACCTGCCGCGCGTGCGTCTGCGGCGCTATTGAGGCGCCCGGAACCCGGACGGGGAGTGGCTCGTCAGACCTGGTTTGCGCCGGTGCCCGCGAGCTTCGCGAGCGTGTCGGGCGCGTAGTCGAACGAGTCGAAGAAGAGCTGCTCGCGGGGCAGGCCGCGCTCGACGAAGCCGGTGCGGATGGCCTCGATCAGCCCGGGCGGGCCGCTCGCATAGACGTCGAAGCCGGCGAGGTCTGCAAATTCGGCGAGCACCGCCTCGTGCACCAGCCCACGGCGTCCGCTCCACGGCGCATCCGCCGACGGCTCCCCCGACAGCACGGCGCGGTACTGGAAGCCCGGGCGCTCGCGGGCGACTCGCTCGAGCCAGTCGTGCTCGTACAAGCCGCTCGCCTCGGCGGCGCCCCAGTACAGCGTGACGGGCCGGCGGTCGCCGGTGGCCATCAGCTGGCGCAGCATGGCGCGCAGCGGAGCGTAGCCCGTCCCGCCGCCCACCATGAGCGCCGGGCGCGGCGATTCGCTGCGCAGCCAGAACTGGCCGAGCGGACCCTCGATGCGCAGCAGCGTGCCGGCCTGCATGCGCTCGAAGAGCTGTGCGGTGAAGCCGCTCTTCGAGGCACGGCGCACGTGCAGCTCGACCAGCCGGCCGTCCGACGGGGCGCTCGCGATCGAGAAACTGCGACGGCGGCCCTCGGAGAGCATCACGTCGAGGTACTGCCCCGGGCGGTAGTGGAACTCCTCCACCGCGGGCAGGCGCAGGAACACGGCCATGACGTCGGGGGCAAGAAGGTCCATGCGCTCGATGCGGCAGGGCAGGCTCTTCACCTCGACGTCGGGCGCCGGGCGCACCTCGCGGGTCTCGACGCGCAGGTCGGTCAGGGCCCGCGCCTGGCACAGCAGGGCGTAACCCTCGCGCGCCTCCTCGTCGGTCAGGCCTGGCGGTCGCGGCCCCGGGTAGGCGAACTCGCCCTCGAGCACGCGCGCGCGACACGAGGCGCAGTGCCCGCCCTTGCAGCTGTGAGGCAGGTTGAGGCCGGCGCGCAGCGCGGCCGCGAGCACCGGTTCGCCGTTGTCGGCAGTGAAAGTCCGGCCGGTCGGCACGAGCGTGATCAGGGGCATGGCGAGAGGATGCCACGAGGCGGGGATGCGCCGGGTGTGCCGCTCCGTTCGCGTATCCTCGGCCAATGGATCGAAACTGCCTGATCGTCGGTTGCGGCTACACCGGCCTGCGCCTTGCAAGGCGTCTGCGGCCCGCCTGGCGCGTCGCGGCGCTGGTGCGGTCGGACGAAGCGGCCGCGCGGCTCGAGGCCGAGGGGCTGGCCACGCTGCAGGCCGACCTCGACTCGCCCGTCGGCCCGCACGCCCGGGCGGCACTCGAGGCGGCGACGGATGGCGCCGCGATCGCCTATCTCGCGCCGCCGCCGGACTCCGGCGAGGACGATCCGCGGCTCGGGCGCTTCCTCGAGGCGCTGGGAAGCGCGCGGCCGCTGGCGTTCCTGTACATGAGCACCACCGGCGTCTACGGCGACACCGGCGGGGCCGTGGTGACCGAGGCGAGCCCGGTCGCACCGGCCAACGACCGCTCGCGTCGCCGCGTGGCCGCGGAGGCCGCCGCCACGGCGTGGTGCGAGAAGCACGGCGTGCGCGCGGTCGTGCTGCGCGTGCCCGGCATCTACGGGCCGCACCGGCTGCCGCTCGAGCGGCTGCGGCGCGGCGAGCCCGCGCTGCGCCCCGGGGACGCGGGGCCAGGCAACCGCATCCACGTGGACGACCTCGTGACGGCCTGCGTCGCGGCGCTGGAGCGCACGGTGCGGGGCGTGTTCAACGTCACCGACGGCAATCCCGCGAGCACCACCGAGTACCTCACGCGCACGGCGGACCTCGCCGGCCTGCCGCAACCGCCGCTGGTGGCGCTCGCCGACGCACCCGGGCGCATCAGCCCGGGGATGCTGGCGTTCCTCGTGGAGTCGCGGCGCGTGGACAGCCGGCGCATGCGCGAGGAACTCGACGTCGTGCCGCGCTACCAGCGCCTCGAGGACGGCATCGCGGCCAGCCTCGCCGGGATGCGCGCGCCGGAGGGCTGAGCCCCCCCTTTGGGCTATGCTCTCGCCATGCGGCTCGCCTTCACCAAGATGCATGGACTAGGCAACGACTTCATCGTCTTCGACGCGCTGGACCCGGCCCGCCTGCCCTCGCCCGCCGCGCTGCGCCGCCTCGCCGACCGCCGCACCGGCATCGGCTTCGACCAGGCGCTCGTGCTCGCGCCGCCGCGCCGCGCCGGCACCGACGTCTACTACCGGATCTTCAACGCCGACGGCTCGGAGGTCGAGCAGTGCGGCAACGGCGCTCGCTGCATCGCGCGACTGGTCGCGAGCCGCGGCAGCGAGCGCGACCGCCCGCTGGTGCTCGACAGTCCCGGCGGCCTCGTGAATGCGCGGCTCCGTGCCGACGGGCTCGTCGCCGTCGCGATGGGCGTGCCCGACTTCGACCCGCGCTCGCTGCCGTTCGAGGCCGACGTCGAAGCGCCGAGCTACCGCATCGAGCTGCCCACGGGGCCCGTCGAGTTCGGCGCGGTCTCGATCGGCAATCCGCACGCCGTGATCCGCGTGCGCTCGGTGGCCGATGCGCCGGTGGACACCGTCGGACCCGCCATGGAGAATCACGCGCGCTTTCCGCGCCGGGTCAACGTGGGGTTCCTCGAGATCGTCGCGCCGGACCACGTGCGCCTGCGGGTGTTCGAGCGCGGCGCCGGCGAAACGCAGGCCTGCGGTACCGGCGCCTGCGCCGCCCTCGCTGTGGGTCGTCGCCACGGCCCGCTCGCCGAGGAAGTGCGCGTGGACCTGCCTGGCGGCCGGCTGATCGTGCAGTGGCCAGGGCCCGGCGAGCCGATCTGGCTCACCGGTCCGGCGGAAACGGCCTTCGAGGGCCACGTGGACCTGCCAGACGCTCCAGTACCAGACGCTCCAGGGAGAGCAGCATGAGCAAGCAGTCGTTGCGCGACGTCGAGCCGGACCGCCTCGCCGAGGAGCAGGTCGTCGAGCACCTCACGGCGCACCCGGAGTTCTTCGAGCGCCACCCGGCGGTGCTGGCGCGGCTCAACCTTCCGCACCAGCGCGGCAGCGCGGCGGTCTCGCTGGTCGAGCGGCAGATGCTGGTGCTGCGCGAGCGGCACGCCACGCTCGAGCAGAAGCTGCACGAGCTGATCGAGAACGGCCGGACCAACGACACCATCGCCGAGCGCATGCACCGCCTCACGCGGCGCCTGCTGCGGGCGGGCGACGCCACGTCGGTGCTCGCCGCGCTCGAGACCTCGCTGCGCGAGGATTTCGGCGCGTCGCGCTGGGTGACGCTGCTCACAGATCCGTCGCTTGCGGCGCTCGCCGGCCAGCCCGGCACCCACGTCCGCCATGTCCCGCGTGGCAGCGCGGACCTCAAGGTGTTCGAGACGTTCTTCGAGTCGGCACGGCCGCGCAGCGGCCAGATCCGCGAGGCGCAGCGCGAGTTCCTGTTCGGCCCCGACGGCCGACAGCTCGGCTCGGCCGCCCTGATCCCGCTCGGCGAGCGCGCCGCGCTCGGCCTGATCGCGGTCGCCAGCCACGACACCGAGCGCTTCCTGCCCACCATGAGCACGGACTTCCTGGTCCGCATCGGCGAGCTCGTCACCGAGGCCCTGACCGCCCGCGGCGCATGAGCGAGGCGCTCGCCGATGGCGTGGATCGCTTCCTCGCCAACCTGCGCCACGAGCGCCGGCTCTCGCCGCACACCTCGAGCGGCTATGGCCGCGACCTCGCGGCCCTGCTCGACTACTGCGAGGCGCAAGGCGTCGGGAGCTGGGTCGAGCTCGATTCGCAGCACGTGCGCAGCTTCGCCGCGCAGTGCCACCGCCGCGGCCTGGCGCCGCGCAGCATCCAGCGTCGACTCTCGGCCGTGCGCAGCCTGTGCCGCTACCTGATCCGCGAGGGCGAGTTGCGCCACGACCCGGCGGCGGGCGTGCAGGCGCCGAAGATCGGCAAGCGCCTGCCGGCGACGCTCGACGCCGATGCCATGGCGCGGCTGCTCGCCTTCCGCGGCGACGACCGGCTCGGCGTGCGCGACAAGGCGATCATGGAGCTGCTCTATTCCTCGGGCCTGCGCCTGTCCGAGCTGCTCGGCCTCGACCTCGCCGATCTCGACCTGCGGGACCGCACGGTCCGTGTGCTGGGCAAGGGCCGCAAGACGCGCATCGTGCCGGTCGGCCGGCACGCGATCGAGGCGCTGGGGCGCTGGATGCGCGAGCGTGCGGCACTGGCGGCCATCGACGAGCGGGCGGTGTTCGTCGGCGTGAACGGCCGGCGGCTCGGGCCGCGCATCGTGCAGCGGCGCGTCGCCCGCTGGGCCCGGCTTCAGGGGCTGCCGGAGCACGTGCATCCGCACCTGTTCCGCCACTCATTCGCCTCGCACCTGCTCGAGTCCTCGGGCGACCTGCGCGCCGTGCAGGAGCTGCTCGGGCACGCCAACATCGGCACCACGCAGATCTACACGCACCTTGATTTCCAGCATCTCGCCAAGACATACGACGCAGCCCATCCCCGGGCGCGCCGCAGGAGATCCCCGGATGGCGACGTTTGACCCCCACGGGACGACCATTCTCTGCGTGCGCCGCGACGGGCAGGTCGCCATGGGCGGCGACGGGCAGGTCACGCTCGGCAACACCGTCATGAAGGGCAACGCGCGCAAGGTGCGGCGCCTGCACGAGGGCCGCGTGCTCGCCGGCTTCGCGGGCGGCACCGCGGACGCGTTCACCCTGTTCGAACGCTTCGAGGCCAAGCTTCAGCAGTACGGCAACCTGATGCGCGCGGCGATCGAGCTCGCCAAGGACTGGCGCACCGACCGCAGCCTGCGCCGGCTCGAGGCGCTGCTGTGCGTGGCGGACGCCACGCACTCGCTCGTGATCTCCGGCAACGGCGACGTGATCGAGCCCGAGAACGACCTGATGGCCGTGGGCTCGGGCGGCGCCTTCGCGCAGGCCGCGGCCACCGCACTGCTGCGGCACACGCCCATGGACGCGCGCGCCGTCGTCGAGGCCTCGCTCGGCATCGCGGCCGACATCTGCATCTACACCAACCGCAACACCACCATCGAGGTGCTCGGCTGATGTCCGCCATGACTCCGCGCGAGATCGTCCAGGAGCTCGACAAGCACATCGTCGGCCAGGGCGCGGCGAAGCGCGCCGTGGCGATCGCGCTCCGGAACCGCTGGCGGCGCATGCAGGTGGACGAGGGGCTGCGCGCCGAGATCACGCCCAAGAACATCCTGATGATCGGGCCCACCGGCGTCGGCAAGACGGAGATCGCGCGGCGCCTGGCGCGGCTCGCCAGCGCGCCGTTCATCAAGGTCGAGGCGACCAAGTTCACCGAGGTCGGCTACGTGGGCCGCGAGGTCGACTCGATCATCAAGGACCTCGTCGACGTGTCGATGAAGCTGACGCGCGAAGCGGAGACCGACAAGGTGCGCCACCGCGCCATGGACGCCGCCGAGGAGCGCATCCTCGACGCGCTGCTGCCGCGGCCGCGGCCGGTGGGCTTCAGCGCCGAGCCCGAGCCGCCGCGCGACGGCGACACCCGCCAGCGCTTCCGCAAGATGCTGCGCGAGGGCGATCTCGACGAGCGCGAGATCGAGGTCGAGGTGCGCGCCGTCCCCGCGGGCGTCGAGATCATGGCACCGCCCGGCATGGAGGAGCTCTCCCAGCAGTTGCAGGGCATGTTCCAGAGCCTCGGCGGGCAGCGCTCGAAGCCGCGCCGCCTGCCGGTGCGCGAGGCCTTCAAGCTGCTCACCGAGGAGGAAGCCGCCAAGCTCGTCAACGAGGACGAACTCAAGGCACAGGCACTCAGGAACGCCGAGCAGAACGGCATCGTGTTCCTCGACGAAATCGACAAGATAGCGCGCCGGCAGGAGACCTCCGGGGTCGACGTCTCGCGCGAGGGCGTGCAGCGCGACCTGCTGCCGCTGGTGGAGGGCTGCACCGTCAGCACCAAGTACGGCATGGTGAAGACCGACCACGTGCTGTTCATCGCCTCGGGCGCCTTCCACATGTCGAAGCCCTCCGACCTCATCCCCGAGCTGCAGGGACGGCTGCCCATCCGCGTCGAGCTCGAGGCGCTCGGGGTCGAGGACTTCGTGCGCATCCTCACCGAGCCCGACGCCTCGCTCTGCACGCAGTACGCGGCGCTGCTCGCCACCGAGGGCGTGCGGCTCGAGTTCGATCCCTCGGGCGTGCGGCGCATCGCCGAAGTCGCATTCGACGTGAACTCGCGCACCGAGAACATCGGCGCGCGGCGCCTGCACACCGTGATGGAGCGGCTGCTCGAGGCGATCTCGTTCGAGGCTTCGGACCGCGGCGGCTCCAGTCTCACGGTGGACGCGGCTTACGTGGACCGGCACGTCGGCGAGCTGGCGCGCGACCAGGACCTCGCCCGCTACATCCTGTGAATCCCTTGAGCACCGCCGTTGCGTTGCCGGGCGCGTGTCGCGGGCGCGTGGTCGTCGCGGCGCGGCGCCGCAGGAGCGCTCCGTGATCCCGACGGAGATCAGGCTGCGCACCAAGTCGCGCGTGCTCGAGGTCGCCTTCGACGACGGCTCGCGCTTCGAGCTGGCCTTCGAGTACCTGCGCGTGTTCTCGCCCTCGGCTGAGGTGCGCGGTCACGGCCCGGGCCAGGAAACGCTGCAGCTCGGCAAGCACGACGTGACGATCAAGGCGGTCGAGCCGGTGGGCAATTACGCCGTGAAGCTCGTGTTCGACGATGGCCACGATTC
>Ga0105103_10002127_pt1 | contig 10422 bp, 11 predicted proteins | sample PPLLaktember2015_2_FD_79107 | JGI IMG/M metagenome (GOLD analysis project Ga0105103, IMG submission 79107) | Freshwater sediment microbial communities from Prairie Pothole Lake near Jamestown, North Dakota, USA - PPLs Lake P7 Core (6) Depth... | ecosystem: Environmental > Aquatic > Freshwater >...
ATTCCGCCCAAAAGTGTTGCACTTATTCATTGTGTCGGATCGAGGAATAAAAAATACAACCCTTACTGTTCACGTGTTTGCTGTATGTATTCCCTTAAGTTTGCCCATCTTATTAAGGAAAAAGTCCCGAATGTCAATGTTTATGAATTCTATATAGATATGAGGGCTTTTGGCAAGGGCTATGAAGAATTTGCAGAACGCATAAAGCAGGAAGGGACATTCGTGGTAAGAGGACATTCAGCCTCTGTTGCGATGAAGGATGAGCATATGGTGGTCAGGGGAGAAGATATTTTCAACGACAGGCTGGTTGAATTTCATGTTGATATGGTAGTCCTGGCTGTCGGACTTGTGCCCTCCCATGGAACTGAGGAGATAAGCAGGATCCTGGGGGTGCAGAGAGATTCCGATGGCTGGTTTTCAGAGCTTGATTATAACGGCAGCCCCACCGATACCGACAAGGGAGGTATATATGTGGCGGGCATGTGTCAGGCTCCCAAAGATATCCCTGATACTGTAGCACAGGCCTCGGCAGTGGCGGCCGGGGTACTGGGGAGCTTTACAAGCGGGAAAGGAATTGGCCATATGAGCAGCCTTTCTCTCAGCGAAATTGAAAGCAGAGCAAAAAAAATTCATGCAATATAAGTAGTTAAATATGGCTATCAGAGTTAATCCGACTTTTATAGATGAACTGGACCGTTTTGGTGCCGAAGATGTTCAGCTATGTTATCAGTGCGGTGATTGCTCAACTGTTTGTCCGCATGCTGATGATGTGTATAAATTCCCCCGCAAGTCAATGCGATCCCTGCAAATGGGACTGGAACAGAAAATCGAAACCTCACTCGAACCATGGCTTTGCTATTACTGTGGCCAGTGCTCAACCCAATGTCCCAGGGAGGCAGATCCCGGTGAAACGATGATGAGCTTGCGGCGATGGCTTATTTCCCGTTACGACTTCACGGGAATAGCCCGTAAGTTCTTTAAATCAAGGCTGACAGAAGTATTGACCATTATCACTGTTGCTTTGCTTACCGGGGTATTTCTGGTATACTATGGATTTTCAGGAGGAAGTATAAGTATCTATGATGGTGAAGGGGCATTTTTACCCAGCCGGTTTATTCACAAATTTGATCTCACAATAGGATCAATCCTCCTGATTTTTTTGCTGGCCAATGCGTTTCATATGTGGTATCTGATAATGGTAAAGGGGACTAATTTTTATGTCCCCTGGTGGTCATATATAAAGCAATTCTACCAGCTTCCATGGCATTTTTTCACACAGAAACGTTATTCGGAATGTGAAAAAAAGCAGGAACATCCCTTCTTCATGCCATGGTTCATTCATCTGGGGCTTATGCTGGGCTATGTTACAATGCTTGTGCTTGTAATGGTTTTTATTGAGCAATTGCAGTCAGGCCCTGATATCAGATGGTCAGTGCATATTTTCGGCTATCTAGCAACAATAGGATTGGTTACAGGTACTGTCTATTTTATAAGGAACCGGTTAAAGAAAAACTATGTGCAGTATAAAAAGTCACATGGAACCGACTGGGTTTTTGTGATTCTTTTATCCATTATTGTCGTGACTGGAATTATACAGCATATTTTTCATCGTACCGGTTTCAATGAACTGGCGAATATTACATATGTAATTCATTTGATGGCTGTAGTGCCCTGGCTGCTCAGGATGCCTTTCAGTAAATGGGCTCACCTTGTTTATCGTCCGCTGGCAATGTATTTTGCAGAAATCCGCAGGGATGCATTATCCAGACAGGAAGAGATAATTCAATCAGTTCCGGTCTTAATCAAGTAATATATTGGATCTATGAAAAACTGCAGAATAGGGGTCTATATTTGCATGTGTGGAACAAACATCGCAAAGATAGTTGATGTAGAAGCCGTTGCGAAATATGTTTCCGGTATTCCGGATGTTGTTTTGGCAAAGACATATAAATATATGTGTTCCAACCCCGGACAGGAGATGATTATTCAGGATATCAGGGAGAATCATCTCAACAGGGTAGTAGTGGCTGCCTGCAGTCCGAATATGCATGAACGTACGTTCCGTAATGCTCTCAGATCTGCCGGGCTCAATCAGTATTTATTTGAAATGGCCAACATCCGTGAACAATGCAGCTGGGTTCACAAAGATCCGGAAGAGGCTACTGAAAAAGCCAAAGCCCTTGTTTATGCAGCCATTTCCCGTGTTGCATTCCATGAGGAGCTTGAAAGCATGTCGGTTAACATGTGTCCAAATGTACTTGTGTTAGGAGGAGGAATTGCGGGCATGACTGCTGCGCTGGAGCTTGCCGATGCAGGGAATTCGGTTCATCTCGTAGAAAAAGATAATCATCTTGGCGGCAATCTTGCCAGGGTCGATCTTACAGCTCCCTATCTGTATTCAGCCCGGGACCTTCTTACCGAGAAGATCACCCGAATTATGAACCATAAACAGGTACATGTGTATTTTGAATCCCGACTGACAGAGTTGACCGGATTTATCGGGAATTTCAAGGCAAAAATCCAAACATTAAACGGGAAACCCGGAAAAGTTAATAAACCGGTTGAAGTCGATATAGGTAATGTAATTGTATGTACAGGATTCAAGGAATTTGATGCCTCGAGAATTGTCCACTACGGGTATGGCAAACTGCCAAATGTTATTACCTCTTTTGAACTTGAAAAGATGATCCGGGCCGGACGAATTGAAACAAAAGAAGGTAAAATACCCAGATATGTTGCCATTATACACTGTGTTGGCAGCCGTAGTCAGGAATTTCACACCTACTGCTCAAGGGTTTGCTGCATGACAGCGTTAAAATATGCACATGAGATCAAATCGGCCAATCCGGAATGTTATATCTCAGACATCTACATTGATATGCATGCGTTTGGAAAAGGGCATGAAGATTTCTACCGGCGATCATCAGAAGCAAAAACACTTTTCCTGATGTATGAAAAGGAGGACAGACCGGTAATCCATAAAGCTTCACCAAAGGATGACTGTGAAATGCTGATTGAAGTGAATGAAAAGCTGTCAGGAGAACTTATTGAAATTCCGGCCGACCTTGTAGTCCTGATGGTTGGAATGGAGGCTCGCGAAGATTCGCATGAAATTGCACGTATTGTAAATATAAGCCAGGATAAACACGGATGGTTTATAGAAAGCCATCCAAAACTTGAACCTGTGGCTACAACAACTGACGGAATTTTCATTGCAGGAACATGTGTTGCTCCCAAAGATATTCCTGATTCTGTTGCACAGGCTCGGGCTGCTGCTGCAAGAGTTCTCGCAAGAATATCTAAGGGAAAGATCGAGGTTGATGCACTTTACTCTGAAGTGATGGAGGATAAATGCTCGGGTTGCAGATTCTGCAACCAGCTATGTCCGTATAGTGCAATTGAATTCGATGAAATAAATAAACACAGCCACATAATAAGTGCTTTATGCAAGGGCTGTGGTGTTTGTGTCGCGGCATGCCCGTCGGCTGCAATAATAGGCCGGCATTTTACCGATCAACAGGTTCTGGCACAGGTTGAAGGGTTGTTTGAGGTTTAATTTTCAACTTTCTTGAAAAACAGACATTCTGATTCAAATCCGGAATCCAATGGATGAGAAACTGGTTCCTGCCCATATTCATTTCACAAAATGGTTCATAAGGATCAGATGGATTGCAGTTGGAGTCCTGATCACCTCCACCTATGTTGTCAAATACCTGCTTCATATATCGGTGCAGGATAAATCAATTTTTATACTTGCAGCACTTCTATTGCTCTTAAATGTGTTTCACAGGATTATCCTTAAGCAATTAAAAAAAAACAGAGGCAGCCGGGCAATCCAGAAAATAAAACAGGAGATCCATTTTCAGATAGTCACCGACCTTATTATCCTGACTCTTATTCTTCATTTTTCAGGAGGGATAGAGAATCCAATTATCATTTTCTATTTTTTCCATATGATTATTGCGAGTTCTATCTTTTCAACACTTCAAAGCTATGTCTATGCCCTTTTCACAATGCTCCTGGCAGCTTCACTGGCTATTCTTGAGTGTTATTCAATAGTGCCTCACTTTCCTCTTGAAGGTTTTGTACCACACGACCTTTACAGAAATGTATTCTATGTTTTCGGTTCGGGAGTAGTCTTTGCCATTACATCAATTCTTATCGTTTTCCTCTCCCACATGATTATTTACAGGTCAATAAAAACTGAGGCAACTTACGTAAGAACAAACTTTGAGCTCGAAAACAAGGATAAGCTTAAAAATGAATATGTATTGAGAGTAACCCATGACATCAAAGGACATGTTGCGGCAATATTAAGCTGCATCGATGTCATACGGTCGGGAATTGCTGGCCCTCTTACTGATGTGCAGAAAGAATTTTCAGACCGGATTTACGAACGTACTGAGTTGCTCTCAACATTCATTAAAAATCTTCTTAACCTGACAAGGAAACGACTGAAACACGACAGTGAATTCGAAGAATTCTTACTGAAAGATATTATTGATAAAGTTGTTCTTACAGTTCAGACCCTTGCAAAGGACAAATCAATTGATTTCAACTTTTCTTTTGACAACTCTGTCCAGGTTATCACTGGGAATCCGTTTACAATCGAAGAATTATATTCCAACCTGTTGTTAAATGCAGTTAAATATACTCCGCCAAAAGGGCGTATCTCATTAACTGTAAGGAGCCAACAGGATCAAATTATAAGTGAGATTTCCGACTCGGGGATAGGGATCCCGAAGGAAGAATTATCTAAGGTTTTTGATGAATTTTACAGGGCCTCAAATGTTCCGAAAGACATAAAAACAGGATCTGGCTTAGGTCTGTCAATCGCAAAACAAATAGTCGACAATCATAAGGGAAAGATCCAGGTCAGCAGTGAACCCGGTGTCTGGACTAAATTTACAATTATACTGCCTAAAAATCCTCCGATTATTCCCTGATCTGTCAAAGGAAGATGGGCGTCATATGATTTGTACTTTCAAAGCCCGGTGCCGCTCAACCTATGGCGCCCTTCGGTTCAATCCTGCTTTTTTATCCCTTTTTTCGGGTGCTCAGACCAAACAGCATGTAAAGAGGACAGGTGCCGATCAGGCTTGTCACAACCAGGATACCGGCAAGTATCAAAAGTATTACTGCCAGGGTACCAGTTACTACATGTGTAAACCAGAGGACCAGAATAATTGCTGTAACCACAATCCTGATCACCTTGTCGACCGTTCCCACGTTCTTTTTCATTCCAGTTATGTTTGAAGGTTTAATAATTTTTGAAAGTTAACAAATTATAATTGTTATTGTTTATTATTGCCTGTACATTGTTAATGCCGGTGTTGAAGGAATAGTAACAAAATTGCATTTTACCGAAATCTGCAGATGGACTATTTCACCGGCATTCACCACGGAATAAATGACGGACAGCGAAATAATAAAACTGGTTCTTCGGGGAGAGAAGGAAAAGTTCCGGATGCTGGTGGAACAAAATCAGCAGATGGTCTTCAGAACCTGCATGGGGTTTTTACACAATAAGGACGATGCTGATGATCTGACCCAGGATATCTTTATTCAGGCATATCAGTCTTTATCACGTTTTAAAGGTGAAGCAGCCTTTTCTACCTGGCTTTACAGAATTGCCGTTAACGCTTCACTGAATAAAGTCAGGAAATCATCGAAGAATCTCATCCTTCAACGTATCGATGCATTTTTTGGGACAGGAAAGTCCGGAGAAGCACCATTTTTACCGTCAGATGCTGAAGATCCCGAAAATATATTAATCAGACAGGAACATGTTGAATGGGTCAGGAGGGCGCTTGACTCCCTGCCTGAAAATCAGCGCACTGCTATTGTACTAAGCAAATATGATGACCTGTCGCAGAAGGAAATCGCAGAAATAATGAAAACCTCCCAGGGAGCGGTAGAGGCGCTTTTGCAGCGTGCAAAAAAAAATCTTCGTGAAAAATTATCTGCTCATGGAAAAAATAAATGAAAATCACCGCAGGAAAAAATCAAGTTTTGTTTCTAACCATAAAAATCACTAAAATGAATTGTCAGTTATGTCAGAAGGAATTGGATGCCTGGCGCGATGGGAAATTACCAGGCGAAAGGAAGATTCAGGTTGAGTCGCACCTGAAGGAATGCGAAACATGTTCCGGTAACTACCGGCTGCAGCTTCTTGCAGACAAGGTTATTGACCGGGAAAAAGAGTTGCAGTCTGATCCTTTCCGTGTAACCAGGATCATGGCCGGAATTGATAACCTTGAAGGTTCCGGAAATGAGCCGGCAAATCCATTTATAAAGGTGTTGAAGCCTGTACTGGTTACAGCATCAATGGCCGCAGCAATTTTCTTCGGGATCCTGCTGGGTAATCTTTCCGGGCCTGTTACAGACAGGAATACAATCCCGGTTGAGCTTGCCCTTATTGACGATGCCTCTATTGAATCAGTCAATATCCTTTTAAACGAATAAAAGAAACCCATGAAAACTGAAAATAAAAGCGGATGGATGGTTTGGGCGATTGTAATTCTTGCTGCCATGAATATTGCAACAATAATAACTGTTTTATATAACAGGAATCAGGCCGGGAACGGAAAAGTTGTTGTTGAAGATAATCAGGCTGAGTCAGAGAACACTTCAATTAGATACAGCGGACGATGGTTTCGCGATCAGTTGAATTTCAGCAGTGAGCAGATGGCAAGGTTTGCTGAATTCAATCCGGGTTTCAGGGGAAAGGTGAGGAATATCAATATGGATCTGAATCTCCTCAGACAAAAGATGCTTTCTGAAATGGGTGCAGAGAAATGTGATACAATCAGGCTCAACATTCTGTCTGATTCGATTGGAATCCTGCATTCAAATCTTAAAAAAGCAACCTATAAATATTATTTCGATATAAAAAATATCTGCGACAGGCAGCAACAGGAAAAGCTCGGACAATTGTTCGGCGGAATGTTTGCAGGCGACGGCCGGATGGGACAATATGGAAAAGGAGGCCAGCAAGGCAGACGTCGCGGCAGGCCATTCAATAATTGATGAATTTTTTAACTTAAAATTTTTATGGAAATGAAAACAAAACTTTTGATTACAGGACTGGCCTTTATGGCTATGACGACACTGGTAAGCGCTCAGAACAGGGGTGCAGGACAAAGACAGATGAATGGTACAGGACAGGGCGCTACTTTTGTGGATGCGAATAAAGATGGCGTCTGCGATAATTTTGGAAACGCAGCGTTAAATAACAGAATTGGCCGGAGACAGGCAAATGCCACAGAGGGAAACAGAAGAGGTATGGCTGCAGGTCAGGGCAGGGGAACTGCTAATGGTCAGGGCCGGGGTATGGGACCCGGACAGGGCCAGGGAACCGGACAGGGTGGAAAAAACTTTGTTGACGCCGATAAAAACGGGATATGTGACTCGTATGAAACAGCATCGAAAAAATAAATATTATAATTCATAAAATAATGGAAACAAAATTTAAAAGAATAATGACAACAGGCTTTATTGTGAGCCTGTTTATCGGACTGGGGGCATGCGCCAAAGACAGCAGCAACTCTGAAGAATCCGGCTTTGAAAATATTCTTGAGGTTGGAGCAGATGGAACAACAATATTGCATCAGGCTAAACTGGGATATGCTCTATCGGAGAATCTTTCATTCAGTGAAACTGAACTGGATATTCTGCTACACATGAAAGAAGAAGAAAAACTTGCAAGAGATGTATATACAGCACTTTATGTAAAATGGGGTATAAGAATTTTCTCAAATATTTCAAGAGCTGAAGATAATCATATGAATGCTGCGATTATGCTTCTTCAGAACTATGGTGAGGAGTACACGGGGGAAGGTGAACCGGGCAAATTTTCAAATTCAGCTTTTCAGGAATTGTACGGGCAGCTTACAGCGAAAGGCTTTGAATCGCTTGAGGAAGCATATAAAACAGGGGCTCTGATAGAAGATATGGATATCAAGGACCTGAAGGAGTCCATTGATAAAGTAGCGAATGAAAACATTAAAATGGTTTTCGAAAACCTTCTTAAAGGTTCCCGCAACCATCTGAGGGCTTTTAATCGTCAGATCGTTAAGATTGGTCTGACCTATTCTCCTGTTTACATAACCCAGGAAGAATTTGATCAGATAATAAACTCCCCGAATGAAACCGGGAACGGTTCCCAGCAAAACGGAAATGGCCGGAATGGAAAACGAAACAGGAACGGCTGGTGAAAAAACACTCATAAAAAAGAGGGTGTCTTTTTGAGACACCCTCTTTTTTTGTCTAATAATATTTCTACCTTCTGCCTGAACCAGCTCCTTTATTCATTCTCATGCTGCTTCTCTGTGAGGCGTTCATTCCGGCAGCACTGTTCCTGGCTGCTGAACGTACCTGTGAGTTATTCATCTTATTGACAGCTGATGCCTGATGGGTTCTGTCCTGTGTTTTAAGCTGTGACCGGTCCTGAACTGAGGTCTTGTCCCTTACCTGGGACCTGGTCATAGTTCCTGACTGGGTTTTGGTACCGGTATTGGTTTGTGTCTGAACCTGATTCTGAACCTGGTTCTGAGTCTGGGTCTGGGTCTGATTCTGAACCTGTGTCTGGGTCTGGGCAGGAGTTTCCGTCTGATTCTGAACCTGGACCTGATTCTGGGTCTGAGTCTGATTCTGAACCTGTGTCTGATCCTGGACCTGGGTTTCGGTAGCAGTCTGAACAGTTGTCTGGTTCTGCGACTTATTCTGCGTCTGTGTCTGTTTGCCGTTCTGGGCCATCAGTCCTGCACTTATCACAAGTGCAATTGCTGTTAAAAAAATTGTCCTTTTCATTTTCTTTATTATTTAGTTGTTTATAATCAATGTGTCAAATCTAATTCCGTGAAGATGAATTTATAATGAATTTTCAGCAGAGAATGGGAAAAAATAAAGCAGATTTTCAGAAAATCCTGAAAAAGCAGCTCAGCGTAAATACAAAACCCTTTGGTCCGGGGAAATAGGGATCGGTATATGCCGGCAGAACATAGCTTGCTTCTGCTTCAATTGTCATGAAATTTGTATTAAAGGCAACAGGCAGTCCGAATTCTATTTCCACAAGATCAAACTTCTCAGACCAGGATGTAGTGATCACCGGTACCGTAGTTGTTGTTGTTGTGGTCGTTGTTGTGGTGGTACCAGTTGTAGAGGGTGTGGAGGGGCTGGTGCCTGAGCCCGTATCTGATGTGGAGCCCAATCCGGGACCTGTCGATGCACCCTGGCCTGAACCTGATGGCGATCCCTGGCCATTGCCTGAAGGAGAACCCTGACCATAGCCGGCAGATGTGCCGGTTCCGGAACCAGTTGATGATTCTGCCCCGGAGCCTGCTGACCAGGGGGTTGTGTATTGCTGTGTGGTTGTTATTATTTCAGTTCCCTCCGTTGTTTCGGATGTTAATAATGTACCGAACAGGAGATTTACATAAGGATCAAATGAAATATTTGCTTTGCCGTTAAAGAATTCACCGGTTTGAAAATATCTTGAGTTTTTTATCTGAAGGTAAGTTGAAGGTTCTTTGGAGATTATCCCTCCGAATGAGATTTTGGTATAGATCAATTTCCAGTCGACTCCCAGGGTGATGTCTCCGTATGAGAAACTATTGAAAAGAGTGTCGGTTAATTTACTGTCAACCTGATATCTGTATCCGCCTGCAGAGAAATCAAGCCATGAATTAAATACATGATTGTAGCTTAAACCTCCTATATAAAATGCAGAAATCGGATCGAACCTGGAGAGATTAACTGCTGACACGGAAGCGTACAATTTATTTTTAAATCCATATGTAAGGTTTGCATAGCCATAAGGCTGATCCTGCGACATTGTTGAACCAAGATAGATCATATTGCTTCCGTACCCTGCACCTGTGAATAATGCATGCCGGTCAGCTTTGGATAATGTTTTTGACGTATCGCTTACCGGCAAGGAGACTTTTGTGCTCGTCTGTGCCTGATTGACAGATGGTAGCAAAAGCAGAACCAGAACTACAAATATGCATCCTGGTTTTGGCATTTTTAACCGCATGGTCATGTTATTGATTTGTCTTACGCTTTTGCGATCTGCTTTTCTGGACTACAAAATTATCCTGTAATGATGAAGAAAAGATGAAGAATCCCGGTAAGCTGTCAGAAACTTTCAGATCCTAACAATTTATTCTTGCTATGAAATATATAAAGACCTGTAAATGAAGTTTATAATACATGTGTACTTCTTTATTGGGGATAATCTGCTTTGAATTTTATAAAAATTAATGCGACTTTGGCAAATCTTCATAAATACTTCATTTTAACCATTGTAGTTTTGTAGCACAATCGATTTATTGACTTAAAAGGCAAAAAGATGAAAAGGACAATGTTAATGGCTGCAGTCGCACTTCTTATAAGTGCAGGTTTATCAGCCCAGAATGCAAC
>Ga0105103_10002128_pt1 | contig 10419 bp, 9 predicted proteins | sample PPLLaktember2015_2_FD_79107 | JGI IMG/M metagenome (GOLD analysis project Ga0105103, IMG submission 79107) | Freshwater sediment microbial communities from Prairie Pothole Lake near Jamestown, North Dakota, USA - PPLs Lake P7 Core (6) Depth... | ecosystem: Environmental > Aquatic > Freshwater >...
AATGCGTCCCCATTACCCAGACGATGCCGCGCTGTTCCAACCCAAAGCACCAGGCAAGGGCTCCAATTCACTGCGGCGAATAAATTCGGCCATGCGCTCAATGGCAACTCTGGCTTCGGGCAACATGCTGAAAAAAGCATGCACATGAGGCATGTCACGCCAGACTTCGAGGTAGAAGGGTACACCGGCTTCAGCGGCACGCAGGGCGCACCGCCGCGAATCGTCGAGCAGTATCTCCGTGCTTCCCACTTGCCCCATGATGGGAGGCAGGCCGTCAAAATCGGCAAAAACCGGTGATACGAGTCGATCCGCCGCTGAGGCGTCGCCGAGGTACATTTGCTGCAACTCGGATATTCTGGCGACCGGTATCACCGGGTCCCGGTGCTTGTTGATGATCCTTGATTGACCGCTGTTGGTGAGGTCTGCCAACGGTGACAAGACGATAGCGTTGGCCGGCATGGGCGTACCCTCGTCACGCAGGGCTAGCAGCGTACTGAGCACCAGCCCGCCACCGGCTGAATCGCCGGCGATCGTCAATTGCTCTGGTCTCACGCCTTGAGCCAGCAGGTCGTGGTAGGCCGCCAGGCAATCTTCCAGTCCTCCGGGAAACGGCACCTCAGGCGCCAGCCGATAGTGCACGATCAGTGCCCGTGCACCGGCTTCACGGCAGATGCGGGCGACGAATGCCCTGTGCTGTATTGCGGTGCGAAGCACGAAACCACCACCGGGGAAGTAGAGGATCGTGCGCTGGGGCCTGCGCCGACCGATTTTGACCCACTCTCCGGCATACGCTGCCTTGACCACTTCCCGTGACTGGACATCCTCGGGCAACAGCGCCTCCTGCTGCGCATCCAGTCGACCCATGATCGAACGGCCTGAATCGATACTGCCAAAGCCCAGCAAGGGTTTCATGGTCACACGGGTAAAGCCATTTAGTACGCGGGCCTGCCAGCTCGGCCCCCGGCCGAAACGACGCCGTGGCACTTTCGCCTTGCGCCGTATCAGCGCCTCATCGACCGATCTGATGCCCTGGTCAATGCGACGCAGCATGTGGTCCAGAAGCGACAGCTCTGCCGCGGCGAGGTCTACCCCGAAATCGGCCACTCGCGCCCCCAGGTGGCGGGCCAGGCGCCGATAGCGCTGCTGTACACTCATGCCGAAAATCGGGTCGTCAGTGTAGCGGGTTTGGGCACTGATCTGTTTCAGCTCCCGCTTGCCGAGCTTGCCTTTCGCCCGCGGGAAGATCTTGCTTGATTCGAAATCCATATGGTCGCGATAGCCGCTGATGTAGCGCTGCAGCGTTTGTCGCAACTGGTGTTGCTGTACCCGCCGTCCGGCGACGATGCCGCGCAACTGGCCGTACAACTGCTTGTTATACGTCTCGATTGTCCGGTGCTCACGCTCGAGGCGTTTTTGGTAGGGGAGAAAGGTCCTATCATTGCGCGCCAGGCTGGCAAACAGGAGGTCCTCACGCGGATGGTGATACTGGTCCGGGTACCGGGACAGGTAGTCGACCACGTCCAGCATCAGCGGGTAGTCGGCGATTCGACCAGGTTGGAGTTTCTCTACCTGCTGCTCCAGGATATCCAGCAGCGCATGCATATAGCTGTGCTCACTGTGCAACATGGCGACAATGTCCGGAAGTGTGCCGACCGCTTGCACAGCTTTGGCCTCCGGCCCCTGGCCGCGACAGCGATAGGCGTCGTCCTCGAACTGTAACGCCTGGTCAAGTTCGGCTGCTGCATCGGTGATGTTGCGCATAAGTGTGATTTTCTACTTCGCTACAGAAGGGGTACTGTCCGCTCTTATGCGCTGCATGCCATGATTTGGATCAGGCAGAGGACCGATAAACACCCTTTACCCACGTGGTCAACGACCCATCCCGGCTTTCAGGCCAGCCGATGCCCTTTACTCCCCAGCGCTACTACCGGGGTTGAGTCGCTCCGGCAGGGCCGGTTTGCGCAGTTGCCGGAGTTGCCGCCAGGGCTTTGCGAACGCAGCCCCCAGCCGCGCCCAGGGCAGACCCGGCAGGTAGCGCCGGGCCAGCCAGGACAGGAGCGCCAGCAGGACCAGGCCAGCCGCCGCCAGCAGCGCCTGGCGCGGCGTCACCAGCGCGGCGCCGCGACCGCCGGTAACAATGCCCGCGCCGCCGCCCACGCTTATCTCCGTGGCGGGCAGTGACAGCACCTGCAGTTCATCGCGGCTCGTATCCCACCAGAAGAAATCCGCCGCGGCCAGGCGGTACTGCCCCTGCGCCTGCACCACGTAGCTGATGCGCTGGATGCGGCTGGCCTGGCTCTGGCCGCGGTTGCTGCTGTTGTCGAGCACCGGCGGCGCCGGGTAGGCCGCTAGCCCGGGCAGGCGCTGCGCGCTGTAGGCCGGCAGCATCATGGCCAGCACATCACTGGCCTCGAAGATGATTTCCCGCTCGAAGGCGTCCCCCACCTGCAGGCCCTCCAGCGATCGGTCAAAACGCTGGCTGACGCTGAACTCGGGCGCCGCCACCCACTGCGGCACAGCGGCCAGCGCGGGCGGGAGGGTAACCGTGAAGCTGACCGGGGGGCTCACCAGGGTACCCTCCACATCACCGGCCTCCCCGGCGTTGACTTGCACCCGCACGCTCAGCGGCGGGATCGTGAACTCTCCCGCCCGTTGCGGATAGACGTCCAGTACCCAACGCTGCAGCACCCAGCTCTGGTCGCCGCGGCGCTCACTGGCGTTGCTGGCAAATTGCTCGGTTTGCAGAATCACCAGGCCCGGCACCTCGGGCAGCTGGATGCGGCTGCCACCGCTGAACCAGCGGTCGGTGGCGAGGGTGATCTGCAGGGTCAGTTTGCGGCCCGGCACGAGCGTGCCGGCAGTGGCCAGTTCGGCATCGATTTCAAGCTGGCCCGCCGCGAGCAGCTCCTGCAGTGTCAGCTCGGCGGTGTGACCGCCAGCTGAGCCCGCCAGCAGCAGGGCGAGCAACAGGCCGTACAGCGGGGCAGCCAACGGTGAACGCGGCAGCGTCATCGAGGTTCCTCCTCGCGCTGCAGTTGCATGCCGAACTTGATGGCGAGGAAATTGGACGGATCCTGCTGCACGCTGCGCAACCACATCTCGCCGGTGGCGGGGTCCTCCAGGATTTGCTCGGCGGTCAGCTTTACTGTCTTCGCCTGTTCCCAGCTGAGTTCCTCGGCTCCCTCGGCGGGAATCGCATCGTCGGTGCCGAGCTCCTTGTCCTCGCCGCTCACCCCGGGCTCCGCCTGCTGGGACTCGCTGAGCCGGTTGATCTCGTCTATCAGCTCCTGCACCCGCTGGCGGTTGTGGCGCGCGCCGGGGTAATCCGGGTTGCGCGCCAGCAGGCGATCGTAGCGATTGACCGCCCGCACATAGTCGCGAGCGTGGGCCCGGGCGTTGGCCTCGTTGAACAGGGCGTCATCGCTGTCGCTGCGGGAAAAATACTCCGCCGCAAGCAGGAAGTCCTCGGCGTAGTAATAGCCCAGCCCTTTCCACATCGGCTCCTCGAAGCGGGCCGCCGCGGCCCGGTACTCACCGGCCTGCAACAGCAGGCGACCCTGCTGGTCACCGCTCAGCCACAGGTCCGCAAACCACTGTAGCGAATTGCGCAGGCCGCCGGCGGCGCGTTCCCCGGCAACAGTCTGTCCGGCGGGTGCCTGTGCCTGCGCCGGGCCGGGGCCGCCCGCCAGCAGCAGCGGCAGCAGCAGCCAGGCCCAGGTCAGGGTCCAGCCCCGGCGGAACCACAGCAGGAACAGCGCCATGGCCGGGAAAACCAGCGGGTAGCCGCTGTCCAGCCAGGGCAGGGCGCTGTCCTCGATTACCACAAAGTGACTGTCGATCCGGCGGTTCAGTGCGCGCACGTCGCTGTCATCGACGGTCAGGTCCAGGTAGCTGCCGCCGGTGGCGCTGGCCAGCTGCTCCAGGGCGCGGCGCTCCAGCGGCGCCAGGCCCTTCTCCTGCGCCTCGGTGCCCACCCCGAGGATAAGCAGCTGGTCCCCGGAGGCTGCAAAGTGGCTCTCGAAGGCACTGGCGCTGCCGGACCCGAGGCCGTCGCTGAACAACACCACGGTGGCCGGGGCGGAAGAGTCCCGCAGCACGTCCGCCACCAGGGGCAGGCTGTACTCGGGGAACTTGCCGGCCCGGGGCATGATGTCCGGGGTGACCGCGGCCAGGTACTGCTTGAGGATGTCCTGGTCAGCGGTGAGCGACAGGACGGTGTGGGCGCTGCCGGCGTAGACGATGAGCGCCGCCTTCCTGTCGGGGCGCAGGGCCAGCAGCTCGCCTATTTTCTGCTGCGCCCGCTGCAGGCGGCTGGGCTGGATGTCCGTCTGCTGCATCGAGTCGGACACATCCAGCAGGATCACCAGGGCGGCCTCGTCCTGGCTCAGGGGCGAGGGCTGCTGGCGCCAGCTCGGCCCCATCAACACCAGCAGCAGCAACAGCGTGAAGACCCTGGTGACGTTGACGGGATTGAACCAGCGCCGCTCGAATCGCTGCAGGCGCAGGTGCTCCAGCAGGTGGGGCGCGATGATGCCGCCGAAGCTGTCGCGGCTGGCCTTGCGCCGGTGCTGGACCAGGGTGATCAGCAACCAGGGAATAATCACCAGCGCCCAGGCGGGGCGCAGGAAGTGGAAGTGTTCGAGGGCGGCGAACTCAAGCGGCACGGGTGGCCCCCAGGCGGCGCCAGGTCTGCCAGGCGCCGAAGCCGTGGTAGCACAGGTAGAGGCCCAGTGCCACGCCAACCGGCACCCAGTGCAGGCTCTGGCGGGGGCGGAAGCTGATGGTCTCGTACAGCTCCGGCTCGAGCTCGCCGATGGCCTCGTAAGCCCGGGTCAGCTCCTGCTGGTCCAGTGCCTGGAAGTAGCGCCCGCCGGTCAGCTCGGATACCCGCTGCAGGGTAGCGGTGTCCAGCGCCTCCTCGCCCACCGTGGCGGGATCGCCCATGGCGATCGTGTAGATGCGGATGCCATGGCTGGCGGCAACCCGCGCGGCATCCACCGGGGGTACCATGCTGCCGGTATCGTTGCCGTCGGTGAGGATGATCAGCACCCGGTTGTCGGAATCGCTGTCGCGGAACAGCTTGATCGCCAGGCCAATGGCGTCGCCAAAGGCGGTGCTCTGGCCCGCCATGCCGATGTCCGTTTCGCCCAGCAGTTGCGCCCACACCTGGTGATCGTCGGTGAACGGGCTCTGCAGGTAGGGCGCGTTGCCGAAAACGATCAGGCCCAGGCGGTCCGAGGCGCGCTGGGCCGCCAACCTTGCCAGCACGTACTTCACGGCCTCCAGGCGGTTCGCGCTGCTGCCGTCGGGCAGGGTGAAGTCGGTGGCCTGCATGGAGCCGGACAAATCGACGGCGATCATCAGGTCGCGCCCTGATTTGCGCTGCTCCACGGGCGGCCCCACCCACTCGGGTTTCGCCGCCGCCAGTACCAGGCACAGCCACATGAAGCCCACCAGGAACTGCTGGGCGCGATCCCGGCGCAGCACCATGGCGCCGGTCTCGGGGCGCTGCTCACTGAGTTCCACCAGTTTGTCGAAGAAGGGCACGCGGATCGAATCGCGGCTCTCCTTGTAGGCGGGCAGCAGGCGCATCAGCAGGGGCAGCGCCAGCAGCGCCAGGGCCCAGGGATGGACCAGTTCAATCATCCAGGGGGTTCCTGTGTTGGCGCACCCAGGTCAGGCTGGCGGCGAGCAGTTGCCGACCGCCGGGCGCATCGGTCCTGCCGCCGGTATAGGCGGCGAGGGCGAGCAGGCGGCCCTGCTCGGGCGCAAAGGGCGGCGCAGGGCACTGCCGGTTGAGGAATTCCACCCACTCCTGCCCCGACAGGCGGGCGACCCGCTCGCGGGAATAGGCCGCCAGCGCGGCGAGCTTGAGCAGGCAATTGATATCCGCCACTGCCACGCTGCCCTCTGCGCTGCCTTCTGCGCTGCCCGCCAGGCGCAGCAGTCGCGCGGCGGCCTCCCGCCGGTAGCGATTGCGATACCAGCGGCGCAGGGCTTGCCAGCCCCGGCGGGCGGCCAATACTCCCAGCGCCGCGCCCAGCCACCACCAGCCGACGGTCTGGGGCCACCAGCTGATGGCCGCGGGCGCAACCAGCTCGACAAAATTCCCGAGGGCGTAATTGCCGAATGCCTCCGGCAGCGGCGGGGCGCTCATCGCCGCTTTCTCATTGCAACACCCGCTGGCCGCCCAGCTTTTCCCGCAACTGGCGGGTAACCGGCGTCACCGTGGCCACCGGCATGACCAGGATATCGTGGCGTTTCAGCTCGCCCTGCACCCAGGCGACGGAACTTTCGAAACTGGCCTCGAACTTCTTGCCGAGTTCCGCCTGCTCCGGGTTGATCTCCAGCTGGAATTTGCCATCGCTTACCACCAGCTTGCCGGCACCGGAGATATCCCGCTCCAGCGGGTCGAACACCAGCGCGCAGAGAATGTCGTTGTGGCGGTTGATGCGAGTGATGGCTTCCAGCGCCGCATCGTTCCAGCCGTGGAAATCGGAGACCAGCACCACCAGGTAGTCATGGCCGATGCTGCGCTCCAGCAGGCGCAGGGCAGCGGCGAGGCCCGCGGGGTTACTGCGTTGCCCCGGCGCCACTGACAACTCGTTGTTCATGCTGGCCAGTTCTCCCAGCCAGCCGATCACCTTGCGCTGGTTGCGGGTGGGTTTGAACTCCACGCTGCGGGTGTCATTGAACAGGATCGCGCCGACCCGGTCGCCCACGGCCAGCACCCGCCAGGCGGTGAGCGCCGCCACTTCGGCGGCTATCACCGATTTCATCTTCTGCCGGCTGCCGAAGAACATGGCAAGGCGCTGGTCCACCATTACGATGACAGGACGGTCCCGCTCCTCGGTATACACCCGCACATGGGGCTTGCCGGTGCGGTTGGTCACGCGCCAGTCCATGCTGCGGATGTCATCCCCCGGGCGATAGTGGCGCAGCTCGTCGAAGTCGAGCCCGCGACCGCGCAGGCGCGAGCGCTTGCGACCGCTCAGCAGTGAACGCACCGGCTGGCGCGGCAGGTAGCTGAAACCCCGCGCACCGTAGCGCAGCCGCATCAACGCCCGCAGGCTGGTGTAGATGTCATCGCCGGTTGCGGTGCCCATGGCCTCAGCCCACGGCGACCTGTTTGATGATCTCGTCGATAATCGCATCGGGAGTTACCTGGTCCGCCAGCGCGTCGTAGCTGATCATCAGGCGATGGCGCATGATGGCGTGCAGTACCGAGCGCACGTCGTCCGGGGTGACGTAGTCGCGGCCGTCCAGCCAGGCGCTGGCGCGGCTGCTGCGGTGCAGGGCGATACTGGCCCGGGGGCTGGAGCCGGAATCGATCCAGCGGCCGAGTTTGTCACCGAATTCAGCGGGTAGCCGGGTCGCCATCACCAGATCGACGATGTACTGCTCCACCGGGGCGGATACCTGCATCTGCTGGATCACCGCGCGGGCCCCGAAGATGTGGTCCTGGGAAATCATCTCCAGCTGTTCCGCCTGGTTGCCCTCCTCCGCCTGCAGCATGCGCACGATCGCCAGCTCGGCCTCCGCCCGGGGGTAGTCCACCGCTATCTTCATCAGGAAGCGATCCATTTGCGCCTCCGGCAGGGGGTAGGTGCCCTCCTGGTCGATCGGGTTCTGGGTGGCCAGCACCATGAACAATTCGGGCAGCCTGTAGGTGTTGCCGGCCACCGTGACCTGGCGCTCCTCCATGGCCTCGAGCAGGGCTGACTGCACCTTGGCCGGGGCGCGGTTGATCTCGTCGGCCAGCACCAGCTCGCTGAAAATCGGCCCAGGCTGGAAGGTGAGCTCCGACTTGCCCTGCTTCTCCAGGTAGATCTCGTTGCCGGTGACGTCCGAGGGCAGCAGGTCCGGAGTGAACTGGATCCGCCCCAGTTTCGCCTGCAACACCCGGGACAGGGTCTTGATGGAGCGGGTCTTGGCGGTGCCGGGCAGGCCTTCGAGCAGCACGTTGCCGTTGCACAGCAGGGCCAGGGTGAGGGTGCGCACCACCTCTTCCTGGCCGATAACCGATTTGGCCATCTGCCGCATCATGGAGTGGATGGCGCTGTGGTGTTCACTGGACAAAGGAATCTACTCCCGGCAATGGATGGAGGCTGGCCCGTCGCCTTGCGCGGGTAAGCAGCATAAGTATAGCCGCATAAAACCGCGCTCCCAATGCGTCGCATCTCCCTTGTTGCAACAGTCGAGTTATCTCCACTAGTATCGGCCCCGTGACTTCATTCCCTGCCAACTACTCCGCCTTCGGATCCACCCATCCGGTCTACGATCGCGCAGGCGATCGCGTTCGCTGGTTCTGTCCGTGGCACATCTCCGACCAGGCCTCACTGGTGAGGCTGCTGGACGCGGTGGCGGTACTGGAGCAGCGGGAACGTCCCGGCCGCGTCACCATCCGGGTGGTCTCCAGTGGCGATTTGTCGCCGCAGGCCCGGCAATTTCTCGGCGCCAGGGGCTTCCAGGTAGAGGCCAGGATGCCGCTGGATGACGCCTCCGGCCGCGTCGTCACCTATATCGCCTTACTGCGGGACTCGCGTAGGTCCTCCTCCGCAGACAGCGGTAGCGAGCGGGCCCTGCTTGCAGACATCACCGCGGCATCGCCCAAAGGCGCGGCCGCTATCCGGGAAGAGTTTTGCCGGGCAGGCGGTTTCCGGGTGGAGCGGGTTGGCCCGGGTACGCTCAGCGCGGCGGATGTCGATCGCCTCGTCGGGATGCACCGCGAAACCTTTCCGACCTTCCCCTATGCATTCGAGCACAAGCTGGCGCTCATGCTCGGCGCGCCGGACGCATACCTGATGAGCCAGGTAAGGTCGGTCAGGAATGGCTTGATATACGCCTTCAGTAACCTGGAGATCAATACCGTGACGCTGGAGGACGGCAGCCATCTGTGCCTGGCGGAATACGACAATACCATGCGGCTCGCGACTTGCCCGGAACTCGGCGAGCTAAAGAGCCTCGGCGCTATGCTGCGCCTCGAACTGGCCTTGCGGGCGCGGGACCGCGGTGTGGATTTGTGCCATGCCGAAAGTCGCGCCAGCCTGGGGGCGATCAACCGCATCTCCTATGACCTGGGCATGAAGTTCGGGGGCACGCTGGAAAAACACGTGCTGATCTCGGGGCCCAGCGACATCAGCTACCAGCATCCATCGCGGTGTGAGTCCATGAATGTCTGGTACCTCAACCGCGCACAGCTGGCCGACCTCGAAACGCCCTCGACGTTGTAACGGGAGACCTGTCAGCCCTGCACCGGGGAATTGTTAATGGTTACCCGTTCCATCCGCCGCCGTGCTGGCCAGTAATCATTGACGGGCTTATGTATCACCGCGCGATTGTCCCAGAATGCGATGGATTTCTGTCCCCAGCTGAAGCGATACACGTACCTGTCCTGGACCACGTGGCCGGCGAGCCAGGCTAGTAATTCCTCTGAGTCAGGCGGACTCAACTCGTTGATTTTTTCCGTAAAGGTGGCGCTGTAAAATATCAGCTTGCGGCCCGTCACGGGATGAGTGCGCACCAGTGGATGAACCACGGGAGGATTGCGATCGATAGCGTCCTGCAGTCGCTCGCGTCCGCCGGGTTCGGCCAAGCTTTGCCGGAAGCCGTGCTCGCGGCTGTGGGTGGCGCTGAGTCCGGCCAGCGTTTCCTTCATGGCGGCAGACAGGTCGTCGTAGGCGGCGGCCAGGCTGGCAAACAGGGTATCGCCGCCGCTTTCAGGCATTATCCTGCCGACCAGGATACTGCCAAGCGGGGGGTTCGCCGTAAATGACATATCCACATGCCACTCGTCGATTTTAGAGGGATTTTCACGGTCGTTATCCAGCACCATGATTTCGGGGTAACCAGCCACGGTCGGATAGGCCGGATGCTGCATCAAAGAGCCGAAGCGCAGCCCCAGTACCCTGTGATTGTGGTGCGAGATATCCTGGTTCCTGAAGAAAATGACCTGGTGTTCCGCCAGGGCCTGCTGCAGTGCGCTTGCATCCTCGTCCTGAAGGGGCGCGTCGAGGTCGAGCCCCGTAATCGTCGCACCAAGTGCGTCGCTTTCCCTGGTGATAAACATACACGAACTCGTTGAATGCGTTTGCCGGGCAACTTTAATGAACAGGATACCCGCCAGCCTGGTTTCGCAAGGCAATTTAGGGCATATTCCGGGGCGAGTAAACTGTTGTCCTGGGGAACTCTTGGAGGCAATTCATGGGCCAGCTGCTTTTACGCGCCGGTTACCCCTTATGAAAACCACGCTATTCCTGCTTGGCGCTTCGGACAACGAGGCACAAAGTCCCAGCACCAGAGAGCGGGTCCGGGGTGGGGTACAGGTGACGACCGATTTTGCCGGTGTCCTGCCAATACTGCCTTACGTGATGAGCGATCCAACCATGAGCGCCAAAAGTCATACGGTGGTGGTTGGGG
>Ga0105103_10002130_pt1 | contig 10414 bp, 11 predicted proteins | sample PPLLaktember2015_2_FD_79107 | JGI IMG/M metagenome (GOLD analysis project Ga0105103, IMG submission 79107) | Freshwater sediment microbial communities from Prairie Pothole Lake near Jamestown, North Dakota, USA - PPLs Lake P7 Core (6) Depth... | ecosystem: Environmental > Aquatic > Freshwater >...
GACAAAGCCACTTCTGAAGCTATCCACTTCATTCCCGAAGCCGCACACAGCTACGTAAAATGCTCAGAATGCGGAAGCCCTGACTTTGAAATTGCAAGCGGTCGAGGAGTCTGGCTTGAAGACATAAAAGGAGCCCAGTAACTGTGCTTGACCCTCGAACAAGCATAATCAATGAACGTTTAGCAAAAACAAAAAGAATTATTGCGGTTTCCAGCGGAAAAGGCGGCGTCGGAAAAAGTATGGTTGCAGCCACGTTGGCGCTTTCCCTTGCAGGAGACGGCTACAAAGTGGGCTTGTTTGACTTGGATTTTACGGGGCCATCAACTCATATCATACTGGGCGTCTCAAAATCTGTGCAGCCAAAAGAGGAAAAAGGATTAGTGCCCCCTGTAGTAAACGGTTTAGCCTTCATGTCGCTAGTTTACTTCGTCGGCGACAACCCTGCGCCACTACGTGGAGCAGACGTTTCCAACGCGTTGATCGAGTTGTTAGCGGTTACTCAATGGGGAACTTTGGATTATCTCATAATTGATATGCCGCCGGGGATCGGCGACGCCGTTCTGGATTTGGTGAGGCTTGTTAAGCAAATAGAGTTCCTCATAATCACCACACCTTCCTTGCTGGCGTTTGAAGTCATCAAAAAACAGGTAGCTTTGCTATGTGAACTCAAGTTGCCAATAATCGGCGTCTTGGAAAACATGAAGATGGATAAGTCTCAAGTTATCCCGCAAGAAACTGGGCGGCTGGGGTTGAAGTACATAGGCGCTGTGGCTTTTGATCAACGTGTAGAATCGTCCATCGGTAACCCAGCCAAACTATTGACCACGACACTCGGGCACTCTATGAATGAAATCAAAAAGGTCTTAGTCGGCAAGGGGAGCTGCAGATGCCCATAAAAGCGGTGATCTTTGACTACATCGGCACCTTGGTTAACTGCAGAGGCTACAGCATGGCGGATTCCGAGGACAACCTCCACTCGGCGCTGGTGGCTGAAGGCTTCCCACTGGAGAAAACCAGTTTCTTGCAAGCCTACGAGTTAGCACACCAGAAGTATCGTAAAGTCCGCTACCAACAGTTTAGGGAAGTTACAAACTCCGTATGGGTTTCCGAGGCGTTGTGCAACTTGGGGTTCAAGGTCTCAGCGGATGATGCTCGTGTGAAAGCGGCGCTGAACGTGTTTTTCCAAGACTTCATCGACACCCTTGAACTGCGGGCAGGCGTAAAGAAACTGCTAGCGCAAACTCAACCACGATGCAGGCTTGGCTTAATCTCTAACTTCACCCACGCGCCCGTTATATACAAAAGCCTAAGAAAACTCGACCTATGCAAGCACTTCAACGCCATAGTGGTTTCTGAAGAGGTCGGCTGGCGAAAACCAAGTCCCCAAATCTTCAAAGCCGCTCTTACGCGGCTCCAAGTCAGGGCGGAGGAGGTGGTTTACGTCGGCGACAGCCCAATAGAAGACGTGAAAGGCGCCAAAGAAGCAGGACTCACAACTATCTTTGTGCCATCACAATTTAACAAGCTTAAGGATTTAGTCCAAAGCAAACAAGAGCCAAATTTTGTTTCGAAAAATTTAGCTCAGGTCAGCCGGAGCTTAGAGAAACTGTTCGTTTAAATCTACATCGTCACCCTAAGTAAGCTGGGCTTCAAAAATGTGAATAGCTGAGTAATGTAATGTAAAATCAAAAATAAATCTATTAAATGGGGAGTTATTGGACGAGTTCGATTCGGCGTTTGCCGCGTGCCATGGAACTGGTGCGGATTTTGCCGCTGACCTCAAGTTTCAACAGCAAGTTGTTGAAGTCTTTGAAACCTAAATCTTCAAACTCGCCTTTAATCTGACTAAACAAGTCGTCATCGGTCATGTCGCCTTTCTTCTGCAGAATTTCTATTACGACAAAGTATGCGGGGCGGGTTTTCCAAATTTTTATCTGTGGCAAGGTCGGTTCCTTCGTTTTAAGCAACAGGGGTTGCTGGCTTTTGTACTTGTCGGATTTGCTGCATGAAGCTCTTGTACCATTTTTCCATATCCGGTGTTATGGATGGACCCATCTCTTTCAGGGCGTCTTGGAAGTCTTTCATAGAAACTTCACGGCTGTTTATGTCGCGGCGCAGTGCATGCATAGCGGCTTCACGGCAAAGTGACTCGATGTCAGCGCCTGAGTAGTACTTAGTAGCTGTTGTTAGTGGGTTTAGGTCAACGTCGTTAGCGATCGGCATACCTTTAGTGTATAATTTGAAGATTTGCAATCTGCTCTTTTCGTCTGGTTCAGGCACATAAATTAAGCGGTCGAAGCGACCGGGGCGAAGCACGGCTGAGTCAACCATGTCGGGGCGGTTAGTTGCAGCGACAACCACGATGTCTTGTAGCGAAGTGATGCCGTCCATTTCGGTGAGTAGTTGGCTGATGACCCGTTCGGAAACGCCGCTGTCGCTCATACCCATTCCACGTCTCGGTGTCAGGGAGTCGATTTCGTCGAGGAATATGACTGCGGGTGCTGCCATGCGGGCTTTGCGGAAAACTTCGCGGATGGCTTTTTCTGATTCGCCGACCCATTTGCTGAAAACTTCGGGTCCCTTGATTGATATGAAGTTGGCTTCGCTCTCAGTTGCGACTGCACGTGCCAGAAGGGTTTTGCCGCAACCTGGAGGTCCATATAGTAGAATGCCTTTTGGCGGTCTGATGCCTAGTTTTGTGAATATTTCTGGGGTTTTAATTGGCCACTCAACGGCTTCTTTGAGGTGTTGCTTAACCTCGTCAAGTCCACCTATGTCGTCCCAGTGCACAGTGGAGACTTCTATGTAGACTTCACGCATCGCGGTCGGAGTGACTTCTTTGTAGGCTCCGTTGAAGTCATCCATGGTGACTTCCATTTTTTCAAGTACTGCGGGCGGAATACGTTCTTCTTCCAAATTAATTTGTGGCAAATAGCGGCGGAGTGCTTTCATGGCAGTTTCACGACCCAATGCCGAGAGGTCTGCGCCCGTGTAACCATGGGTTATGCTGGAGAGTTTTTGCAGATCCACGTCCTGGGCGAGCGGCATGCCGCGTGTGTGGATTTGGAGGACTTCATAGCGTCCTTTTTTGTCGGGCACGCTGATCTCGATTTCACGGTCGAAGCGTCCTGGTCTTCGCAGAGCAGGATCAAGTGCGCCTGGGCGGTTAGTTGCTCCGATCACTATGACGTTTCCTCTGCCTGAGAGCCCATCCATCAAGGCAAGGAGTTGAGCGACTACGCGTCTTTCAACTTCACCTGTCACTTCTTCCCGTTTCGGGGCGATTGCGTCAAGTTCGTCTACGAATATGATGCTTGGCGCGTTCTGCTGTGCTTGCTGGAAAATCTCGCGTAAGCGGGCTTCGGATTCCCCGTAGAATTTGCTCATGATTTCGGGTCCGTTAATGCTGTAGAAGTTAGCCTCGGATTCGTTTGCGACTGCGCGTGCCAGCAGGGTTTTACCGCAACCTGGAGGGCCATGTAGCAGTACGCCTTTGGGCGGTTCAATGCCAAGGCGTTGGAAAAGTTCGGGGTGACGAAGGGGGAGTTCAACCATTTCTCGGACGCGCTGGATCTCCCCTTGGAGCCCGCCGATGTCTTCGTATGTTGTTCGGGGTAAGCCTTTGCCTTCTGGGGCGGGTTCGTTGAGGATAGTGAGGCGTGTTTCAGTTGTGACTTTTATGATACCATGGGGCCGGGTTTTTGACACGGTGAATGGTATGGCATGTCCAAGCATCATCACAAGGGTTGTATCGCCTTCAACAAGGGTGCGTTCCATGAGGCGGTTTCTGACGAAGTTGGTGAAGTCTTCATCGACGTTGAGGCGCATGTCGACTGGCGCCAAGGTTAAGCTCAGGGCTGTTTTGACTTTGGCTGGCCGGATTACTACGTATTCATTTATGGCGACGCCGCTATTTTTTCGGGTGAAGCCATCAATGCGGATGATGTCGCGGTTTTGGTCTTCGCTGTAAGCTGGCCAAGCGATGGCGCTTGTTGTTCGTTTGTTAACTATTTCGATAACGTCTCCAGCGCTTATGCCTAGTTTCTGCATTGTTCGCTGGTCGATACGGGCGATGCCTCTGCCGACATCTCTTTGGCGTGCATCTCCAACGCGTAGTTGTACTTCGCTCATTAGAATCTACCTCTCAAACTGCTCCGAATAATTATTTTGATGGTTTAGGACTATCTGTCTGAAAAAACCCTTTTAACACATATAAACTTTTAAGCATAACATCTGAGACTTTCAGGTGCTAACTTAGATGGAAATTGATAGGTTTTGTGTAAAACCGGGGAGTTAGTCGCGACTTGTTCGGCGTATATTGAACGCTTCGGCTTGACTTACGCCTGGAATTTTGGCTAAAGCTGTTTCAAACTCTTCTACGATGCCGCTTTTGTCTTCGGGGAAACGAATCTGGACAAGTAACGCTTTAAGTCCGAAGGCAACTGGTTCCTCTCCCCACCCTTCGATTGAGCTAAACTGAGGCAAAATTGCTTTAACTTTTTCTTTTAGCGGTTCAAAGTCTGGAACGATATCTTCGGGGAAAATTTTGTAGACAACTAGGATTGCGCCCATAACGATTCCCTACTTTATGGTCCTTGGAACCCGCATTTGGGGCATCTGTATAATCTGCCGAATTTGCGGCATTTTCCGTCGCGTTTGATTTGGATTTCACCGCAGTTTGGGCAGAGGAATTTTGTTGATTCACTGCCTGGTGGAATCGGTTTGCCGCAGCTTGTGCATGTAACCAAGGATAGAGTTGATCTTTCTGTCATAAGCTTGACCTTCTGCTCCGTGAATAACGTAAGGGTTACTTATATTTGCTGTGCTCAAAAAGTGGCTTTACGTTGCGTTTGCATCGGCGGTAGGGTTAATAGGCTGCTCGCGGGGGTATCGTCTCATAGATTTTATTTCTTAACCTTCAGTGCGGGTTCCATTTAGTTCCTGGGTTGAGGTAGACTTTTTAGATGTGCTGCTTAATTCAAAGAAAAGAGCTGCGTAACCTATGGGGAGACTCTGGGTCATAAGCAAGAAAATTTTCAGCGTATCCCTAGTCTTCAACGCGCTCCTGACCATAACGTTCGCCACAAATATTCTTTCCACCTTCTATTGGCATTCCAACAATTGGCATCCATTCTCACCATACTTGATAAATGGCAACCTGTTCTGGATAGCCATTGTCGCCGCAGTCATCAATATTTTTCCCAGCGCCTCCCTAGGAAGAAGCTTGCACACTGGCCGCTTCCTATTCCACCACTACATCTACGGCTTTATTGTCCTTGCCTGTGCATTAGCCTACGTGATTCTTTTTTCACCCGTAGGTCTCTCTGAATTGTTCTTCGTATTTGACCAGAGAATAGAAGTAAATATAGGCAGATTTTTTGTACTCGGCGGGTTAGCGTTGATTCTAGACGATCTCCCAGATGTTTCCACGCGGATTGAATCGGCTCTAAACCGCTTAAAATTCAAGGTTGGAGAAATCAACAAAGTAGTTTCCATCCTTCACATAGTATGCGGCACTGTATCCCTCTACATATTTGTCGCTATTGCTTTGTCGATGGCTACTCCACCTCAAGAGGTGACGCTTGCAAACATCTTATGCGCCGGCACCATATTCATCACAGGCGTAACCTCTTTCATTTTTGTTAAACGCGGTATCTGGCAAAAAATCAACCACCAAAAAGCCTAAACAAACACTCGTTAACCCCAGCGCAATAACAAATTTCATATACAAGCCTATTATCAGTAAAACGACAGGTGCAAATTAACGATGGGTAATGATTCATACTTCCAAAAACGACTTGAACCAATCAAAGTCACTAAACAAAAACCGATTTCACAACTCCTAAAAGAAATGGGCAGAACCGCCTACCAAGGACGTAAACTTGGCGAAGCCGTTGACGTCTGGGAAAACATGATCAAAGAAAAAGACACAGTCATAGCTTTAGGCTACGCTGGTAGCATGAGCACTGCTGGGCAGTGGACAATCATCAATTGGCTTATTGAAAACCGCTTCATAGACGTACTCGTTTCCACGGGCGCAAACGTGTCAGAGGACATCGTGGATGCCATGGGCCTCGGGTACTGGCAGGGCAGCCACATGGTTGACGATTCACAACTGCTCCACGACGACGTTAACCGCTACTACGATGTCTATGGCAAAGAAACCGACTACCGCCAAATGGAAGATTTAGTCACAGACTATGTTATGACTTGCAAAGAAGACTACATGTACACTTCCGCCGAGTTCCTCAACGGACTTGGCAAATACCTTGGCAAGAAAAAAATCCCTGCAATCACCGCAATCGCAGCAGCTAACGGCGTGCCAATTTTTAGCCCAGCAATGGTTGACTCAGCTTATGGCGAAACTTTCCTGCTGGCCAAAAACAAAGGTCACAACGTCCACATAGATTCAGTTAAAGAATTCGATCAATTCGTACAAATCGGCACAAAGACAAAAGAAGTCGGCGTCGTCTACATCGGCGGCGGCGTACCCAAAGACCTCACACAACTCATTGCAATCTCTGTCTCGCCAATGACCGAGGACCAAGGAGTCAAAGGCAGAAAAGGCGGATTACGCAAAAGCATCCAAGAATACTACTACCCACACAAATACGCTATCCAAATCACCACAGACTCTCCACAGTGGGGAGGCTTAAGTGGCTGCACACTGGAAGAGGCGATTAGCTGGGGCAAAATCAACAGCAAAACCGGCACCCGCGCCGTCTGCTACTGCGACGCAACCATTGCTTTGCCGCTGATTTGCCACGCACTAGCTGAACGTGTGCCAGAGAAACGCAAGGGTCCAGACATGAGCTGGATCTTCACAGACATACCAAAAGCCTAAACGGCTTGTTCCTTTTTATTTTCTTTATGGCTTATTCTATTTAAAAAAACAAAAGAATAAAGAAGTGGTTGGAAAAGCTATGCTTTAGTTTTCTTTTTGCTAAGTCGTGTCATTAGTGCGCTTGTCATTATGGGCAGAACCATTGTAGCGTCACCTTCTATCATGATGCGGGGTGCTTTTTCGCTGATTTTACCCCATGATACGGCTTCGCGTGGTCTTGCGCCGCTTAAGCTGCCGTCCCATTCGTCTGCGGTAGAGATGTAAACCACGTAGTCTAGTCCGTCTTTGAATTGGTTCCACCATATCGTGTGGTGTTTGCTTATGCCTCCGCCGACGATTAGGGCGCCGGTTTTTTTGGCGTCGAAAACTATGTTGTTTAGGTCGCCTTCGTCTTTTAGGATGTTTATTCGGAAGTCTTTGTGGTCCTGGCTAAAGAACCACAGTTGGTACCCTACTGAACCGTCTGTTATGCCGGGTACGAAGACTGGAATGTTGTTTTTGGCGGCCCAGTAAAGAATCGAATCTTCGGTGCAGCAGCGCAACCCAATTTCTCGGCAGAGTTCAGTGGTGGAAAGCTCTTTTTTGCCTTCTTTGTAGAGTGCTCCTAACATAGGTAAGATTTTTTGTTCAATGACTATGCCATAACTGTCATTGGGGACCAAGATGTTGCCGAGGCGGTTTACTCCTTCCTGATGTAGTCTGGAGTCATTCATGATGAAGCTGCCTTTATAGTAATCTTTCCAGCAGCGCGCAACGTCATGGTCGAGTGTGCCGCAGGTTGTTACTATAACGTCAACGAGTTTGTTTTTAACAAGCTCCCTGATTACTCCTCGGGTGCCTGTGGCGCATATGCATGCGGGGAAAGAGAGGAACTTGACACAGCCCTTAGTATTTATCATGTCTTCCATGATGTCTACGCCTACCGCCAATTTGCCGGCGGTGAACCCCCACGCCGCATCCATCTGGCCTACCAATTCATCAACTGAGAGGTCTTTGGAGAAATCGTAATCTTTAACGGGGATTTTGTGACTGTGCTCTTTTGCTTTCGCCATCAAAACTGTCTCCTTCGTAGAAGTACAAGAAACGTAGAAATAAAAGGATGTCGAAAATTCGGCTACTCTGAGAGGTAAGTTATGATACGTTGGTAGATGTCACGGTCAATGCTGTCCTCGTAACCTGCATAGATGCTGGGGTTATCGTTGACTTCGACAACGACGTATTCACCGTTGACTTCTTTTACATCCACGCCGTAGAGGCCTTTTCCGACGACGCTGCAAGCTTTCAATGCGACTTCACGCAGCCGAGGCGGCATATCACGCTTCTGGTGGCTCTCGGTTCTGCCCCAGACCACAGTCGGTTTGCCGCGGAGTTTGGCTCCATGCTTCCATTTGCCTTTAGGAATCATGTATTTGCAGACGTAGAGGATATCGTTACCCAAGACGCCGACGCGCCAATCGAAAGAGGTCGGAGTGAACTTTTGGATGGCGAGCACATCGGATTTTTTGAAGAAGCGTTTTGCTACGTCACGGAAGTTGGTTTCGCAGGCGGCTTTCTCCACGTAGCGGCTGAAGCTGGTATAGGGTGCTTTTATAACGACGGGTTTGCCCAGCGTGTTAAAGATTTCAGTGATTTTTTTGTGGTGCAGATCCTCTTTATTGAGAAATATAGTTGGGATGCGTGGGACGTCGTATTTTTCGAAAAGCGCGTACTGATGGATTTTATTGGCGCAGATTTTGATGGATTCAGGGTCGTCGATGACCTTTTTGCCCAGTTCCCAAGCTGTTTTCGACACGATGTAGGACGTGAACAAGGGGTCGGTGGTTGCGCGGATGAAGACAGCGTCGTAGTTGGGGATGTCTTCTATGTTTTCTCGGAATAAGAAGCTGAATTTGTGCCCATTTTCCTCTGCCGTGCGTTTGAAATTGGCGAGGGCGCCTTCCTCTCTTGGGTCACTAAAATTATATTTTTCAACAAAACACGCGATCTTTGACACTTAGTGGTTCCCCTTGCTGAGAAATCAGCAAAATCTCTCTCGAGATTATCTCTATATCACTTTTTGACAGTTGGGTTTCGTTCAATGGTTCGAGACCACACAGGAAAGCTTTTCCCTCGGCTTTCTGAATATGTAGTTTACAGAGTGGAATCTTAAATAGCTCATAAACCTTTTCCGCGAGTGTGGCAAATTCCTGTGGTTCGCAATTGCCGAAAACCGATTTTACTGTGAACATTTCGCCCCTAAGCGGCAGGGCGCAAACAGTAAATTTGTAGTTCATACCTAAACTCTTCATAGCCCGGTACAGCCCACTTTTGTTTTGGGCAACTTGGTATCCTTCATGGATAAAGGGGTTAACAGCGAAAACAACCACTGGCAACTTTACTTCTTCCATGATTTTCTTAACTGAGTCAGTAACAAGGAAAGGCATGGTGGGTATTTTCGCCCGGGCTGCCCGCAACAGCAAAATAGGTGCTCGGCTGGAGTCGATTATGTTTTCGCATGAGGGGATAACTTGGTTGCCTAAAACTTCGGCATGTAAAGAAACGTAGTAACCCGTTTTTAGGTACCGGTAATCGTTGTTTATGTTGATGGTCGCGTCTTTAATGGCTGAGCCCAGAAACGCAGAGGGTTTGAGGGCATGTAACTCCCTTGATAGGTCGAGGTTAGAGACGACCAACACTCATAGGACACCAGGTATATGACACGTCGTTATTCGAGCAGCTATTTAAAATTAACTATGCATCTTAATGATTAGAGGTTGACATTTAAGGGAAAAAAATGCTTTCTAACCAGAAAAGAGCAAAAACAGAAGTGTTTTTCTTTTTTTGTGTATTTACCAATCTTATTATGCAAAACTCGTCTATGCTCTAACTATGTGAGCTTTGATATCCAAATCTCAAAAGTTTCGTATCCATGGGGGCTTTAGTGGGCATCACTCAATTAACAAGCTATTGGGTTCGAGCAACTGAGTAAAATAGCGAGTTGTGGCGTGGGGGGTCGCTATCCTGCTACGACAAAAAACGTTGATGCAGTGGGTGGGTTTGGGGATGGTGCAAATTGGCCAGTTGGCTTCTATGGTTGTTAAAACCGGCCATGATTGGGTGTTACAAGCAGTTTCCTGTTGCCTGTACTTGAGTTGGGCAATAATAGCCTCGTTTTTACGCCTTATCTCATAAAATACTCTTCAAAACGGATCAACGACCCCATTTGGCCAGTTTAGCGTTTTTTAGTAGTCAGCTTTAAAACCGACCCTAACGTAACGCATCACAGAAACCCTGAGACTGTGAGGAAAATCCCACGTACAAACCGCTTGAAGTCCTAGGTCCCGAACACGAATACTCTATAGTCAACGAGGAGTTGAAGCCGCTGCCAATAAGCGACCAAATCATCAAAGGCTACTGCGGCAAAACTGTAAACTTCATTGAACTCCCCCAATTTACTTTCGGCAAAGAGCTTCAACTCCATGTTATGGAAATCAAGGCCAACCAGCCGTTCCGCTCACCTTGCGAGTTTGAAGAAACCATGCACGCCGCCGTCAACAACTTGAGCGGCATCGTCAGAAAACACGGTGCCAA
>Ga0105103_10002131_pt1 | contig 10410 bp, 13 predicted proteins | sample PPLLaktember2015_2_FD_79107 | JGI IMG/M metagenome (GOLD analysis project Ga0105103, IMG submission 79107) | Freshwater sediment microbial communities from Prairie Pothole Lake near Jamestown, North Dakota, USA - PPLs Lake P7 Core (6) Depth... | ecosystem: Environmental > Aquatic > Freshwater >...
ATTTTATATAGATTTTTAATCCTTTAATTCAATTTTACAACTTCAAAAAAGTTGTAAAGTGTCTTAAATTATTTTATTGCAAACCAAATTATGAGCACAATTATAAGAATTATTGTTCCAATAACCCATGGATTTGAAAAGTAACTTTTCCAATCAGCAGCATCATTTGTTTCACCATAATATCCTATATCATTACCCTGATAACCATCGGGAAGGAGTGGAGCGCGTACACTGCTGACCATTCGAGGAAATAAAGTTTGTTGAGCGTAAGGACTGTCTTTGTAGTATGCCATTCTTTTCTTTACGAAGAAAAAAGATTTTAACAATTTTCTATTCCATTAAATAAATTGAATAATAATTCATCTCCTTCAAAATCTAACAAATCACCAGACGCTGGTTCTTCAACTTTAGGGTAGTCACGTTGCATGATGTTTTTGCATAAAGCATATCCATTATCAAACATATTTATAATTTCTTTATTATCAATATCAAATTTGAAGAAATTATTATCAAATTTTAATTGTACAACATCGGATTTAGACGATCTTGCCATTTTATCGTAAGTAACTGAATCTTTGTATATATTGAATAATTTAAAAATATAGTCGATGTTACTCATTTCCTCAGAATATTTTTTTTGAGGATTGTTTGTTACAATTCCTATACATTTTGTTTTACTTAATTTATCTCCATACTCCAATGGAAAATTATTAAATAATCCACCATCCAAATATAATTTTTCACCATATTTAAAAGGTTCAAATATTAAAGGAAACGTGCTACTCATTTGAATTCCATTTATAATGGATACATCAGAATATTTTTCAGAAGTGATGTATTCTTCTTTGTCATCTGTCAAGTTGTAAGAAGTGAATATAATTTTTTTGTGAAATAAATTTTCTGCAACTTTCATTGTTGGCACAAAACCCATTTTTTCAATTATGAGAATTTCCAATATTTTTTTAATGGGATCAAAAGTCATTAAAGGTTTTCTTAATAACAGTATATTTGAGATATTGAATTGTATCATTCTTTTAAAAATTTTTTCAACACATAAGTATGTTAATAATTCCAATGGTTTATAACCTATTAATAAAAGCGTTGATAATATAGCACCTGAAGACACTCCCACGTAATTTTTAATATTACTCATCAATCCGTTATCGTACAAATATTGTAATGCCCCCAAGGTGACAACAGCATTTGTCGAGTTTCCTGCTAAAATCAATGTATCATATTTCATTTTATATTGTTTATTTTTTACCCATATACCAAATAAATTTAAAAAAATATTTTTCAATAATATTATTATATTATAATATTTTTCAATAGCTTCGCATTGTGTATTTTGCAATAAAAAATCAATTTTAATGTATCAAATTATTCTTCAACGGGATCTAGCGCCCGCAGGCGCCGGATGTCTTCTAAAGAAATGATAATTGTGTCTCGGCTTGTGATATCGATTTTTCATTAATCGGACTCCATTGGCTTAATTTTAGTTCACTACATTCAAATCTTCCATATTCTTTGACATGCTCCATCAGACGCCGATGTAAACTGTTAGTCTTTCTGAATTTATAGATGATGCCAGTTCTGTGATCCTTCAGATCGACAGGATAGTGCTTCCTCATTTTCGACACAGCTCCGATGTAGAAGAGATACACACACGGCACTTTAGTGACACATGTATCAAAGACCTGTTTGACCAGAGAAGCATTAACACCGGCGATCTCACGTTGTTCGTCAGTTCCTAAATGAGCTGTGGGTAGCCCATTTGCGAAATTTGTGGGCCACACCGGATCGTGAATTGAAGATAACTTTGATCAAACCATTGTAAGTAAGAAAAACGGATTGAACTCTGATTAAATGAACTTTTTTTATTGTCGAGTGAACCACTGGCCATTGGTCTACTCGACAATAAATCCTCCTAGCGCCGAAGGCGCCGGGCACGCTTCGCGTGCCATTTTTGCCATATTCATTCTTCTTTTCCTTTCTCGATCTGTACCAACTTCTCTTGTTTTTCAGGTTTTGTGAGCCAAGGAATATTCGTCATCTTCAAAAAGACTCGATTCAAATGAAGATATATCGGAGATTTTATTTAATTTTGAGACCTTGCGGTTCAGGTCGTAAAATTTATTTTTATGCTTATTTCTTTTGTTGTTTTGAATTTTTATTTGAAAATTAAGTTATTAAAACCAACATAATCAAAAAAATGGCACAGCGTCAAAAAAATATAACTACTTTAAAACCTATCAAAAATAAAATTTTAGATTTAGAAACAAAACGTCATTTCAATTACCTTTCTATTACCACTAAAACTGTGAAAGATAAAATATACAATTGTTGGTGGTGCACATTACCCATTGAAAATGATCCCATTGGTTGTCCCTTGTCTATGCAACAATCTACATTCCGAAAAGGTTCTTCAACCCCCCATAAGGCACCGATTCGAAAGGGTGATGATGAAGAAAACGCGTTTTGCACGGCGAGCACTGAAAGTGTCATCACTTATTACACAGATGGTTTGTTTTGTTGTTTAAATTGTATCAAAGCATATATAATGGAGAGTGGTGAGCATGATGCGAAATATAAAGATAGCATTCGATTATTGGCAATGATGGCTTGTGATAATGAACAAATTCAGGATCCGTTAACAATTAATCCGTCTCCTCCATGGCGTTTTCTTCAACAATATGGAGGACATTTAACAGTTGATCAATATAGAGAAATGATAGGAAGAATGATTTATAAAGAAAAAGGAATTGTACAAATAAAGCCAATAACAACATTGTATGAAGAAGATGAGAAATTTTAAAAATTTGAAATATAAACCTTTAAAAATATGAAATGAAAAAATAAAGAAATGAATAATTTAAAAGAAGAAAAAGATAATTTAAAAGAAGAAAAAGATAATTTAAAAGAAGAAAAAAAAGAGCAGCAAAATTGTCAAATATGTTGCGAAACATTTACAAAACAACGCCGTCATTCAATTAAATGCAATTATTGCAATAACAGCGTTTGTTTGCAGTGTTTTAGAACTTATTTACTGAGCGATGATTCAGAACAAGTTTGTATGTGCTGTAAAGAAAATGTAAGCACTGAATTTATTTATTTGCATACTCCAAAAAAATTTCAACAAGATTTTTTAACAAAACTTACAAAGTTAGAAATAATTAGAGAAAAAGCTCTTTTAGTGGCTACTGAAGAACGAATGGATTTAACAGCCAGATGTGATCTTTTACAAAGCCGAATACATTATTTGAATAAACATTTACATTTTTTTCCAAAAGATGACGAAATACGTTGTTTATACAATGACACCGAAAAAGAATATAACAAAATAGAGTCATTTCTTAAAGAAAAAAAGAACAACGATAATGTTGAAAAAGTAATTAATTCATTCATATGCCCAGTTGTTAATTGCGATGGAATTGTTACTGGAGGAAAATGCTCCTATTGCAAAAATAATATTTGCGTTAAATGTCATACCCTTCGGCCCCCCGAGGACTCCAACGTTCAATCAAATGGTCATAAATGCGATCCCAATGTTTTAGCTACTATGAATTTACTAAAGAAGGATACAAAGCCGTGTCCAAAATGTAAAATTCCAATACACAAAATAGATGGATGTGATCAAATGTTCTGCGTCAAATGTAAAACTGCATTTTCATGGAAAACTGGAAAGATTGAAACAGGAATAGTACACAATCCTCATTATTTTGAATGGATGAGAAATCGCGGAGAAATCGCATTACCTAGACAACCAGGAGACGATCCATGTGATTTGGAATTTGATTTGGCGTTTGAAGGATTGTTTTTGAATAGAAATAATGATCTTGGAAAATCTAAAGTAACTCGTTCAAATAAAATATACGAAAAAATGATTTCTTATAATTTCATTCCAAGAGTGATTCGAGAAGTAAGAACAATTTTAATAAGATTGACGGAAAATGTGCATAATGCAGAATTAATAAATCGTGAAAAAGACAATCTTCGAAAAAAATATATAATACAGAAGAAAAAATTAAAACAAGAAGACCTGGAAAATAAAACAAAAATTGAAAATAATTGGTTTCAACAAATCAAATTAATATTCAAAAAACGAGAAATGAAAAAAGATATAATTAAATTACTTGAAATTTTTGAACGTTGTATAAAAGATTCAATCATTTTGGCATTTCGAACTTTTGATTATAAAACCATGTATGAAACAATTCTTTCAATTGTTGAATATGTACAAATACAATTGGAAGAAAATGAAAAACGACACGGTCTCAGAAATAAAACATCATTAAGTATTTGTTCTGGCATTTCTTGTAAATTAATTCGTTGGTAAATTTTTGTTTCAGGTTGAAATTAATTGTAGGTAAAATATTTTAGTTCCTTAGTAGGAAATAAAATTGGCGCTCTTGGCGGCCGCGTATGTCCAAATTAATTTAAAAAATTTAATCTTCCTTCTATAAAAATTAGTCAAAATGGCAGGATATGTAAGTCTTGAATCATCAATTCGTACTTGTAAAATAGACCCAGCATATGCAAGCAAAGTTCAAAGCGATCGCTTTCTCAATCCAGGAAATATGGTTTGCCCTATTTGGAATGGATATGATAGTGCTGGAAGACCAGTATGTGCAGATTCATTTGATACCAAAACAGCAGGTTGCAACAGTGCTGAAGATCGAGTTTTCGTCGAAAACTATCAAAGACCTCAATATGTTGAATATGTTAATTTAAGCGCCGGTGGTATTGATGGCGAATTCTATGGTCAAGGTCCACCTTACTCAATGACAACATGGGACAGAATGAAATCATCTTCTGATCTTCACGCTGTTAATAATGTTACAGGTAATTATGGTCTTCAATTTGGATCAAATGTTTACCCTAATTGCGGTGTTCATCAATATGCAAGAGGTATGCAGCAAAATCAAGAAGCTTTAAGAAAATATAGTTCATACAATCAAGCTTATAAATCAAATTACATGAAAAATGTATCAGGATGTGGAATGTAATAAAAATATATTTTCAAGAAATTTTCAAAAATTCAAAAATAAATATTTTCAAGAATTTTCAAAAATATATTTTCAAGAATATTTTCAAGAATATTTTCGAAATATTTTCAAAAAATATATTTTCAAAATTTACATTAATTTTGATTTATTAATAAATATGTATTAAATCTAATTATAATGGCCCTCGAATATACGCTTCTGTCGAAAACACACAACAACGTTTTTCTACTAATACTTTTTCAGATGAAGAAAAAAGTCACACTATGAATTCTGCATGGGATGTTTTTATTCAACACATACAATCAATGTATCCAGAAAGTGAAAGAATAGTCCAACCGCAGTGTCGATCATCGATCTCTGAAATCACACAAGCAGATGAAGATGCATGGAATAGAAGACGCTAGCAAAACATGTGGCGATAGGATAGCGATATCTGTCATTTACTTGCATTTGCAGCACATGTTATATAAATGCAAAAACAACCTTTATGACTGGAAAACAACTTTTAATTTATTAATGAATGGATGTTGGACTATACATACGTTGGAGATGTTTGCTCGTTATAAAATTTCGACTCTCAACTTTGTAGATGAAATTGAAGTATATATATCTGGGATATCTGGTAAAGTTAAAAAAAGAACTCGAACTCAATGTCGAGAGCATGCTGTTTTTTAACATTAGCTGTATCACAGAACAAGATTTACAAGACGCAAAAACATTCATCCTCAAAAACAGACATCTAAAAGAAACTTACTGTTCGTTTTTAATCGAACAAGAGTTATGGATAAACACGTTAAGATTTCATTTTCCAAAAAAAATGAAAACTATTGAAACTGTTTTATACGAACGAACAGGGGTAGATGAGTGTGTTCAAGCGTTAGATGAATATAAGAATGAATTGTACGAACTTACGATAAAACTAGTTAGTGTCTTGCTCTTCAGGCTCATCCCCGATTAATTACAACGGAGAGAATTCAAATAAAGCATTAATTTGAATAGCTGGATTTGGTACAGCAGGTGCTATAGTATCGGATATAACAGTTTTAAAAGTTTCTCCAGTACTAGGAATTAAAATTCGAATTCGAATACTTGAATCTAATCGAAATTTCATAATTTGCTTCATGTCATCTCCTTTTAATGCAATAAACTGAGATGTTCCTTGATGTTCAATATCTTTAACAGTTGCTCTAAAAATTGCATGAATGGCATTTGGATTATTTGAATAAATATTATAAAATGGAATCCATGGATCTCCACTACTCAATTCTACATAAAAATATGACTGATATGCCGGTTTAGATCCCGTTCCAACAGCCAGTATTTGATTTGGTAATACAAGACGAAGTAGTTTAATAGAATACAAAGGAGTTTCTTGTGAAAATGAAGACGACCAGTTTAGAGGATTTGCATTATCATAACTATATTGCATTAATTCGGTATCTAAACCCACTGGAGGAGACGAACTGAAAGCAGGATTGACACTTGCAATTTTCGTAACACCATCATAACTAATAATTCGTCTACTTTCTGCACTTTGCGCGGTGTCATAAATAAGTTTGGGAATACGGATGTACCACCCTAAGTAAGTATTATTGACGTCAGATGCTGCTGATCCAGTAATAATGATTTGTGAACTTGTTGAAGAAGCGTCAATAGGAAAAGTGAACGTGGGTGCGATTTGTCTAATTGAATAATTATCTTGTATTGTCCAAGATCCAATTGATGGACCGTTGATTGTAATAAGATTAGTTTGGTTGTTGTAGTTAGAAATGGTTCTTGATTCGGCTAATGTTTCATTATAAATTAATTTTCCTAAGTAATTTTGAGAAAATATAGAACCATCCGGAACAAATAAAAAAGAATTCAATGAATCTGTAAAATCAGTTGGATCTACAATTTTAATCAAATCACCCAAATTATAAGTTGAATCTTTGTCATATATAGTTACTTGGCCTCTATTGTTTCCCATGTAAATATATTCTAAAATTCTCGCTAACGTAACTTCTTTATGCCGGCAAACTTTTCTTACAACTGCGTTTCTATAATAATTTTTACGTTGTTGTAATAAATCTGAAGCATTTACTTTAAATTCAATCACTGTTGATGAATTTGCATTTCCAATATTTATGTTTTCAATTTTTCCTGAAATATTATTAGATCCTATTGCATTTATGTTAAATAATCCACCCGTCCAAGCATTCACAGGCTCACTTTGAGATACAGGGTCTTCCATATCACCCGAAGTAGCACGAGATGAAGCCAAAAGTGCCTCAAAATTGCCAGGATTTGGCCATGATTGTCTATTGCGAAAAGTTGAATCAAGTTCGAGATAATAATTTGCTAGTGACATTTTAATTGAAGCGGAGTTATTTTTCACGATAAATTTATAAAAAAATCTTAAAATATGACTCCAAGGAAAATTCGCATTACAGTTTTTTGAAATTCCTAATGTCCATTACAATCCATTTCTTTTGAAATTTCTTCGTAATGGAAATTTTTAATTGTTTTTGTGTGAAATATTCGCCATCCAGTCCCCGAGGATATGCTTCTTTTTCGAAATTGGATACTAGCTACTTTTTTGTCCTTGGCTCCATAAAAGCCTTGAGAAGCTTGGAATGAGATGTTATAGAGAACAGCGTGCTTCGCACGAGATTGTTATAAAGAGAAAAGAAGTAAATTGAATCAATTTACGAAGACAGGATAAAAGAGTTGACAGGATGGAAAGCGTCAAAAGTGGAATTGGAGCAAAGTGAGTCAGAAGGTGAAGAAGGGTCGTTTTAATATAAAATTGTGTATTAAGAAAAAAATTTAAAATCTTTTACGGATTATAAATTCAATTAAGCGTAACATGCAAACTTCCTAATTCCAATCTTCTTCTTGATTGGCCTTTATGGACCAATTTTTCTGCGATACAAATCCGGTATCAATGGATATTTTCGCATTCATTCGAGATCTTAGATTAATAAAACAGGTTTAAATGTTTTGACTGGCGTATCAGGGTTTACAATTTTTTCTTTAATTGTTTGTAATAAGTCAATAAGCCAATTATAATACTTTTCTTGAAATGTTTCATCGATGCCTGACATTAAAACTTTTCCATTTTGAAAAATTGAAATACTAATAAATTTATTATTTAGTTTGTCTTGTAATTTTTTTGCATCTGGCTCAATAACACTGAAACATTCTTTGAATGAAACAATGTCTTCTGTTCTTGAAGGATAGGTAATTTTTGTGATAGGCAAATCTTCAACGTTTTTCAATGGTATCTTCAGTTTAACACCCATATTAGTTGTTGTTAATGGAGGAACACTATAGTTGGTGTTTTGATGTAAATAGATAGCTAATAGAGTGCGATTTATTTTAAAGCCCAAATCAAAATCTATGTTTCTCATTGCTGATTTGATATAAATGACAAAATTTGTGTTATTATCGTTAAATTTAAAGCAATCAGGGAATTTAGAAAGTTCAGTTAAAATGACGTGAAGGCATTTTTTTACATTTGAAATATTTTTACATCCGGTTAATTGAAATACACCATTCTTAAAAATTTTAACGTTTATTTTTTTTTCTACTTGAATTATCAAAGTTACACAATTTAGAAAATTTTTCTTGGCATCGGTTTTTCCATCAGATTTTCGTTTTTTCACTTTTGTTATTGGAATCTCACCTTTAATTAACATCTCTTTATATTTAATACATACAATTTCTCCTTCATCGTCATCTGTTTTTTTAGTGGTTATTTGTAGTAATTCATAGAAATTTTGCAATTCTATATGTTCGATATTACTTCTTACGGTAAAAGTTTGAGTTGAAACAGGAATGTTAGCAAAGTTCATTTTATAATTAATTATTGTTTTTCATATTCTGGTTTTTCATTTTTTTTTGAAATTGAAAAAAAGTTTTGAAAATATATATTTTTTAATTAAATTTATAATGGCTTATTCAAAATATTATTTTAATTTCATTAAAAACAATCCAGATAAACCATGGGAATGGAAGCGGTTGTCTGAAAATCCAAACATCACAATGGACATTGTGAGAGACAATCCAGAGTGTCAGTGATAGAGAATAAGTGGCTTGAAAAGATGTATGAACCATCTTCAAATTATGTGATTATATTGAAAGAACATTTTGAAAAACTGTCATTTTAATCCTTTATAGGAGGACGATAAATTTATAACCCTTTCAGGTTATAAATCTAGAAAGACTATATTGAAAGAACATTTTGAAAAACTTTTAAATCTTGGTTTTCCTTCGCTTATATTTTAAATGAACATTGTGATGACATAGGGTATGGTGGTGGAAAATTAGATCTATTTTGATTTTGATGAATTTTCTTTATTTGATCAGGCTTAGCAGAATAATATGAAGCAGGACATTCTCTATAAATTATATTAGACGATAATAACTCAGGAGTATCTACTCTTTTAGATTCTGGAACACTTGTTGCCTTTATCAAAAGAGTTGTACCAAGATTACCTTTTATCGTATCATTGCTCAATGAAACAAATGTTGCCATTTCAATTTGAACAATTTTATTAAAAGGATACATTGCAAGTTTAAAAAATCCTTTATTACCCCAATCAGTTCCCCATGAATTTCTGATGTGCCAATAAGGAACTGGGCCGACTTTGTCATTATCATATTGAACATTTGGTTCAATTCCCCATCCTACGATAGAAGCTGCGTGAAATCCTTCTACTTTTTTTTTAGTTGAGTCGTCAATAAATGTAAGTTTAGTTGATATGGCTGGATCGTAAATTGAATAATTTGCTTTGTCAAAATATATACCGCCATTAAATGATGTAAAATTACCATCAGTAAAATCACTTAATATAATAAATCCTGCTATTGCTGGTCCATATGACAAAATATGAGCTTTCAATATATCTCGAAATATAGTTTCTGACACATCTCCATATGACATACTCAAACGTTGAGGGTTTTTATCCACTCTATACATTAATTTTGAACTTTTATTATCATAACAACCACAAACTGGAATAAGTTTATTAAGAAGTCTCATGTGTGTTTCGTAATCATCTTTTAAAATCTCTTCAATATTTGGATTGTTGCACCATTCTTTATTACACCAAGAATAATCAATACAAGAAGTATCTAATAGAGGTGTCTGTGTATATCCCAAATATAAAATAACGTCTGCAATATTAACACCTAAACATTGTCGATTATCAAAATAAAAAATTTCAGCACCTGGTACTTCTGTAGATGATCCCTCCTCATACATCGCCGTAACGGTTTCTTTTTTTTTAAGTTGTTCTTCAAGTTCTTTAATTTTAGCATTTTTTTTTCTTTCTTCTTGTTTTTTTTCTTCTTTATCAAATTATTTTGATAAACATTATAATAAATATTTAGCAGATATAGAAGGAGACAAGTTGATTAA
>Ga0105103_10002132_pt1 | contig 10403 bp, 9 predicted proteins | sample PPLLaktember2015_2_FD_79107 | JGI IMG/M metagenome (GOLD analysis project Ga0105103, IMG submission 79107) | Freshwater sediment microbial communities from Prairie Pothole Lake near Jamestown, North Dakota, USA - PPLs Lake P7 Core (6) Depth... | ecosystem: Environmental > Aquatic > Freshwater >...
ACGGCGTGCTGGACCGCGACGCTGTACCTGCCCTGATCGGCCGGCACGGACGCAATCGCCTGCAGCGCGTCCCGGACAAATTCATCCATGCGATGCGTGCTGAGCGACACGCCGAAGTACTGCGTGACCACGTCCTCCAATTGATGCGCTTCGTCAATAACCGCCAGATCACATGCAGGGATCACCGCACCGAAATCGCCCTGCCTGACCGACGCGTCTGCGCACAGCAGATGATGGTTGACGACGATGACGTCGGCGGCGTCGGCGCGTTCCCGCATGCGCGTGATGAAACACTCCGCGAACTGCGGGCACTCGCGGCCCAGGCACTGCTCACTGGTGGCCGTCAGCTCATTCCAGAACGGGAAGCTGTCCGGCATGTCCGTCAACTCGGCGCGATCGCCCGTCTCGGTCTCCGGCAGCCACTCCTCGATCCGCTCGAGCCAGCGTTGTTCGTCGTCGGCGAGAGCGGCGCGCGCTTCCTGCAGGCGGTCGTAGCGGTGGCGGCACAGGAAGTTCGCGCGGCCCTTCATGTAGGCCGCACGCAGTTCGATGCCGAGCGCCCGCGCCAGCGCGGGAATGTCCTTGTAGAAGATCTGGTCCTGCAGGGTGCGGGTGCCGGTCGAGACCAGCACGCGGCGTCCGGACAACACCGCAGGGACCAGGTACGCCAACGTCTTGCCGGTGCCGGTGCCGGCTTCGGCGATGAGGACGCCGCCATCCTCAAACGTTCCGGCGACACGGGCGGCAAGCTCGCGCTGGCCGGGTCGTGCTTCGAACGCCTCGTCGCTACGGGCGAGGGGGCCCGAGTCGGCGAAGACGTCGGCGACGCGCGCCGTCAGAGCGCCAGGGTGGGGTAGAGCGGGAACTTCCGGCACAGGGCTTCGACATCCGATCGAACGGCGCGACTCACGGACTCGTCGTCGGGAGCCGCGAGCACACGCGCGAAGAACTCGGCCACCAGATCCATTTCGGCCTCACGCAACCCTCGCGTCGTGACGGCCGGCGTGCCCACACGAATGCCGCTGGCGGTCATCGGCGGCTGCTGGTCGAAGGGAATCGCGTTCTTGTTGACGGTCATGGCGGCACGGCCGAGCGCCGCTTCCGCGACCTTCCCGGTCAGGCCCTTCGAGAACACGTCCACAAGGATCAGGTGGTTGTCGGTGCCGCCACTCACGATCCGCAGCCCGACGTCCGCCAGACGCTCTGCGAGTCGCGCGGCGTTGCGCACGACCTGTTGCTGATACGTGCGGAAGGACTCGGAGAGCGCTTCTTTGAAGCAGACGGCTTTACCGGCGATCACGTGCATCAGTGGGCCGCCCTGCACGCCGGGGAACAGCGCGCGGTCGATATCTTTCGCGAACTCTCCGCGGCAGAGGATCAGGCCGCCGCGTGGGCCGCGCAGGGTCTTGTGGGTGGTGGTCGTGACGAAATCGGAATGGGGAACGGGCGAGGGATGCAGGCCGGCGGCGACCAGGCCGGAAATATGCGCCATGTCGCTCATCACCAGGGCCCCGACCTCGGTGGCCACGGCCCGAATGCGCGCGTAGTCGATGGTCCTGGCATAGGCGCTCGCGCCGACGACGATCAGCTTGGGCCGATGCTCGCGGGCCAACCGCTCCAACTCGTCATAGTCAATCCGCTCGTCGTCCTGCCGCACGCCATACGGAATGATCGTGAAGTATTTGCCCGAGAAGTTCAGTGGATGGCCGTGGGTGAGGTGGCCGCCATGGGCGAGGTTCATGCCGAGAATCGTGTCGCCTGGCTTCAACATCGCCAGATAGACGGTCATGTTCGCCTGCGCGCCCGAGTGCGGCTGCACGTTGGCATGCTCTGCGCCAAACAGGGTCTTGGCGCGATCGATGGCCAGGGTCTCAACGACATCCACGTGTTCACAGCCGCCGTAGTACCGCTTGCCCGGATACCCTTCCGCGTATTTGTTTGTCAGCACCGAGCCGACGGCTTCAAGCACCGCCTCGCTGACGAAATTTTCGGAGGCAATCAACTCCAGACCGTCCTGCTGGCGATGGAGTTCGAGGCGGATGGCGTTGGCGATTTCCGGGTCGGTCGATGTCAGGTGCTTCACGGTCAGTCCCGCTGCTTTCTATCAGGAGAGTGGCTATCGAGTTGGGTCAATTTGTCGACGCGGCGCTGGTGGCGGCCGCCTTCAAATGCGGTGTCCAGGAAAGTGGTGACGATGTCCCTGGCTACCTCAGGCGGAGTGAGACGCGCACCCAGGGCAAGCACGTTGGCATCGTTGTGGCTGCGGCTGAGCCGGGCAGATTCGGCCTCGGTGACCGCGGCCGCACGGATTCCCGGGATCTTGTTGGCGGCAATGGCCATCCCGATGCCCGACCCGCAGACCAGCAGGCCACGGTCGTACTCACCGGACGCAACGGCCTTGGCGACCTCGGCCGCCACGTCGGGATAGTCCACCGAATCCGGCCCGTGTGTGCCGAAGTCGGTGTACGCGACGCCGCGCTCGTCGAGGAGGATTGCCAGACTGTCTTTGAGAGTGACACCCGCATGGTCCGCGCCCAATGCGATACGAAACCCGACGCGCATGCACCTGAGTATAGTCCGAGGGTCTACAATCCAGTGTGCCTCCCATTGCAGTCATCTCCGTTCGCGGCGTGGATCGTTGGCGCGCCGGCCATCCCTGGATCTACCGCTCGGACGTGTTGTCGGCCGAGGCGGCCCCTGGCGACCTCGTGGAGGTCCACACTGAGCGCGGCCGGCCGCTGGGGCTGGCGTTCTTCAGCAGCACGTCACAAATCACGCTGAGGATGCTGGGGGAGGGATCGCGGGACGAACGCGAGTTCTTCGGTGACCGGTTGCGGGCCGCGCTGGCGTATCGCGAGGCGTTGGCGCCCGATGGCACGGCGTATCGGCTCGTCAGTGCGGAGGCTGACGGCCTGCCGGCACTCATTGTCGATCGCTATGGCGACTATCTGGTGGTGCAGACCCTGTGTCAGGCGGTTGACCGCCGCCTCGACCTCATCACGGAACTGCTGACCGAGGCCCTGCATCCCAAGGGCATCCTTGCCAGGAATGACGCGAAGATTCGCCGCCTGGAAGACCTTCCGGAAGTGGTGGATGTGCGGATGGGTGAGGTCCCGGACGTGATTGAGGTCCGCGAGGGCAGCATCACCCACCAGGTGGACGTGCGCCACGGGCAGAAGACCGGATTGTTCCTGGACCAGCGCGAGAACCACCTTGCGGCCGGGCAGTACGCACGCGGACGCGCGCTCGACGCGTTTGCCTACAACGGCGGCTTTGCGCTACAGATGGCACGCCGGTGTGACTCGGTGCTGGCGATCGATGGGTCCGAGCTCGCCGTGACGGCACTGGCCGACAACGCCCGCCGCAATGGCCTCACCAACGTCGAAGCCCGGCTGGCCAACGTGTTTGACGAACTGCGGGAACTCGAGATCGCCCGCCAGCGGTTCGACACCATCGTCCTTGATCCTCCTGCGTTCGCCAAGAACAAGGCGACCCTGGCGAAGGCGCTGGGCGGCTACAAGGAGATCAACTTGAGGGCCCTCAAGCTCCTGAAGCCCGGCGGCATCCTGATCACGTGCAGTTGTTCCTACCACGTGGATGAAGTCCTGTTTCAGGACATGCTCCTGCATGCGGCCATCGACGCGCATGCATCCGTGGCCCTCATCGAGAAGCGCCTGCAGGCCCGGGATCACCCAGTGCTGCTGGGCGTGCCAGAGACCGCCTACCTGAAGTGCTTCGTGGTGCGTCGCCTGTAGTGCCCGTCGCGCGGCCTGGGTGGCAAGGCCGCGGCAGAGACCGGGTGTTATAGTCCGGGAATGAGCCGACCGACGTACGAACCGCTGACTGAGGCCGATTTCGACCGCGCATTCCCCGGTTCGCGGAAGGTGTATGTGGACGGCCCCCAGGGCGTGCGCGTGCCGATGCGCGAAATCGTCCTGTCTGGCGACGAGCCGCCCGTGCGGGTGTACGACGCGAGCGGGCCTCGAGGGTTCGATGCCCATGTGGGGCTGCCCGGCCTGCGCCGTGACTGGATTCTGTCGCGCGGAGACGTCGAGGACACCGGCCGCGGGCAGATTCTCAGGGCCCGCAGCGGCAAGGCCGTGTCGCAACTGCATTACGCCAGGCGCGGCGACGTCACACCGGAAATGGAATTCATCGCGCTCCGCGAGGGGCTCGACGCCGGCTTCGTGCGATCGGAAGTCGCGCGGGGCCGCGCGATCATTCCGGCCAACATCAACCATCCGGAACTCGAGCCGATGATCATCGGCCGCAACTTCCTCGTCAAGATCAACGCCAACATCGGCAACTCCGCCGTGTCGTCGTCGATCGCCGAAGAAGTCGACAAGCTGCGCTGGTCAACGCTGTGGGGCGCCGACACCGTCATGGACCTCTCGACCGGGCGCAATATCCACGAGACGCGTGAGTGGATCCTCCGAAACTCGCCGGTGCCCATCGGCACGGTGCCGCTGTATCAGGCGTTGGAGAAGGTGGGCGGGCGGCCGGAGGAACTGACGTGGGAGGTGTATCGGGACACCCTTATCGAGCAGGCCGAACAGGGCGTGGACTACTTCACCGTGCACGCCGGAGTGTTGCTCCGTTACATCCCCATGACGGCGCGTCGGCGGACCGGCATCGTCTCGCGCGGAGGATCGATCATCGCCAAGTGGTGCCTGGCGCATCACCAGGAGAGTTTCCTCTACACGCACTTCCGCGAAATCTGCGAGATCATGCAGGCCTACGACGTCTCGTTTTCGCTCGGCGACGGCCTGCGCCCCGGCTCGATCGCGGATGCCAATGACGAGGCGCAATTCGCGGAACTCAAGACGCAGGGTGAACTGACGAAGATTGCGTGGGAGTACGACGTCCAGGTCATGAACGAGGGACCGGGACACGTGCCGATGCACCTGATCCGCGAGAACATGGAAAAGCAGCTCGAGTGGTGCGACGAGGCGCCGTTCTACACACTGGGGCCGCTGACCACTGACATCGCCCCGGGCTACGACCACATCACGTCAGCGATTGGCGCGGCCATGATCGGCTGGTACGGCACGGCGATGCTGTGTTACGTGACACCGAAGGAACACCTCGGCCTGCCGAACCGGGACGACGTCAAGGCCGGTGTCATCGCGTACAAGATCGCCGCCCACGCCGCGGATCTCGCAAAAGGGCATCCTGGCGCGCAGGTCTGGGACGACGCCCTTTCGAAAGCCCGTTTCGAATTTCGCTGGGAGGATCAGTTCAACCTGGCGCTCGACCCGGTCACGGCACGCGCGTACCACGACGAAACGCTGCCGTCCGACGGCGCGAAAGTGGCGCACTTCTGCTCGATGTGCGGGCCGAAATTCTGCAGCATGGAAATCACGCAGCAGATTCGAGACTACGCCGAGGCCCAGGCGTTGGACGTGGACGATGCGCGCGCGATTGGGCTGGCTGGCAAAGCCGAGGAATTCAGGAAGACTCGCGGCTGAGACGGCGCAGCAGCGCCCCGATGTCAGCGTCCGGTCGCCGGCACGATCTGAATGATCGTCTTGTAGCGCGTGCTGGTCGTGCCCGAGACGTGCAGATACCCTGCAGACCCGTTCCACGTGTAGTCCTTCACCACCACGCTCGGCGGATAGGCCATCGACTGCTCCTGGAATCGGCCAAGGTCGAACTGGTGCATCAGTGGGCCCTGGAAGAGCACCCGACCGCTGTTCTTCAGGGTCGTCTTGTAATAGGCGACGATTTCCGCGAAGGGCGCGTCCGTGCCGTACAGATGGAACTGCTGTCCTTTGCCCGCGTCCAACACTTCAAGGAACTGCGACGCCGGGTAGACCGGCAGGGCGTCCGCAGCGGACGGCGTGGGCGTCGGCGTTGGTGATGCGGCTTGAGGTGAAGCCGCGCCGGGAAACGGCTTGGGCCCCTGGGGCGGAGCCTGAGTCTGGGCGACAACCGCCATCCCGGAGACACAGGCCACCAGCGCGAACACACCAAGACGCGTCATCCACATCACCTTTGCATTATAGGACGCCGTGGCATACTTAAAGGACCGACAGGAGTTGAGTCACAGCACCATGAGTGGATTACGAACAGCAGTCTTACTGGGCGCGTTGAGCGGATTGTTCCTCGCCGTGGGTAGCATCCTCGGCGGAGAGTCCGGATTGATCATGGCCTTCGGCATGGCCCTGGTCATGAATATCGGCAGTTACTGGTTTTCCGACAAGATCGTGTTGCGCATGTATCACGCGCAGGAGGTGTCGGCCGGACATCGCCTGTACGACATGACGGCGCGGTTGGCCAAGCGGGCGGAACTGCCCATGCCCAAGGTCTATGTGATTCCAGACCCGTCGCCGAATGCCTTCGCGACGGGGCGTAACCCGAGCCATGCGGCCGTGGCGGCCACTGAGGGAATCCAGCGGCTGTTGTCGGACAGCGAGCTGGAAGGCGTGATGGCGCACGAACTGGCGCACATCAAGAACCGCGACATCCTGATCAGCAGCGTGGCGGCGACCATTGGCGCGGCCATCACGATGCTGGTGCAGTTCTCGATGTTCTTTGGCGGCGGCGGTCGCGATCGCGAGAACGGACCGAATCCCGTGGCGCTCATCGCCACCATGCTGCTGGCGCCGTTCGCGGCAATGCTCATCCAGATGGCCGTCTCCCGGTCTCGCGAGTTTGTCGCGGACCGGACGGGCGCGCAGATTGCCGGGTCCCCTCTGGGATTGGCACAGGCGCTCAAGCGCATTGAAGCCGGCGTGAAGCAGATCCCGATGGACGCGAATCAGGCGACGGCGCACATGTTCATCCTGTCGCCGCTGTCCGGCAAAGGGTTCAGCGCGCTGTTCTCGACGCATCCCCCGACCCAGGCGCGGGTGGACGCGTTGATGCGGTTGCAGTTCGGCGGCTAGAGCACGTAGGCGAGCGCGAACCCGATCTGGAGCGCGAACATCATCCGATACATGTGCGCCCAGGACACATGGTTCTCGTCGGTTGCCAGATCTTCGGGGCGCCGCAGCATCAGGTAACACACGTACACGCCGTAGGCAGTCATGCCTGCGCCGAGCGCGTGCAGCAGCACCGGCTGCCCGGTCAGGATGCCGAGCCATGTGCCGAGATTAATCATCAGGAACGGCAGCACGAAGGACGGTGAGATCATCCACGCGGCCTTCTTTGCGCCGTGGATGATGGGCAGGGTCCGGCAGCCGCCCCGCGCATCGCCCGCCATGTCGGCAAAGTCCTTGGTGGTTGATGCGCCGAGCAGGAACAACCCGAAGATGCCGCCGATGAACCACGGCTCCATACCCACCGCCGTTTTGACCGCCGTCCAGCCAGCCACCTTCAGTAGCACGCCGCGAGGAATAGCGATCGTGATGTTGGCCCACATGCCCCGCTGTTTGGTCCGCAGGGGCGGCACCGAATAGATGATGGTGGCCACCACCGCGATCAGAACAATCCAGAAGCACTCATGACGCCCACCCGGCGCCACGAGCCAGGCCAGCAGGAGCGTCAGCGCGTAGGCGATGATCGTGAACCACCACGCCTGGCGCAGGGTCAGCCGGCCTGACGTCAGAGGGCGTTTCGGCTTGTTGATGCGATCGATTTCGAGGTCGTAGATCTGGTTGAGGGCGTTGCTGCCGGCGTTGAAGACGGCCGCCATCACAGAACCGGTGATGGCCGGTACCAGCAGCGACAGGCTCCACGGTTCCTGCGGCGCCGCTCCAATCGCCGTGACGGCCCCTGAGAAGAACCCGAGGGCGGGGGCGACGAGCGTGAAGGGCCGCGCCAGATCCGAATAATCTCGCCAACGTGACATGGGCATCAGGGGATAGACCAGATCAGCATCGCGAGCCCCGCGCCGATGGCGGAATTCACGAAGTTGACAGCGTCGTTGGTGAGCATACCCCGAGCTTCGACGGTCGCGCCGATGACACCCTCGACCAGTGATGCGACGGTGGCCGCGATGACCACCAACGGAACCGCGCTCACCGGCACCAAACCGACCCATGCGCCGAATCCGGTCAGCAGCGCGGCCGAGAGCAGACCTGCCAACGTGCCTTCCAGCGAGATCGCCCCTGTTGTGCCCCGGGGCACGCGCTCGAACGACGTGACGAGCCATGTCGTGCGTCCGTAGGCTTTCCCCACTTCGCTGGCCACGGTGTCGCTGCCCGCAGTGACCAGAGCGGCCACCAGTGCCAGGTGGGCGAGTGCGGGGTCCGGCGACGCGGCGGCCACAAGCGCGGCCCAGGCGGCGATGCCGGTGTTGGCGATGGCATTGCCGGGACCGCGTCGGCCTCCGCGGTCCTCACCAATGCCGGCCGCGGACTTGCGTGCGTGGCCCAGGCGGGTGGTCAACGAGACGGTGACGAACGTCGTGATCAGCAGCGCCCATCCGGGCATACCGGCGCCGATGATCATCACGGCGCCAATGATCATGCCGGTGACGGCACCCGCGGCGGTGACCGTGCGCGCGGCCCAGCCGAGAATCGCGACTGCGGCGTTCAGGCCCAGCAGCGCCCATGTCGCCACATCCATCGACGCCCAGCGCTGCCACAGGAGAGCGGGATCGGTTGCGGCCAGGCTCCAGAGCACCACCGCGGCTGTGGCAGGAACGGTCAGGTTGTCGTCGAGCGTGATCGGCACGGTCTCCGCAAATCCCGCGATCGTCGCCGCCGCGACCGCCGCCGCGACCATCCAGAGATCCGGTGCGGCAGGCGCCATCCACCACACCATGCCTGCGGCGGCGGCACCACCAGAGAAGATGAACGCGACCAGGCCACCTGCGGACTTCTGACGATTCCACGGCAACTGGGCAATCGGCACTCTTCCGCCCACGAGCGTCGCCAAGCCGTCACCCGCCGCCAGGATGACCCAGGCGGTGGCCACCAGATCCAGCCGGTCGCGAAACGCGAGCACCAGGCCAAACACCGCCAGCGGATACAAGACGATGCCCGAGCTCCACGGTCGATGCCGGTCGGCGTCTCGGAGGACTTGCGGTGCGAGGCGCGGCAGCACCGTGAGGTTGAAGGCCACGGCGGCCGCGGCGAAGAGCGCCGCCTGGGGCCACGTCAGCCAGCGCAGAAGCAACGCGAACACACCGACGCTCACATGCACCAGTTGGCGTTGGGTCTCCATGGCGCGTCCGGCTCAGGCGGTGACCTGGCCGCCAGCCACCTCGGTGCGCCACGCCTGGAGGATGTCCGACAACGTGTCGTCGATCGGTCGCCGCGGCGTCCAGCCCAGCTCGTCCCGAAGACGTGCACTGTTGCCCACGAGGCGGGGCACATCACTGGGCCGCAACCGGTCGGGATCAACCACGCGCGTCACCGGGACGTGCGCGAGGGCAATCAGCCGGTCGAGCAGGTCGCCGATCCGATACGCCGTGCCACAACTGATGTTGTAGGCCCGGCCCGAGGTGCCCGCATCAAGCAGCCGGGCGTAGGCCTCCACCACATCACGCACATCGGTCAGATCGCGTTCGGCGTTGAGGTCGCCGACATGGAGTTCCGCGGGGGCGCGTCCGGCCTCGATGAGAGCGATCTGCCTGGCGAAACTGGACAAGGCAAAACTCGAGTCCTGGCCGGGCCCCGCGTGGTTGAATGGCCGCGCCACCACGACATTGAGGCCATCCTCGTGGGCCGCGGCCAGCGCCAGTTGGTCCTGGGCGAGTTTTGAAAACCCGTACGGGCTGGCCGGTTCGGCGGGCGTCTCCTCGTTGAGTGGTTCGTGGCCCGCCCGGTAGATCATCGCCGAGGTGACCACCAGCACGCGACACGACGGCTGGTGCATGCGCACGGCCTCGAGCAGATAGTGCGTGCCCATCGCGTTGGTCTTCAGTGGCAGCAACGTGTTGCGCCAGGACTGGCCCACGTGCGGGGAGCCGGCAAGGTGAATGATTCGGTCGGGGCGGGTGTCGACGATCGCCTCCGTCACGGCGTCCCGGTTGGTGATGTCCACCTGTCGCCAGCGAACCGCATCGTCTGTCGTGGCCTGAGGACGGCGGCTCCACGCCCAGACGAGACGATCGGGATGGGTGGCCTTGAGGTGCGCGAGCAGGTGCCGGCCTGCGAATCCCCCTGCCCCGGTGATCAGCGTCGAGGGACCTGTCATCCGGTCAGGCGTCGGCGCGTGTGCCGTACTGGGCCTGATAGTAGGCGCGGAACGCCGGATCCTGCTCCTTGATGGGGCGCCACCACCGTTCGTTCTGGCGGTACCAGTCGACGGTGGCTTTCAGGCCGTCATCGAACGGCACTTCAGGGGTCCAACCCAACTGCCGCAGCTTGCTGGTGTCGAGCGCGTAGCGGCGATCGTGGCCGGGCCGATCTTCGACCGGGCGAATCAGCGACGCGGGCCGGCCGGCCAGTTCGAGAATCTTATGGGTGAGGTCCACGTTCCTGACCTCGTTGCCGCCGCCGACGTTGTAGACC
>Ga0105103_10002133_pt1 | contig 10400 bp, 9 predicted proteins | sample PPLLaktember2015_2_FD_79107 | JGI IMG/M metagenome (GOLD analysis project Ga0105103, IMG submission 79107) | Freshwater sediment microbial communities from Prairie Pothole Lake near Jamestown, North Dakota, USA - PPLs Lake P7 Core (6) Depth... | ecosystem: Environmental > Aquatic > Freshwater >...
CGGTGCAGACCTCAAAAAGAGAGCCCAAAAGTAGCCCACTGACGAAAAAGGACTTACACCCATTGAGCGTAAGTCCTTGAATTTTTTGGTAGCGGGGACAGGATTCGAACCTGTGACCTTCGGGTTATGAGCCCGACGAGCTACCTGGCTGCTCCACCCCGCGCCGATCTTTCAAACTAGCACCCCTTCCTTTACCAGTCAATATAAATCTGGGGATTCTCTTTTCAACATCATTATGAGGCCTGCTGTCAAGTCTCAGGCCTCTTTGGGCTCTTCCAACCCGGATCCTCTGCTGCCCGGAGTGTAAAAGACATATTCCAGGGAAAGGATGTCAAACATGTCGTCGGTCTGCTCCCTGATGACATGGTAGAGCTCTTTCATGTTGATCGCCCGGGACAGTCGATCCCTGTATTCCCCGTCATCGTAGAAATGCACGTCGAGCGGGAAAAGGACCTGGTCCAGGGAACCGTACCAGTTCGCGGAAAGGAGGGTTTTGAGGGTTATGATCTTTTTGTACATCTCTCCGATGTTTTCCGTTCTCAGAAGGGGGTGGACCCTGTTGATCATGCAGTCCATGAGGCCGGCGAGGTAGTAGACCTCTCTCATCTTTTCTTCATTGGACCGGCAAAGGAAGAGGGTCCGGATCGTGTAAGCCATACTGCCGCCCAGCACATAATGGGGCGGAAGATGCTGCACTCCCGACTCCCCCTTTTCATAGATCTCCTTGCGGTGCTTCTCCAGGACATCGGACTGAGACTTCAGCATTTGAATGAAGTGTCCGCTTTCCCAATCCGCAACCCGAAACGCGAAGGGCTTGGCCGTGATGAGATTGTCCGGAGGAACACCTTTGTCTTTGAAGTGGATGATTTTGCCCATGACCGAAATGCCTAAAATGCCCTAAGAATGAGAAGAAGGATAAAGGTTAAAGGAAAAATGAACTACAATACGGAAAAAGATCAACCACGAAAGCACGAAATCTGGAAAGCGCGAAAAAGGACATGGTTTTCTACGTAACCCCTTCTTCTTTCGTGTTTTCGTGATTAGGGGTTGCTTCCGTATTCTTTCTTCACGGCCTTGGATGATATTTCTCATGGATTTGCTTCAGTCGCTCCCTGGTGACATGGGTGTAAATCTGGGTCGTCGAGATGTCAGCATGGCCGAGCATGATCTGCACAGACCTCAAGTCCGCTCCATGCTCAAGCAGGTGGCTTGCGAAAGAATGCCTGAGGGAGTGCGGGGAAATCCCTTTTCTGATCCCTGCGAGCTTGGAGACCCGCTTGATGATCTTCCAGAAGGCCTGCCGGCTCATGGGTTTGGCCCGGGAAGTCACAAAGAGATGGGAAGAACTTCTCTTCTTCAACAGGCTGGGGCGGCTATGTGTGAGGTACTCTTTCAAGGACTGCTGTGCCTTTGAGCCCATGGGGACCATTCGCTCCTTTGATCCTTTGCCGATGGTCCTTACCCAGCCCGCTTCGAGATTGATGTTGGCGATTCTAAGCCCCACGAGCTCGGAAACCCTCAGGCCCGAGGCGTAGACCAGCTCCAGCATGGCCCTGTCTCTCATCCCGCGACCGGTCGAAGCGTCCGGCGCGGCAAGAAGCCGATCCACTTCTTGGCCGCTCAGGACACCGGGCAGTCTCCTGGGCAGCTTTGGGTTGCCGATGAGCCTTGCCGGGTTTGTTTGGATCTTCCCGTCCGACACGAGGAAGCGGTAGAAGACTTTGAGACTGGACAGATTTCTCGCAATGCTCCGGATGGACAACGACCCTGCAAGGGAAGAAACATACTCCATGATATTGATTTGGGATGCCTTCACAGGCTGGAGATTGCTTTTTTCGAGAAAGTCAAAATACCTGGTGAGGTCCCTGCTGTAGGATCCGATGGTGTTCTTGGCAAGGCCTTTTTCTACCCTCAGATGGTGGATGAACTGGTCTGCGAGGGCATCAGGGGAATTGTCTTGGGCCATGGAGAGGCGTCTCTGTCAGAAATCGTAAAAGTGTTTATCGCGTGTGAGGATTCTGGCTCGGTCCTCTTCAATAAGCACCATCTCCTCGAGCCTGACCCCTCCCAGTCCGGGAATGTAGATCCCCGGTTCATCCGTCACGACCATCCCTTGCTTGAGCTCAACTGGTTTTTCCGGGCCAAGGCGTGGAGCTTCGTGGGTGGCAAGACCGACTCCGTGGCCGAGAGAGTGGCCGAAGTAATCACCAAACCCTGCTTCTCGAATGATTTGCCGGGCCGTCGAATCCGGAACCGTGCTTTTCACGCCCGGTCGAATCTGTTTCAGGGCGGCAAGCTGAGCTGTTCGAACGGTCTTGTAAATCTTCTTGAACTTGGGGGTCGGTTCGCCAAGAAAAACAGTTCTTGTCATGTCGCAGGAGTACCCGTCGATCTTGACGCCCACATCAAAGGTGACGGGTTCTTTTGCCCGGATCTTGCGATCCGTCGGAACGGCGTGCGGAAGCGCGCTGTTCGGGCCAGACGCCACAATGGACGGAAAAGCAAGACCCTCTGCTCCCCCTTCACGAGCCAGGCCCTCAATCTCCCATGCAAGCTGTTTTTCTGTCCTGCCGGGTCTGAGTTTCTTGATGACGGTGGCTAGGATCTCCGACATGAGATCCGCCGCTGCGGTCATGGAACGGATCTCATCCTCATCCTTGATCTCTCTCATCCCTTCCACAAGACCCTTGACCGGCTCCAGGCGGACGGGCACGGAGAGTCTTCTGAACTTCCTGGCCAGCTCGCGATGAACGCCCCAGGTTAAGTGATTTTCATCAAAGCCCAGGACGCCGGTGCCGAGTCTGGAAACAATCTCAGGGAAACTCTCCGTGAAGCCTTTTTTCAAAGTGATCACGTCGAAATCGGCGACCTCGTTTTCCGCCTCCGTCGTGTAACGGGAGTCGGTGACAAGGATGAGAGAGTCCCTGTTGATGAGCAGTGAACCTGAAGACTCTGTGAGCTGCCCGTCTGCCGCCTTGAATCCCGAGAGGTATCTCCTGTTCTCAGGCTGGAGCACCCAGAGCGTGTCGAAGGGCAATCGGTCCAGTTTTTCACGAAGAAGCAGGATGCGGCGATTGAAATGGGATTTCCTTTTCATTCCTTTTAAATCTCCAAGAAGAAGCTGTATTAGCCGATCACCTTATCAGGTAGAACACGAATTTGCAATTTCGACTCAATTGCCCAACAGGCCGTCAGTCTCGGGTGAGAGGAGGCGCCATTGTGAAATGCCTTTTGTCTCTGCGGGGCAAAATGATATGATCGCAAAGTATGAGGTGCGCCCCTAAACTCAAAGCCCGTCTGATTCTGATTTTCCTGCTCGGTTTCTTTCTGATCCCGGTGACATCCAACGCCGTTGTTGTGCAGATCAACGGGGACCGACTCACCCTGAATGCTGAAAAGGCGCCTCTCCAGGAGATCCTTCTGAAGCTGTCGGATTCGGGAATCAGGGTCCAAATCGATCCTCAGATCAACCCCACCGTCACCGCGTCCTTTGAAAACAGAGAGATTCAAAAAGCCCTGGAATCCATCCTTAAAGGCCTGGACCATGTCCTGATCTGGGATTCCGCTCAGGGGCCTTCAGGTTCTGTGCCCAAGCTCGCCGAGATCCAGGTGTTCAGACCGGAACGAAAGGATCTCATGAGACCTCTTCGCAAAGCGGCGCCCCTGTCCATAGCAAGGAATCCCAAGGACGGGTCGTTTTATGTCAGGGACGAGATCCTGATCAGGCTCAAGCCGGGCGCGGACCCTTCTGAACTTCTCAAGCTGTTGCAGGAAAGAGGGGGAATTCTGGTCGGCACTTATCCTGAATTGGGGATATACAAAGTCCGCCTGCCGCCAGGCTCGGATGTGCCGGGATGGGTGGAGGAGATCAAGAAGAGAGGCGGGGCAGGAATCGCAGAACCCAACTATGCTTACCCGGCCCCTCTAATCCCAACGGAACCGGATTGGACCACCTTGAGATTGTCCTACGCGGATGCCTCCCCGCAGCCCAAAGGCACTCCTATTGCGGTCATCGATTCAGGGCTCAGGGCCGATGCCGGGCTGGACAAGTTTGTGCTCGCCTCGCTCGATGCGCTTGATCCGGACAGGCCTGTTTCCGACACAGAAGGACACGGAACCCAGATGGCCTTGATCGCCGCCGGGGTAGTCAAGCCCATGGGAGTCGAAGAGGACAGCGTGTCACAAACGCCCATCATTCCCATCAGGGCGTTTGACGAAAACGGGTTTACCTCCAACTTTCTCCTGATGGAGAGCATCAATTTTGCGTTCAAGAACGGAGCTCGCGTACTGAGCCTGAGCTGGGGAACGGAGACAAAGAGCGAGTTTCTTTCCGCGGCGCTTGAGCTGGCGGATTCAAAGGGCCTCATCATCGTGGCCTCGGTCGGGAATGAGCCGACCGGGGAAGAGGTCTATCCTGCTGCCTACTCCGCGGTCATCGGGGTCGGAGCGCTTGCGCCCGACGGAAAGGCATGGGAAAAATCCAATAGCGGTGTTTTCGTGGACCTCTATGCGCCGGGGTTTGCCTCGCTTCCTGTGGGGTACAAGGGCGATCCCGGGATCTATGCGGGCACTTCCATTTCCGCGGCGTTTACCGCAAACCGGATAGCAGCCATCCTATCCAAGAACCCCAAGGCAACAAAGCAGGAGATCCTGGAGGCCCTTCGAAGAAAACCATAACTGAAATCCTTGCCATGAGGCCACTTTCGACTTTGCCCAGGGTCTGCGACAGGGCAAGCGGCTCCCCATCCCCCTCACCCCGACCCTCTCCCGCCAGGGGCTGGAGGGAGGATTGTTTTTTCGTGCTTTCCGACTTTCGTGTTTTCGTGATTGATCTTGCTTGCGGTGTTGAAGTCAGAAAGTGAATTTCATGGCAAGGCCGATGTGGCCTTCCTTGGTGGCGAAGACGCTGAGGTCAACGGCATCAGGCAATCCCTTGAGGAAATCGTCCTTGAGTTTCCGATTGTGCTTGTGCGCGGAGTTGACGGCGCTGTAGATGGTGCCCGAGTAGAAGCCCAACTCGACAAAGCCAAGAACCGCTCCGAGCACTTCGTGGTCTTCGTCGAAGGCCTCGATTGTGGCCCAGATGAAAAGCCCGTTCAGGAGAAAGGCGACAAGGCCGTCCTTATAGCGTTCACAGTAGAAGTGCCCAAGTCCCGGCACAACCGATAGGGCCCCTGCGGTCGTGGGGTCTTTGTAAGGCAAGAACTCCCCTTCAAGGCCCCTGAATGAAAGATCCTGGGCGTTCGGAAAAAGAGGGCTCCCCGCCCCTACGGCTTTGAATGTCTCTGAGGCCTCGTGCCATTTGCCTGTCTGCATTTGAATCCACCCGAGACGGTAAATTGCACTGTTTCTCAGCTCAGGCTCAGCGTACGCTGCCACAACCCCTTTGAAGTAACGCTCCGCCTCCTCGTACAGCCCCTGTTCGTAATAGGATTCTCCCATGAGAAACATGGCCTTGCCGCCCACCAGCGTACCCCTATAAGCGCTCAGGGTTTCGCTGAGGCTCTTTCGGGCAGACTCGTAGTCCCTTCCTTTCAGGTAGCACTGGGCAATGAGCAGCTTTGCCTTCGGCACTTTCTTGTCTTCGGGGAAGAACTGGAGGAAGCGCTCGAACTCGACTACGGCTCGCGGGTATTCGCCCATTTCCATGGTCTGCTCAGCAAATCGAAACTGCTGGTCGCTGTCAATAGTGATTTGGGCGCAAACGGCGTAGCCCGGAAGCAGAAGAATCATCAAGAGGATTGCGGGAATCCAGGATTTTCCCAGCCTTTCGGACTCCCGCGAACCCGGGAGCGGCGATCCGAGTGAAGGTCTCAGATAACGGCTAGTCGTCATGTCGAGTCGCCGGACGATACCACCAGAAGTCATTGCTTTGAACGGGATCAAAGATTTTTCGCTTCCCTTCGTGGTAGACCACGGGAGACACCTTCGTTTCCTCCTGGCCTTCGTGAATGAGCCGGTCCACGGTCATCATCCATCCGAGGAAGAAACCATGTTTCTCCATAGCCTGTGCGCCATAGGATGAACAAGTGGGGAGGCTGGGGCAGCGGTCGCCGTCAATGGGAGAGATATGGTCTCTGTAAAAACTTATCAGCCACAGAGCGGGATTGACCCCGGCAGCTTCATCACGCGGGGGGGATGCCTGGGCAGAGGCTCCGCCACAGGAGCCGAGGATCAAGAGTCCAAGAATCAGAAGGGTTGAAGTCAGGCGCTTTGCCGTTCCCATGGACGCATCCCTGGCACAAGAAGAAATCGCGAAACCGAGGATAATGGATGTGGAGGATAATGGAGAGGGGTGGATAAGTCAAGGCGATAAAAGCGTTTTGTTGACACCCGTGCGTTCAGCTGTTAGGACAGGAGTCACGTATGAATCAGGGAAAGATAGTCGAATACATCGATCACGGAGACTTCATCATCGCCCTCTGCCTTCAGGACGACGGGACACGCCTGCACCTCTTGACCCCGACCAATCGCGAAATGAATCTCTCCCCCAAACGGGCAATCTTCATTTCCTCCTCTTCCATAGACGTGCATAGCCCCAGGGAAGAGCTCCTGCGCAGGCTGAAGAATACGGAAGAGGAGCGAAACAGGCTGAAGGAGCAGGTCCAGGTTCAAGCGCTCTGGGAACTCGTGAAGGATGATGCGGAGACCTATGACCACGCCTATCTGGCGCATCTGTGCTTCGGCGAACAAATCACCGATGATCACGTCTCCGGTCTGGTGAGAGCCCTGTTCGAGGACAAGCTCTATTTCAAAATGAAGGACGACCGCTTTCTTCCCATTTCCGAGGAGAAAATCGCCAATGCCCTGGCGCAAGTGGCTCAAGAGGCTTCGAAGGAGGAAAAACTGAGAGAGGGAGGCGAGTGGCTGCAGGGGGTGCTTGAAAACAAGCCTGTCCAGGAACCCCGGTGCAGGGAAGAGGTCACCAAGGTTTTGGCCGACCTGGCGCTCTACGGGGAGGACTCCCCCACCCTCAGATTCGGAAAAGAACTGCTCCAGAGAGCCGGCGTGTCCGATATCCGCCAAGCAAGGCGCATCCTCGTGAGCCTCGGAGTCTGGAGCGAAGACGAAAACCTCGACCTTCTCCGTTTCGAAATCCGAGTCCCTTTCAGCGAGGAGCACCTCAGGGAATCCGAGCGGATCTGCCGGGTTGAAGCCGCACCGGGAGTGCGAGAGGATCTGCGGGACCTGAGGGTGTGGACCATCGATGGACCCATGACCAGGGATTTTGACGACGCCCTGAGCCTGAGCGTTGAGGAAGACAGAATTCATCTGGGCATCCACATCGCGGACGTGGCCAGCGTCATAGAACCTGACAGTCCCCTGGATGAGGAGGCCTCCCAGAGGGGAACCAGCCTTTACCTGCCCACGCACCAGATTCCAATGCTGCCGGTTGCCCTTTCGCAAGAAGCCCTGAGCCTCAAGCAAGGGTGCGACCGGCCGGCGATTTCTTTGATCGCCGTGCTGGACAGGAACGGGGATTTGCTTGAGTCCCGCTTTGTGCAGAGCCTGGTGCGGGTGGAAAAACAATGGACCTATGACGAGGTGAACGAGAGTTTCGACAAAGAGCCGCTCCTGCAGGAAATGCGTCGATTGAGTCAGCTCATGCGACAGAGGCGACTGGATCAGGGAGCCCTTGTGCTTTCCCTGCCGGAGATCTCCGTGGAGGTGACCGCCGGGGGGGCCGTTGAGTTACACAAGGTCGAACAGGACACGCCGTCCCGGGGGATGGTGGCGGAATTGATGATCTTCTACAACTGGCTGGCCGCGAGGTTTTGCGGGGAGCACCAGATCCCTGCGATCTACCGGTGTCAGGAGGCGCCGGTAGAAAGACTGTCTCCGGAAGAGACGACCTACGCCTATTACGTTTTCAAGCAGCGCCGAAAGCTCAGCCCCCTGTCCATCCGCACGGAGCCCAAGCCTCATAGCAGCCTGGGCGTGGACATGTACACGACGGCGACCTCGCCGATCCGGAGATACTATGATCTTCTGGTGCAGCGACAGATCAAGAGCTATCTTTACCGGTCCGTCCCGCTTTATGCCCGGGAGGAGATTGAAAAAAAGAGGCTCGTGCTAGACCCCCTTCTGAAGAGCATCGAACTGCTCACGAGGAACAGCACGAGGTACTGGATTCAGAAATACCTGGCCCAGCATGTGGGAGAGAAATTTCCTGCCCTGGTGCTCGACGTGATCCGGAACAAGTACCGCGTGCTCCTGACCCCCGTTCTTCTCATCGCGGAGGTGAAAAGAGAAAACGGCCAGAATCTGCATGAAGGACAGGAGATCATGGTGAAAATCCGGAAGTCGGATCCCTGGGAGGACTACCTGAAGGTAGACATCGAAAAACGATGAAGCCCTGAAGGTAACCGGGTCGCTTTTTGAAATGGATGGCTGAGGCCGCGGGGATCTCTCTCAAAACAGAAAACGAAGAGTGTTCGTGTAAATGTTGAGCTAGTAGGCCATGTTGGGAAAGTAGACCAGGTGCTCTCTCTTTGAAGCTGCCTGGGAGGGAAGCGCGGACCAGGTCAGAATCATCACCCCTGCCAGGGACAAGAGGATCTTCCGAGGAGTCGGGAATCGCAAATTCATCAGCTGCTCACCTCGAAATCTTTCAGCAGGAGGATCGCCCCGGACTGGTCGTAGATCAGCACCCTTACCGATGAAGGGGACTCCAGGCTCTGGCCCAGGTTGAATTGGCCCTGAATGGGTTTGAATCTCTGTATGGTGAACACCTGCCCACTGCGGTAGTTCTCGGGATAACCATTGACCACCTTTCCCTGAGGATAGGCCCATTCTTTCGGTGGATCCGTGGGTTTCCCCCTGGCGAGGATATGGAGGTAACCGGCCACCGTGCTGTCCCCCGGCTGAAGGTTCGTCAACTTGAAGCTCACCAGCATCCTGGACCCCTGCTGTTGAATGGCCAGATCCTCAATGCTGACCGTTTGCTGGCCTTTTGAGTTCTTGTCCCCAGGGGCGGCCTCGACCCTCTTTGCCGCAGGTTTTTCCGGCTTGGACGGTTCCGTCGCCCGGTCGCTTGTCTCCTCGAGATGACGCACATAGTCCTGAAGGAAGGCGGTGTGCTGATTGGATCGGGCAAGCGCCGTTCGATGCTCATCGAGTTGTTCTTCGAGGTGAGCCACGGCATTCGACTGAATCGCGTGATCCCGCCGAAGCTCCATGTAGCGGTTGATCGCCAAAACCGACAGGGGAAGGTAGGCCAGAAGAAACAAAGCAGCCCAAAAAAGCACACGAGGAGAAACGCCAAAAGACCGGACTTTCCCCGTTCTGCCCGCCACCATAATGGTGAAGGGAAGTGGTCGCCACGGTTTCTTCCTTACGGGCGGGTTTCCTGGTCCAGAGGGTTCCATTCTTCCTCTCTGATCTTCCAGTCCTTGCCTCTCTTAACGAGCAAGAGGCTCTTCAGTCCCTCATCCGTGTAGTCAGATTTTTTTCAGACCATCTCAAAAGGGGACCGGGAACCTTGTCGGTCGGCGGCTTTGTGGCCAGAACGGTTGAAAGATCGTGCCAAAGGGCGGTAAGCTGAGAAAAAAAGAAGCAGAAAAGCATCCAACCGAACACGCAAAAGATCTTCTTCTTTTTCATAGCCGATTTGTTGGGATCCTCCCCGTGACCTCTCTGTTTGAGCCTTGAGACACAGACTATCCGAAAACTCTCCGGAAAATATCGTCCACGTGTTTCAGATGGTACTCGAGGCTAAAAATCTCAGCAATGTCCCTCTTCTTCAGGAGCTTCATGATTTTCTTGTATTCAAGAAGAAGGGACTGGAAATCTTTGCCCGTGTCCCAAACCTTCAAGGCATTTCGTTGAACCATCTCGTAAGCTTCCTGTCGTTCCAAGCCGAGATCGGCGAGTTTGAGGAGCACCTGTTGCGAGTAGATCAGGCCCTTCATCTTGTTCAAATTCCCGATCATGTGATCCGGATAGACCACGAGGTTTTTGATGATCCGGCTTAGCCGGTGGAGCATGTAGTCGATCAGGATCGTGCTGTCCGGACCGATGACCCGTTCCACCGAAGAGTGGCTGATGTCCCTTTCATGCCACAGGGCCATGTTCTCCATGGCTGCGAGTGCATTGGAGCGCACCAGGCGCGCCAGGCCGGCAATGTTCTCGCACCCAATGGGATTCTTCTTGTGGGGCATGGACGAAGATCCCTTCTGCCCCTTTTCAAAAGGCTCTTCCGCTTCGAGCACTTCCGTCCTCTGGAGATGCCGGATTTCCACGGCGATCTTCTCCATGGTGCCTGCCAGAATCGCTAGGCTCGTGAAGTACTCGGCGTGTCGGTCCCGCTGAAGGATCTGGGTGGAGACCTCCGCAGGCTTAAGACCGAGTTTCCTGCAAGCGGACGCCTCGACCTCGGGGGACACATTGGCAAAGGTCCC
>Ga0105103_10002136_pt1 | contig 10387 bp, 6 predicted proteins | sample PPLLaktember2015_2_FD_79107 | JGI IMG/M metagenome (GOLD analysis project Ga0105103, IMG submission 79107) | Freshwater sediment microbial communities from Prairie Pothole Lake near Jamestown, North Dakota, USA - PPLs Lake P7 Core (6) Depth... | ecosystem: Environmental > Aquatic > Freshwater >...
ACTAGAAGGCCTATGGAAAAGCCCACCCTCCCAAACGTTTCATGATGTGTTTGGTGCTCGCAAAAAGTCCGGAACCGCGAATCTGTCATTTCGACCACAGGGAGAAATCTTTTCGTTTTAGAGCCTTAGGACTTTAAGATTTCCCGCTTCGCTCCAAATGACATGAAAAGGGGGCTTATTGCGAGTTCATCATTTTTGAATTGACATTTACAATTTTTAGCTGACAAAATACCGACTTGCTCATCGAATAGATGCGCAGAACGTGGTCGGTCACGTATTGTTCAAACGGCCTTAAACATGAATGAAATACAATCCCTCCAGGATAACGACTATTCCATCCGGATTTTATCGGGTGGAAATAGGGGCGGGGTCAACCCCACCCCGGGAGATCGACATGACCTTGAAAAACCGGGCCGCCGTCCGACTTACCGGTTTGACGCTGGCCGTCTTTGTGCTGGGTGCATGCGCCGCTCAGGCTCCTATCATACAGATCCAGAGCGATTTGCCCCCCATTGAGTCCGTCGTCATTGCACCGTTTGAAAACCTGGCGCAAGGCTTGCAATCCGGCACCGGCGTTCGCAGTCCGATCAGCGGGCGAATTTTCGTGGCGGGCCCTGTAGCCGATGGCGCCGACCGGTTTCTGACCGGTCAACTGGTTTCCCATGTGCAGCGGGACACGGCATTTGAAATCCTGCCGCCGGGCGAGCCGGCGGCAGTACCTGAAGCTGTCGTCGACAGCTCCGGGCGCCAAGGGAATCGGGTGGAGCAACTTTCGCAAAACGGAAGGCGGCTGGGGGCCGATGCGGTCTTTGCCGGTCATGTCTACCGTTTTCGGGAGCGTGCCGGTGGCGAGCTTGCGGTCCAGTCACCCGCTTCGGTCGCATTTGAGATCTCTCTCATCGACTGCCGGCAGCCGCGTGTTCTCTGGTCTGCCGTTTATGACTACACCCATCAGGCGTTGAGCGAAAACCTTCTCGGTGCGGGCAATTTCTTCCGTCGCGGGGGACGCTGGGTGACCGCCGAAGAACTGGCGACGGCCGCAATGGACGATATTTTCGACGACTTTCGGCGCAGGATGCCGTCGCAGACGGGAATCGACCCGGAGCGGGACTGACAAGAAAGAGCGGTTTTTGACTTTTTACGAAGGTTTCAGGTTCATTCTTATTCAGGATCGATGGCCGCGAGACCATTTAAGGACTTTGCGCAATGCGAAGACTTGAGAAAGCCATCATTCTGGCCTTTCTGGCCTGCCTGCCGCTGGTTTCATCGGCGGATGCCGCCGACACCAACCGGGACGCAACCAAGCGGGTTCTGGCGATCTTTTTTTCGGACGAAGGGCAGCCGTTTGCGTCTGAATTGGTCCGAAGCCTGCGCGAGAACCTGGTTTCGAAGTCACAGGTTCCCGTCGAGCTGAACACCGAGTTCGCAGACCGACTGCGGTATGCGGATAGTGCCTACCTGCAGAAGTTCATAGATTTATTGCACTATAAATATTCGCGTTCGCAAATGGACGTTGTCCTTGGCGTGGGTGATGAAACCGCAGGTTTTCTCGCCCAAGATGGCGAGACCCTGTTCGGGAATATTCCGAAGATCCTCCTCACGGTCAACCCTCGGTACGCGCAGAATCCGAATGTAAAGCCCCACCTGAAGAACCTTGTCTTTGGATTCGATGTACTTGGCCAAGTCCTCCTGATTGAAAAACTGTTGCCCGAAGCCCGCCGCCTCTTTATCGCTTATGGTTGCTCGCAGAGCGACCGCGAAGGTGCAATGCTGGTCCGGGAAAGTCTGAGAAATTATCAGGGGCCGCTGGAAGTCGTTTACCTCACCGACATGAGCAAAGAGGCGCTGCTGGCAAAAGTCGCCGGGCTGCCCGAACACTCTGTGGTGCTCTATACCAGTTTTATACGTGATGCCGAGGGAAAATCCTTCGTGTCACGCAATGTGATTTCCGAGGTTGCGGAAGCCGCCAACGCGCCCGTGTTCGGTTTCTTCGATCTTTATATTGGGTACGGAATGGTGGGCGGCTATCTTCTCAGTACCGTCGATCAGGGGAAAAGACTTGCGAACGTTGCCTTGCAAATTCTGAACGGCGACGCGCCGGCGGCCATCAATACAGCCTCCCTGGAAAATCGAGTCGCGTTTGACTGGCGTCAGCTGCGGCGTTGGGGCATCGACGAAAGGCGCCTTCCGCCCGAAAGCGACGTTCTGTTCAAAGAACCTTCGCCCTGGGACAGGTACCGCAAGTACATCCTTGCCACCATTCTGGTGGTTTTTCTTCAAAGCGTGTTGGTCCTTTTTCTGGTGATGGAGAGCGTGCGGCGCCGCCGGGCCGAGGTTCATCTGGCGCAACGCTTGGCTTTCGAGGAGATCCTGTCCGATTTCTCGGCCCGATTTGTGGACCTGCCGCCGGAACAGGTGGATTCGCAGATTGCCGCTGAGTTGAGGAAACTGGGGGAGTACCTCCAGGTGGATCGTATCACGTTGTTCGAACTCTCAGAAACCGACCAACGGATGGTGCTGGTCGAAACCTGTTTCGACGCCGGCGTCGCGCCGCCGACCGCACAGATTGAAATCGACCCGTTTACCTGGGCTCGCGAAAGAATACTGAAGGGGAAGAGCTTTCATTTTTCCGATCCCGACGACCTGCCTCCGGAAGCCGCAGCGGAAAAGGCCTTTATGCATTCTCAGGGCATCCGGTCGGCGGTTATCATTCCCGTTAAGATCGAAGAAAAAACCCGGGGTATGCTGACACTCGCGATGGTGACACGCCCCAGGGAATGGCCCCAGGAGATGATTCGGCGATACGAAATTATCGCTCATGTCATTGCCCGTACGATGGCCAACAAGCGGTCCAGTGAAGCCCTGCTGCGGAGCAAAAATTTCAATCGATCCGTTCTTGACTCTCTAACCTCCCTCATTGCCGTTTTGGATCGGCAAGGCAACATTCTGGATGTCAATGAGAGCTGGATGCGGTTTGCCCGCGAAAACGATGCGGCTTTGCAAACGCCGATCGGCCGCGGCGTCAATTACCTCGAGGTCTGCCGCCACAGCTCTGTAACCGGTGACGCGCTGGCGCAAGCCGCGCTGGAAGGGATCCGTTCGGTGCTGGAAGGAACGAAGGAGACCTTTGTTCTGGAGTATCCCTGCGAATCGCTCGGCAAGAAACGATGGTACATGATGAGAGTCATCCCGTTTTCCGGTATCAAAGGCGGGGCCATCGTATCCCACATTGACGTCAGCGAGCAAAAACTGGCGCAAATCAACCTTCAGACCGCCTTTTCGGAGATCCAGCGACTGAAGAACCAGCTGGAGGCTGAATCGGCGTACCTGCAGGAGGAGATCCGCCTGGAACACAACTATGAGGGAATCATCGGTCAAAGCGCCGCCATCCAGTACGTTCTCTACAAGATCGAACAGGTGGCCGCGACCGAAACCACGGTTCTGATTCTGGGGGAAAACGGAACCGGCAAGGAATTGGTCTGCCGGGCCATCCACAGCCACAGCACGCGCAAGGCACGGCCGCTCGTAAAAGTCAACTGTGCGGCCCTGCCGGCCAACCTCATCGAAAGCGAGCTGTTCGGCCACGAGCGGGGGGCCTTCACCGGGGCCCAGATCCGGCGAACAGGTCGTTTCGAATTGGCGAATGGCGCGGCCATATTTCTGGATGAGATCGGTGAATTGCCGCTCGAGCTGCAGGGGAAGCTGCTGCGGGTGCTGGAGGACGGCGAATTCGAACGTTTGGGCAGTTCCGTTACGATGAAGGTCGATGTACGGGTGATTGCGGCCACCAATCGTAACCTGGAAAAAATGGTCCGCGAGGGGGCCTTCCGCGAGGATCTGTATTACCGCTTGAACGTGTTTCCGATCACGGTCCCGCCTTTGAGGGAACGCCGCGAGGATATTCCACTGCTCACCCGCTTTTTCGTGGAAAAGGCCGCCAAAAGACTCGGCAAAACCATCAGTTTCGTGCCAAACAATGTCATGACGCGCCTGCAGGAATATCGATGGCCCGGCAATGTGCGTGAACTGCAAAACGTCATCGAACGGGCGGTGATCAACAGCACGGAGTCCAAATTGCAGCTGGTGGACGACCTCAGGTTGCCCGATTCAAACACAGATTCAGAAACCTTGAAAAGCCTGGAAGAAATCGAAACCCGTCATATTGTCCGGGTATTGGAGAAAACGAACTGGCGAATCGACGGGCCCAAGGGGGCTGCGATGATCCTCAAAGTCAACCCTTCCACGCTTCGCTCCCGGATCCGCAAATTGAGAATCAACAAACCCTGAATCTTTTCTCTCTTTTTCACGTCCAATCAAACCTTCCGGTCATCTCAATCGGGGATCGAGCAGGCCATCGGCGATACCAGTCCGCCCGATTTCTGCGACATGTAACACTTCCATCAAATTTCACGGAAAAATTCGATTCCGCCAGCCGGCTCCAATTGGCGTAGCATTGATAATTTTCTTAAATATTAGAATGTTGATGGATTTGCAAAACCTCCCACAGGGTCATTGCGAGGCGCGAAGCGCCGTGGCAATCCCATCAATCTTCGGGTAGTTACGAGATTGCTTCGCTTCGCTCGAAATGACAATGGGGTGTTTTCGGCTTTTTGTGAGTTCATCGATGTTAATTCAAAGCGCGCTTTCCCAAGTCTTTTGGCATGGAAATTGGACAATCGTTGGGACGGGCACGTGCGGCGACTCTGCGGGCCGCTGGATCATGCGGTCAAAATCATCGCTCCGACGCTTGCACGCAGCGGATGTTTTGAACCACTTCATGTCGTGGGGAGGTGCATGGTGATGCAGTTTGATCGAAAAGACAGGGAGGCCAATTGGCTGAAACAGGTGTGCCTGTGCCTGATGACAATCGCTGGCATTCTGTTGAGCTCGCCGGCCTGGGGGGGCGGGCTGTGGCTGTACGAGATGGGCACTCCCGACCTGGGCACCGCAGCCGCGGGTCGTGCGGCCCTGGCCGCCGATGCCTCCACGGCCGGTATCAACCCGGCCGGCATGACACGGCTGGAGCGTTCCCAGATACTGGTCGCCGCTCAGGGGTTTTACATCGAGTCGCGCTTCGACGTCGACGCCGCCACCTTCGGAGGCAATGACGGCGGCAATGCAGGAGGATTCGTGCCGTCCGGCTCCCTGCATTACGTGCTCAGCATCTCCCCGGACTGGAAGCTCGGTATCAGCGCCGGGTCCTATCTCGGCCTTGGAGTGGAATACAACAATACCTGGGCCGGGCGGTATTACACCACCGAAGCCGAACTGCTGACTTATGGCGTCAATCCCGGAGTGGGCTACCGGGTCAACGAATGGCTGTCGCTGGGCGTTGGTTTCAGCGTGTTGCATGCCCAATTGGATCAGAAGTCGGCGGTGAACAACAGTGCCGTACCCTTTCAGGCGGGGTTGGCCGACGGCGAGCTGAGAATCGAGGATGACGACACAGGACTCGGTTATAACCTGGGGGTGCTGCTGGAGCCGCTTCAAGGCCTGCGAGTCGGTCTCACCTACCGCTCGGAAGTGGACCTGGAGTTCGAGGACGTGGCCGAGCTCAGAAACCTCGGCCCGGTTCTGCAGGGGCTGCTGAACCTGACCGGGCTGGCCGGGAGCAGCGTGGACATCGACATGAATATCCCCCAGGCGGTGATGCTGAGCGGTTACTATCAGGTCAACGATCGCTGGGCTCTGATGGCCAACATCGGCTGGCAGGACTGGAGCGCGTTCGGCAAGCAGGATCTGACGCTGCGCTCAACGAACACGAGGACCTTCACCCAGGATCTGGATTATAAAGACACCTGGCACGTTGCCTTGGGCGTTCAACACCGGTTCGGTGAAAAATGGCTGTGGTCGGTAGGCGCCGCCTATGACTCGTCGCCTCTGGAGTCGGACACCCGCACCCCGGATGCAGCGCTGGATCGCCAAATCCGAATCGGCACCGGCATTCAATACGACTGGACCCGGAACGTGACCGTGGGAGCCGCCTACGAGTTTATCGATCTCGGCAAAGCCAGGATCAACCAGCAGGGCGGTCCGCTGCAGGGCGCCCTTCAGGGCGAATACGGCACCAACGAGGCCCATATTGTCGCCGTGAACCTGATCTGGAAGTTTTGAAAACGCACATCCAAACAAAAGGAGAGCCGCAATGAATCGTATCGCTATCGTCCTGTTGGTACTGAGTGCCGGCGGGCTCTTAGGGGCCGCCCCGGCGTATTCCATCCCGCCCATCCCTCAAGATTCCGGCTTCAGCGGATTTATCAACCTCGGTGTCGGAGCCATCACGGCAAAGAGCAACACGATCGCCGGAAACAACCTGGCAACCATCGGAAAAGAACGCATCGATTCATTGACCGACAGCCCCGATTCCGAGAACGATGTCATCCCTTTAATAAACGGTGAGCTGGCCTACACCTTCGCTTCAACGCGCACCCAGCTGTATTTGGGCAATTCGCTCGAAGATTTCATCCGTTTCGAAACGGCAACCCTGGCCGGAGTCCGACAGGAGCTGCCGGACAAAAGCATTTTGGCCCTCAGCTACGTTTTTTCAGCCATTCGCACGGAGGTCTGGGCCGATCCCTATGTCGTCGGCCAGGACCGCACCGCGACCGACCGTACCTCATCGGGTCTGCGCCTGGGCTACGACAAAATCCTGGGGTCGGATTTCGAAATCCAATTCACCTGGCGCAGCATCGACCTGGACGAGGAGCGCAGCGGCCTGACGCAGCTGGGGTTGGCGCCGGATCAGGCAAACCTGTTGAACCGAGAGGGCGACAACTACGAGTTCGAAGTGATTTACCCTTTTCGATTCAAAGAGGGAAAGCACATCCTCGCGCCCGCGTTTAGCTACAGCCGCCTGGATCTGGACGGCAAAGCCATGGCCAATGATCGCTACCAGGGCCAGTTGACCTACGCGTACATGGGGGAAAAATTCAGTATTACCGGCAACCTGATTTTGGGTATTGCGGACGCCGACAAGACCAATCCCGTTTACTTGGAAAAACGCGAAGACCTTATCTACGGGGCATCCCTTTCCGTCTTTTACCGGAATCTTCTCGACGTGCAAGGACTGAGCCTGGTCGGCAGCGTCGCCCTCTTTAGGAGTGATTCCAATATCGACTTTTACGACACCACGATTGGGCTTCTAGGTCTCTCGGTCCTGTACCGGTTCTGAACCTGGAGCTTCATTCGGACATGAAAATGAAACCTGTCATCCTTTTCATCGCACTGGTCATCTTGTCGGCCGGCTGGCTCCACGGTCCTTCGGCCGCAGACGAGCCGCTGGAAGACAGGCATATCATCGACTGGCACGCCCATGCCGCCGGCCTGGGCTACGGCGGCTCCGGCGCGTTCATCAACGAGCAGTTGCGCAACAATTTCCGGTTCCGGTTCTTCCTGAAGTGGATGGGCGCCACAGAGAAAGAGCTCGCGGCCGAGGGGGATCAGATCATCATCCGCAAGCTGAGCGAAACCCTCAGCCGATCGAAATATGTCGATCAAGTGGTGGTTTTGGCCATGGACGGAGTCGTCGATCCGGCCACCGGGGTCCTGGACAGGGAGAATACCCATCTGTATGTGCCCAACGAGTATGTCGCCCGCGAGACCGCCAAATATCCTAACCTGCTCTTCGGGGCCAGCATCAACCCCAACCGTAAAAACAGCATCGAGTTGCTGGAGCAGGCGGCCGCCCAAGGCGCGGTGCTGGTGAAGTGGATTCCGTCGATCATGGCGATCGACCCCTCCGACCCATCGTTTATTCCGTTTTACAGGAAAATGGCAGAGCTGGGCATCCCCTTGCTCAGCCACACCGGAATGGAGAAATCCTTCACCCATGCCCATGACGAATTTTCCGATCCGCTGAGATTGGCCCTGCCGCTGCGGCACGGCGTGACGGTGATCGCAGCGCATCTGGCGGCGACGGGAAAATCGGAGGGCCAGGACAATTTCGAACGGCTCCTGCAGATGTTCGGGGCCTATCCAAACTTGTATGCGGATATCTCCAGTCTGACCCAGATCAACCGGCTGGGGTATCTGGTGAAAGCGTTGAAAGCACCGGGGCTGACCGAGCGCCTGTTGTATGGCACGGACTGGCCGCTGCAATTCTTTCCCCTGGTTTCTCCCTGGTTCCACGTGCATCACATCGGTGTCGCCGCCACCCGGCAGGTAGCCGGAATCGACAACCCGTGGGATCGGGATGTCGCCCTTAAACAGGCCCTGGGAGTAGCGCCGTCCGTCTTTTCGCGTGTGGTGGGCATTCCGGCCACGAAACACTCCAAGCCTCAGCTTTAATGGGCCGTCATCACCCGGCCGGGGCGGTCCACCCGCATTCCGGATTCGGCTCGATATCGGCCGGCTTTATCGGGACTGCGCCTATGAAAAAACTTCTGATCATTGCGTTATTGCTGCCGCTGACCGGCTGCTACTCTTTCGGCCGCGGCGTCGCATCCGGAGTCATGGAGTCGCTGGACAGAAGCCAGGACACGCGGCAATGCGAGATTCGCGGAAGCTTCTTCAACGGCATTTCCTCGTATCTGGAAGAAGGGAAAATGATCAAAGTGTTCTACGTGCACGGCATCGGCACCCATCGTCCCGGCCATTCCACGATCATCAGCGAAAACATTGCAAGCTCCCTGGGATTTTATGTCTTCAAAAGGCCCAAAGACGTCGCCATCATGAATCCCGACAACCCGGGACAGCGACTGGCCAACCTCCGGATTATCGACATGCGCGACCCGGAGGCCTCCAAGAGACTCCTTTTCTATGAGCTGACCTGGTCCGAGATCACCTCCGAGAGAAAACGGGTATTGGACTTTGACACATCCGGGGAATATGCCCACCGCAGGGCGTCCTTCAACAACAGCATGAAGGCGTTTCTGAACGATGTCGGCCCTGACGCCATGATTTACATGGCCGACCGGCCCAATCTCATTTTGGCAGCAACACAACAAGCCGTCTGCTGGATGCTGGCAAGCGACGGAGCGCCGGAGACCGACGGTGGTCAAAGTCAGGTCTGCGGAATGTCGACGTTATCGAGATTGAGCGGCCTGAGGAAGTATAACATCGTGTTCATTTCCCACAGCCTGGGAAGCCGCATCATCATGGACGCCCTGGGGGAGATTGTCGACACGCTGGGCCGTGCACAGACCGCGGCCGATTACCCCGCGCTGGTGGCCGACCTGCAGGAAAAAGAAATGTCGGTGTTCATGCTGTCCAACCAATTGGCCTTTCTGCAAATCGGATCGCCGGCCCCAAATGTATTCGGCCAGATCGACGGCTATTGTCGTGCCGATGGAGAGTATTATTCGCAACGGGCGTTCAAGAAACTGAACGTCGTCGCCTTTAATGATCCCAACGACCTGTTGAGCTATTCCATTACCCAGGATTTTGTCGATCGTTACCTGGATTCCAGGATGTGCCCGGTGGTCACCAATATCCATATCAACGTCGCAAACCCCATCTCTGCCTTGGGCATCGAGGTCGTCAATCCGATCGCCGCCCATGGCAATTACAACTCCGATGAACGGGTGATCGAACTGATCACCCACGGAAACAGGCATCTCGAACAAAATCAACGGCTGTCCGGACGCTGCCGCATGATCACGCTGGGGCGTCAAAACCCTTCGGGTTCCGAATAAGATCCGGAGCCTTTTAAAGGGTAACCCCTATCCCTGGAAGTCCCGATGAAGGAGTGGAAGAATGGATAACACCCATCATAGGTTGAAGGTTATTGCCGTGTACAGCATGGCGGCACTCTGGTTGGTCCTTATTTCGGCGCCGGCGGCTTCGGGGGCGGATAAAACACCCGGTGACGAGAAGTACAAGGAAGGTCATGAAAGCTATCTCGGCGACGGTATCCTCACGAAGGGTGAGGATACGCAGGCGGAACTGGCCCGCGCGGTGCAGAACCCGGTTGCCGACATGATCAGTGTTCCATTCCAGTACAATACAAATTTCAACTTTGGTCCGCTGGAGGGTACGCAGGGTGTCCTGAACATTCAGCCCGTCATTCCCATGGATTTGAGCGAGCAGTGGCTTTTGGTCACCCGCACCATCTTGCCGGTGGTCTCTCAGCCCGCGTTTCTGCCCGGCCAGGACCGGGAGTTTGGCCTGGGTGACACCCTGTTCTCGGCCTTCCTCTCGCCCAGGGACCGGAGTCTTTGGCTCGGCAACTGGCTTTGGGGCGCGGGTCCGGCGATCCTGGTGCCCACGTCCACGGATGACCGTCTGGGGGCCGGCGAGTGGGCCGCGGGTCCGTCTGTGGTGATTCTGACCATGCGCGGGCGATGGGTAATCGGTTCGCTGTTCAGCAATGTGTGGTCCTTCACGGGGGATAACCGCGTGAATCTGTTCACCTGGCAGCCCTTCGTGAACTACAACTTCGATCACGGCT
>Ga0105103_10002137_pt1 | contig 10383 bp, 10 predicted proteins | sample PPLLaktember2015_2_FD_79107 | JGI IMG/M metagenome (GOLD analysis project Ga0105103, IMG submission 79107) | Freshwater sediment microbial communities from Prairie Pothole Lake near Jamestown, North Dakota, USA - PPLs Lake P7 Core (6) Depth... | ecosystem: Environmental > Aquatic > Freshwater >...
GCTGATCAACGGCCCCACCGGCCTTTGTGGGTGAGTCGCAGGCGGGCTCTCGCTGATTCGATCGCGTCGCCCTGAAGCTGCAAGTCACAGCGAATCGCCATGAAGCTGACGCTCGCAAACGCTGAGTGCCAGCCAGGTCCCGACGGTCGCGACTGACTGGCACCACCACTTGCGGTGTTGAGAACGGCGATTTGCGGTGCCGCATGGAAGTGCATCCGGCTGGTTGTCCTACAGCCTCTCGGCCTTTCGAAGGACACCGCTGATGCGGTAGCAGCCGTAAAAGAGCTCTAGGGCCTATCGAGCCTCGTGCTCGTTTTAACTTCCCGAGGAAACCCAAATGAACTCACCCACCACTCTGCCGTTGAACACCGCCCGTGCCGATGAAGACCTTGCCGAGCAGGCGCGTCCAGGCCATGGCATTCCGTCGCAGGATCCAAACCCCGCGGCACAGATTGCGCTGGAGCCCGAGGAAGCCGAGCGCGAGGCCAAGTCTGTGATGACGGGTGGCGCCGTTGTGGGCGGCGCGGCCGTCGGCGCCACCATCGGTGTCGCTGTCGGCGGCCCCGTGGGTGTGGTGGTGGGTGGCACGTTGGGTGCCGTTGTCGGCGCACTGGGTGGCGTCGCCGCTGGCACATTGATGAACCCGGGAGATTCGACCAGCGCTGGGCAAATTGCGCCGCACGCATAAATCACCTTGGCAGAAGGCACCATGAAAGACAGACCAAGGGGCTTCGAGCCGATCGATCCGGGCCGCGTGAATCCAATGGATCCGATTGAGATGGACTACTGGTGCAACCAGTTTGATTGCGATTTATCCCAGTTGAATGCCGCCGTCGTGCGGGTGGGTGAGCATGTGACGGAAGTCCGCCAGGAGCTTAATCGCTCGGGGATCCCCAACCACTGACTCCGACGCGCATAAACGCCGGTCACGGACGAATCATGAACACCGTTGCGCAGATTCTCGGCGCCAAACCCGACCAGACCGTCTACACCATGGAGCCGAGCGCCTCGGCCCACGAGGCTGTGTGCTTGATGGCCGAGAAGAACATCGGTGCGCTGGTGGTGGTGGAGCACGGCCAGGTCGTTGGCCTCGTCTCGGAGCGCGACTATGCGCGCAAGCTCGTGCTCATGGCCCGCTCGCCGATGGACACACTGTTGGGCGCCATCATGTCGAGCCCCGTGATGTACGTGCGCCCGGACCAAACAAGCGACGAGTGCATGGCGCTGATGACACAGAACCGGATGCCCCACCTGCCGGTGATGGACGGCGGACAGTTGATTGGTCTCATCTCGATCGGAGACTTGGTCAAGGCCACCATCTCCGAGCAGCAGTTCATCATCGAGCAACTCGAGCACTACATCACTGGACAGCGGGGCTGACGCCAGGCGGCGCCTGCAATGCTGTCGCTGCCATGCACGACGCCGAGAAGATCGAAGCGGTGCTGCGCTATCACGAGCGCACCAAGCATCACTTCGACCGCTATGCGCCTGGGCCCGGCGAGCTCGATTGGGCGAACCAGCCGAATCCGTTCCGCCGCTACACAGGCGCACCGCTGGTCCGCCTGCCACTGCTCGGACCTGACGACGAGCCGGCGTCACCCCACTACGACGACCTGTACCGCCGCGGTTCGGTGCCAAGCATGCCCGTCACGGTCCGCTCGCTGTCGCGGCTGCTGCAGTACGGGCTGGCCCTATCCGCCTGGAAGCAGGCCGGCGCCACGCGCTGGGCGCTGCGCTGCAATCCGTCGAGCGGCAACCTGCATCCGACCGAGGGCTACGTGCTGATCGGTGCGCTGCCCGGGCTTGGCGTGGCTGCAGGGCTGTACCACTACGCGCCACGCGAGCACGCGCTTGAGCGGCGCGCCGACTGCAGCACCCTGGTGTACCAGGCGTTGATGCATGAATTCCCGGCGCAGGCATTTCTGGTCGGGCTGTCGTCGATCCACTGGCGCGAGGCATGGAAGTACGGTGAGCGTGCGTTCCGCTATTGCCAGCATGACGCGGGACACGCGATCGGCGCGCTGCGCATCGCGGCTGCGACCCTGGGCTGGACAGCGTCGCTGCTGGATGGTTTGGCTGACGAGACGATCGAAAGCTTGCTTGGCTTGAACCGGGTCGAGGACTTCGACGGTGCTGAGCGGGAGCACCCGGTGGTCGTGCTGGCAGTCTGGCCGGCCGGCGTCGCTGGGGGTGGACAGGCCCGCATGCATCATGGCGAACCGTGGCGCTTCGAGTCGGCCCTCGCGCACCCACTGAGTCACGAGTACTGGCATGGCGCCGCGAACCGGCTCAGCCGTGACGATCCGGTGTGCTGGGAGGTCATCGACGAAGTCGCCGCCGCTACGCACAAACCGCCCGGCGAGACGCAAGGGTTCGGAATGCTCGCAATACAGGGGGTCGAGCGCAACGGCCTCGCAAACGACGATGGCCCTCTGGCAGTACAAATCATCCTGCAACGGCGCAGTCTGCAGGCCTGTGACGGCCGGACATCAATCACGGCCGCAAGCTTTTACCGGATGCTCACGCGGTTGATGCCGTGCGTCGAACTGCCGGCGAGCGAGCGTCCGCTGCCCTGGGATGCGATGGTCTGGGATCCGAGCCTCCACCTCGGACTGTTCGTCCATCGGATCGATGACATCGTGCCCGGGCTGTACCTGCTTGTTCGCGATCCGACCAAGATGGGCAGCCTGAAGCGCGCAATGCATCCGCGCTTCGACTGGTCGACACCGCCAGGCTGTCCGCCCGCCTTGCCGCTGCGCATACTCGAGGCCGGCGACGCCAGGCGACTCGCCACGCAACTGAGCTGCCATCAGGACATCGCCGGCGACGGCGCCTTCTCGGTCGCCATGATCGCTGAGTACCAGCAGACGCTGTTTGCGCACGGGGCCTGGTGCTATCGACGCCTGTTCTGGGAAGCGGGGCTGATCGGGCAGGTCTTGTACCTTGAAGCAGAGGCCGCTGGCGTGCGGGCCACGGGCATCGGCTGCTTCTTCGACGATCCGGTGCATCGCGTGTTCGGGATCGAGGACCTTGCGTTCCAATCGCTCTATCACTTCACAGTCGGCGGCGCGGTCGACGATCCTCGCCTGACCATGCTGGCGCCGTACGGCGCCAGCATTGACGAGCACGACCGCGGCAGCGACCTGCCTTGACGACAAGGTCAGGCCCATGCATGGCCGCTTTGACGATGGCGAAGCCCAGCGCGGACAGGCTTGGCCGCGGGTCGACGCGCGCCGCAAGGTCGCCCGCAATCGGGCCGACCGACAACGTCTGCTTTCTGGTGTCGAATCTGAAGATGCGGGTGACAGCTCTGGGTCGAGTCCCGAACTAGCCGCTGCGGCGTTGGACGCCTGCTCTGTGATCGATACCTGACATTGCTAGCTGATCCCTTGGGCTATCGATGTTCGCTGCTTTATTCCATATGCGCGGCGACGAGCGAGGGATCGTTGTACTGGCGCGACCGACAACCCAAGACTGCCTTTGGCCCACTTTTGGCCCACCAAAAATGACAACGCCACCAAAAGGTGGCGTAAGTCGTTGATTTTTCTGGTGGGCGGTGCAGGGTTCGAACCTGCGACCCCTGCCGTGTGAAGGCAGTGCTCTACCGCTGAGCTAACCGCCCGGATGCGATATCCGGAAAGCGCGAGATTATGCCAGATCGCCCTGCCACAGCAGCTTGCCGCGGCAGGCCTTGTCGATGTCGGCGAGCACCATGCGGTGGGCGGTCAGTTCGTCGTCGCTGGGCGCGAGGACCGGCAACTCAAAGGCCGACAGGTCGATGTGCTCGACTGCACCGCTGGCGTCGCGCGTCTCGCCCTCGTCGATGACCAGCGAGCCCTGGCCGCGCGTCATGCACACGTAGACCTCGGCCAGCAGCCCGGCGTCGAGCAGCGCGCCGTGCAGCGTGCGGTTGGAGTTGTCCACCTCCAGCCGCTTGCACAGCGCATCGAGCGAGTTGCTCTTGCCCGGGAACATTTCGCGCGCCATCAGCAGGCTGTCGGTGACCTGCTGCACCCGCGTGGCCAGGCCGGGGCGGCCGCAGCGTTCGAGTTCCTTGTCGAGAAAGCCGATGTCGAAGGCCGCATTGTGGATGATGATCTCTGCCCCGGCCAGGTAGCCCAGAAGATCGTCAACCACCGCCTCGAACAACGGCTTTTCGGCCAGGAACTCCTCGGTCAGGCCGTGCACTCGCAGCGCGTCCGGGTGGCTGGGGCGCTGCGGGTTCAGGTAGAAGTGGCGGTTGTCGCCAGTCAGGCGCCGTCCGACCATCTCGACGCAGCCGATCTCGACGATGCGGTCGCCGCCTTCGGCGTTCAGGCCGGTAGTCTCGGTGTCCAGGAAGACTTGTCTCATCGCACCGATTGTGCCCGCCCGGCCCAAAGCCACATCCACACGCCGATGGCGATCATCGGCAGGCTCAGCCACTGGCCCTGGCTCAGGTCGAAGGCGCGCAGGCCAAGGAAGCTGTCGGGCTCGCGGAAGTACTCGGCGATGAAGCGAAAGACACCGTAGCCGATGAGGAAGGCGCCCGACACCTGCCCCGTCTGACGCGGCTTGCTGGCATACCACCACAGCAGCACGAACAGCAGCAAGCCTTCCAGCGCGAACTGGTACAGCTGGGACGGATGGCGCGGGATGCTGCTACCCGACTGCGGAAAGACCATCGCCCACGGCAACGAGGGGTCGGCGGCACGACCCCACAACTCGCCGTTGATGAAGTTGCCGATGCGCCCCGAGGCCAGTCCGGTGGGCACGCAGGGTGCGATGACGTCGGTCACCTGCAGGAAGCTGCGGCCGCGGCTGCGCGCGAACAGCGCCATCGCCGCCAGCACACCGAGCAGCCCGCCGTGGAAGGACATGCCGCCCTGCCATACCGCCAGCACCTCCAGCGGGTGGGCGGCGAAGTACGCCGGCTTGTAGAACAGCGCATAGCCGATGCGCCCGCCGATCACCACGCCGACCACACCGTAGAACAGCAGGTCCTCGACATCGCGGCGCGACCAGCCGGCTTCGGCCAACCAGGGGTAGCGCACGCGCCTCGCCGCCAGCAGGAGGAACAGGCCGAAGGCGACCAGGTAGGTCAGCCCGTACCAATGGACCTGCAGGGGGCCGATCGCGATGGCGACCGGGTCGAACTGGGGATGCACAAGCATGCGGTCTTCCGTCTGGCGAGGTGTCGGTCTCTGGCCGCGCATTGTCGCTGCAGCCCCGGCCCGACCCCCATGCGCAGCGGCGATACTTGCGGTTTTGCCGGACTCGGAGACGACCCCCCATGAGCATCAACCGCCGCTCGAAGAACATCACCGAAGGCGTGGCGCGTGCGCCCAACCGCTCGATGTACTACGCGATGGGCTACACCGAAGGCGACTTCGGCAAGCCGATGATCGGCGTGGCCAACGGCCATTCGACGATCACGCCCTGCAACTCCGGCCTGCAGCGCCTGGCTGACGCGGCGGTCATCGGCCTGAAGGAAGCCGGCGCCAACCCGCAGATCTTCGGCACGCCGACCATCAGCGACGGCATGGCCATGGGCACCGAGGGCATGAAGTACAGCCTGGTGTCGCGCGAGGTCATCGCCGACTGCGTCGAGACCTGCGTCGGCGGCCAGTGGATGGACGGCGTAATGGTCATCGGCGGCTGCGACAAGAACATGCCCGGCGGCATGATGGGCATGCTGCGCGCCAACGTGCCTTCGATCTACATCTACGGCGGCACCATCCTGCCCGGCCGCTACAAGGGCCAGGACCTGAACATCGTCAGCGTGTTCGAGGCGGTGGGCCAGTTCAGTGCCGGCAACATGAGCGAGGAAGACTTCTGCCAGATCGAGCGCCACGCCATCCCTGGCAGCGGCTCCTGCGGCGGCATGTACACCGCCAACACGATGTCTTCCGCCTTCGAGGCGCTCGGCCTGAGCCTGCCCTTTGCATCGACCATGGCCAACGTCGAGGGCGAGATCGTCTCGATGGTCGAACGCGCCGCCAAGGTGCTGGTCGATGCCGTCAAGGCGGACATCAAGCCGCGCGACATCGTCACCAAGAAGGCGATCGAGAACGCGGTGGCCGTGATCATGGCCACCGGCGGCTCCACCAACGCGGTGCTGCACTTCCTGGCCATCGCCCACGCTGCCGAGGTCAATTGGACGATCGACGACTTCGAGCGGGTACGCGTGCGTACCCCGGTGCTGTGCGACCTGAAGCCCAGCGGCCAGTACCTGGCGGTGGACCTGCACCGCGCCGGCGGCATTCCGGCGGTGATGAAGGAACTGCTCAAGGCCGGCCTATTGCACGGTGACTGCATGACCATCACCGGCAAGACCGTGGCACAAAACCTGGCCGAGGTGCCGGAGCTGACGCCCGAGCAGAAGGTGATCCGCCCGGCGAGCAACCCGATCTACGCGCAGGGCCACCTGGCCATCCTGCGCGGCAACCTGTCGCCCGAGGGCTGCGTGGCCAAAATCACCGGGCTGAAGAACCCGGTGATCACCGGTCCGGCGCGCGTCTTCGACGACGAGCAGTCGGCGTTGGCCGCGATCATGGCAAAGAAGATCGTGCCCGGCGACGTGATGGTGCTGCGATACCTGGGCCCGAAGGGCGGCCCAGGCATGCCGGAGATGCTGGCGCCCACCGGCGCTCTCATTGGCCAGGGCCTGGGCGAGAGCGTGGGCCTGATCACCGACGGGCGCTTTTCCGGCGGCACCTGGGGCATGGTGGTCGGGCACGTGGCGCCCGAGGCCTACGAGGGCGGCAACATCGCGCTGATCCGCGAAGGCGACAGGATCACCATCGACGCGCACAAGTTGCTGCTGCAGCTGAACGTGGACGACGCCGAACTGGCGCGCCGCCGCGCGGCGTGGAAGCAGCCAGCACCGCGCTACACCCGCGGGGTGTTGGCCAAGTTCGCCAAGAACGCCAGCAGCGCCAGCAGCGGCGCGGTGCTCGACAAGTTCGACTGAAGGCGCCTGCCGCTCAGCGCCGGCCGACGTCGTCGGCGGTGGCCGTGGTCGGGTCCTTGGCGGCGCGCTTGCCTGCGTCCGAGGTCGGAAAATGGCCGGCGCGGCGCGCCTTGCGGTCGCGGCGCGTGCCTAGGCCCAGCGCTTCCAGGTTGCGGTTGCGCCGCTCGGCCTTGACCTCTTCCATCTTGTCCATGGCACGGCGCTGGGTCAGGCCGATCGAGTCGGCAAAAGCCCACCAGGCGGTCGCCAGGCCGAAGGGCAGCAGCACCACCCACCAGGACCAGGTCGCGACCGGGCCGAACTCGGCCAGCTTCATCGCCAGCAGCAGGATGCCCAGAATCAGGAAGGCCATAACGTCTCCATGGCGCCAAGCGATGCCCGAAGGGCAGCGGCGCAAGCCGCGCTTTTACAATGCGATGGGGCACTGTAGCGGAACGAGCCTGTTCCAAACGCAAAGGAAATCATGAAAGCACCACATGCGCTGCCCTTGCTGGCCGCGCTGGTTGCAGCCCAGGGCGCCTGGGCCAGCCCCGAACTGGCCCAACAGAAGACCTGCATGGCCTGCCATGCGGTGGACCGCAAGATCGTCGGTCCGTCCTACAAGGACGTGGCCGCCAAGTACGCAGGCCAGCCGCAGGCCGCGGCCCTGCTGGCCGAGAAGATCATCAAGGGCGGCACGGGCGTCTGGGGACCGGTGCCTATGCCGGCCAACCCCAAGGTCAGCGCGGCCGAGGCGCAGAAGCTTGCTCAGTGGGTGCTGGGCCAGAAGTAATGTCTCGCGGCGCGCGGGCCGCGAGGCTTCAGTAGGCCTGGCCCAACTGTTCGAGGATGGCAGGATTCTCCAGCGTGCTGGTGTCCTGCGTGATCGTCTCGCCCTTCGCCAGCGAACGCAGCAGGCGGCGCATGATCTTGCCCGAGCGCGTCTTCGGCAGGTTGTCGCCGAAGCGGATGTCCTTGGGCTTGGCGATCGGGCCGATCTCCTTGGCCACCCAGTTGCGCAGCTCGTTGGCGATCTTCTTGGCCTCGTCGCCGCTGGGCCGCGCACGCTTGAGCACGACGAAGGCGCACACCGCCTCGCCGGTGGTCTCGTCCGGGCGGCCCACCACCGCCGCCTCGGCCACCAGTTCGGTGCAGGACACCAACGCGGACTCGATTTCCATCGTGCCCATGCGGTGGCCGCTGACGTTGAGCACGTCGTCGATGCGGCCGGTGATGGTGAAGTAGCCGGTCTTGGCATCGCGGATGGCACCGTCGCCCGCCAGGTAGTACTTGCCCTGGAAGTCCTCGGGGTAGTAGCTCTTCTTGAAGCGCTCCGGGTCGCCCCAGATGGTGCGGATCATGCTGGGCCAGGGCTTCTTCACCACCAGGATGCCGCCCTGCCCCCAGGCCACTTCCTTGCCGGTCTCGTCGACCACCGCGGCCTGGATGCCCGGGAAGGGGAGCGTGCACGAACCCGGCACCAGCGGCGTGGCGCCCGGCAGCGGGGTGATCATGTGGCCCCCGGTCTCGGTCTGCCAGAAGGTGTCGACGATCGGGCAGCGGCCGCCGCCGATGTGCTTGTGGTACCACTCCCACGCGGCCGGGTTGATCGGCTCGCCGACCGTGCCCAGGATGCGCAGGCTCGACAGGTCGTACTTGCTCGGGTGCACCGCCTCGTTGCCCTCGGCGATCTTGATCAGCGAGCGGATGGCCGTCGGCGCGGTGTAGAACACGCTGACCTTGTGTGTCTGGATCGTCTTCCAGAAGCGGCCGCCGTCCGGGTAGGTGGGCACGCCCTCGAACACCACTTCGGTCGCGCCCAGCGCCAGCGGGCCGTAGGTGATGTAGCTGTGGCCGGTGACCCAGCCGATGTCGGCGGTGCACCAGAAGACGTCGTTGTCCTTCAGGTCGAAGGTCCACTTGGTGGTCAGCGCGGCATGCAGCAGGTAGCCGCCGCTGCTGTGCTGCACGCCCTTGGGCTTGCCGGTGGAGCCGCTGGTGTAAAGCAGGAACAGCGGGTGCTCGGCGCCCACCCATTCGGGTTCGCAGGTGGCGCTCTGGCTGGCGCACAGCTCGTGCAGCCAGTGGTCGCGCGACGGCTCCCAGGCGATCTTGCCGCCGGTGCGCTGGTAGACCACCACGTTCTTCAGGCTCTCGCAGCCGCCCAGCGCGATGGCCTCGTCGACGATCGCCTTCAGCGGCAGCTGCTTGCCGCCGCGCAGCTGCTCGTCGGCGGTGATGATGGCCACGGCGCCGGCGTCCTGCACGCGATCGCGCACCGACTGGGCCGAGAAGCCGCCGAAGACCACCGAGTGGATGGCACCAATGCGCGCGCAAGCCTGCATCGCCGCCACGCCCTCGATGCTCATCGACATGTAGATGACGACGCGATCGCCCTTCTTGATGCCCAGTGACTTCAGGCCGTTGGCCATCTGGCAGGTGCGTTCCAGCAACTGCTTGTAGGTGACGCGTGTCACCTTGCCGTCGTCGGCCTCGAAGATGATCGCGACCTTGTCGCCCTTGCCGGCTTCGACGTTGCGGTCCAGGCAGTTGTAGGACACGTTCAACGTGCCATCCTCGAACCACTTGAAGAACGGCGCCTGGCTCTCGTCGAGCACCTTGGTGAACGGCGTCTTCCAGCTGACGAACTCACGCGCCAGGCTGGCCCAGTAGCCTTCGTAGTCGGCAGCGGCCTTGTCGCAAAGCGCCTGGTAGGCGGCCATGCCGGAGATGTAGGCGCCCTTCATCGACGCCTCGCTGGGCTGATAGACCTTCAACGCGGTGGGGGCCTGGGAATCGGACATGCGTGTCTCCTGGGGTGTTATGGCGATGACAGGCGCAAAGGTAAGGCGCCGCTCTGACTGATGCCTTACTGTGCCCTCGCGGCCAAGCGCAAATGGTCCCGCAACTACAATTTGCGGCAATCGGGCTATCCCGAAGAACCCACCTCACAGGCATCCATGGCCAACCCACCCACCCGCTCCACCACCCGCCTGCCCCCCCTGCCGAACCTGATCTTCGCCAGCCGCTGGCTGCAGTTGCCGCTGTACCTGGGCCTGATCCTGGCGCAGGCTGTGTACGTTTTCCACTTCTGGGTCGAGCTGTCGCACCTGATCGAGGCGGCCTTCGGCAACACCGGCGCGCTGGACAAGCTGGTCACAAGCATCGGCTACAAGAGCACGGTAGCCGTCACCAGCCTGAACGAGACCATCATCATGCTGGTGGTGCTGGCGCTGATCGATGTGGTGATGATCAGCAACCTGCTGATCATGGTCATCGTCGGCGGCTACGAGACCTTCGTCTCGCGCATGAACCTCGAAAGCCACCCCGACCAGCCCGAATGGCTGAGCCACGTCAACGCCTCGGTGCTGAAGGTCAAGCTGGCCACCGCCATCATCGGCATCAGCTCGATCCACCTGCTCAAGACCTTCATCAACGCCGAGAACTACAGC
>Ga0105103_10002138_pt1 | contig 10378 bp, 9 predicted proteins | sample PPLLaktember2015_2_FD_79107 | JGI IMG/M metagenome (GOLD analysis project Ga0105103, IMG submission 79107) | Freshwater sediment microbial communities from Prairie Pothole Lake near Jamestown, North Dakota, USA - PPLs Lake P7 Core (6) Depth... | ecosystem: Environmental > Aquatic > Freshwater >...
ATCCGTGTAGGGAAACGCCATCGGCAACAGCTTGATCGGCCGGCCCACAAACTTACGGCTCGCGCAGATCTTTTCCATCTCCTTCCAGAAGGCCTTGTATTTCTTGTAAAAGGGCATCTCCAGCGGATGCTGGATGTCCAGGTTGAACAGCGCATCGCGATTCGCGCCGCCCAGGATCGGCGGCGTGCCGCTCCACAGCCGGCCCATCGCGAAGATGAAGACATTGACCGCATAGCCGATCAGCGACAGGCCCAGCACCACGGTGAAGGTGCGGCCGCGCAATAGCAGGTAGATGCCCACCGCCACCACCCAGCCGATGCCGGTGGCCAGCAGGAATTCCATGCTCGGCATCACGGCACACTCCGCGCCGGCCGCGGCGGCGGCCGGCTGGCGGCGCTCAGTATCGACAGCATCAGCAGCGTCGCGCCGACCACGGTGATGAACACGCCCAGGTCGAACAACGCTGCCGTGGCCAGCGGCAGCTCGCCCAGGATCGGCACGTGAGGGTGGCCGTGCGCGCTGGTCAGGAAGGGCCGGCCAAAAGCGAAGGCGCCCACACCGGTGAGCCAGGCGATGCCCAGCCCGATACCCACCCAGCGCGTGAAGCGCCGGCCACCCTGGCCGTGCAGCAGGTGCTCGGCGCGCTGCTGGCCCAGCGCCATGTACTGCAGCACCAGCGCCACCGCCACCACCAGGCCGGCGATGAAACCGCCGCCAGGCTGGTTGTGGCCGCGCCAGAAGATGTACACCGCCACCACCAGCGACAGCGGCAGCACCAGCCGCGCGCCGCGGCGCAGCAGCAGCGGCTCCTGGCGGTAGCTCCAGGGCCGGCCCAGCGGGTCGAGCTCGGGCCGGCGCAGGCGCAGTCCATCGAGCAGCGCCAGCACGCCGACGCCGGCGATGCCGAGCACGGTGACCTCGCCGAAGGTGTCGTAGCCGCGGAAGTCGACCAGGATCACATTGACCACATTGGTGCCGCCGCCCAAAGGCAGCGCCTGCTGCAGGAAGTACCAGGAGATCGAATCGAAGTCGCGCGTCAGCATCAGCCAGCTCAGCCAGGCCATGCCCAGCCCGCCCAGCGCGGCCAGGCCGGCATCGCGCCAGCGCCGCGGCAGCGACGATTCGCGCGGTGAGCGCTGCGGCAGCAGCGCCAGACCCATCAGCAGCATCACGGTCGAGACCACGTCCACCGACAGCTGCGTCAGCGCCAGGTCCGGCGCCGACAGCGCGATGAAGGTGGTCGAGGCCACCAGGCCCACCGCACCGGCCAGCACCACCGCGACATACCGCTGGCGCTGCATCTTCAGCAAGGCCACGCCCACCGCGATGAGCAGCAGCCACACGGCCAGCGCCAGCGGTGGCGCGCTCATCAGCGCGCGCGTCCCGGTGGACGGCGCCGCACCGCGCCCGAACAGGAACGGCAACGCCGGCAACAACACCGCCGCCGCCAGCATCCAGGCCAGGTAGCTCTGCAACGAGCCGTTCTCCAGGCGCCGCGTCAGCCGCCCTGCGAAAGCCTGCAGGCCGTCGACGGCATGGGTGTAGAGCAGCCGTCCGGTCCAGCCGCGCGGGTGGTGCAGGTGCAGCTTGTAGCCGCGCTGCAGCGCGAAATAGACGGCCACGCCGCAGGCCATGGCCACCAGGCTCATCAGCAGCGGGGCATTGACGCCGTGCCACAGGGCCAGCTTGTAAGGCGGCGGCTCGGCGCCGAGCAGCGCTGCGGCGGCCACATGCACCAGCGGGCCGAGCGTCAGCGCCGGCAGCATGCCCACGGCCATGCAGGCCACGGCCAGCAGGCCTACCGGCAGCTTCATGAACAATGGTGGCTCGTGCGGGTGCGGCTTGGCCAGATCGCGCGGCTCGCCGTTGAAAAACACGTCGTGGATGAAGCGCAGCGAATAGGCCACCGAGCAGGTGGCCGCCAGCACCACCAGCACCACCACCGTGCCGTTGCCCAGCGGCCCGATGCGCGCCTGCAGCGACTCGTCGAACATCATCTCCTTGGACAGGAAGCCGTTGAACAGCGGCACCCCGGCCATGGCTGCGGCGGCAATCATCGCCAGCGTGGCCGTCCACGGCATCAGCCGCCACAACCCGGCCAAGCGGCGCATGTCGCGCGTGCCGGTCTCGTGGTCGATGATGCCGGCGGTCATGAACAGCGCCGCCTTGAAGGTGGCGTGGTTGAGGATGTGGAACACCGCGGCCACGGCCGACAGTGGCGAGTCCAGCCCGATCAGGAAGGTGATCAGCCCCAGGTGGCTGATCGTCGAATAGGCCAGCAGCCCTTTCAGATCGTGCTTGAACACCGCCACATACGCGGCGAAAAGCATGGTCGCCAGACCGACGCCGGCGACCAGCAGTTCGAACAGCGCCGAGCCCCCGAGCACCGGGTACAGCCGCGCCAGCAGGAAGATACCTGCCTTCACCATGGTCGCCGAATGCAGGTAGGCCGACACCGGCGTGGGCGCGGCCATGGCTTCGGGCAGCCAGAAGTGGAACGGCAGTTGCGCGCTCTTGGTGAAGCAACCCACCAGGATCAGCACCAGCGCCGCCGGGTAGCGCGGGTCCTCGCGGATGACCGCGCCCTGGCCGAGCATGGCCGACAGGTCGTAGGTACCGGCGATCTGCCCGAGCAACACGACACCGGCCAGCAGCGCGAGCCCGCCGCCGCCGGTGACGGCCAGCGCCATGCGCGCGCCGGCCCGGGCCTCGGCGCGGTGGCCCCAGTAGCCGACCAGCAGGAAAGAGGACACGCTGGTCAGCTCCCAGAACACCACCAGCAGCAGCAGGTTGTCGCTGAGCACCACGCCCAGCATCGCCGCCATGAACAGCATGATCAGCGCATAGAAGCGCCCCGGCGGATCGTCCGGGCCCAGGTAGTAGGCGGCGTAGAGGATGACCAGCAGGCCGACGACGGTGATCATCCAGCCGAACATCAAGGCCAGGCCGTCGAGGCGGAAGTTGGCATCCAGGCCGATGGCCGGCACCCAGGGCTGGTGGAACAGCAGCGTCTGGCCGTCGAGCACCGCCGGCGCCTGGCTGCTGAGCAGCGCCAGCGCCAGCGCAGTGACCGCGGCAGCGGCCCAGGCCGACGCCTGGCGCAGATGCCGGCCGAGCCACAGGCACGCCACGGTGCCGAGCAGCAAGGGCAGCAGGACGATCAGCGGAAGGGATGGCATGTCGCGCGGCCAGGCCGCCGTTGTCGAACGGGCAAGCGCGCGATTCTAGGGACGCCGCGACGGGCAGGAAAGCGCTTGTCCCTGCGGCGCGCCGGCCCTGAAGTCCTTCGGTAACGGCATGCAAAGGCCGCCGCACCGCCGAAATCTTGGACCATGCTGCCAGCTGCCCTCGATGCGAACTGCAGGATGGCTTCGCAGGGACAGCCTCGCGAACCTCGGGCCCGCCAGGCAGTTAGACGTAGTACAGAAGCAGGTAACCGAGCAGCAGCAGCAGCACCCACAGCGCCATGCTGCGTGTCGGCCAGGTTCGGGCCAGGCGGGCATCCTGACCGTAGTGCCGAACCACCATCGCCTGCGCCACCGAACCCAGCTGCGCAGCCCTGCGGGACGTTGCGCTGCCGGCCCGATGCAGCAGGCGCTGTATCGCATCCGCCAGCCGCGCCAGGAGCCTGCGCCAGACCCAGTCCGTATCGAGCGTGATCGTCAAGGTCCGCTTCAGGAACGGCAGCATCACGAAGAACGCCAGGCCGGAGAACAGCAGCAACTGCAATTGGCTCAAGACATGCGCCCAGGTATAGGGCTCGTACTTCAACGCATAGGGCAGCAGCGCGTACAGCGGCTCGAACCAGACCCCCAGGGCAATGCAAAGGAAGGCAAACACCAGCATGGCCCAGCGCATGCTGGCCGGCGGCTCCGCCGGGCGCAGGCCCGAGTCCTTCTGGAAGAACACGAACCAAGGGAACTTGATGCCGGCATGCAGGAAGACCCCGGCCGACGCGGCCGTCAGCAGCAGCCACACCGTCAACAGATGCCCGTCGGCCGCGGCCTGCGAGACCATCGACTTGGAGACGAAGCCCGAGGTCAACGGGAACGACGAGATGGCCAGCGCGCCGATCGTGCCACACGCGGTCGTCAGCGGCATGGTGTGGAAAAGCCCGCCGAGCTCGGAGCACTTGCGCCGCCCGGTCATCAGCAGCACCGAGCCCGCCGACATCAGCAGCAGCGCCTTGTAGATGATGTGCGTGAAGGCATGGGCCGCGGCGCCGTTCAGCGCCATTTCGGTGCCCAGGCCGATGCCGGCGATCATGAAACCGACCTGGTTGACGATCGAATAGGCCAGGATGCGCCGCATGTCGTTTTCCAGCAGCGCGTAGACGATGCCGTAGAAGACCATGAACAGGCCCACCCAGACGAGCAACTCGGTCCCCGGGAAACCGCGGATCAGCGCGTACACCGCCGTCTTGGTGGTGAAGGCCGAAAGGAATACCGTGCCGCTCCACGAGGCTTCCGGATACGCGTCGGGCAACCAGGCCGACAGTGGCGGCGCGCCAGCATTGACGAGAAAGCCGATCAGGATCAGCCAGTGCGCAGGCGAGTCAAGCGTCATCTTCGCGAAGGCAACATCACCGGTCTGCACGACATGACCGGCGACCCCCGCAAAGAGCAGTACGCCACCCAGCAGGTGGATCATCAGGTAGCGCCGGGCCGCGCGGTACGAGGCCGTCCCGCCCTGACTCCACAGCACCAGCGTCGAACCCACCGCCATCAGTTCCCAGAACGCGAACACGGTGATCAGGTCCCCCGCCAGCGCGACGCCGATGGCCGAACCAGCGTAGATGAACGCGGCAGGCACTTCGACTCGGCTCGACTGGCTCAGCGCGAACAGCCCACCGCCGGCTGCCATCAGCGCGAAGATGGTGGCGAACAGCCGCGACAGCTTGTCGCCCTGCAGCGGCGTGATGGTGTGGTCGAGAAAGCGCAGCTGCCACGCCGGGCCGTCGGGCACCTGCCACACCAGACCCAGCACCAGCAGAGGCAGCGTGACCACGGCGACGCTGCGCAGGGTGCCGCGCAACCAGGGCAGCAGCAGCGCACCGGCAATCAGCACCAGGCCGGGATGGAGCGTGTGCTCAATCATCGCGCGCCCCGTCGTCATAGTAGTTGTCGGGGCGCTTCAACAGCAGCGCCAGTGCCTTGGCGACGACAATCATCGCCGCGCAGGCCAGGAGGCCGAACCAGGCAAAAAAGCCGAAGATCGAATCGACCGCAAAGTGTGGGTGCAACTGCACCACCACCTGCGCCAGCACAGTCAGCGCCAGCACGACCAGGAACGCACGCCACAGCCGCTTCACGTTGCGCGGCTGGTCGAGCCAATGGGCTTGCTTATCCATCGTCGTCACCTCCGCCGCTCAGGGAGCGAACATGCCGCGGGCCAGCGCCAGGGGCACGTCGGGCATGAAGAACAGCAGCACGGTGATTGCCGCTGTGGCCGTGAGTGCGATCACCATTGGCCACGGCGCCTCGCCATGTGGATGGTGATGCGGGTCGCCAGGCAGGCCATCGCTCGGCGCGACGAAGAAGGCGCGATAGACGATGGGCAGGAAATAGCCGGCATTGAGCAGCGTGCTCACGGCGATCACGCTCACGACCAGCCATTGCCGGGCCTCCATCGCGCCCGACAACATGTACCACTTGGAGATGAAGCCCACCGCCGGCGGCAGCCCGATCATCGACAGGGCGGCGATGGTAAACGCGCCCATGGTCCAGGGCATGCGCCGGCCGATGCCGTCGAGCTGACTGACCTCGGTCTTGTGGGCCGCCGTGTAGATAGCGCCGGCCGCAAAGAACAGCGTGATCTTTCCTACTGCGTGGGCGGCGATGTGCATCGCTGCGCCAATCAGCGAAAGCGGCGCCAGCACCGCTGCAGCCATCACCACATAGGAAAGCTGGCTGATCGTGGAATAGGCCAGCCTGCGCTTCAGGTTGTCGGCACCCAGCGCGACCACCGAGGCCGCCACGATCGTGAAGCCCGCAACGGTGATGAGCCAACTTGTGGCACCTTCTATGCCCGCGCTGGCCAGGTTTTCGACGCCAAACACGTAGACGATGACCTTGACGACGCTGAACACGCCGGCCTTGACTACGGCCACCGCATGCAGCAACGCTGACACCGGGGTCGGCGCCACCATCGCGGCCGGCAGCCAGCGGTGAAAGGGCATCAGCGCTGCCTTGCCGATGCCGAACATGCACAGCGCAAGCAGGCCGGCCAGACCGGCCGCGCCGAGCTTGCCGGCGAGGATGCCGCCCGGCGCGAATTCCGTCGTGCCAGCCACAAGCCAGATGAACACCAGCGCCGGCAGCAGGAACACGATCGACGTGCCCATCAACAGTCCAAGGTACACGCGGCCGCCGGCGCGCGCCTGGTCTGTGCCATGGTGGGTGACGAGCGGATAGGTGATCAAGGTCAGCAGTTCATAGAACACGAACAGCGTGAACAGGTTGGCGGCAAAGGCAATGCCCATCGTGGCCGCCAGCGCGAGCGCAAAGCAGGCGTAAAAGCGCGTCTGCTTCGCCTCCTGGTTGCCGCGCATGTAGCCGATCGAATAGATCGAGTTGAGAATCCACAGGCCCGAGGCGATCAGCGCGAACAACATGCCCAGCGGCTCGACCTTGAACGCGATCTGCAGCCCCGGCAACACGCTGAACATGGCCAGCGCCGGCTGCGCACCACCCAGCACCTCAGGCAGCAGCCGCAGCACGCTGGTCAGCAACAGCACTGCAGTCAGCAAGGTGACGGTCTCGCGCAGGTTCGGCAGGCGGCCTGCCAACGCAATCAGCAAGGCACCGACCAGCGGCACCACCAGCGCCGCCAGGACCGCCTGCTCGGGCCCGGCCATCAGCGCAGCCCCCCCATCAACAGCGCGACGGCCTGTCTGGCGGACCCGACGGTGAAAGAGGTGTCGAGCCCGAAGTACACGGTGGCGGCCACCAGCAACCCGGCGGGCACGGCCATCGACCAGGGCAGCTGGGCTGCGCCGATGTCCTTGCGCACCTCGCGGAAGTAGGCGGCCTCAACGAAGCGCCACACGTAGGCGGCGGCCAGCAGCGACGACAGCACGATCAGGAACACCAGCCACCACTGGCCCTTTTGCAGCGCCGCCAACAGCAGGTACCACTTGCTGACGAAACCGGCCGTGCCCGGCACACCGATCAACGACAGGCCACAGATCACGATGCCTAAGCTGGTCAGCGGCATGCGCTGTCCCAGGCCCTGCACCCGCGACAGACTGGTGCCGCCCATCACCAGCGCCACGCCGCCCAGCAGCATGAAGATCGCACCCTTGGTCACGCCGTGGTTGAAGAGATGGACGACGGTCGCGATCAGGCCGTCGGTGGAACCGAAGGACAGCCCGAGCACGATGTAGCCGATCTGGCCGACGCTCGAGTAGGCAAAGAGGCGCTTCAGGTCGGTCTGGAAGATGGCGATCGTCGACGCGGCGAACATGCCCGCCAGCGCCAGCAGCAGCATCGCCTCCTGCATCGGCAGCCTCTCGAATACCTGCGACTGGCCGAACACGGAAAAATAGAAGCGCAGCAGCACGTACACCGCGACCTTGGTCGCCGTGGCTGCGAGGAAGGCCGACACCGCCGAGGGCGCATAGGCATAGGCGTTGGGCAGCCATTGGTGCAGCGGGAACAGCGCCAGCTTCAGCGAGATGCCGACGGTCAGGAAGGCCAGCGCCGCCAGCACCGGGCGGGTGGTCTGCACGGCAGCGATGCGCCGGCCCATGTCGGCCAGGTTCAGCGTGCCGGTCATCAGGTACAGCAGTCCGATGCCGATGACGATGAAGGTGGCACCGATCGTGCCCATGATCAGGTACTGGTAGGCGGCAACCAGTGCGCGCCGGTCCCGGCCGAGCGCGATCAAGACATAGGTCGACAGCGACGCGATTTCCAGGAACACAAAGATGTTGAAGGCATCCCCGGTGATCGTGATGCCCAGCAGCCCGGTCAGGCACAGCACGAACATCGTGTAGAACAAATATTGCTGCTGCTCTGGCACCTCGGCTTCGATGCTGGCACGGCTGTAGGGCAGCACGACGGCCGCGATGCCGGCCACCAGCACCAGCACGAAGGCGCTCAGCCGGTCGACACGGTACTCGATGCCCCACGGCGCAGGCCAGTTGCCAATGGCATAGGAGATCGTGCCGCGCTCGCCGACCTGCAGCCACAGCAGCACGGCGATCGCCAAGGCCGACCAGCTGGCGGCCAGCACGATCGCAAACGCCAGGCTGCGCCGCCGCAGCAATACCGTCAACGGCGCTGCGATCAGGGGCACGACAACCTGCAGTGCAGGCAGATGCTGCGCCAGGCTCATCGGTCCTTCCGCGGGTCCGCGCCTGCGGCGTCGAGGCGCAAGATCTCGTCCTCCTCGATGCTGTCGTAGGCCTCGCGGATGCGCACCACCAAGGCCAGGCCGAGTGCCAGCGTGGCCACGCCGACGACGATGGCCGTGAGGATCAAGACATGCGGCAAGGGGTTGGAATAGACCGTGAACGCCTCACTGAGGATGGGCGCCGTCCCGCCCACCAATTTGCCCGGTGCGATGTACAGCAGGTAGACCGAGGTTTGGAAGATGCCCAGGCCCACCAGCTTCTTGATCAGGTTATCGCGGGCAATGACGATGAACAGCCCCGCGACCATCAGGAAGACGGTGACGAAATAGGTGAAATGGCCGGCCCATTTCATCACTCGTCGTCCACCTTGCCGCGGTCGGCGAACATGTAGAAGATCTTCAGCATCACGCCCGATACGGTGGTGGCCACACCCACCTCGACCCAGAAGATGCCGCGGTGCTGGCCGTGCACGCTGTCGGCATCGAGCACGAAGTAGTCGAGGTAGTTGCCACCCAGCACCAGGCCAGCCACACCCACCCCTGCGTAGATCAACACACCGAAGGCCATCATCGATTCGACCAGCGGCTCAGGCACCACCTTGCGCGCGTCGCGCAAGCCGTAGATCAGGGCATAGAAGATCACGGCTGCGGCAAGGATGACTCCAGCCTGGAAGCCACCGCCAGGTCCGAAGTCGCCGTGGAACTGCACGTACAACGCAAAGAGCAGGATGAAGGGAATCAGCAGCTTGGCGGCCACCCGCAGGACAAGGTCGTATCTCATACGGCCTCCGCAGCACCACTTGCCGACTTTTCGCGGGGCCACGCGCTGGATGAAGGCGCGCCGCCAGTGATCATGGCCTGCGATCCTTGCGACGGCGGCGCAGCAGTGCCACCACGCCAGCGCCTGCGGTGAAGACGACCGTCGTCTCCCCCAGCGTGTCGTAGCCGCGATAGCTCGCCAGCACCGCAGTCACGACATTGGGAACGTCGACTTCCCTCTTGATGTCGTTCAGATAGCGCGGGACCACATGCGTGTGGATCGGCGCCGCGGGGTCCGAAAACTCCGGCAGGCCCAAGGTTCCGTAGACCAACACGCCACCGACGGTCATCGACAGGGCCAGCGGCAGCCAGGGCTTGTGCAGCGGCCGCGCTTCTTCGCTTTTGCACAGATACAGCGCTCCCAGGAACAACACGGTCGAAATGCCGGCCCCGACAGAAGCCTCGGTCATCGCCACATCCACGGCATCCATGGCCACCAGCACGGTCGCCATGAGGAAGCTGTAGATGCCGGCGAGAATGACGACACCGAAGAGGTTGCGGCTGCGAGCCATCACGTACACCGTGACGGCCATCATCACCAGCAGCACGTTGATGATCAGGGTTTCGATGACCTTCCCTCCTCATCGGCAAGCAGCGGCTTCAGTCCGCGCAGCATCGCCGAGCGCGCCAAGGCGTGTGTGGCGGTCGGACTGGCCAGGAAGATCAGCATGCCCACCATCAGCAGCTTGGCAGCAACGAGCGTGAATCCCGCCTGCAGCAGCAGGCCAACAAGCAAAAGCCCAGCGCCGAGCGTGTCGATCACGCTGGCCGCATGCATGCGGGTGTAGAAGTCCGGCATGCGCAGCAAGCCCAGAGCGCCGATGACGCAGAAGATGCCGCCCACGGACAGGCAGATCCAGCTGAGGCCATCGATCCAAAGGCTCACCGGGCAGCCTCCTCGTGGTCGCCTGCATCACCCAGGTCGCCGCGTCGGAAGTACTTCAGCACCGCGATCGTGCCGATGACGTTCAGCAGGCCGTAGACGATGGCCAGGTCGAGGAACTCCGGCCGGTCGTTCAGGAACCCCAGCACCGCCAGCAGCAGCATCGCCACCGTGCCGACCGTGTTGCCGGCCTGCACCCGGTCGAATATCGTCGGCCCGAGCGCGGCGCGCACGAGCGTCAACGCCAGCGTCACCAGCAGGGCCAGGGCGGCGGCGGCAAACATCAGCGCCGGCCCTCGCAGGCGCTGCAGCGGCGGTCCA
>Ga0105103_10002139_pt1 | contig 10373 bp, 8 predicted proteins | sample PPLLaktember2015_2_FD_79107 | JGI IMG/M metagenome (GOLD analysis project Ga0105103, IMG submission 79107) | Freshwater sediment microbial communities from Prairie Pothole Lake near Jamestown, North Dakota, USA - PPLs Lake P7 Core (6) Depth... | ecosystem: Environmental > Aquatic > Freshwater >...
GATTTTCCTGTAAAATGATTTTGTTGAGGGCTTCCGGTTAAACCAATTCAACTAACAGCTCCTTGTAATCCCTTTCTGAACATGAAGCACAATGTAATAATTATCGGAGGCGGAGTAAGCGGTACTGCACTGCTCTATACCCTGTGCAGGTACACCAATCTGAAAAATATCTGCCTGATCGAGAAGTATTCTGACTTAGGACTTGTAAATTCATCACCCAGGATGAACAGCCAGACTCTACATTTTGGCGACATAGAAACCAATTATACTATCGAAAAAGCAAAAAAGGTTAAGCGTTACGCCGATATGGTAATGTATTACCTTGAACATGAGAAGGCTGTCAGGGGCGAAGAGAATATCTTCCTTGTTGTCCCGAAGATGGTGCTGGCCGTTGGGAAAGACCAGGTAAAAACCCTGCGTGACAGATATACCTCCTTCAGTCAGTTATTTCCCAAGCTGAAGATGATCGGAAGGGAAGAGATTGGCAAAGTAGAACCAAGAATTCTTGAAGGACGTGATCCTGACCAGGAACTACTTGCTCTCATGACAGAAGATGGCTATACGGTTGATTTCAGAAAGCTCAGTCACTCGTTTGCAAATAATGCCAAAGCATTAAAACCTGACATAGCTGTTTACCTGTCAACAAAAGTTGAGAAGATTATCCCTGATGGTGAAAATTTTATTATTAAAACCAACAAAGGCGATTTTGAATCAGAATCCGTTGTTGTTGCAGCCGGGAGCCACAGCCTGAAATTTGCCAAATCGCTGGGATATGGCAAAAACTATTCAATACTTTCAATGGCCGGCAGTTTCTATACCGGACCTAAAGTGCTCAACGGAAAGGTTTATACAATGCAGATCCCAAAACTACCGTTTGCCGCTGTTCATGGCGATCCCGAGGTGCATAATGAACGTATTACGCGTTTCGGACCAACAGCAAAACCGATTTTCTTCCTTGAGAGATATAACTACTCTACATTCCTGGAATACTGGCAAACGTTCGGTTTTAGCATAAGGACCCTTAAAAGTATATTTAAAATATCCTCCGACAGGGTGATATTTAACTACCTTCTCAAAAACGTTTTGTATGATTTCCCCTGGATAGGAAAACGGTCATTCCTTAAGGAAATTAAGAAGATAGTCCCTAATATTGAGGCCGGGGAGATAAAATTCGCAAAAAAGGTTGGGGGAACACGACCCCAGGTCATAAATAATACAACAAAAAAGCTGGAACTCGGTGAGGCAAAGATACGTGGTAACAAGATAATTTTTAATATTACACCCTCGCCCGGGGCATCAACCTGTCTTGGCAACGCCTGTGAAGACACAACAATACTGATGGAATTCCTTCCGGAAAGGTTTACCTTTGACAGGGATCAGTTTGAAAAGGACCTTGTTAAAGCAGATTATTAAACATAATAAAACAGGAAATGATCTTCAATATTGAACTTATTAAATCATTTTACGAAAAGCTTCCCGGACTTATTTCAGAGATAAGGGAAAACCTGAAAGATCCGCTCACTCTCAGCGAAAAAATACTCTATGCTCACTTATACGACAAAAAAGCCTTCAAACCCTTTCACCGTGGAGTAGATTATGTTGATTTTGCTCCCGACAGGGTTGCAATGCAGGATGCCACAGCACAGATGGCACTGCTGCAGTTCATAATGGCCGGCAAGGATACCTCGGCAGTCCCTGCCTCGGTACATTGCGATCACCTCATAATGGCCAGAACAGGATCGGCCGATGATCTCATAACCGCGAATGTAACCAACAGGGAGGTCTATGATTTCCTTAGCTCAATCTGCGAAAAATATGATATTGATTTCTGGGAACCCGGGTCCGGAATCATCCACCAGATAATACTTGAGAATTATGCTTTCCCCGGCGGTATGATGATCGGCACAGATTCGCATACTGTTAATGCAGGAGGCCTGGGGATGATTGCTATCGGAGTAGGTGGAGCCGATGCCGTTGATGTAATGTCGGGAATGGGCTGGGAACTGAAATTTCCAAAAATGATTGGTGTTAAGCTGACCGGAAAACTGAATGGATGGACTTCTGCCAAGGATATTATTCTTAAGGTTGCAGGACTTCTTACAGTGAAAGGAGGAACAGGCTGCATAATTGAATATTTCGGCGATGGGGCCGAGTCTCTGTCCTGCACAGGTAAGGCCACAATATGCAACATGGGAGCCGAGGTTGGAGCCACCTGCTCAATATTTGGATATGACAGGGCTATGTCAGACTATCTGAATGCCACAGGCAGAGGAGAAATATCCGCGCTTGCAAACGGAGTTGCAGAACATCTTAAAGCCGATCCTGATGTATATGCAGAGCCTCATAAATACTTTAACCAGCTGATTGAAATAGACCTGTCAACGCTCGAACCCTATATTAACGGTCCCTTCACCCCCGATCTTGCGACACCAGTTTCGGAAATGAAGAGCATAGCTGTGAAGAACGGCTGGCCGCTGAAGATTGAGGTGGCCCTAATAGGTTCATGTACCAACTCGTCATATGAGGATATCTCGAGAGCGGCTTCAGTAGCAGCAGATGCATTAAAAAAGAACCTCGGATTCAGTTCGCAGTTTACAATCACCCCGGGTTCGGAAAAGGTACGTTCGATTGCTGAAAGAGACGGATATCTGAGGATATTTGAGAAGCTGGGAGGGAAGGTATTCGCCAGTGCATGTGGCCCCTGTATCGGACAGTGGGATCGTGAAGATGCTGACAAAAAGAAGGTAAACACCGTTGTTCACTCATTCAACCGTAATTTTGCAAAGAGAACTGACGGGAATCCCAACACCCATGCCTTCGTTGCATCTCCTGAATTAACAACGGCACTGGCAATTGCAGGTGACCTGACATTCAATCCGGTAACCGATTTTCTCATAAACAGCAAGGGAGAAAAGGTAAAACTGGCCGAGCCGACAGGGTTTGACCTCCCTCCTGATGGATTTGGTGACAGCAGGCATGATTTTCAGAAACCCTCTGCTGACAGGAGTGCGATACAGGTCAAGATTGATCCTTCATCCGACCGGCTGCAGTCACTTGAGCCTTTCAGTGCATGGGACGGGAAAGATTTTACCCTGCTCCCCCTGCTTATCAAAGCCAGGGGAAAATGTACCACCGATCATATCTCAATGGCCGGGTTCTGGCTCAAATACCGCGGTCATCTTGATAATATTTCAAATAACTACATGATCGGGGCAGTGAACTCATTCAACGGCCAGACCAACAGCATCCTGAACCAACTCACTGGGAAATATGAACCAGTCCCTGATGTGGCAAGATTTTATAAATCGGCCGGGATGGGATCAGTTGTTGCCGGCGAGGAAAACTTCGGAGAGGGTTCATCGCGCGAACATGCTGCAATGGAACCGCGGTTCCTGAATGTTAAGGCAGTTCTCGTGAAGTCATTCGCGCGTATTCATGAGACGAATCTTAAAAAACAGGGCCTTCTGGCTCTTACATTTTCTGATAAGGCAGATTACGATAAAATTCTTGAAAATGACAGGATAGATATCGTTGATCTGAAGTCAATGGCTCCCGGAAAGCAGGTAAAAATAATTCTGAACCATGCCGGCGGAAAGCATGAAACAATTTATGCAAATCATTCATACAATGAAGCGCAAATTGAATGGTTCAGGGCAGGAAGTGCCCTTAACCTCATCAGATCGGGAAACAAGTAAAACCAATGCATATGGAGATCAATACATTCGTTTCAAAGTTAGAGCCATCGGTTCGGAAATCGTGTGGGATCGACAGCGACCTGTTTGAAAAATATGATGTAAAACGGGGGCTTCGTAATGCTGACGGGACCGGGGTCCTTGTCGGTCTTACAAATATCGGGGAAGTACTCGGCTATAAGAAAGAGGGCGATAAGGTCATTGCAATACCCGGCAGACTCTTATACCGGGGAATCGATATAGAAGATATAACAGCCGGTTTCCAGAAAGAGAACAGGCATGGATTCGATGAAACGGTTTTCCTGCTGCTTACAGGCCATCTGCCCGATAGTGAGGAGCTTAAAGATTTCTCGGAACAGCTGGCTTCACTGCGTGCCCTCCCCGATGATTTTACAAAGGATATGATACTGTCGATGAAAGGCAAGGATGTACTAAATATCCTGGCACGTTCGGTACTTGGATTATACACTCTTGACGACAGGCCTGACAGCATTGCTCTTGAGAACATGATAAAACAATCGATTAACCTGATTGCCAAGTTCCCGACAATTGTTGCATATTCATACCAGGCATTACGCCACCTTTACAAGGGAAAGACCCTCTCAATCAGGCATCCGCAACCAAACCTCACTACCGCTGAGAATTTCCTCTACCTGATCAAAGGCGATTGCAGTGGCTTTTCAAAACTTGAGGCCGATCTTCTTGATCTCCTGCTGGTACTGCATGCCGAACACGGGGGCGGCAATAACTCAACCTTTACAATGAGAGTGACAAGCTCCTCCGAAACAGATATCTATTCTTCAATCACTTCTGCCATCGGATCATTAAAAGGACCTTTGCACGGCGGTGCTAACGTAAGGGTCCTCGAAATGATGGAGGATATGAAACTAAATGTAAAAAACTGGAAGGACGAAGAGGAAGTAAAAGCATATCTTCTTAAGATCCTGAATAAAAAGGCAAATGACTTCTCAGGAAAGATTTACGGGATAGGTCATGCAGTTTATACAATCTCAGATCCGAGGGCCGCAATATTAAAGACAAAAGCAAGAGAGCTGGCAATAGAGAAAGGACGACTTGCAGAATTTGAACTCTATGAAATTGTCGAGACACTTACACCTGAAGTGTTCAGACTCTTTAAAGGAGAAAAATCGACAAAGGTAGTCTGCATCAATGTTGATTTTTATTCCGGATTTGTTTATTCAATGCTCGATATTTCAAAGGAACTATATACACCTCTTTTTGCAATAGGCAGGGTATCAGGATGGTGCACACATCGTATCGAGGAACTAACATTCTCAGCCAAAAGAATAATAAGGCCAGCTTTTAAAAATGTTTATGGGAAGAAGGAATATTCTCCAATGACAAACCGAAAAAAGACTATCAATTAATAAAAACCAAAATGTCAGAACAAATGGATAAGTGCATAGATTACGGCTTTAATCAGCTGCTTGACGGTAACCTTAAAGAGGCTGCCGAATGTTTTGAAAGGAGTCACGCTGAAAATCCCGAAAACATTCATATAATGCTTGAACTCGGAAATGTTTATTATCTGATGGGGGAGCTTTCAAAATCGGTAGGTTACTATGAAAAAGTTTTGAAATACAGGCCCGACAGCCCTTATATCCTCTACAGGATGGGAAGTGCATTATACAGGTCGACCAACTTTTCAGATGCAGTCACAGTCTTTAATAAAATAGTCAAATCGGGAAAATACCTGCCTATGACATACCTGTGGCTTGGATTATGCTATTATCACCTCGGAAAGGAGGAAATGAGTATTGCCTCGTACAGAAAACTAATTGAATATTGCCCCGAAACACTGATGGCAAACTACTATATGGGGATTGCCCTGAAATCGTCAGGAGCATATGATGAGGCAATCATCTATTTTGAGAAGCTTCTGAACAAGACCGAGCAGCATGTTTCTGCTCTCTATCAGCTTGGAAGGACCTACATGCAGAACTATAACTACGAGAAGGCAAAGGTCCTGTTTAAACAGGTACTGGAAATTGATCCTGAAAATAAGAACGCGGCAGAGATGCTCGACTTTATGTCGGAGGAGTAACAGGAACATTCCCGTATAACCGGGCAGATGCTGTCAGTTACTTTCTTTTTTTCCTGTAGAACCTGCTTTTATTTGATGGCCGGGGTACTCCTTCTTCCCATTTAGGGACAGGACCAATACCGGCAGGGGGCTCTACCTTTGGGATTTCGGCCTTTATCAACTGCTCTATCTTCCTTATCCGGTAAATCTCTTTCTGTGTCACAAGGGTGATGGCTTCACCTATTGCATTTACGCGGGCTGTTCTTCCCACCCTGTGAACATAATCTTCAGCATCGTGGGGGACATCATAGTTGATCACCATATTGATATCCTTAACATCAATACCACGGCTCATTACATCGGTAGCTATAAGGATACGTATCACTTTCGATCTGAAATTCCTTACAACCTCTTCCCTCTTATCCTGTTCAAGATTAGAAGAGATACCCTGTGCAGGAAAGCCGTTCCTGGAAAGCGACCTGACAATTTCTGTTACCTTGCTTTTTGTTGAGGTAAAAATAATGATACTGTCATAATGTTTACGCTCAGCAAGGATATGATTAATAACTTTTACCTTCTGATCTTCATTTACAAGATATGCCTTCTGATCAACCCCTTCAGCAGGTTTTGACATCGAAAGTGATATCTCAACCGGATTGTGTAAGATCTTCTGTGCAAGCTGCCGTATGCTCTTTGGCATTGTGGCACTGAACATTAGGGTCTGATGTTTTTTTGGCAAATATGAAATAATTGTCTGTATATCTTCAATAAAGCCCATATCAAGCATTCTGTCGGCCTCATCCAGAATGAAATGATTGAGGTGTTTGAATTTGACATTCCCCATTTTCAGATGAGATAAGAGCCTGCCAGGTGTCGCAATTATAATGTCGGTCCCGTTTTTAAAGGCATCCTTTTCTGTCTCCCAGTCTTTTCCGTCGCCACCACCATAAACAGCAATCGATTCAGCAGCAACAAAATAAGAGAACCCCTGTATCTGCTGTTCTATCTGAAGAGCCAGTTCTCTTGTCGGAACTATAATAAGAGTATCAATGCTTGTTTCCTTCTTGCCTATCAGCTTATTGAGTACAGGCAGCACAAAAGCACCAGTTTTACCTGTACCTGTCTGCGCACATGCTATCAGATCTTTGTTTTCAAGGATGATCGGAATGACCTGTTCCTGTATTGGGGTGGCTGTCTCAAATCCCATGTATGATATTGCTTTCAATAACTGCTCACCGAGCCCGAGTTCTTTAAATTCCATTCGACTTGTACGTTTCTGTTTTAATCTGTTTGTACCCCGTGATTTACAATTTTAATCAACTGGTAATTTTTTGCAAAATTACCAATAATTACATGAGTAACCTATATAGTTTTATTTTTCCCTTCTCTCCGGCTCTTTTTGAATAAATCCCGATTCCCCCTTTGATGAGGGTAAGGCGGATGTTTCCCGACGAACCCTCACCATTCCGGTAATTAAAATCATTTTACTTATCAGTGTTATTTAAGAGAATTTTTTAATCTCCGCTTCATAATCCGACCTCAGATCCTCATGAAGTGCGTTATATTTCTCCCTGATTATTTCAGTTTGCCGCACATAAAGGTTCAGAAGTGCTTTATTCTTACGGATAGAAGGAGTGAATGTCTTCATCCTGGAACAATAATATAAAAGAAGATCTATTTCACTCTTCTTATTACGTGAATACCTGATATATTTTCCGGTATTGACCAATATCTTCCTCAGCCCTTTCTTTATAAAGTAGTAACTCTTCCTGTTGACCTCCTCAAACTGACGGTCCAGTTCCAGTTTCACATTCTCTACATAAGCGGCCTCATCAGACGATTCAAAGAGCAGGTAAGTAAGTAGCTCCTTGTTCTCCTTTTTGAACCTGGCCATACGCAGACATAGCTCGCGCAGTTCTTTTGGACTCAGGTTAAGCAACTCGCGGCTGATCTCTTTTACTGTTACTGCTTTCATCGGTCTGATAAGTTATGAGGCGCCCGTTTACAGGCTTCAAAGGTAATGCTTTTCTTTCTCTCTCACTCTTCGGTTCGCCTTCCCGCGGGGTTCCGCCGCAACATCGCATCAAATGATTTATAAATTTCCTAACTTGCCACAGTTTATATCCTCTTATCTGAATAAAATATGCCTGAAAAAATCTTTATCCCCGCAACCATGAAGGCTGTTTTCCTTGAAAAACCCGAAGGGCGGCTCATTATTAGGGAAGTAAAAACACCAGTACCCGGGCCGGGTGAAGTAATCGTAAAAATGAGTGCGGCACCTGTCAATCCGTCGGATCTTGCCAGGATAAGGAATGCACATAAGAACCATGATCTGGCCACATTCATCCCCGGGCTGGAGGGCAGCGGAACAGTGGTTGCTGCAGGAAAAGGGATATTGCCTAATCTTTGGAAGGGAAAAAGGATTTCCTGTTCAGCTGAGTACCCCGAGAGCGGTACCTGGGCTGAATACGTGGTAACAAAAGCAGGCAAGTGTTTTCCTCTTGGCAGGAAAGTATCTGACGAGCAGGGATCAATGTCTCTTGTGAATCCGTTAACAGCACTTGCCTTTTTTGAGATGGCAAAACAAAATAAGCACAAAGCCATTATCAATAATGCTGCTGCAAGTGCACTCGGGAGAATGGTTGAAATGCTCGGGGAAAAACACCGGATCCCCGTTGTTAATATTGTAAGAAATAAAACACAGGCAGAGAAGCTGCGGCAGATCGGTTCGCAGTATGTACTCGACAGTTCGGAGCCGTCATTCATAAAACAGCTCGGAACCATCTCCCGCGAACTGGGGGCTACTCTCCTTTTCGATCCGGTATGCAGCAGGCAGCTTGAGGAGATGAGTGACGTGATTCCATATGGCAGCAGCATAATCATTTACGGAAATCTTACAGGCGAAGAGCAGATAATGTTCAAACCGGGAACGCTTATTGCAAATAATATTAAAATATCAGGATTTTTTCTGGGTAACCGCGCCAGGGAGAATGGAATGATAAAAAACATTATCAACCTGAGACAGGTAAGAGCTCTTATGAGCAGCAGCCTTAAGATCAGCATCCAGGGGCGTTACCCCCTGGCAGATGTGCAGGAAGCTGTTGATACCTATCTGAGTAATATGTCGAAAGGAAAGGTTCTGCTGGTCATGGAGTGAAAGAACGGTCAAGTCGTGCAATCCGTGCAAGCCTGATCTTATTTATTTCCCCCTCACCGTCAGGATTGAGCTCATAGCTGAATCCCTTTTCCGAGGAGTTCATTTTCAGGACTTTGAAGATTATAAGGTTTGCAAGTATCGACTCGGCCCTGTATGCCGGTATCCGGGCAAGCTTCCGGAAACCCGATAATGTTATTGATCCGTTTTTTTCGAGGTGATCCATCAGGGCATTTTCTGCATTTCCGAATTTCACCATAACACCTGATCTCATTTTCTCTTTCCGCCAGATCTGAAGCAGTACCCTGTTTGCAACAAGATTCTGATCGTGATTCCTGAAATAGGGCAGCCATTTCCCGTTTTCATCCCTGGCCTGGTATGGTCTGTCCTCACCTTTAAGCACCTCTACCTCAAGTAAGGTTTTTCCTACCGAAGTATGTTGCTTGACTGTAAAAGAGATCTCAGGCCGGCAAAAAAGGTGGGCAGCTGTTTCAACCATATAATATTCCTCATCAGTTTTTATGCCGGCAACTGAGCCGTTATCCCTGACTCCAATGAGTAATATGCCACCGTCGCTGTTGGCAAATGCTGTTAATGTCCTGGCGATCTTCCTGCTGTCCGACACGCAGTACTTAAAGTCAAGATGCTGGTTCTCACCCCCTGCAATTAACTTTCTCAGATAGCTGTCCATCGATAAATTGAAACCCTTGAGTCCTTTAAGGTAAAAAAGAGTATATCAACAAAGTAACATAAATAAAACTCAAAACCAATACCTAAATACAGAGAATAAAAGGAACTGGCTGCAAAAACAATAGGTCTGCCGGACAGATGCCATGTGATTGATAATGTAACCTGTAACAGACCTGTCTTAAACTTAATTAGTCTGCAATAATGTTATTCCTCAACCGCCGGTAAAAAGGCTTTTGCTTGAGTATTCAGGGTCGCATGTAAGGTTGACCTTTAACTTTCTCCATCCGGCTTCATCGCCGGGAGTTGGAATATGCGTAAGATGAACTTCACAATCACGCAGAAGCTTCAGGTTTTCCAAAGCCATCTTCGCAGCAGGATTAGACAGGGCGCTTATGCCGAGGACAATCAGTGTCTCATCCACATCCATGCTGACCATGCTTCCATTCAATATATCTTTCTTAAGATGCGCTACCGAATCAATTATATTTTCGGGTAAAAGGTACATCTTGTCGGGGAATCCGGCCAGGTGTTTTGTTGCATTTAAGATCAGGCTTGAAGAGGCATGCATCAAAGGTGAATTCTTTCCTGTTATGATTGTACCATCATGCAATTCAATTGCTGCTCCGCTATAGATCCCCGCATTTCCCTTTCCGCATCTTTCAGCCTCTTTTGCAGCTTCTCTTGCCGGTAAAACCACTTTCCGGTCTTCAATTTTTACACCTGCTTTTTCCATGATCTTAACCGCGTGATCAAGGGTGTCTTTATCCACAAGTCCCAGAGCATATTCCACCGC
>Ga0105103_10002140_pt1 | contig 10372 bp, 7 predicted proteins | sample PPLLaktember2015_2_FD_79107 | JGI IMG/M metagenome (GOLD analysis project Ga0105103, IMG submission 79107) | Freshwater sediment microbial communities from Prairie Pothole Lake near Jamestown, North Dakota, USA - PPLs Lake P7 Core (6) Depth... | ecosystem: Environmental > Aquatic > Freshwater >...
AATATCGACAGGGCCCTATCCAGAATGACTGAAATACTTCACGGGAATGCCTTCAGGATCCGACTTGTTTAAGGTACAGGTTGATCTGCGTCATTGGCGTCGTTGAGGCTCGTTGGGGCCACGCCTCAGTGACGTGAGTACAGCCCCTTGCCCCCTCAAGTGGGGGAGTGCAACGCAAGGATCTGTTCCACATAATCGCTTCAATGTAAGGAATTTCGACGGTTCTCAGGGCGCAAATCAGTGCGCAATAACCGTCGCCGTGCGTGGAGCGCGACACTAGTCATGCGAATCTTTCGTCATACCCTGTCTCCAGGCGTCGCTGCCAGCGTCGCGATGGATCTATTTCTGTGCTTCGCTGCTGTGCTTCTGGCGGCGTCATCGTTGACGACCCGCTATGCGACGATTCGCGGCGCGGTGCCAGAACTGCCACTGATACTTGTGGGTGCATCGGTCTTCGCCGTGGTCATGGCGCTGATGTACGCCATCGTGGGTCTGTATCGGCCGGTGCCGATACCGCTGGTCTCGACCGTCGGCCGAACCATTTTCTCGCTGGTGGTGGGCGGTTATGTGACCAGTCTGAGCCTCAGGACCGTTGCCGACCGTGGGTATGTCGAGCAACTCCTTCCGGCGGCGATTACCTATCTGGCCGTTGGCCTGGTTTTTGTCCACGGCGGCCTCTACCTGATGCGCCGGGTGGCCACGCATCCGCGGGTGCTGATCATCGGTGCGGGCCGCGAGGCGTTGTCATTGGCATCCGACCTGCGCAGCGCCAAGCGCCATGCGCGCTACGTCGTGGGCCTCTACCCGACGACGGACGAGGGAGATCCCGTCGATCTCGACAAGAATTCCCCCAAGGTGTTTTCGCGTACCGACTCGATCATCGACTTGGTATCGAGACACAAGGTCCAGGAAATCATCGTTGCCGTACGTGAGCAACGTGGAGGCAGGGTGCCGATGGACGAACTCCTGGCCTGCCGTATTCGAGGCGTCCCTGTGCTGGATTTGGCCGGACATTCGGAAAAGACTCGCTGCGAAGTACCCATTGACAGCCTCAAGGGTAGTTGGCTGGTCTACGGCCACGGTTTCGTGCAGGGCGACGGGCGGCGCTTCATCAAGCGGGTATTCGACATTCTGAGTTCCGCCGCTCTCCTGGTGCTGCTCCTGCCAGTGATGGCGCTTGCCGCCATTGCCATCAAGCTCGAAAGCCGTGGTCCTGTGCTCTACCGGCAGGAGCGGGTCGGCCTGGGGGGCCGGAGCTTCATGTGCATCAAGTTCCGCAGCATGCGGGCCGACGCCGAGCGCGATGGCGTGGCCCGATGGGCCGTCAAGAACGATCCGCGGGTCACTGCTGTGGGTTCGTTCTTGCGCAAGAGCCGGATCGACGAATTGCCGCAGCTGTGGAGCGTGCTGATCGGCGAAATGAGCCTGGTGGGGCCTCGTCCGGAGCGCCCCAGCTTCGTCGAGCAACTCAAGAAGGACATCCCGTTCTACGAGATCCGGCACACCGTCAAGCCAGGCATCACCGGGTGGGCGCAAGTGCGCTACCACTATGGGGCCTCCCTTGATGATTCGCGGCGCAAGCACCAATTCGACTTGTACTATGTCAAGAACAACTCTTTGTTCCTTGACCTGATCGTGCTGATCGAGACGGTAAGTGTTATTGTGTTCCGCGAAGGGCAGTAGGCCCATCGGGATGTGATCACGAGGACATTTTTTCGGCGTTGCGGTGTCCAAGGCACAATCTTGCAAAGGCGGAGGTTTGGATCTTCGATCGCAGCGGAGTCAGCGGCAGGGACCGATACAGTGGATGAATCGAAGGTACTGGATCAAAAGGTCAGCGCACGCCGTCGCCTGATCCGAGGTGCCTTCGTGGCACCGGCGGCCCTGACGGTGTTCAGTGGCAGTGCCTTTGCGCAAGCCTCGATGACCTGCGTCAGCAAGCGGGTCGCAGATCCGGTGCTGCCTGAAGTTTCTGGGTCGCCGGATGCGTTTCTTCGAGTCCCGTTGTACGGATTGGGCAATGGGGGCAATGTCAGCACGTGGATAAAGGGAGCTGACGTGGTTTTCTTGGCCGACGGGTCCAAGGAGCCAGTCAATGTCTTTCTGTCGCGCGATGACTGGCTGTGTGTCAGCAAAGGGCAGGGCGATCCAAACGGAAGTTGGGTGATTGGCCAGAAGTACACCGACCCGAAGCTGCCCAACGGGAGCCGTCCGCAGGAGTTGAGGCCGGAGCAACTTGCGGCGGTGCGGGTCGACGCCAGTGGGAACATCGTCGGTATCGTCGGCACTGGCGGGGATGCTGGATCGGCAGTCGGCTGGACGTCGTGCTGGGCCTCCTTCACGGGCATCGCCAGGTACAACTGAGCCCTATGGAGCGCTACGGCCGGGCCGATGGCGTCCTCGTCGATTCCATCGGTCATCTTTGGGCTGCGTTCAGCCCGTCGTCAGGCGAGACGACGTTGCTGAATGATGAAAGCGCCGCAATTCTCGAAGTGCTCGAAGCGGGCGAGAGTGACACGGCGGGCGTCTGTGCCGCGCTGGCTGAAGACAGCGGCATCGATGCCCAAGAGTTTGTCGAAGCGGTCGCGGGTGGATGGCCGCGCTTGCTTGAAGCCGGGCTTGTGAATCGCCAGACCGATACAACAGCGGCTTGGTGACCGGCGCAGTTACTCCGCGGGACGTTCCCGCCTTGCTTGAGATCGGCTCGGAACGCCTGGATAGGATGCTGGCGACCACGGGCCTGTGGCTCGATATCGGCGCGGCGACTATTCGTGTCCGTAGCGACTCGCCTGCATTTGGCACGCAACTGCGGGCCGTCTACGGATATTTTCCCGCGATCGAGAATGCCCCGTGGGCTGACCTGCACGTGCGGATCCGCAAGTCAACGGGTGTGCGGCGATGGCTCAAGCCGCAAGCCACGTTTCATTGCGATGGACTGCAGACCTTCGATCCCTTCCCTGGTGCCAGCCCCCTGCCGTTGTTTGAATGGGGGTGCAATTGGTTGATTGGACGGCGCCTGAACGACCGCCTTCTGCTGCATGCCGGAGCAGTCGAACGCGATGGCTTTGCTCTAGTCCTGCCCGCCATGCCCGGCTCCGGCAAGAGCACGCTGACGGCGGCGCTGTCGCAACGTGGCTGGCGCCTGCTTTCCGATGAGTTTGGAGCCTACGACCCGAGCGTTGGCATGTTTCAGGCCGTGCTCAAACCCATTGCACTGAAGAACGAATCGATTGCCGCAGTCCGTCGTTTCGCCCCTGGCGCCGTGATCGGCCCGGAGTTCCCGAAAACGCGCAAGGGTACTGTGGCGCACGTCGCGCCGAATTCCGATGCGGTGATGCGCTGCAGTGAATACGCGAGACCGGGTGCGATCGTCCTGCCACGATGGGAGGCCGGCGCGTCCACCCGGCTGGAGCCGCTGACGCAGAGCTCGGTCTTTCCCGCTCTGGCATTCAATGCGTTCAACTACAGTCTCCTTGGCGGCGATGGTTTTCGATCGGTCGTGCGCCTTGTGCGCCAGTGCCTGTCGTGGCAACTGGTGTATGGCGACCTTGAAGAAGCTTTGGGTGCCCTCGAATCCATCTGGCCCAGGGTGCTGGAACACCGAATGGCGGGTCCGTTGTGACCCGTGAGCCTCAAGCACTTGCCGGGTCTCTGACCTGGCTGGGCGCCCTTAGAACACCTGCCATGGTGTCGAACTGGCCTTTGCAGGAATGGGAGCGTGTCATTCGACTGGCGCGCAGGCTGCGACTTCTTGCGCGACTGGCTGATGGTGTGTTTAGCTGTGGACTGATCGAACAGGTACCCGCGCAGCCGCGCCGGCATCTGCTGGCCGAATTGCGCCTGTCGCGTTGGCGCAGCGCCAGCCTGACCTGGACGCTACGGCAGGTGAGCGCCGCGATCCAGCCCGCCGGCTACCCTTGCGTGCTTCTGAAGGGCGCGGCCTACATGGCTCAGGGATTGCCCATTGCCGCCGGACGCTTGCCCTCCGACCTGGACATCCTGGTGCCCAGAACCGCGTTGCCGGCCGCTCAGAATTCGCTGGCTGCAGCGGGGTGGCGCACGGTGGACATGGACGAGCACGACCGGCTTTACTACGAGGACTGGAGCCACGAAGTGCCGCCGATGCGCCACCCACGGCTGGGCGTGGAGCTTGATCTGCATCACAACATTCTTCCTCCGGTCGGCAGGACGCGGATTGATGCCGACGCTCTGCTGGCACGGCTGCAGCCCTCGAAGTGGACCCCTTGGCAGGTGCTGCATCCGGTGGATCAGGTACTGCACTGTGCCGCCCACTTGTTTCTCGACTCGGAGTTGCGGGACCGGCTCCGCGACCTCGTGGACCTGGACGGGCTGTTCCGGCACTTCGGCGCAGACGTGCAATTCTGGCCTAGCCTGGTCGAGCGCTCAGGCGAACTCGGGCTTGCCGAGCCGCTTGCTCTGGCTTGTCACTTCTGCGTCCGCTGGCTGGATACGCCTGTTCCCCAGGCGACCCAGCTGGCACTCAAGAAGCTCGGTCCCGGGTGGGGCAGGCGCGGATGGCTGCTGCCATTGTTCGACCATGTGCTGATGCCCACGGACCCCGATGATGCGCCGAGCTGGACCGCGGACGCCGCCGCCGTGGTTCTCCTTGCTCGCTACCATCGGCGCCGCCTGCCGTTGGACATGCTGGTGCCCCATCTCTGGCACAAGATTCGGGCCGGCGGACGCTCCGACGACAGGTCCGAACCGGCTGGCGCCGGCCCTTGACAAGTTCTGCGGCACCTCAGTCGTTCGCGACCGAGGGCGATTTAGGGTGGATTGGGAACGGCCCTTGGGGTTCCACCGCCAGACACTGAACAACAAAGTCCGATGTTGGCGTAGGCGGCCAGTGAGCCTGCCCTCATACGGCGCTATGCTGATTCTTTGGTGCACGAAATCGCCTCTTGGCGCCTGCCACGCAGTCGACGCAACGTGCCTTAGATGTTTTCAAACACCGCTTGCGACCGAACGCCCCTGTCGACCCGTGATGAACATTGCCTGCAACCCTCCGGCCACCTGGGTAGTCGCTCATGACTAGCGAAGGCCTAGGCTTGATCGCTTGGAGCCAGGCGATTGCCGGCGCGGTGTATTCGGCGTTCGCGGTCCAGTTGATTCGTCTTGGCTACGCTCGCCAGCATGGCGCGAGTCGTGCCATGCTGGCGGCCGTACTGTGCTCCGCGGCTTGGGGCTGGTTCGGCTTGGCCGACCAGTTCACGACCAAGCTCGTGTTCCAGCGGCTGGCCGAACTGGCTGACTGCCTGGTCTACGGATCATGGCTTGTGTTCCTCGTCCAACTGCTTCGCCCCCATGCGCGCAGCGACGCGCCCACTGACGTCGTGCTGCTGTCAAGGGCTGCCGCGTTGGCGGTGTTTGCCTGCCTCATCCTGCAATTGCTAGTTGGCCTGCAACTCGGCGGCTTCAACGAGTCGTCGAGCCTGGTCCTGCTGAGCTGGTTGCTTCTTCCCGTCGTTGCGCTTGTGCTGGTCGAGCAACTGCTGCGCAACGTGCACGAGGACGCCTTGTGGAATGCCAAGCCTCTGTGTCTCGGACTTGGCGGCATGTTTCTTTTCGATCTGTACCTGTTTTCGCAATCCGTACTCTTTAAGGGCCACGATGCCGACGCGCTGAGTATCCGTGGCGCAGTCCACGCGCTGATGGTGCCGCTGCTCTTCGTGGCTGTGACGCGACGCGGCGACCTCATCTCTGCGCTGAGACTGTCGCGCAAAGCCGCCTTCCACTCTGCCACCTTGCTGTTGGCCGGGGTCTATCTGCTGTTCATCTCGGGCGTCGGCTACTACGTCAGATACTTCGGCGGCGATTGGGGGCGGGCACTCCAGCTGGGCGTGTTCTTCCTCGCCCTGGTGGTGTTGACAATCCTGGCGCTTTCGGGCTCGGTCCGGGCCAAGGTGCGCGTTTTTCTGGGTAAGCACTTCTTCCGCTATCGCTACGACTACCGCGAAGAATGGCTACGTTTCACGCAGACGCTTTCGTCCCAGAGTTCGCCGCAGCAGATGGGCCAGCAAGTGATCAAAGGACTGGCAGACATGCTGGAGAGCCCGGGCGGGGTGCTCTGGATGAAGAGTCCAAGCGATCGCAGGTTCCGCCAGACTGCTCGGTGGAACATGGGGCCGACCGACGACGTCGAGGACGAATCCTCGGCGCTGTGCAAATTCATGAGCCGCACCGGATGGGTCGTCAACCTTGAGGAGTACCGGTCGATTCCACGGCGCTATGCCGAACTGACGCTGCCCGAGTGGCTTCTGGCCATGAATCAGGCATGGTTGATCGTGCCGCTCTGTGTGGGCGACGAGTTGATCGGCTTCGTGATCCTGGCCAGCGCCAGGACCGACTTCGACGTGAACTGGGAGGTCAACGATCTGTTGAAGACTGCCGGCCGCCAAGCAGCCAGTTTCCTTGCGCAGATGCAGGCCACGGAGGCGTTGCTGGAGGTGCGCAAGTTCGACGCCTTCAACCGCATGTCCGCGTTCGTTGTACACGACCTGAAGAACATCGTGACGCAGTTGTCACTGTTGATGAAAAACGCGAAGCGGCTTCATGCGAATCCGGAGTTCCAGCAGGACATGCTGATGACAATCGAGAACTCGCTGGACAAGATGCGGCAACTCATGCTCCAACTGCGCGAAGGCGCAACACCCACCGGCACCGCCTTCGGTGTCGACCTGTGCCGGTTGGCGCAGGGCATCGAATCAGGGGTTTCCGCGCGCGGACGCAGGATCGAACTTCAACTGAGCGATCGGGTATTCGCTCGGGGCCATGAAGAACGGCTGGAACGTGTGATCGGTCATGTGGTCCAGAACGCGCTCGACGCCACCGAGTCCGATGGGCGCGTCTGGCTCAGGGTTGATCGGCACGCCGGACAGGCCCGGGTCGAAGTGGGTGACAAAGGACATGGCATGTCGCAGGAGTTCATCCGGGACCGTTTGTTCCGGCCATTCCAGACAACCAAGAAGACCGGTATGGGTATAGGCGCATACGAGAGTTTCCAGTATGTGCGCGAACTCGGCGGGAGCATTTCCGTTCAGAGTGAACCGGGCCAAGGGACTGAAGTCACTGTGTTGTTGCCATTGTTCGAGGCGCAGACCGACTCGGACCTGCAGATGCTTGCAAGCCCATGACGACAGAGCTGACACGGCACGTGCTGATTGTCGAAGACGACCTGGCGCTGCAAAAGCAGATCAAGTGGTCGATGGACCGCTTTGAATCCATCACCGCCAGTGACCGTGAGTCCGCGTTGGTGCTGATGCGGCGCTATGGCCCGGGCGTCGTCACGATGGATCTGGGTTTGCCTCCGGACGCCGACTCCGTGTCCGAGGGGTTCAAGCTGCTCGAACAGATCCTGGCCATGGAGCCGGACACCAAGGTCATCGTGTTGACGGGCCAGAACGACCAGGCCAACGCGTTGCGCGCCGTGGCCATGGGCGCCTACGACTTCTTTGCCAAGCCCTTCGAACCGGAACTGTTGAACTTGACCGTCGAACGCGCGTTCAGGATGTTCGAACTGCAAAAGGAGAACCGGCGCCTGCGCGAACTTCGGCAACCCGACGCCATGGCCGGACTGATCACCCGGGATCCGGAGATGCTGCGCATCTGCCGCACGGTCGAACGTGTGGCCGCCAGCACGGTCACGGTCATGCTGCTGGGCGAGAGCGGCACCGGCAAGGAAGTGCTGGCCCAGGGTCTGCATCAGGCGTCGCCGCGGCGGGCCGGCAGGTTCGTGGCCATCAACTGCGCAGCCATCCCGGAGAACCTGCTGGAGAGCGAGTTGTTCGGCTATGAGCGCGGAGCGTTCACGGGTGCGGCCAAGACGACTCCTGGGCGAATCGAATCGGCGCACAAGGGCACGCTCATGTTGGATGAGATCGGCGATCTCCCGATGCCATTGCAGGCCAAGCTGTTGCGCTTCATCCAGGAGCGTTCCATCGAACGGGTCGGTGGCCGTACGGAAATTCCCGTCGATGTGCGAATCGTTTGCGCGACACACCAGGATCTGGGTGCGCTGGTCAAGGAGGGGCGCTTTCGCGAGGATCTGTACTACCGACTTGCCGAGATCGTAGTCAACATTCCGCCCTTGAGGGAGCGCACTGGCGACGCTGCTTTGCTGGCCCATGCCTTCGTCCGACGCTTTGCGCAGGAGCAGAACCGGAACTCGCTCAGTCTGTCGGAGGACGCGGTGCGGGCCATCGAGGCCCACTCCTGGCCCGGCAATGTGCGGGAACTGGCCAGTTGCATGAGGCGAGCCGCGATCATGGCCGATGGGCATCAGGTCACCAGTGCCGATCTTGGGCTGAAGGCCGCCGCCGACGGCAACGGCTTGGATGCCTTCGACCTCCGCGCTGCTCGCGACGCGACGGAGAGGCGCACCATTCTCGCCGCCCTCGGCCGTGTCAATGGCAACATCGCCAAGGCCGCAGACCTGCTGGGGGTGAGCCGGCCCACGCTGTACGACCTCATGCATCGACTCAACCTCAAGTAGCGCGGCGGTGACCGTCGCCCGGATCGGAATGCCAATGTTTCTCACAAGACCTGCTGCATCGACTGTCGTTCCACTGTTGCTTTGCGCGCTGCTGCTGACCGGGTGCGGGGACGACAACCCGCAGCGACGCCTGGCTTCGGCCAAGGAGTACCTGCAGAAGAAGGACATCAACGCAGCAGTCATCGAGATCAAGAACGCTCTGCAGGTCAACCCCGACCTCGGCGAAGCCCGCTACCTGCTCGGGACTGCCATGCTGCAGGACGGCAATGCGGTCGCTGCCGAAGTCGAATTCCGCAAGGCACTGGCGGCGGGTTTCCCGGCCGACGCCGTGGTTCCGGAACTTGCCCGCAGCATGCTGATGGTGGGCCAGTCGAAGAAGCTGGTTGATGAGTTCGGGGGCAAGCGCATCGGCACGCCGGTAGCCGATGCGAGCCTGCAGACCACGCTGGCAGTTGCCTATGCGGCTTTGGACAAGCCTGACCAAGCGCTGGCCGCGCTGAATGCGGCACTTGCGTCCAACTCTGAGTATTCCCCCGCGTTGATCGCAAGCGCGCGTCTGAAGGCGACTGCCAGGGACTTCGACGGTGCGATCGCGGTCACCGAAGGTGTGCTGACGCGGGAGCCTGCCAATGCGGAAGCATGGAAGCTGAAAGGTGACTTGTTGTTGGCGACCAAGAGCGAGCCTGATGCTGTATTGGCGGCGTATCGTCGCGCGCTGCAGGCCGAGCCCAGGTTTGTCGCCGCCTATACGGCAATGCTGAGCGTGCTGATGCAAAACGGCAAGCTCGACGAGGCTGCCCTTCAGCTCCAGGCGCTGAAGAAGTTTGCTGGCAAACAACCGCAGACCCGGTTCCTCGAAGCGCAACTTGCCTATCAGAAGAAGGACTTCAAGCAGGCGCGGGAGCTGTCGCAGCAATTGGTGCAGATGGTCCCGAACAATCCGAGGATACTGCAACTCGCCGGAGCCACCGAATTCCAACTCGGTGCGCTTGCCCAGGCCGAGATCTATCTGAGCAAGGCCCTGCAGCTGGCGCCTGATGCGGCGTTGGCACGTCGACTCCTGGTCATGACCTACCTGCGTTCGGGGCAGGCAGCGAAGGCCGTGACTGCCCTGGGTACCCCTGCAGGAAAGGACGGCATTGAACCCGGGCTCTATTCCCTGGCGGGCGAGGTCTATCTACAAGCCGGCGACCTCCAAAAGGCTGAGGAATACTTTGCGAAGGCGCTGAAGCTGGCCCCGGGTGATGCTGCCAAACGCACGGCGCTGGCGACCACGCACCTTTCTGGCAGTCAGTCCGCGGCAGCTTTCGATGAGCTGCAGAACATAGCTTCCACCGACAAGGGAATCACCGCCGATCTGGCGTTGATCAGTGCGCATCTGCGGCGTCGCGAATTCGACAAGGCGCTGGCGGCGGTGGACCGGCTCCAGGCAAAGCAACCGGACAAGCCTGCGGCTGCCAATCTGCGCGGGCGCATCTACCTGGCGCAGAAGGACACTGTGGCGGCGCGCAAGAGCTTCGAACAGGCCTTGAAGATCGATCCGACCTACTTCGCAGCGGCGGCGAGTCTGGCAACCCTCGACATGGCCGAGAAGAAGCCGGCCGACGCAAGGGGGCGATTCGAGGCGCTGCTTGCGATCAATCCTAAGAACGCCCAGGCGCTTCAGGCGTTGGCGGCACTGGCCGCGGCGAATGGGGCCGGCACGGACGAGGTGGCGGGGTGGCTGAACAAGGCGGTGGAAGCGAATCCGTCCGAGGCTGCGCCGCGACTGCTCCTGATCGACCTGTTGCTTCGCAACAAGGATACGAAGCAGGCCTTGGCGGAGGCGCAGAGTGGCGTGACTGCCATGCCCAACAGCCC